>Ga0302190_10001604_pt1 | contig 14999 bp, 10 predicted proteins | sample II_Bog_E2_3_FD_198784 | JGI IMG/M metagenome (GOLD analysis project Ga0302190, IMG submission 198784) | Peat permafrost microbial communities from Stordalen Mire near Abisko, Sweden - II_Bog_E2_3 | ecosystem: Environmental > Terrestrial > Soil > Wetlands > Peat | place: Sweden: Abisko... | reverse complement strand
AACGGCCCAGGTATAGCTGAGGCTGTCGCCCGGCGCTCCGGAGGTGTTGGCATGAAGGGTGACGGTGGCGCCCAACGGCGCCGGGTTGGGCGATGCGGTCAAGGGGCTGAGCATTGGCAACGGATCGCTGACCGTGGTGATCCCCACCTGGCCCTGCACCGACCCGGTCGGGCTGCTCACCGCCACGAGGGCATTGCCGGGGTCGGCATACTGGTTCGGGGCGGTGGCGGTGAGGGTTGCTGTGCCCTGGCCGGATTGGATGGTCCAGCCGCCGGGCAGGGTCCATTGGTAGCCCAGAGTTTCGCCGGCGGCACCGGCGGCGGCGGTGAAGGTGACGCTAGCCTGGAGGCCGGCGGGATTGGGCGAGGCGGTGACGGCGCTGAGGGTCGGCAGCGGATCGCCCTGGGTGCCCACGGCGATCAGGCCGTTCACCGAGCCTCCGCTGGGATTGGCCATCGTGACGGTGACGTCGCCAGCGGCCGCGGCGACTCCCGGGGCCATGACCGTGAGGGTTGCGGTGCCCTGGCCGGATTGGACGCTCCAGCCGCTGGGCACGGTCCAGGCATAGCTCAGGGCGTCGGCGGACGCTCCCCCAGCCGCCGCCTGGAGCGTCATGGCCGTCCCCGGCGGGGCCGGATTGGGCGTCGCGGTCAAGCTGGCCAGAGCCGGGACCGGGTCCCCCGCCGTGCTGAGGGTGATCAGGCCGGTCATGGCTCCGCCATTGCCGTTGCCGACGCTGACCACGAAACTCCCGGGGCTGGAATAGACGCTCGGCGCCTGGACGGTCAACACCGGACCGCCCTGGCCGGCCATGACCTGCCAGCCTGCGGGCACGGTCCAGGTGTAGCTCAGGGTGTCGCCCGGCGCGCCAGTGGCGGCGGCGGTGAGGTTGGTGGTGGCGCCGGCCGGGACCGGGTTGGGCGAGGCAGTCAAGGGGCCCAGGGCGGGCAGGGGATCGCTCGCCGTGCCGACCCCGATCTGCCCGCTCGCCGTTCCGGCCGGGCTGCTGACCGTGAGCAGGGCGCTTCCGTCCGCGGCATACTGGTCGGGGGCGGTGGCGGTAAGGTTGGCTGTGCCTTGACCGGATTGGATGGACCAGCCCCCCGGCAGAGTCCAGCCATAGCTGAGTTTGTCGCCAGGGGCGCCCGCGGCGGTGGCGGAGAAGGTGACGGTGGCCCCCCTGCCGGCGGGGCTGGGGGAAACGGCGATGGCGCTCAGGGTCGGCAGCGGGTCCCCCAGGGTGCCCACGGCGATCAGGCCGTTCACCGTTGCGCCGGCCGGATTGGCCACCGTTACGGTGACGTCGCCGGCGGCCCCGTAGGCGTCCGGGGCGGTGACCGCCAGGGTGGAGGTGCCCTGGCCGGACGCGATGGTCCAGCCGCTGGGCACGGTCCATGCATAGGAAACGGTATCCCCGGTCGCCACCGCCTGGAGGGTCATGGTGCCGCCGGCCGCCACCGGATCGGGTCTGGCGTTCAAGGCGTTCAGGGCCGGAACCGGGTCGCTCACCGTGGTGACGACCACGGCGCCGTCCACGGCGCCGCCCTGGCCGTTGTCCACCAGGACCGAGCACTGGCCCTGGTTGCCATAGGCGGCCGGGGCTTTGACCGTCAAGGCGGCGGTGCCCTGGCCGGAGACGATGGTCCAGCCGCTGGGCACGGTCCAGGTGTAGGCCAGGGGGGCGCCGGCCCCGCCCGCGGCGACCGCGGTGAGGATGGTGCTGGCCCCGGCCGGGACCGGGTTCGGGGTGGCGGTCACCGTGGTCAGGGTCGGGACCGGAGCGGCGACGGTGGTCAACTCCAGTAACCCGAACGTCGACGCCCCGCCCTGGCTATTGCTGACCTTGACCGTAGCCGGGCCGGAGACGTCATAGCCGGTGGGGGCGGTCACCAGGAGCGCCGGGGTGCCCTGGCCGGCGGCGATGGACCAGCCGGTGGGCAGGGTCCAGGCATAGGCCAGGGTCTGGCCGGGCGCGGCCGTGGCGGGCGCGGCGAGGACCGTGCTGCCGCCGACCGGCACCGGATCGAGTCCAGCCGTCAGGGGATTTAGGGTGGGCGCGGTGACGCCGCCGGTGGCCACGGCGACCACACCGGTGGCGATGTTGCCCAGGCTGTCGGTCACGGTGAGCCGGACCTGGCCGGTTGCATTGGCGGCGCTCGGGGCGGTGAGGGTCAGCTTGGCGGTGCCCTGGCCCGAGGCGATGGTCCAGCCGGCGGGCACGGTCCAGGAATAGGTCAAGGTGGCGGCGGTCGCCTGCAGGGTGGCGATGAGCACCTGGGTGCCTCCGCTGGCGGCCGGGTTGGGCGAGGCGGTGAGGGTGGTCAGGGTCGGACCCGCCACGGCGGCCGGAGCCAGGGATAGGGAGCTGGTGCTCTGGTTGCCCTGGGGGTCGGTCACGGTCACGGTGGCGTTGCCGGAGCCGGCCCCGGCCCGGGGGGCGAAGGCCGCCGCGGCGCTGGCGCCGCCCCCGGTCAGCGCCCAGCCGTCGCCCGCGGTCCAGGCATAACTCAGATCGAGCCCGGCCGGACTCTGGGCGATGACCTGCACGGTGGCGGCGCCGCCCGGAGCGACCGGCACTCCGGTGGCGGCAAGGCTCAGGACCACCGGCGTGTCCGGACTGGCCGGGGCCGAGACCGGGGCCCCGCTCCCGCCTCCGCTGCCGCCACCGCATCCGGCCAGCAGGAGATCCAGGACCACGAGGAGGCCCAGCCAGGGGAGACGCTGCGAAGTGGGGCGGACCATGGTTGCTCCTTGGAGGCGATGGGGCCAAGGCGGGCCCGGTTACTGCGGAAAGACCGTGATGCCGACGATGTTCCGGCTCTTGCTGTAGGGGTAGCCCAGGTCCACCGCCTGGGAATCGGCGGAGAGCGGAGGCGGGTAGTAGCGCAGGTGGCCGTTGGCGCTGCCGACCCACAGCCTTCCGGCCGCATCCATGGCAATGCTCGCTGGGTTGGCCAAGGGGACCTTCGGGTAGGGCCCTCCTGCTTCGGTGGTGATGGCGAAGGCCGCGCTGGTGGCACCTTTGGGATAGACCTGCACCGCTGGCGGAAGGGTGTTCGAACTGCGGGCCTCAACCCCGATATAGAGAGTGCCGGCCCGATCCAGGGTGATCGACACCGCGTTCATATCCGCCTCATCGGTGATCGTCCAGGGGCTGGACGGGGTCAGGGATGGCTGGTCCGTGGCCGGATCGATCGGGAAGTGGATGACCTGGTTGGTGAGCATGTCAATCACCCACAGACTGCCGTCCGGGTCCACCGCGCATGCCAGGGGGCTCGCGTTGGAGTAGTTATAGGTCGTGGACGGGGTGGTCTGGCCGGCGGGAAAGCGCATGATCCCGATGTCCTGGGCGACCAGCAGGAGGTTGTCCTCGGGATCGAAGGTGCCACCGATGAGGCCATAGGCGCTGGGGCCGGAGATGGTGTAGGTCGGGTTGGCGGCGTCGTTCTGGAAGACGAAGGCGGAATCCTTGGCGGGGTCCAGGACCGGACCGAAGCTGCTTTTATCGAACCCGAACAGATTCAGGAAGAAAGTGCCATCCTTGGCGGCCGCGAACCCGCCGATCCCGTTGTTGGCGAGGCTGAAGGATCTGGCCGGCGTGGTCAGGTCGTCATAGAACTCGTCCACGGTGGCCCCGACGTCGGCCACCCAGATGAGCCGGTGGTGGGTCCTGACCGGGATCGTCGCCGCCATGTACGAGGGGGACTGGATGTAGGCGGTCAGGGTCGCCGAGGTGTCGAAGGTCGCGACCTGTAGGCCGAACCCGTTGGGATTGCCGGAACTGGGGCCGGTCACGGTGACCGCAGGTGTCCCGGCCGGCTGTGAGCAGAAGACATTGATGGTGGGCGCCCCGGGGCCGAGAATCGGCACATGGTTGGCGTCGTAAGCCAGCACGGTGACCAGTTCCACCGCCGTTCCGTAGAGATCGAAACCGTCCTGGCTCGAACCGAGCAGATAGCTGGCCTGGCTGGTGGGGGTCATTTCCAGGGTGACCGGGATGTTGAACAGGCCCACCTGAACCATCGCCTGGACCGAGCCGCCGCCGGGGTTGCTGACGGTAAGCACGATATCGCCGCCGGCGGCGTAGCCGGCCGGAGTGGCGGTGGCGGTGGGGGCGGTCACGGTGAGGATGGCGGTGCCTTGGCCGGCGTTGATCTGCCAGCCGGCGGGCACGGTCCAGGCATAACCCAGGGTGTCGGCGGCAGCGCCGGTGGCGGTGGCGGTGAGGGTCTGCTGGCCGCCGGGGAGCACGTCGGGATTGTCGATCACCAGCTTGGTCACCACCGGGAGCGGGTCGGGCCCGGTGGCCACCGGGACGACCCCGCTCACTGTCCCGCCGCCATTGCCGACGGTGACGGTGACCTGGCCGGTGGTTGCCCAGGTGGGAGGCGCGGTCACGGTGAGGGTTCCCGTGTTCTGGCCGGACTGGACGGTCCAGCCGGATGGCACGATCCAGGCATAGGACAGGGTGTCCCCCGGATTGCCGGTGGCGGTGGCGGTGAGCGTCTGGGTCGAGCCCAGCGCCGTCGGGTTGGGCGTGACCGTGAGGGCAGTGATGGCGGGCAGGGCTTCTCCCGTCGCTCCGGCACTGGCCGTGCTCAAGTCGATCTGGCCGGTCACGGTTCCGCCATGGCCGTTGCCCACCGTGATCACGACCACGCCGGCGGAGGCCGTGACCGGAGCCTGGACGGTGACGCTGGCGCTGCCCTGGCCTTGGGTGATCGACCAGTCGGGGGGCAGGGCCCAGGCATAGCTGAGGCTGTCGCCCGGGGCGGCCAGGGCGGCGACGGTGAGGGTGGTGACGCCGCCCAGGGCCACCGGGTTGGCGCTGGCGGTGACGGCGCTCACGGTGGGCAGGGAGCCGACCAGGGTGCTGACCGGCACCGAACCGGGCACCGAGGCGCCCGCACCGTTGCGGACGGTGACGGTGACCAGGCCAGTGGCCCCGTAGCCGCTGGTGGCGGTGGCGGTGGCGGTGGCGCTGCCTTGGCCGGAGGTGAGCGTCCAGCCGTTAGGCAGGGCCCAGGTATAGGTCAGGGTGTCGCCGGCCAGACCGGCGGCCTGGGCGGACAGATTTACGGTAGCGCCGGGCGGGGCCGGGTTGGGCGAGGCGGTGACCGAAGCCACGGCCGGCGGCGGGTCGCTGAGGGTGGCCAGGGGGATCTGGCCTTCCACGGCGCTGCCGCCGGGGTTGGTCACGATGACCGTGGCCGCGCCGGTGGCGCCATAGAGGTCCGGGGCGGCGACCGCGATGGCATCGGAGCCCTGGCCGGAGCTGATGGTCCAGGGGGCGGTCACGGACCATGCATAGCTCAGGGTATCCCCGGGCGCCCCGGTGGCGCTGACGGAAACGATCTGACTGCCGCCCTTGGCCACCGGGTTGGGCGCGGCGCTGAGGGCGGTGACGGAGGGCAGGGCATCGCCCACGGTGCTCAGGGCGATCATCCCGTCTACCGCGCCGCCATGGCCGTTGGCCACGGTCAACAGGACGCTTCCGGCTGCGCCGGACGCGGCGGGGGCCTGGACCGTGAGGGAGGGAGTGTTCTGGCCGCCGAGGATGGTCCAGCCGCCGGGCAGCACCCAGGTGTAGCTGAGGCTGTCGCCCGGGCTGCCCCCGGCGCTGGCCGTGAGGGTGGCGGTGCCGCCCAGGGGCGCCGGGTTGGGGCTGGCGGTGATGGCGCTCAGGGTGGGCAGCGGGTCGGCGGCGGTGCTGACCGTCACGGAACCGGCCGCCGAGCCGCCATGGCCGTTGCCGACCGTGAGGATGACCTGGCCGGCCACCGTGTAGGCATTGGGGGCCAGAGCCGTGGCGTTGGCGGTGCCCTGGCCGGAGAGCAGGGTCCAGCCGCCGGGCAGGACCCAGATGTAGCTCAAGCTGTCACCGGCCACGCCGGAGGCGATGGCGGCCAGGGTCACGGTGGCGCCGGGCGGGGCCGGGCTGGGCGAGGCCAGGACCGAGCTGAGGGTCGGCAGGGAGTCGCCTTGGGTGCCCACCGGGATCGTGCCGTTGACCGGGACTCCGCCGGGGTTGGTCACCGTGACCCCGACCGTGCCGGAGGCCGAGTAGGCCTGGGGGGCCGTGACCTGGACCGTGCCGGTGCCCTGCCCGGAGGTGAGGGTCCAGCCCCCCGGCACGGTCCAGGCGTAGGCCAGGGTGTCCCCGGGGGCGCCGGTGGCGGCGGCGCTCAAGGTCATGGCCGCCCCCGGTGGGGCCGGGTTCGGCGAGGCGGTGAGGGAACCCAGGACCGGGGCCGGGTCGGAAACCGTGCTCACGGTGGCCAGGCCGAGCACCATCCCGCCCTTGCCGTTGCTGACGGCGACCATGACCTGGCCGGCGGAGCCATGGACGTTCGGCGCGGTGACCTTGATCTGTCCGGTGCCCTGGCCGGAGCTGATGGGCCAGTCCGGGGGGGTGGTCCAGGCATAGGTGAGGATATCGCCCGGAGCCCCGGACGCGTTGGCGATGATGGTGATGGTCCCCGCCACCGGGCCCGGGTTGGGGGAAGGGACCAGGCTGCCGAGCACCGGCGCCGGGGCGCTGGCCGTGGTCACCGGGATCTGGCCGGAGGTCGATCCTCCAGTGGGGTTGCTGACGGTGAGGGTGACCATGCCGGAGGCGGGGAAGCGGTTGGGGGCGGTGACCGTGAGTACCGGGGTGCCCTGGCCCGAGGCGATCGCCCAGCCGGTGGGCAGGGTCCAGGCGTAGCTCAGAACGTCTCCCGGGGCTCCGGTCGCGGTGGCGGTCAGGTTCAACTTCCCGCCCAGGGGGGCGGGGCTGGGGGATACGGTCAGGGCGGTCAGGGTGGGGGCCGGATCGAGGATGGTCGTCAGGGCCAGGGTGCCCAGAGCCACCTGGTTGGCCGGGCCGGTGACCGTCACGGTGGCGCTGCCGTTGCCGGCATGGCCGGAAGGGGCCTGGAAGGTGGCGATGGCCGTGGCACCGCCCTTGACCAGGGTCCATCCGGGGCTGACGATCCAGGAATAGGTCGGATTGCGCCCGCCCAGGCCCAGGGCCATCACCTGCACCGTGACCACGCCGCTGGGCGCGGCCGGGAGTCCGCTCGCGGTCAGGCCGAGGATGATCGGAGTGCCGATGCTGACGGCCGGGGCCGGATCGGCGACCGGACTCCCCGCGGCCGGACCTGAGTTCTGGCCAGACCCGCACCCGGCCAGCAGCAGTCCGGCCACGATCACTCCACCAAGCGGCAGCAGGCTTCGCATCCTCGTCTCCCTGATCCAGGAGAAACTCACCATGAGAATCAGAGCGAAGTATGGGGTGGTTTAAAATATAAGCCACAAATAATTAAATATGAAAAAATGAACCCGGTTGGAAATGGTTATACGAATGGGTAGTTATTTACCCGATGATGGAATATGAAAATAAGAAAAAAATAAACCCGGATCGTTGGAACCCGATCCGGGCCTTTTGGGTTAACTGTTTAAACGGAATGCAGCCGTTCTTGCGCCCACCGGTGCCGATGGCGGCCTACTTGGCGGGGATCGGCAGGGTGCGCACGAGCCGTTTGCAGGTGTTGCAAAGGATGGTGTAGGTGTCGGGCTGGTCGAAATGGTAGACGAAGCCGGGGCCTTCCATGGGGGTCTGGTCCGCTTTTTCCAGTCGGCCGAAATGGTATTCGGCGATGCGGACGCTTTGGGGGGCGGTGAGATCCGCGCCGCAGTTGGGACACGAGATGGCAGCCATGCTTGCTCCTCAGGAATGGGATGAATCCTACTTGATAAAAAGGTACCAGACGCCGTAGAGCAGGAAACCCAGAAACAACAGGCCCACCACGAGGCGCAGGATCACTGCTCCGATTCTAATGGCAACCCAGAGCAGAAGCACGAGACATACGATGGCGACCACGGTTTGCACCGGGGTCAGGGCCGGACCGGAAACGGTGGACACGCGGATGACTTCCGTTCCGTGGCTCGGCGTTGCCGGGTGCGACTGGGTTTTCATCCGCGATCTCCAATCATTTCTGTCCTCGCCCATGACGCATGGGGATCCCTTGACAGCCAACGAGATGCCGCAGGTCATTCCAGTGTATCCGGCCCCCGCGCAGGACTGCGGATGCTGGTACCATGGAATTTCCCCTTCACCGGAATCGACCCCGGGTGTTACGTCAACCCCGCACGCTGGAACCCTCTGCTCATGCTGATCGACTACTACGCCATCACCCATCAAGGCAGGGTCCGCAAGAACAACGAGGACGCCTACCTGGTGAGCGCCCTGGACGGGGAGGAGCCCCTGGTGAACGGGTTGCGGCCCCATTCCCCGATCCGCCAGACCGGGATCCTGGCGGCGGTGGCCGATGGCATGGGCGGGGCCGCTTCCGGCGAGATCGCCAGCCGGGAAGGGCTGGCTTCCCTGGTCCTCAACCTGTTCGGCCACTGGGGCCGCTACCCGGCCGCCAAGGCAGTGGAGGCGGACCTCCTGCGGGCCCTGAAGCATGCCGCCGAGGCCGCTTCCTCCGCGGTGCTGCGCTATGCGGACGCGGACCGGAACTCCCGGGGGATGGGCTCCACCCTCACCGCCGCCGTGGTCTGGAACGGCCACGCCTACATCGCCCAGGTGGGCGACAGCCGCGCCTACCTGTTCCGGGGCACCCGCATGGTCCAGCTCACCGAGGACCAGACCCTGGTCCGGGAACTGATCAACCAGGGCACCCTCACCCCTGAGCAGGCCAGGGTCCACCCCCAGCGGAGCGTGATCACCCAGGCCCTGGGTTGTTCCGATCCCATTCATGTGGTCCTGGGCAAGGCGACCCTTCGCCGGGGCGATCGGCTGCTGCTTTGCACCGACGGCCTGCCCGGTGAACTCACCGACTCCCGGATCGAGCAGATCCTGGCCTCGGGCCTTCCGGCCCAGCAGACCCTGGAAACCATGCTGGAGGAAGCCCTGACCCTCGGCGGGCGGGACAACATCACCGCTCTGCTGCTGGAGCTGGGCGATCCGGCCTTCGCCCTGGCGTTGGCCGACGAGCCGATCCGGGTGGTGGAACCGGTGGTGCCTCAGCTGGAACAACCGGACCTTCTGGCCCGGCTTGGACGAATCCTAGGGAGAAATTCATGAGTCTTCTGCAAGGCAGCCTATCGTTACGGCGATTTCTGGTGCTTGGCCCGGTACCGACCGAGGATGATCTGCAGGAAGGTCTGCGCCAGGATGCCTTCCGGCCATTCGAGGACGGGCTCGAGGAGGAACGGCTAGGCTGGTGCGATTGGCGCAACCTGCTCATCCTGCCCCCGGACAAGGATTGGGTGACCCAGGAACGGTTTGCCATCTTTGGCCTCCGGCTGGATACCCGCAAGGTGCCCACCGCCCTGCTCAAGGCCCAGGTGGAGTTGAAGCTCCAGAGCCTGCAGAAGGACAAGGACCTGGCCTTCGTCGGCCGGGAAGCCCGCATCTCCCTGGCGGACGAGGTCAAGGCGGAACTTCTGCTCAAGGTGCTGCCGACCCCGAAGATTTCGGAAGTGGCCTGGGACCTCAAGGGCGGCATGCTCTGGACCACCGCCTCCTCCACCAAGACCCAATCCGCCCTGATCGGGCTGTTCATCAAGTCCTTCGGCTGCGAGCTGCAACCGCTGGCACCTTTGCTCCTGGCCGGGCGTCTGCTCCCCCGGGTGTCCGTGGAGGCCCTCATGGCCCTGGATCCCTTCGACCTGACTCTGGAGACCGCATGAAGCCGATGGAACTCATGGAACAGGGGCGTTTTCTCGGCGAGGAGTTCCTGCTCTGGCTTTGGATGCGGGGCCTCTCTGAAGGCGGCACCAGCGGGCTGGAAAATGACCAGTCGGCATGCTTCCTGGATGATGCGGTGACCCTCTCCAACGAGCAGGGCGACTGCAAGGCCCTGAGCTTGGCCAAGGGCAATCCTGCCGAGTCCCGGGAGGCCTTCGAGGCCCTGTCCCGCGGTTTCCGGCCGGCAAAGGCCAAGATGCGGCTCCTGTCCGGAGACATGGAATGGACCTTCACCCTGGGCGCTGCCGGGCTGGAGATCAGCACCCTCAAGCTGCCCCCCACCCAGTCCAAGGACAATCAGGGGCGGGTGGCGGACCGGCTGTTCCTCCTGGAGGAAGGCATGGCCCACCTGGAGCGCCGGTTCGAGGCCTTCCTGACGATCCGCACCGGGAATCCGGATGAACTCCAGGAGGCCTTGCGGGCCTGGCTGCGGCAAGGGCTGGACGGGTTGGTCGGGGTCGCCGGCGGCGACGCCGACGACCTGCCATGGCAGGGTTGAACCCAGTCTGGGCGTTCGCCCTGGCCGCTCCGGCGGCCCTGGTGGGCTGCAACGCCCCGGTGGCCCCGGCGGCTCCCCTTCCGGCCAAGGCCGAGGTGGTGGGGGTCCTGCCGGGTGGCCGTCCTGAAAAGGTACGCCTGGTGTTCAAGCAGGGGGTGCTGGTGGAAGCTGGCGGTCTGCCCCGGGCCTTCCTGCCCAAGGGAGGGACGGACGGGGCCTGGGCGGCCTTCAAGGAGCTCAGCCCGGAAGGGAAGCGCTGGACCCTGCAGAGCCTGTTCCCCGGTGACACCTGGAGCCGGGACAAAGTGCTGCACCGGGTGCGCTGGCCCGAGCTGGAGTCGGTCTGGCTCATGGCCTCGCTGTTCATGGGCCACGGCCAGCATTACGATCAGCTGCAGTCAGCCAACCCGGCCAGGCCGGAGAAGCTCAAGGCCGGGGACCGGTGGGTCATTCCCACCGAACTGCTGTCCGAGGATCTGGGCGGCAAGAATGGGGAGCAGGTGGTCCGGACCCAGCCGGAGGACGTCCTGGACGATGAGGCCCGGGTGGCGGCCTTCCGTAGCCTCCTGGCCTTCGAGGAGGATGCCCAGGGCAAGTATGCCGGCTACCATCTGCGCAAAGGCGAGGCGCTGTATTCCAGCGTGGTGATGCGCTACACCGACCAGGTGGACCCCCAGGGGGTGAACGACCTGGCCAAGGAGATCGCCCTGCGCAGCGGGATCAGCGACGTGCGGGGGATCCAGCCCGGCCAGCTGGTGAAGATCCCGCTGGAAGCCCTGGCCAGCCCGTTCCAGCCGGAGGGCACGGTGGCCCTGGCGGAAGAGCGGGAAGTGCGGGCCGAAGTGCGCCGGATTCCCCGGGTTACGGTCGGGGCGCGGCTGAAGGGGGTCCGGATCGTGCTGGACGCCGGTCACGGGGGCATCGACAAGGGCGCCATGGCCAACGGGGTCTGGGAGTCGGACTACGTCTACGACATCACCATGCGGGTCCAGCGGCTGCTGGAGCAGGAAACCGACGCCGTGGTGTCCTGCACCATCCGCTACCCGGCCGTGGGGTTCAACCCCAGAAGCCGGATCCAGGTCCCCTCGGATCAGGCCGAGATCCTCACCACGCCGCCGTTCTCCAACGACGGCGAGAACCCCAACGCGGTGAGCGTGCACCTGCGCTGGGTGCTGGCCAACCAGCTGTTCTCGGTGTTCGAACGCAGCGGAGACGCCAAGAAGACCCTCTTCATCAGCTTCCACGCCGACAGCCTGCATCCTTCCGCCCGGGGCACCATGGTCTACGTGCCCGGAGCCGTGGGGGTGCCGGCCAGCTTCACCCTGCCGGCCTCCAGGACGGTGCAGGTGAAGGAGCTGGGCGCCGGCTCCCGGGTGACCTTCAGCCCCAGGGAGCGGCTCCAGGGCGAGGCCCGCAGCCGGCTGTTCGCCGAAAGCCTGTTGACCGCCCTCCAGGAGGACGGCATCCCCACCCATGAGAACCGCCCCATCCGCAACGTGGTCCTGCGCGCCGGCAAGAGCTTCATTCCGGCGGTGATCCGCTACAGCGCCGCCGCCACCAAGGTGCTGCTGGAGGTGTTGAACCTTACCAACCCCGACGATGCCGCCAACTTCCAGGATCCCGCCTTCCGCGAGCATTACGCCCAGGCGGTGGTCAAGGGCATCCAGTCGTATTATCGGAAGTGAGCGAGGGGACCGTGATCGTCTATGCGCGCATGAACCACATCGGCTGGGTCCACCTGTGGCTCTCCCGAGAGGCCTTCGAGGCCGGCGAGGCCTCGGCCCACTTCTTCAACGCCCGCATCGATCCCCGCTGGGCGGAACGGGTCCTGACCCCGGAGCAGCGGAGCCTGATGGAGGCCGGCGAGCTTTTTCCGTTGGAGGATCCGGGCTACCTGGACGATGGCGCCTAGATCAGAGGCTGGAGCTTGGTGGCCGCGGTCAACCGCCAACTGCCGTCCAGCTTGTGCCAGACGACGAATTCCCACACGGCCGGCTCCACGTCGCCGGTCACCTTGCAGCGGAGCTTGACGTTGGTGCCGGCCACCACCTGGGAGGAGGCCTGCAGGACCTCCTCCAGGCGCATTTTGGCGGGTGAGAAATAGGCTTGGATAGTGGCCTTGGCCTGGCCCGCCAGCTCGCTGCCGGGGTCGATGGCGGCATAGCCGCCGGCCATGGACCCGGCGCTGACCATGGAACAGGAAACGAACAGGAACGGCGCCGCCAGGGCGAGCAATGCGAACTGTCTCATGGCTGAACCCCAGAAATGCCCGCGAAGGGCAGGGGGGAAGTTTACCTTGGCCCTCCGCCCCGCATCGGGGAAACTGGGGATCGCCCTGGGAGACCCCCAGCTGGCCCTGGCCGTCCGCCTCCGATTCCGTTCACATTCCCAGCCGCTGCCCCAGGGCCGCGCGTTCATTCCGGTAGGCCGGGTCGTCCCCGGCCAGCTTGAGGCTGTCCCGGGCCGGGCCCGTCTGGCCCAGGCGGATCTGGCAGGTGGCGCGCATCAGCCCCACCCAGCCCCGGTTCACCGGCTGGGGGGCGCTGGGATAGAGGGCGAGGGCGCCGCGCCAATCGCCTTTCCGAACCATCAGGTCGGCGGCGAGGATGGCCAGGGGCTCCCGGTCGGCGATCTTCTCCTTGGCCCGGGCCAGCCAGGATCGCACTTCCCGCAGCCGGGCGGTCGACGTCTCCCCGGGGGCCGGCGGCCGGTTCAGGTAGGCCATGAGCGCCCGGATCCGCTCCGGGCCGGGCGGGGCTTTGCTCAGGGCCTTGCTTGCGGAAGGCCATTCGTGGATGGCCAGGTCGGCCTGGGCCCGGGCCAGGTTTTCCGAGGGGCTTTCGTTCTTGCCCGGCAGGAGTTCCAGGGCCGCCCTCGGGTTAGCCGCGGATTCCGTCGCCTCCAGGGCCGCCTTGAGCAGGGCCGACTTTTCCCCGGCCGGGGCCAGGGCCACGATCGCCTGGGCGGCTTCGGGCAACCCGCCCAGGGCCAGCCGCCCGGTCAGGCCCAGGCGCTGGGCCGGGGTGAGGCAGCGGATCCCCTCCCCGTCCAGGTAGCGCAACAGGGGGGTGGACTGGTGCCGGTCCAGGACCTCCTGGGTCCAGCTGCGCAGGGCCTGGGTGCGCAGCTGGTCGGTCAACAGGTTCTGGGCGCCGGAGGGATGCAGGGAACGGTACTGACCCACCTGTTCGATGGCATCCTGCCATCGTTTCTCCTTGAGGGCGATGCGCAGCTTGACCAGGGTGGCCTCCCGGGCGGGGCCGTCCTTCAGGGAGGCCTTCTGCAGGGCGGCCAGGAGCTCTCCGGGGGCGGGGTAGCCCGAGGTCTCCCTGGGCTGGAGCCGGCCATCGGTGAGCAGGGTGGCCAGGGCCAGCCGGGCCTCGTCCGCCTCCGGCGCGGCCGGGTCGTCCTGGATGATGGACTGGAATCCCTGGGCCGCGCCGCTGGCATCTCCGGTGGAGCCCAGAAGCTTGGCCCAGTCCAGGTTCATGCGGGTGGTCCTGGGTCCGGCGGGGTAGGTGCGGTGATAGTCCCTGAGCACGGCTTCGGCGTCCTTCTTCTGCTGGCCGGCGCACAGGGCCTCCATGAGGCCCACCAGCCCCTTTTCGCTGGGCTTGGCGGTGCCCAGGGGTTTCAGGGCCTGGGTGATGGCCAGGCCTTCGCCCGCCCGGCCCTGTTCCGCCAGGCACCAGAGCAGCAGATCCTGGCTCCGGCGCTGGGATTCGGCCGGAATGTCGGCGTCCAGGGCCTTGTGCAGGCGGGACTCCGCTTCCTGGTAGCGCTTGTGCTCCAGGGCGGCCTCGGCCATGACCACCTGGCCCTCGGCCAGGTAGGACGAATGGGGCCAGCTCTGCTCCAGCTTGTGGAAGGTGATGGCGGCCAGGACCTCTTTGCCGGCGCGGTCCTCCAGCATGCCCTGGACGAACAGCGCCAGCTCCCGCTGGGGGGCCAGGCTGGACTTGAAATGATAGTGTTCCAGCAGGGCCAGGGTGTCCGCCTGGACCTTGGGATCCTCCGAAGCGATGGCGGTCTTGGCCAAGCCCTCCACCTGGGGGTCGGTGAGGCGGGCCTGGACCGGAGGGCGCGGGGCCGGGACGGGCTGGCCGCCCCGGACCGCCAGGGCCAGGACCAGCGGGAGAATCCCCTGCCTCATGTGAGCCATTTGGACAGGAGGGTTTTCTTGGCGGCCTCGAATTCCTCGTTGGAAAGCTGGCCCCGGGTATGGAGGGCGGCGAGGTCATACAGTTCCCTCAGATCTCTCCGGCTGGGCTCGGCGGGCTCCGGGGTCATGACCTGGGCCAGCATCTCCATCCTGCCCTGGAGGGTCTCCATGGATTCCACCCGCAGCCGCAGTTCTTTGACCTGGGCCTTGAGCGCGTCCCGTTCCCCCACCAGGTGGATCCGCTCGACGATGCGCCGGAGGGTCTGGCGGAACCCTTCCAACTGCAGGGGCTTGTTCACCATGCCATAGGCGCCCCGGTCCATGGCCTCGGTCGCTTCCCCCATAGTTCCGAAGCCGCTGAGGACCAGCACCGTGCAGCTGGGGTTCCGCTCCAGGGCCGTGCGCAGGACGTCCATGCCGGATTTTCCCGGCATGACCAGATCGGTGAGCACCAGTTCGAAGGGCGTCGCGGCCTGCCTGAGCAGCAACTCCGCCTCCTCGCCGGAACCGGCGCAGGTGACCACGAACCCTTCGCTCACCAGCAACTCCTGGAGGGTCTCCAGCAGCAGAGGATCATCGTCCACCAGAAGGAGGCGCTG
>Ga0302190_10001603_pt1 | contig 15002 bp, 20 predicted proteins | sample II_Bog_E2_3_FD_198784 | JGI IMG/M metagenome (GOLD analysis project Ga0302190, IMG submission 198784) | Peat permafrost microbial communities from Stordalen Mire near Abisko, Sweden - II_Bog_E2_3 | ecosystem: Environmental > Terrestrial > Soil > Wetlands > Peat | place: Sweden: Abisko... | reverse complement strand
CAGCGGTGATCCCGACCATCACGGTCCAGAACTCCACATCCTGCGAGGAAGGATTGGCAAGGGAGAAATTCGCCGCCCAGTTGCCCGGAGCCCAGTTGAGATTGGAGAGTTGCCCATATTGAGGGATAAAAGAGACCGCCGGCCAGGGCGTTGGAGCGAGGGTCGCGCAGTTGTAATGACCTGAATAGATAGGGAGGGTGGTAGGGTCATAGACCGGGTTCGCCGGGCAATATTGCAGCACGGTCTGGTCTTTGCTATCGGCGATGGTGCCAGGGGTGCCAGGGGTAGGCTTGAGAGAGGGATATAAGGCGGACCACACCTGGACGCCCCCGACCCCGGATAGCTGACTTACGAGGTTCCAGGTGTTCGCGGGGAACCCGGTCTCCCCACCGCCAACCATATACTGCTGGCCCAGAGGGTCAAGCGCGGCCTGGGCGATGGTGCCCGGGGGGAACTGCCAGGAGGGAAGGAAGAGTCCAGTTGGCCCCGGGATTTGGGTGGGCAACGTCCATGTGAATATAAAATACCCGTCGCCGAAACTCCCATCGGGCTCCCACCAGGTGGACGTTTGGACTCCTCCGTAGGGGAAAAAATCAGCATGTGCCGTTTGAACGGTGGCCTCGCCGGGAATATTCATGTCCACCATGAACACCGGATAATCACAGGTGAGCACCTGCGATTGAGTGGCCCATGCTCCCTGGGGATCCGGAAAATACACGTCGTTCGGATGGAGCCCTGTCGACAGGCCCGGGGTGCTCAACTGTGTGAAATTGTTTATCGAACTCCCATAGGCGAATGAAAACCCTTTCTGGGTGACGGCTGCTCCGTTGGATGCCTGGATAGGGACCGGGCGCTGCCAGGAGGGCGGAACATAGCTCCAGGTGACGGTCCCGTCCACGGCCGCAGGGCCGGTGTATTCCCAGATTGCGGTCCCGTCCGTAATAGACGATCCGACGCCCGTTGGGCCAGCAGACGCGGAGATTCCACCCACAGTGCACTGATAGGCGCTGCCACCGTTGATGACCTGATTCCCCACAATATAGGCTGTGGAATCGGACCAGGGAACCCCTCCGGTCGTTGCCACACCGGTGTATTCCCAGGTGACGGTTCCATCAGAAATGGAAGACCCCGTCCCTGCGGGTCCTGCGGCCATTGAGGTGCCCGCCGTCACGCACTGGTATCCCATCGCCCCGTTGATGACCTGGTTGCCCTCTGAATAGGTGGTGGAGGGGGTCCACAGGGATCCCGAGGTGATGCCGGTCGGGCCGTTGCTCGTGGTGCTGCTCACGCCGCCCACAATGGACAAGTAGAGATTGGAACCGTTGAGGATCAGGGTGTTGGCCGGATAGTTCGTGCCGCCTTCCCACTGGGGCGCAGACGGGCTCCCGAGGTATGAATTGGCCAGCTGCATCGACCAGTCCACCACCTTCATCTCGATGGAATAGTCATCGGCCGCCTGCCGATTTTTCAGGGTCGCCGGGTCCACGGTGCCAAGGAACAGCCTGGTGCTATCGGCGTAGAGTTCAAACCAGGGTGGCAGCAGCTCGGCCTTCCCGTTGACATCGGTGGACGCCAGGGAATTCAGGATGAAGGTCCAGATCGAACCGTCCGGATCGCCCACCTTGGTGGTGAGAGTGCCGGGCTTGACCTTGCTGAGATTGCCCTCGCCGTCCACTTCTTGGGTGATTTCGGCCAGTTCGAAAATCTGGCCAGAGACCACCTTCAGGGCGCCCGGGGTGGTGGTGCCCGGATTCTGCCAGAGGTTGCAGGTGATCGCGCGCATCAGAACGTCCCCAGGATCTTGGAGGTGCAGATGGCGCCGCCCCGGAAGGTGACCTGAAGCCCTTTGGCGAACCCTCCGGGTTCTACCCCCGTGGGGCCTTCATGCCAGGACTGGACAACGAACCCGCCGGCCGCCGGGCCGGGGCTCACACTGAATGAAGCTGGCGCGCCGCTCAGGATGGTCATCAGGTCGGTGATGGCCGGCCGATCCCCATTCGCGGTGCCCAGGGTCCAGCCCTCGGTGGAACGATCGTCATAGGCCGACCAGGTCATCGTGAGTTGGGGAATCCACCCCTTCTGCTGCCAGACCTCGGAACCGTCAACCAGCTCTTTTACGGACCCTTTGGGGATCCACTGGATCTGGGGCAGTCCGGCATCCGGCATGGGGAGCCAAAGGGTCGCATTCCGGACGCCCGCGGCGAGCAATCCAATTCGAGGGGTTCCTGGCTGGAAAATCATGATTGAGCCCGTCCGATTCGCTGGGTGCTGGCGTTCACCATCTTGTCGACCCGCCTTTGGCCTTCTGTGGAATCCGCGTAAATGGGACTGTAGATGTGGGTCACGGTGCTGGGAGGCGTTGCGCCGCCGTTCTGCTTGAGGCCCTGGGTGGCGTAGCTGCCGGCCGCGGTGTTCAACCGGCCAACTTGGGCGTTGTGGGCCGCGAGGTTGTAGCCGAGGTTTTGGTGGGCATTCGCCCAGTCGTTGAAGTCATGGACGGGTGCCACGAGTTCCGGGCCTGCCTCACCCATCAGGGCCAAGGTGGGGGTGTCGATCAGGCCGCCGACTGCGAATGCCCCGCCGGTCCCCGAGGCCACCTTGGAGGCTCCAGACGCAGCGGCGATGCTGCCCGTCATGACGGCGATCTCCGCAAGCGCCGCGGCCTCGCCCCCGACCAGGGAAAGGGGAGCCCAACTGGCCCATATTTCAGCGGTGGCCAGGGCTTCAGCCGATCCCATCTGGGCCGCGTTTGCAGTAGACAGCGCCGACCCGAAAGCGGCTCCGGCCGCCGCCGTCATTAGATACTGCGAGGCCATCTTGGCCAGGGCCCCCACGGCAGAGGTTTCGATGCTCTTGCCGAAAGCCTTCACCGCCTGCCCCCCCTTGGCGGTGCCTTCCACGATGGATTCAATGCTGTGCGCCATCCCATCCTGGATCCCGTTCATTGCCTGGAGGGTGGTGGAGCGGAATTCATTGAACATGCCATCGCCCTTGGCGATGAAGTCCCGCATGCCGGCCTCGGCCCCGCCGGCAGCGGTGCCGTCCCAATGCACCTCGACCATGTATTGGAGCGCGGCATGCGCGGACGCCCCACCCTTCGCTGTCTCGGCCTTGAGCCGCTCCTCTATCTGGCCGCGGGACATCTTTCCCTGGATTTCGCTCTGCTGGGCAAGGGACTTCTTGAGCTCTTCGAAGGCCTTTTTATTGGCCTCAGCCTCGGCTGCTTTCGTCGCTGCATCCTCGGCCAGGTGTTCGGCTTTCGCGGTTCGATTCAGGGCGGCGAGCTGATCCAGATAGAGCTTGTGCGCAGCTAGCCGGGCAGCAGCCGCGGCCTCCTGGCCCTCCGGAGTATCCTTCTTCTCGATCTCCGCGTAGATTTTGCGGTAGTTCTCTTTCATCTGGGCCAGGGCCTCGGCCTCGCCCCGTTGCTTCCTCTGCTCGATGGTGGTGGCATCCATCGTCTTCAGGTCTTCGGCGCCCAGGTGGTTCGCCTGCTCCATGAGGTTCAGCCGGGTTTCGATGCCCTTCTTGGCCTCCTCTTCGGCCTTGCGGGCGGCTTCGCGGGCAGCTGTGGCTGCCTTCTTCTGGTCCTCCGCGGCCTTCCTCTTGGCCTCCTTGGCGGCATCGATCTCTTCCTTGGTTTGCGGCTGCGGGCCGGTGTGTGCCCCTCGCATCTGCTCCCGCTGCATCTCCCCGGCGGGGTCCTCCTTTCCATGCTGCAGGGCATATACGGAAGCATCCTCCTCCTTCATGATGTTGGCCAGGTACCCAGGAACCTGCATGAGAGCATCAATCGGGTTTTCGAGCTGATTCCAGCCCCGGATGATGCCGTCGAACATCTGGGCAAACCCAAGGTTGACTCGCCCGAAGGCCAGGTCAAGGCCGCTGGTCTGCTCCGCGATGTCCTTCTTCACCTTGTCCATGGCAATGGACACGTCGCCCGCTTGGCGCTGCATCGCGATCATGCGGGCTATGGCGTTCTGATCGATGCCCTTGCCATACTTTTCAAGAGCATCCTTCCCATCGGCCAAGGTCTCGAAGAACCGGCGCATCTGGGGGATTTCGTTGATCGCTCCCCGGCCCAGCAGTTCCTGGGTGAGGATCAGCTTTTTGTTCTGGTCCGTGCAGGACTCAATGACGGCCAGGGACGCCTTCATGACGTCCACCGGTTTCATCTGCATCAGCGCGGCCTGGGATGCGGCGATCCCATTGGCTATGAACACCTCGCTGTTGGACTTCATGGAACGGGTCACGCCCGTGAGCCAGTCGCCCAGTTGCTCGATGCTGCCCCCCGTCAGCTTCATGGTGGCGTCGAAGATGTTCAGCCGTTCAAGGGATTCCCCGGTCTGGAAGGAGAGCCCCTCAAAGGTGCGTGCCAGTTCATTGGTATGGGCGACAGCCTCGGGGATGGCGCTGATCGCCCCCTTGACCCCCTCCAGGAGCTTGGCGCCGGCCATGGCCCCAATGACAGCCATGGATCCGAAGCCGAGCGCCGCCCTGGAAAACCCGGCGGTCATCTGGTCCGCGGCGCTGGTGGCTTCCTTGGAGGTCGAGACAGCCTTTTCCCTGAACCGATCCAGGACGACCATGGCATCGCCCGCATCGCCAGTGATCACCACCTTCAGTTCATTGGCCACGGTCAATCCTCATCCAGGGTTGGTGCTTCGGGTGGTTTGCCGCCGTTGGCGTATAGCCCCAACGCGGAATGCCAGCAGTTCTGTGCGTGGCGGAGCGCCTTGTGGGACTCCTCCCGGAGGTGGTCCTCCAGGAGGGTCAGGGCGTCATCAAAGGGCATTTGGGCGGCCATTTCCCACCCACCGGCCCGGGAGCTGATTAGTCGGCGGATGGGGAATCGGGCTCCGTGGCCAGGGTCTTCGTCCCGGTCGCGCCGGCCGGATCTGCGGGGGCGTCCGCGAAATAGCCTGGGGTGACGCCCGCAAGCCCCAGCGCATAGCCAAAAAGCTCCATGGCCTCACCGAAGGTCTCGGCGAAGGGGCGGCCGGCGGCGGTCGCTTCCATCTTGGCCAGGTAGGCCGGATCCTTTTCGGCCTGCTCCAACTCATTGTCGTTGGCGCTGAAGATCGCGGATAGCTTGCGAACGGAACGGGCCACCCCGGCGGACCCGAGACGCTCCATGACCATGGGCATGGCCGACGCATCCCCAGCCTTGACCTTGGCGCGGGCCTCCATCATCTGAGCGATGGGGGCGATTAGAGGGAGCGCCATTTCCAGGCGGCGGGTGCTCTGCGTGCTGGTCATGGTCTACTCCACCGGTCCGGTGACGGTGATCGGGATGAAAAAGACCGGGACGCCTTGAGCCGAATTCAGGAACAGATCGCCGCCGCAGGCCAAGGTGCACTTGAGGACGATCTTGTCCTTCTGGCTGTATTTGACGCTGGGCTGGGTCAGGAAATTGACCCGGGGCCAGAGGTAGATGTCGTTCTGGCCGAAGACCGAACTCGGAGTGACGAAAATGGCGACCCACTTCAGGGTGCTGTTGGGGAGAGCCAGGAGGGCGGCCTTGCGCGGGGTGGTCCCAGCAATGGTCACCAGATCGGCGGGCGCGACGCCGAACAGATCAGCCCAGTGCTGGGCGTCCGCATCGTAGATGGTGAAGTCGAGGCCGGCCTCCTTGATGCCGCTCTGGATCTTGTTCGGGACGGAGCCATCGTTGTGCGGGAAGTCCAGCGAGTCAGGGGTGACCTTGAAGTCCAGGCCGTTCTCATCGATGTCACCCCAGGGATTGCCGACCGGGAGCGTGTAAGTGGTGTCCGTCCCGAACAGCAGGGCCAGGAAACCTTCGACGATGGAGGCCTGGGTGGGGGTGGCTCCCCCGGGATTGATGGCCGGGTACGGAAACAGGTAGAGCTTACCGGGAGCGTGGTTTTCGAACGCTTTGTTGCACTGGGCGAAAAGGGCCTGGGTCATCGGGGGGTCTCCTCAAAGGGGGCGGGGTGGGCGGCTACCATTCCGGGCGCCACATGTACAGGAAGCTGAAAATCATGACGGTGCCGGACAGCGGGACTTCGCCCTCGGTGCCGCCCCACTCCTGGGTTCCCCAGGTGGTTTGGGCAACCAGGCGGCCCTGGGTTCCGTCTTCGAGCAGGGCCTTCCGAATCAGGATGGCCATCGGGTCGGTGCTGTCCTCGGCCGGCCGCCCCACCCCGGTATAGTCCACGGCCACCGAATAGACCCGGGTGTGCGGGCGGGTGGAATCCGCTTCCTCGTTGACCGCCTTGTCACCGTGGGAATAGATGCAGATGGCCGGGAGAAGGGCTGGGGGCAGGTCCGTCCGGGGCGAGAGGTAAGAGGCATACCCGGTGGTCTCGAAGATGGCGCCCACCATGGCATACCGGATCAGCTGCTGGACGGTGCTCATGGCGCCCCCAGGAAGGCCCGGGTGACGCTTCCGCCGCCGGAGAGCTGGATGTGCACCACCCGCCAAAGCTGGCTGTTCCAGGTGAGGGTGTCCCGGGTGGGCTGCAGGTCCGGCACGTCCGCAGAGGCGAACCGAAGGGTCCTGGTGCGCCCGGCGGTGACGTTCTCACCCACCACGGTGTCCTCGACGGACGCCACGCCCGGGACGCCAGTAACCCCGGTCCCGGAGGCCAGCGTCACCGGCTCACCAAAGTCCTTGGTCATGCTGCGGGCGTCCTGGGCGAGGTTGGGCATTACTTGATGACCTCGGCGGCCGGGGCAACCGGGACGGGCACGGCCTTGTTCACGCTGAACAGGGTCTTGGCGTCGGAATCGGGGATGTCGACGAGTTCGTCGGGCTCGACGGTCTGCCCGAGGACGATCGTATGGGCGGTGATCTTTACTTGCATGGCGATTCTCCAGGAAGATGAGCGTCAAAAGGAGCGAGGGGGCGGGATCACTCCCACCCCCTCAACCGACTAGCAGAGGGCGTCCAGGGTGGCCGCGAAGCTCTGGATGTGCCGGTAGTTGACGTCCACCAGTTGCGTGGAGATGACCCGGATCAGGCCCTGGGCGGCCAGGGTGTAGGGATCGGTCAGGATGTCCAGGGCGCCCCATTCCGCGATGATCAGTTCGCGCCAGACACCGTAGAGGATGGCGCTGAGAGCCGTCCCGCTTCCCTTGGTGAGGTTGTAGGGAACCTGGTTGGTGACGTAGGCCGGATAGCCGTTGACGTCGCCGATGCCCTTGCTCCCGATGGCGGACTCCCACACGAACCGGGCTCCCGAAGCCTGGGCGACCAGGGTCTGTTTGAGGGCGCCGCGCACCTTGGTGTTGGTGAGGTAGGCCGCGTCCGAGGTATCCACGTTGCCCAAGGCGACCTGGGTTTCCATGGCAACCACGTGGGCGAAGTCCGGGGCCGCTCCATTGGTTCCGAGGGGGACGATGGTCAGCCCGGTGGCATTGGCGATGCCCATGGGCTGGTTGCTGGAACCGGCCCCGAACATGCCGGCCATATCCACCGCCAAGGCGTGGGCCTGGGCCAGATCCTGCATGACGTAGGTGTCGGCGAAGCCAGCGGTCTGAGCGAGCAGCTGCTTGGAATAGGCGCGCTGGGCCATGAGCTGCTTGGGCGTCATGGTGAAGACCTGAAGGGTGGGGTCCCCGTTGGTGACGCCAGGGGCCACCGGATCATCCCCGGTCCACTGGGCTCCAGGGGTGCTGATCTGGCGGGCGAAGGGGATGTTCCCAACGCAGCCGGGGAGGAAGGTGCAGCCAGCCCTTCGCAGCGCCAGGGCCGCGTAGAGGAACTCGATGAAGGTCACCGGCTCCTGGGAGATCAGGCCGGAGGCCGTCGCCTGGACCGTGGCATCCAGGGCGCGCTTCATGCCCAGGTTGGTGGGTACGTAGATGCCCTTGGCTTCCCGGCCCAGGGTCTTCTGGATGTCCTGGGACACCTCACGCTCGAAGCAGTTGATGCCCGTGGCCTGGGCCATGATCGCCCGGGCGATGGAGTAGGACTTCTGCTCCTTCTCGGAGAACTGCACCGCGGCGGCCGGGGTGGAAAAGGGGTTGCCGCTGCGCTCCACCAGCTTGTCGGTGATGATCTTGCGGACGGCATCCCCGCTCAGGCCCCGGCCCAGGGCCTCCCGGACTTCCTTGTCCAGGCCCAGGCGCGCGCCGGCGCCCTGGAGTTCCAGCGCCTCGTTCATGGCGTTGGCGCGGATTTCGTCGGGGGTCTGGGTGGTGGCCTGGTTGGCCGCATCCTTGGGTTCCATCTCGGAACTCCTTATGAGATTGGCCGGGTGGCCGTTGGTGTTGAGATCCCTGGCCCCGGGCGTTCCGGGGTCCTGGGGGTTGGGGTCGAAGTTGCGGCCTACGCCGACACGGTCATCAGCCGGAATGGCGACCAGAGAGGCCTCCATGGGCGTCCAGGATGTGATCCGGACCTGGTCCGGGGCATCTCCGACTCCCTTGGTGACCTGGTAGTCGTTGATGCGGTAGCCGACGCTGATCTTGGAGCGAATCCCATCCTGAACATCGTTGAAGACGTCCTGCCCCTGCTGGGAGCGGGAGAAGTGGATGTCGCCCCGCATGATCCGGTCCGCGTCAAGTGTCACGTTTTCCAGGGCCCCGATGTGCTGATCCGGATCATGGCCTAGCAGGGCGGCCGCGCCGTTCTGCATCCGGGACATGTCCACTTCGCCGGGGTTGTGGCCCAGGGTTTCCACCCCGAACCAGCGCTCCACCGGGGTCTCGGAGGAGATGGCCACCCGGACCGTCCGGGCTTCGGTATTGACCGCGGCCCGGTCCAGGGCGACCGTCCGATACTGGATACCCTTGATCGACCTACTTTCCATCGGTGCCCTCCTTGGGGGGATTGGTGTCCTCGCCGTCATTGTTCACGCCCGGTTCGCCCTCGGTCTCGCCATCGTTCTTGCCGGCCGGGGCCGGGGCCTGGATCAGGGGGCCCACCCGGAGGTTCAGGGCATCAATGAGGTCCTGCTCGTCCTTGAGTTCGTAGGCGACGTCCTCCCAGTCCAGGCCCTTCTTGGCCAGCACCTTGGTCCGGGTGTTCACGGCGCCCGCGATGGATTCCAGGTCTGCGGCGCTGTCCGCCCGGGGGTCAACCCAGTCCCAGCCACGGGGGTGGAACTGGTGGGCGCTGAACTGTTCCAGGGTCACTCCTGCGGGGAGCTTGAGGACCCCGGAGAGCCACGCGCCCAGCATGAATTCCGCGTGGGCCCGATCGCACAAGGTCTGGATGAGGCGGATCTGCTGTTCCTGGAAACTCTCGTGCTGGCTGATCGTGCCCTGCCGGATGGAGCTGAAGGAAACGCTGGTCAGGTCCCCCGCCAGCTCGTGGTAGGCGACGCCCAGGCCAGAGGCGATGCCCTTGAGCATGGACTTGCTGAAGGCCTCGAAGGCCGTGCTGGGGTGCTTGACGTCCGGGAACTCCACCTCGATGCCAGCGGGGATGCCCATGTAGGCGATCCCGGTGGAATTCCCGCCCAGGTTCTGGGCGGCCATGATGGGGTCCACCAAGGCATTGCGCTCCAGCCGGTCATCATCGTCGCCGTGTTCGTCAATGGCGCCGTTGGGGCTCTTGAGGATGCCGGGCCGCTCACTCTCATGGCGGGCGCAGGCGACCTCGGCTTCCCAGTAGTGGCCCAGCATGGAGAGGATATACATGACGCTGGCGCAGGCCGGAACGCCACGGGACTGGATGGCGCGGTCCGGATCCAGCCCGTGGATGATCTGGTCCGCCGGGATGATGATCTTCGCGCCGTAGGCCCAGCCGCCCACCATGCCGTTGCGGATCAGCTTCGGGTCCGTGAAGTGGTACGCCACGGGCTTGCCGTAGGTGTCCATCTCGATGCCCATAACGATCGGGTTGATCCCGGGCGAGCCGGCCCGGCTGTACGTGTGGTCCAGGAGGTCCGCATCCAGAAACGCAAGGGAGAACCCGAATTTGTTGGGCGCGCCCCGGACGATCCGGATGAACACCTCCCCATCCAGGGCCAGTGTCCGCACGAAGAGGCGGCACACGTCCTGAAAGGAATACCGGCCGCTCATATCGCAGTTGCCGGGCTTGCACCATTCCTGCCATGCGGCTTCGATCTTGGTGACGTAGGGATCCCGGAGCACGCCCTTGTTCTTCGACTTGAACAGGCTCTGCATGGTGACGCCGTTCGGGCCCACCACGTTGTTGCCAAGGAGCCGGAGGTAGTGCCTCATGAACGGGTTGTTGTTGGCCAGGCGCCTGGAGTTGGCCCGGAGGGCCAGGGCATCGCGGCGGATTTCCTCATCCTTGGACCGCATGGCCATCAGGAACCCGCCGCCGTACATCGTGGCGCCGGTGTAGAAGGCGCCGATGCCCGGGCCCACGGCTCGCTTGGCCTTGACCGGGGCCTCGAAGGTGGTCACGCCCAGGGGAGCCTGGCGCTTGGGTTCGAAGGTGGCTCCGGCACTGAAGGACACGGACGCCCGGGTTTCGGGCCCGGTGAAGGCGGAGCGGACGCGGGAAAGGAGGCTCATAGTGGGTTGAACCTCACAGGGACATGGGTGAAGAACGACTTGCCCCGCTGGCGCCCGACCACCCCGGCGTAGTAGGCCCGGAGCCGCATCAGTTCGGCATGGTCCATGTGCTTGGCCTCGATGCCGTTGTCCAGCTTGTATTCCGTGATGGACTCGCTCAGCCGGCCCTCGAGCACGGCGGTGATGGCGGCCAGGCACTTTTCGGCATGGGTCCGGGGGTCGTAACCGGGCGGGGGAGCCGCGGGGTTGATCCCAACCCGGAGTTCCCCGCGGTCGAGGGTCTGGCGCTGGGTTCCATCCGCGCTCTGCACGATGAGGGTCCAGTGGTATTCGCCAGGGGTCCACGCGGCTGTCTGGGCCGGGGTCTGGGCCAGGACAAAGCAGCTGTTCCCGTCAGCCATGGCCACCAGGACCACGGGCGCCGTCCCAGGGGCCGCGCCCACCAGGAACAGATACATGGTCAGGGTCCAACCGGGCCCGGCGGGATACTGGGATCGAAGGTCAATCGGATCCCAGGAGAAGCTGTCCCCGGCCTGGATCTTCTTTGGCAATCTGATCCACTTATCGTCCATGGGTCCAACTTTCAGACCTGGGCGGCCGAGGACTGTTGCTCTCGCATAGCAACGCCCCAAACGAACACCGCCCGCGGGAGGCGGGCGGCGGGGTGCGGGGGCGCAGGTGGGCCTATGGGGGGGGATCCTTGGCATCGCAGAAGTCAGGGACGGTGCAGCCCTTTCCTTGCAGGAAGCCCAGGAGGTGGGCATGGGACCGTTCGACAGCGCCGACCTGAAGCTGCAACTTGCCGATTTCCTTGAAGGCCGCTTCGATCTTCGCCACCACCATCGTTTGCAGGAGCTGCTCTACCTGGAGCAGCTGGGCCTTCTGATCCTGCTCGCGCTGCTCATCCTGCCGCTGGCGGTCCTGATCCCGGGCCCGGCGATCAGCTTTGAGGGTGGCCCAGATCGAAACCACGCTGGTGACGATCAGGCCAAGGATGCTGATGAAAATGCCGAGGGGGCTCACGCGTTAGGCCTGGGGGAGGAGAGAGCGCACAGGCGCGGCGGGGATGGTGACGATTTCGGGCGCGGAGGGGAACGGCGCAGGAACAGGGACCGGATCCACCGCGGCGGCGACCTTCAAGGCATCGGCCGCGACCTGGGCGTCGATCCGAGCCTCCAGCGCCTTGATCTGTTTCACCAGGGCCGCGATATCGCTCTGGACGTCCAGCTTGATGCTGGTGTAGATCCCCTCAAGGTCGCAGGTGGCCAGTTCCAGCAAGGCCTTGGCCCGCTTCTCCTCGGCGGCGACCGCCGCGGCTCGGGCGGCGAACCACGCCTTGATGGGCGGCCAGAAGTGGACGGCCAGGGCCACTGCCAGGCAGATGAAGGCCCACACGATGTGGGTTAGGTGGGTGGTGACGATGTCAGGCATGCAGACCTCCTTGGGTCAGAAGCGCCACAGGGCGGTGCCCTGGGCTTCGATGGTGGTGTTGCCGTTCCCGATGGGCCTACGGACCAAGGCCACGGCCACCCGGAAGGGGCCAAGGTCCCGCTCGGCGGCCGGTCCAAGGGTGCCGTTGCTGCCGTAGGTGATGCCCGCGGCCCAGGGCCTCACAGTGCTCTGCAGGGCGCCCACCACCACCCGGAGGCCGGCCGCCTCCTGCCGGTAGCTGTCGGCGGACTGCTGGAAGGCGGCGGCCTCATCGGTCTTGGTGGCCAGCAGGGCCTGGGTGCTGGCCAGGACCGTCTTGGTGTCGGCCAGGTCCCGGGCCAGGTCATCGATCAGCTTGCGGTCCGGTGCCACCTCTGCCAGGGACGGAGCAGCATCTGCCACAAGGCCAGGAACAGGTTTGGCTCCGGGGGCAGGTTGAACAGGACGGGAATGGAACTTGGCCACTGGCGCCCAGTCCTGATCCACTGCGGCATCGTCTCCCTTGAGCGGCGCGGTGTCTTTGACAACCTGGTCCTGCTGGTCCTTCGCTTTCGTGCCATCAGCCGCCCCCTTGGCGTAGCCCTTTGCCCCGGTCTGGTCATCCTTTGCCGCCTGGGCCATGCCGGCGGTGACCTGGTGCTGGACGTGCCGGGCCCGCGCGGCGTAGCCGATCCAGAGGCAGACGGCGGCCAGGATTGCGATGCCGATCAGCGTGAGATGGGACTTGATCCAGGTCATGGCCTACTCAGCCTTCTTGGCGAGCAGGACCTGCTTGGTGCTCAGTGCGTGGATCTGGTTCTTCAGACCGTTTCCGGGCATCACCAGGGTGGTCTCCGCCTCGAGGCAGCAAAAGTTCTCATCGCCGGAGATGGATTTGACCTCCAACTCCAAAGTGACAATGTCACCGGCCTTGATGAGGGTTCCGTTCTTGTCGTGGCTCATGAATTCCTCCTAGTCCCCGTTGGGACCGCTTTGCTTGTGATAGGCCACGCCGGCGAGACCCGCCACGGAGCCCGAGATGATGCCGAGGGCGCCCACTAGGCCGCCGTCAACGTGCTGGTCAAGACAGGCTTGGTACCAGACCGCGAGGGTCAGGACCGTAAGGCAGAAACAAAGCGTGCAGCCCGCGATCCACATCAGGGCCCGGCGAACTTCCTCCGGCTGGTCCGTTCGGATCAGCCTCTGGAAAAGGCTCATGCTCTTCTGCTCCAACTGGCCAATACGGCCAGTCGTAGGGGTGCTCTCCGTAGGGGTCGCCGGGATCAAACATGGCTCAGGCGGCATCGGGAATTTCCTCGGCCCGCTTCTCCCACCCGTTCAGGAACTTCCCTTCTCTGGGATGGGCCTGGGCCACCGCGATGTAGTGCTCCCGGGCGGCCTCGCATAGGGCTTGGAGCAGCTGGTTTGGTTCCTGGGCGTTGGTGGCCGCCAGGGTAGCAGGGCCCCACACGCCGTCATCGGCTACGCCCAGGATTTTTTGGAGGCATCTGACCTCGGTCCCGAGACCGCAGTCCACCCCGATATCAAACAGCTTCGAAGCGACCCTCTGATCAGAGACCCCGTCATAGCGCCAGTATTCCGGCGAGCCATAGACCTGCAGCAACTGGTCCGGAGTGATGTTCCACAGCTGGTCCAGTGTGGTGAAGCCGAGCAGCCGCTGGGCGGCTATGAAGGTCACCCCATGGTTGGTCGCTCCGCCAGGGTCGGCCGAATCGTTGACCTTGCCGCCCTCGTTACGGAGGAGGAAAGGCATTGCAGCGGAGAGCGTGGCCACGGGGAGGACCTCCAGAGACCCCAGAATGGAAGTCGGCCCCAGCCGGTGCGTTGCTATGGGATAGCAACGGGCATGGGAAGGCCCCCAGTGAAGGGGGCCGATCCTGGACAGGATCAGTTGTGGATGTAGTCGGGGTGTTCCAGGCCCAGGGCGATGAGTTCGCGCCTGGTCTGCTGGGTTGTTCCGGCATGGTCGCTTTGCTGGCACATGAATTTGCCGTGCCAGCAGGAGGCAGTCAGGCACTTATCGCAGACCGTAATGAGTTCTTCGGGGTCATCCATGGGGTTCTCCGATCAGGCGGGGGTAGAGGGTTATGAAGGAGAGGACGGCGGCCAAAGGGACCTGACCGTTCCCCAGGGAATTCAGGCGGCCGACTCGGTGCTTGACGCCGCTTGCCACTCGCGGAAGGTCTGGGGGTTCAACGGCCCAAGGTCCGTCCATCCCCGGGGCCAGCCCATCAGCCACTCCACCCATTCCGGGTTGAGCTGACAGGAACCCATGGCCTTCGCTTCGGTATCCCCGAAATTCTTGACCATCCGTTGCCGGGCCCGGGACCCACCGTCGAGCCCGATCCCGCCACCGCTCTTTGAGGCGGCGCGAGGGGTTGGGAAATGATGCGCTACGAAGTTCACGAGCTGCTCTCCTTATCAACGGATCTGTTGGCGGGGCAGGATGACTTCGGCGCACTTGGGGCACATAACACTTGTTCCCAGTGCCCTACGGAGGGAATCCCGCTCTGCCACTAGGGCTTCAATGCCGCCATGGATGCTGGTGGAGAAGTCCCCTGCATGGTCCAGGATGGCTCGGCAGTACATCAACTCTTCCATTCCCTGAATGGCGCGGCACCGGATTAACTCGTCCATTTCCTGAGACACTTTGGATGATATTTGGGACGGACGCCAGACTTCCGGGTTTCTCGCTGCAATACTTGCCTCAAGCTCGTCTCTGTTCATAGATCACCGTTCCCAGGGCAGCGGGAGTGCCCGCTCCCATGCGAAGGGGGACTTGGCGCGGTCCCGCTTGATCCGGCGGCGATCCGCCTTGGTCCAGGTCATGTGGTAGGAATCGTCGAAGGCAGGCATCACTCACCCCACCCTTTCGGCTTCGGGATGATCCTCCAATTCGGGACGGACCCAAGCGGCGCGACGTTCTCCCAGATGCAGTCCTTGGGCAACGTGGCTTTGAGCATTTCCTTGCTGGTCATGGTTCCTCCAGATGGACAGTTACGGTTTCGTGGGGTCTTCGGGACGAGTGGAGCAGAACGAGCATTTCGGGTCGCTGCACTTCGGCGTCCTCCAGCCGCAATCCGGGCACCACCAGGAATCCCAGCGGTCGAAATACT
>Ga0302190_10001594_pt1 | contig 15048 bp, 9 predicted proteins | sample II_Bog_E2_3_FD_198784 | JGI IMG/M metagenome (GOLD analysis project Ga0302190, IMG submission 198784) | Peat permafrost microbial communities from Stordalen Mire near Abisko, Sweden - II_Bog_E2_3 | ecosystem: Environmental > Terrestrial > Soil > Wetlands > Peat | place: Sweden: Abisko, Stordalen... | reverse complement strand
GATCAGGTCGAGATCAGGCTTGCGGGCCATGGCTGTTCTCCCTGCCTTGCAACCACCATGCCTTCGGACGGCGGGGTGGGCGGCAAGAGCGCACCGGCAGCCCCGCCGATCGAGGCGCACCGCACCCGCAGGGCCGCAACGGACGTGGAGGACCTGGGCGCAGCCCAGGTTGCGGCGCGCCGCGGCGGGGCTAAAGGGCAGCGACCGCCCACGCCGCTGGCCGAAGGCCACCAACATCATCGCGGCTCCGCCGCGATGGCCGCAGCGCCGGGCAACGCCCGGCCGGAGCGCAGCGACCCCGCGCCATCCGCCCGTTCCGCCTCGTCTCCCGCATGGCACCGGCAGTCCCGCAAGGATTTGAGGGCCTTGCACCGCAACCGGCACCAGCATGGCTCCAACATCCGGGCACCAGTGCCGTCTATCTTGCCTAAAAACGATGTGCAGACAATGGCTTAACCCGCAGGGGGAGCCAAAGCTTCTATCTTGCGATTGACTCAAACCCCCTCCAGCAGCCCCAAAACGCCCTCATCTGCGCCCGGTCTCATGCTCATCGAGGCCGCCATCGACCGTGCCTTGACGCAGCAACAAGAGGAGAGTGGCTACCTGTCCGCGCAACCCCAAATTGGCCATGCCACGTAGGGTGTGCACAAGAGAGGGACCGGAGATGTTGCGTTGAGATTGGGAGATCGAGGGAGCCGAGCAGGGCAAAGGGCGCGCGAGGGGGCGTGGTTTATCGATACCGCCACCACTTCGTATAACCGCCGTTCATGAATTCTGTCACCTGCGAGTCAGTGAATGCATCAGGCCGTTTTTCATAAAGCAGTGTCAGTAGGGTCTCCAACTCCTCGCGCCGATGAAAACTTGGGAAAATGTGGATCGGGCCGCCGGAGCCGGATAAAACAAAGCTGTCGAATGGCTTTTCGGCAGTATAATTCACAGAATTATGTGCGCTTTTAATCGAAGATATTCCCAAAATATAAATGCTACGTCGCAAAGGATGGACCGAAAATGCGTTCAGATTGTACCAATACAATTTATCGAGATCCCACCATATTTGCGTACTCATATCGATGAAAAACGCGTAGCCAAGCAGCGCAGTGGCCATTAGGTCAACTGAGGCCGTATTAGCCGGGATAAATCCACGTCTATATATTCCCAAAGCTAGCAATATTTGGAAGGCCGACCAAACAAATAGCCAGTTATAGCACCGTGGAGAACGCTTAAGTCTTCCTTCTGTCATGACGATCAAAATCCGGGAATTTTTTGAGCAACCGGTTGATTAACGGCGTATTTTTGAGCAACGTCACCCACCACGCCGGCTGCCGTGACAGGGGCAAAAAATGCCTCCTCTACGACAGAACTTCCCTTGCTAAACAGAAGGGGAACCGTAGCACCAGAATTTAGCGCGGGGCCGGCAAGTCCCCCACCCACAGCACCTCCAAGGGTAGCGAAGGCAAATTGACCCGGACTGAGGTTGGTTGCCGGGTCTAAGGCAAAACTGACACCTTGGCTGATGAGATTGCCGCCACCTCCGCTTGCAGCGCCCGTCAACAGGAGTCCTTTGGCACTTAGACCAGACCAACTAGAGACGCTGGGCGCGATCAGGGTCGAGGCGGCTATGGCGCCAGCATAGCCACTGATGCTGTTGCGCGACCCGGTGATGGCGTTCCCGCCAAACTCGGCCCCCGCCCCGATGGCCGCTTTTAGCCCTAGCGATCGCGCAACCATGATAGCTGATCCCTCGTAGCCAGCAGCCGCAAACAAGACAGGAGCACCAAATACGCCACCCCCGATGACAACGCCTTCCTCGAAATTATATATCGGCCTTAGCGCCTGACCTTGAAAATTTTGCACCCAGTTGTTCGTTGCTATCTGATGAATCAAGCCATTTTCGCTACCGACATCGCCGCCGGCAATTCTTGCCGCGTAGTTAGCTTCTCCTATCGATATATATTGCATATCGCGAAGTTGGTCATGGCTTGGAGCCACCACAATCTCAGTCGCATCTCCTTCGAGTGGACCGACGCCTTGCGGCAGATTCAGGGATGCGCCCGCATCAATCTGGTTCGCATCAGTGATGTTAGGGTTGACGGCCAAAATTGCCGCGACCGTCGTACCATGTGCCGACGCGATAGCGTTGAGAGTTTGTCCCTCCTGAATATCGATAGCGGTCGAGGACGCGCCGCCTGCCGTGGCTCCGGGCTGTCCCGGCGCTGGCGCGTTGCCGGGGTTGCCCTGCTGGGAGCTATCCTGGCTCCCGCTCACTTGGCTGGCGACGGCATTGCCGATGGTATTGGCGAGTATAGGATGCCCGACGCCGCTTTGGCCGCAAAGGTGGGTTTTCCTGAAGCGGTACAGGGGCTTATCGGCTCGCCACCCCGGTGCAAACCGGCGCGCGCGGATTTTACCCCCTGACGCGAGTTTTGGCGCAGGGGTTGTCAGCGGCTGAGGCAGGGATATGCGCGAAGCCCTCTCCATGGATGGAGGTGTGGCGCGCTTTGACCGTGCAGGCAAGAGGGCTCGCGCCGTCTGAGGCGGGGCGGTGGAGGCCCGTTGTATAACCCATCACGATAGGTTATGTGCGGCCATGGTCACCGTCTATCGCGCCCATGGCTTGCGCTTCATCATCTTCGTTGATGACCACGTGCCAGCCCATGTCCATGTGTTCGGTGACGGGCACGCCAAGATCAACCTGGCTGGGGTGGACGGCGCGCCGGAGATCGTGACCATCGAGGGCATGAAGCGCGGCGATGTCCGCCGCGCCATGCAGGTCGTCGTCGAGCAACAGCACTATCTGCTGTCGCGTTGGAGAGAGATCCATGGTTGATCTGAGCGAAGCCCAACTCGCCGCCGCCGAGGAGCGCGGCCGCATCGCCGCGCAGATCGAGCCGAGGGCCGCGCGCGCACGTTATGATCGCCGCCGGGGGCGGATGGTGGTCGCACTGACCAACGGTTGCTCCTTCACCTTCCCCCCGCGCCTGGCGCAGGGGCTGGAAGCGGCCAGCGACGATGAGATCGCGCGGTTCGAGGTTCTCGGGAACGGCTATGGCCTGCATTGGGAGAGCCTGGACGTGGACCTGTCGATCCCCGGCCTGCTGGCAGGCCTCTTCGGCACCAGGTCCTATATGGCACGTCATGCCGGGCAGGCGCGATCGGCGGCCAAGGCCGCCGCCGCCCGAGCGAATGGTGCCAAGGGTGGCCGCCCCCGTAAATCCGCTGACGGCTGAGGACCGAGGCCGCGATGCTGGCGCATCGGGCCAGCAATAGGGATACACACCTCACGCACGGGTGCATGGCGGGATTCCGCCGTTTCTTGAGGGTGCGATCCGCACCCTCACGCGGGGAGCGTGGCAGATATTGGCGGATTTCCGGCATTCCCTGAGGGTGCGGATCGCACCCTCAGGCCTCCTCTTCCCCTGCTTCGGCATCGAGAGCGGCGCGCAGGGCCTCGGCAGTGTCGGCGTCGGCGCGGGCGGCGAGCCGGGCGCGGATGGGCTTGGCGGGATGGGTGGCGGTGTGGACCGCTTTCAGCGCCTTGATCGAGACCTGGGTGTAGATCTCGGTGGTCTTGAGATCGGCGTGGCCGAGCATGGCCTGGATAAAGCGGATGTCGGCGCCGTTCTCCAGCATCAGCGTTGCCATGGTGTGGCGGAACATGTGGCATGAGCCGCGCTTGCCGATGCCGGCATCGTTGACCGCCTCGCGCACGATCTCGGCCAGGCGCTCGACCCCCAGTGCCTGACCATAGGCCGAGAGGAACAGCGTGCCATCATCCGCGCCGCACGCAAGGTCAGGCCGCACGTCGGCGAGGTACTTGTCGATCCACTGGAGCGCGCGGACGCCGATCGGCACCACCCGGTCTTTCTTGCCCTTGCCCTCGCGCACCATCACCACCCCGCGTTCGCGGTCGATATCGTAGAGGTTGAGCGCGATCAGCTCCATGCGGCGGATGCCGGTCGAGTAGAGCACCTCCAGCATCGCCCGGTCGCGCACCCCCATGGCAAGGGTGAGGTTGGGCACGGCCAGCACCTTCTCGGCCTCGGCCACCGTCATCACGTTCCTGGGCAGGCGGCGACCGATGCGCGGCAGCTCCAGGTCCGAGGCCGGGTTGTAGAGGATGTGGTTGGCGCGGGCGAGCCAGCGGAAGAACGCCTTCAGCGGCAGGGTATGGGCCAGTTGGCTCCTGACCGTCAGCGGCTCGCCATCGGCCTTGCGATGGAGGAACAGATGGCGCTGCCAGCGCTCCAGGATCGGCCGGGTGATCTCCTGCACCCGGATCAGCCCACGCTCGGCCGCCCAGGCCGCGAACACGCGCAAGGTCCGCTCGCGCGCTTCGATCGTGTGGGGCGAGTAGCCCCGGGTTTCCTGCCAGGCGGTGAACCGCAGCATGTGGTTCCAGATGCTGTCGCCGTCATGCGCGCCGATCGCCAGGGTTGGCGCATGATAGATGCCCGGATGCGGCTTGCGGCCTTTCTTCGTGCCAAGCCCACGCTTGCGCGGCATGTCACGCGCCCGCCGGCAGCGCGGCGGCTGAGAAGGTGTTTTCGGGCACCGCCTGCATGTAGGGTACGATCGTGCCGTTCCTGTCCAGGACGTGCGATTCCGGCGTTTCGGTGGCAGGAGCACCAGGAACGGCGGATTTACGCCCCTCAGCCGCTGTTTTCCCATCCCGACCACCCCCCGACCGGGTGCCGACCGAGGCCCGACCGGCCCCCGACCGCTCACCATTTTGCCCCGACCGGTGGCCGTCACAGGTATGGATCGGGGCGGTGCTGTCGGCCTCGCGCAGCCCCATCAGGAAGGGCGCGCCCGCTTCGCCCTCGCCGGCATAGAGCAACTCGTAGGCGTGCGCGGTGCCGGCCTTGACCCGGTGGGCCAGGACGTATTCGAGTTCGGCGAGGCGGCCGAGGTGGACCTTGAGCTGGGTGTCGCCCCAGCCCGTCGCCTCGCGCAACTGGCGGCGGGTGAACCGCAACTCGTGCCGGCGGATCGCCTGGGCAGCGCATTGCGCACCCACCCAGGCATGGACGATGCCGAGCAGCCGGCGGGTCTGCGGCGGCAGTTCGTCGAGCGTGCGGCCCAGCACCTCGGCGGCGAGCCGGTTGGCGAGCGCAATGTCGGATTCGATGACCTCGATATAGCGCACCGGCTTGCCCCGGTGCTGGACCTCCCTGACCGGCCGCTGGTGCTGGTGGAGCAGCGCGATCGCCTGGATCAGGGTCAGGTATTTCATGTGATCGCGCCGGGTGCGGGTCTTGTCGTCGAGGAAGGTGAGTGCGTCGGCGAAGGGGTTCACCACCCGCACCGGCTCCAGCAAGCTCTGGGCGTTCCGGTGCAGCGCCAGGGTGGCGGCCCGGTCCTCATTGGCCAGCAGGCCCGCCAGCGTCTGGCGGCGGCGCTGCGCCGCATGGATCGCCCGGGTCTGCTCGCGGCTCTCGTCTACCGAGAGGACCAGGCAGCGGTTCATCAGCTCCTCGTCGATGTCGATCGCGGTGGTGGTCAGGAACAGCATCACCGGCCCCTCCACCCGATATTCCTGGGTCACCAGATTGCCGGTCGCCGCATCCTTGCCGGTGCTGGCGATCGTCACCTCGCCCTCGGACTGGAGCAGCTTCAACGCATAGCTGGCGGTGGCCGCGCCTTCCTCCTCGGCGATGGCGAGGATACGGTGCTTGAGGTTGGTCTCGCCCATGTAGAACAGGCTCTGCCCGGTCATCGCGCTATAGCGCACCTGTGCCCCGGCCGGCATCAGCCCGAGCACCGCGTCCATCAGCGAGCTCTTGCCCGCCGCGCTCGACGACTGGATGATCAGCGCCAGCGGCCGATCGAGCAGCCGCGAGACGCAGGCGAGATAGCCGGTCAGCGCGTTGGTCTCCTCGCCCACCACCCCGCAGGCGGCGAAGTCGGCGGCGATGCGGGGCACAAGGTCGGGCGCGGTCAAGAGCGCCATCGCCTCGGCGCGCTCGGCCGGGCTCAGGCCGGGCCGCTCGTCAGGACGAAGCGCGCCCGCCAGCTCGGCATCCTGCAAGGCCTCGATCCTGAGCAGCACCCGGCCCAGGTCGTGTTTGAGCACGTCCTCGGCTTCGCCCAGCTCCAGTCCCGCCGCCTTGGCAAAGGCGGCGCGGGCCTTGGCGGCATAGAGGTCGAGCGTATCGACGTGGAAGCGCCCGCTACCTTCGGCATCGTCCTGATCGGCGCGGGTGACCAGCAGGTTGACCTTGAGGCTTTCGGGATTGAGCGGCTTTTTCCAGCCCCGCACGCGGTAGCGCCGATCTGCCAACACCATCACCAGTTCGTGCTCGCTCTGGCTTTCCACCGGGTCCGGGGTGGGGGCCGGCGGCATCGCTGCGGCCCCAGGTTCAGGCAGCGCTTCCGGGATCGCGGCCAGGGCCGGGATGGGCGTGGCGGCGCGGTCCGTGTCCCCCGGCAACGTGGTGCCGGCGGTTGGCGTGGGATCAGCGGCTGAGGAAGGGAGGGCCGAGGGCTCCGGCGCATGATCGCTGGCCCCGCGCATGGCGGCGAGCGGGTCGGCGGCGCTGGTGATGGGCGGGGCTTTCCCACTGCCCAGCCATTGCGCCTTGCGGATCAGCACCCCCAGCGATTTGGGCGCAGGGGTGACGGCGAGCGCATAGGCGTTGGCGTCCATGCCCTTGGGGAACTGGATACGGAACGCCGCGATCCCCGCCTGCATCAGCCGCTCGGCCACTTGCGCCGCACCCTTGTCGCCCGCCTCGTCGCGATCGAAGGCGATCAGCACCCGTTCCACCCCATAGCGCCGGAACGCCGCCAGATGGTCCTCGGTGAACCCGCCCGCGCCATAGGCGGCGGTGACGTTGCGATAGCCCGCCGACCAGAACGTCATCGCGTCGATCAGGCTTTCGGCGAGGATCACCTCGCCGCCGCATCCCGCCACCCCCTCCACGTTCCACACGCCGGCATGAAGCCCAGGCAGATACAGGTGCAAGGGCGTGCCGGGGCGCAGGCCAGAGTTGATCTTGCGGCCATAGACCTCGCTGATCCGGCCGGTCTCGTCGATCACCGGCACCACCAGGCTGCCGGTGAAGTGCTCGTGGCCCGAGGCGCGGTAGATGCCGATGCGCTCCAACCGCCCCCTGATCTCGGCGCCGGCTTTGCGGGTTTTCTCGGGCAGGCGCAGCCCCAGCGTGCGGTTGGCAAAGCCAAGCCGGAACCGCTCGACCAGCGCCCCATCAAGGCCGCGCGTGGCCAGATAGGCCAGTGCCTCGGGGGAGGCCTTGAGCGTCTCGTGGTAATAATCGACCACCTGGGCCAGCAGCGCCGCATCGTCGGTGTCCATGCGCACCGGCGAAGGCAGGCGCCGCCCCGAGGCGCGGGGCCTGGCGGTCTCAGGGCCGGGTGCAACCGGCGCGCCATCGCTCAGCCACTCCACCGCGTGGCGGAAGCTCATCCCCTCACGCTTCATCACCCAGTCGATCGGGCCGCCGCTCGCCGCGCAGCCGAAGCAGTGGAACAGGTTCTTGGCCACGCTCACCGAGAGCGACGGGGTGCCGTCCTCATGGAACGGGCAGCAGCCCAGCAACTCGTCCTTGCCCTTGCGCGCCAGCACCACCCCCGACGATTCGACGAGACGAACGAGGCTTACCTCGGCCTTCAGCCGCTCGATTTCGCTGTCAGGGATGCGCGCCATGCCGGCTCCGATATTTATTTTGATGAAGCAAGGATGCTTGATCTGCTAGCCACCTCGCTGTATCGAGTCAAGCCACCACACTGGACGATAGAGCATGCAGGCATGGCATTCCCCATCTGTATCCGGCATCATTGCCCCATTGGAGATGGCAATGGCTGCAAGGGTGCTGGGCAAAGCAGGGGCAGACGATGGGTTCGCGCAGCGACTGCGTGCCTTGCGCAAGGCCAAGGGCCTTTCGCAGACCCAGCTCGGCGAGAAAGCCGGGCTCCACTATACCCATATCGGCCGGTTCGAGCGGGGCACCTCTCGCCCCGGCGGCGATACGCTCAAGCGCCTCGCCGATGCGCTCGATACCACCAGCGATTATCTGATCGAAGGGGCGAACGATGATGCCGCAGCCGCGCGTCTCACCGATCGCGATCTGCTCCGCCAGTTTCAGGCCGTCGAGCATCTGCCCGACGCCGATAAGCGGATCGTAAGCGTGCTCCTCGACGCCTTCCTCACCCGAAGGCAGATCGAGAGTATGGTCCGCTAAGGAGCGGACCAGCAACCGGCGGCCATCCATGGGGATGGCGGCGATGGAACGACTACGGGAACGGCGCTACCGCTCCCGTGGCGGAGCCGTTTCAGCAGCTCTCTACAAGGATCGGCCCGCTCGCAGCGCCGCCAGACGGGCCTCGCAGATCGCTACCACCTCGGCCTGCAACAGCTCGACCCGTTCACGCATCCACGCCAGCTCCTCGACCGTGACCTTGTACCGCCGCGAGTAGCGCGCCTTCACATAGGCCGCGCGCAGCAGCTCGAAGCACCGCTTCTGGAACTTGCTCTCGGTCGGCCATATCCCGGCCAGCGCGGGATCGATCTGCTCGGCCAGATTGCGCAGGCGGACCAGATTGTGGCTCTTGGGGGTGTACAGCGTCAGCACCAGCAGCAGGCCATTGTAAAGCCGCTCGACCGCCTGGTGCAGGAGGAACGCGGCATCGTTGCCGTCGCCTTCGTCGATATAAAAGCGCGCACCCTTAAGCGCCTTTTCTGCCCCCGGTATCCAGTCCTGATAATGGCCCTCGGCCTCGGCCAGCGCCGCTTCCGGCGCCAGCGGCTGCGGCGCGGCGAACGCGTGGCCCGGCACCTCGAACAGCACCACGCCATCGCGCACGATGTCGGCGAAGAAGTAGCGCCCCCGCTCAAGCTGGCCGTTCACGTCGGCCAGGCTGTGGACGATGAAGCTGGTCGGGGTGCGCAGCCGCGTCCCCGCCGCCAGCGCCTCCAGCAGCCGCTTCTCCGCCGTCTCCCAGAACTCCAGCACATCGGTATGGGCCTCGTCCGCCACCACCACCAGGAGGTCGTAATCCGAGAAGTAGCGGCCCACCGGGTCCTCGACCCAGTCGCCCCGCGCATACGAGCCGAACAGCACGATCTTGAGGAGTTCGCCATCGCGCAGCGCCGGCGACTGGCGGGTGGCCCGCTCCGCGTCGAACGTGCTGCGCAGCACGTCCACCACGAACGCCAGCTCGGCCCGCTTGCCGGCGGGAAGATGATCGAGGGTGCGGTCCATCGCCAAGGTGTCGCCGTTCGCGCCCCCTCTGGCAACCCGGCCTTCCGCCCGCGCGGCGCGGTTGTATTCACGCCGGATCATCTTCGCACCTCACGCCCGAACGCGATCACCCCGATCGCCCGCGCAAGGTGCCGTTCGACCGCGTCGCTGTCGATCCCCAACCGCCACCCGATCTGGTCGAAGGTGAGGCCGTCGATCCGGCACAGCAGGAACACCGCGCGCTCGGCCATCGGCAAGGTATCGAGGCGGCGGCGGATCAGGTCGAGATCAGGCTTGCGGGCCATGGCTGTTCTCCCTGCCTTGCAACCACCATGCCTTCGGACGGCGGGGTGGGCGGCAAGAGCGCACCGGCAGCCCCGCCGATCGAGGCGCACCGCACCCGCAGGGCCGCAACGGACGTGGAGGACCTGGGCGCAGCCCAGGTTGCGGCGCGCCGCGGCGGGGCTAAAGGGCAGCGACCGCCCACGCCGCTGGCCGAAGGCCACCAACATCATCGCGGCTCCGCCGCGATGGCCGCAGCGCCGGGCAACGCCCGGCCGGAGCGCAGCGACCCCGCGCCATCCGCCCGTTCCGCCTCGTCTCCCGCATGGCACCGGCAGTCCCGCAAGGATTTGAGGGCCTTGCACCGCAACCGGCACCAGCATGGCTCCAACATCCGGGCACCAGTGCCGTCTATCTTGCCTAAAAACGATGTGCAGACAATGGCTTAACCCGCAGGGGGAGCCAAAGCTTCTATCTTGCGATTGACTCAAACCCCCTCCAGCAGCCCCAAAACGCCCTCATCTGCGCCCGGTCTCATGCTCATCGAGGCCGCCATCGACCGTGCCTTGACGCAGCAACAAGAGGAGAGTGGCTACCTGTCCGCGCAACCCCAAATTGGCCATGCCACGTAGGGTGTGCACAAGAGAGGGACCGGAGATGTTGCGTTGAGATTGGGAGATCGAGGGAGCCGAGCAGGGCAAAGGGCGCGCGAGGGGGCGTGGTTTATCGATACCGCCACCACTTCGTATAACCGCCGTTCATGAATTCTGTCACCTGCGAGTCAGTGAATGCATCAGGCCGTTTTTCATAAAGCAGTGTCAGTAGGGTCTCCAACTCCTCGCGCCGATGAAAACTTGGGAAAATGTGGATCGGGCCGCCGGAGCCGGATAAAACAAAGCTGTCGAATGGCTTTTCGGCAGTATAATTCACAGAATTATGTGCGCTTTTAATCGAAGATATTCCCAAAATATAAATGCTACGTCGCAAAGGATGGACCGAAAATGCGTTCAGATTGTACCAATACAATTTATCGAGATCCCACCATATTTGCGTACTCATATCGATGAAAAACGCGTAGCCAAGCAGCGCAGTGGCCATTAGGTCAACTGAGGCCGTATTAGCCGGGATAAATCCACGTCTATATATTCCCAAAGCTAGCAATATTTGGAAGGCCGACCAAACAAATAGCCAGTTATAGCACCGTGGAGAACGCTTAAGTCTTCCTTCTGTCATGACGATCAAAATCCGGGAATTTTTTGAGCAACCGGTTGATTAACGGCGTATTTTTGAGCAACGTCACCCACCACGCCGGCTGCCGTGACAGGGGCAAAAAATGCCTCCTCTACGACAGAACTTCCCTTGCTAAACAGAAGGGGAACCGTAGCACCAGAATTTAGCGCGGGGCCGGCAAGTCCCCCACCCACAGCACCTCCAAGGGTAGCGAAGGCAAATTGACCCGGACTGAGGTTGGTTGCCGGGTCTAAGGCAAAACTGACACCTTGGCTGATGAGATTGCCGCCACCTCCGCTTGCAGCGCCCGTCAACAGGAGTCCTTTGGCACTTAGACCAGACCAACTAGAGACGCTGGGCGCGATCAGGGTCGAGGCGGCTATGGCGCCAGCATAGCCACTGATGCTGTTGCGCGACCCGGTGATGGCGTTCCCGCCAAACTCGGCCCCCGCCCCGATGGCCGCTTTTAGCCCTAGCGATCGCGCAACCATGATAGCTGATCCCTCGTAGCCAGCAGCCGCAAACAAGACAGGAGCACCAAATACGCCACCCCCGATGACAACGCCTTCCTCGAAATTATATATCGGCCTTAGCGCCTGACCTTGAAAATTTTGCACCCAGTTGTTCGTTGCTATCTGATGAATCAAGCCATTTTCGCTACCGACATCGCCGCCGGCAATTCTTGCCGCGTAGTTAGCTTCTCCTATCGATATATATTGCATATCGCGAAGTTGGTCATGGCTTGGAGCCACCACAATCTCAGTCGCATCTCCTTCGAGTGGACCGACGCCTTGCGGCAGATTCAGGGATGCGCCCGCATCAATCTGGTTCGCATCAGTGATGTTAGGGTTGACGGCCAAAATTGCCGCGACCGTCGTACCATGTGCCGACGCGATAGCGTTGAGAGTTTGTCCCTCCTGAATATCGATAGCGGTCGAGGACGCGCCGCCTGCCGTGGCTCCGGGCTGTCCCGGCGCTGGCGCGTTGCCGGGGTTGCCCTGCTGGGAGCTATCCTGGCTCCCGCTCACTTGGCTGGCGACGGCATTGCCGATGGTATTGGCGATCGCATCGGGCAGGGCGCTTATCAGGTTATTGCTAAAGTCCGTTCCATTTATGGCTGTGCGGGTTGCAGCATTGGCAATATCTCCGGCTACGCCCGACACAAAAATATTGATCGAAGTTCCACGACTAATATCAACCGGGCCCTGCATCGATCCGTTTAGCCTGCTCTCGGAGAGAGTTGCTCCCACCACATCGCTGACGCCTGCGCCGACGCCAGCAGCAGCCACCCCGGCCCAATCAAAGCGACTTTGCAACCCCGCAGCCTCTTCAACGCCTTGCGATGCAACGCTGCTGACGATGCTTTGGGCGGCATCATCCAGCGCACCGCTCGAGAATATATTATCGAAGATGCCTGTTGTACTCACAGCACCGCCTACCGCACCGGTGATTGCTGCCATACCCAAACTGCCCCAATTAAAGCTGCTTTGCGCTCCAATCGCCAAGCCGAGACCTTGACTGGCCACATTGCCTGCGATCCCTGAAATAGCGCCAACCGCAATATCGGTTCCCGCTTCTCCAAGGAGCCCCCCCGAGCCGAAGAGCATGCCACCAAAACTCGTGTCCAGCGCATCACCCACTACGGGCACAGTTGCTACCACGACAGCTACCGCAATCGCAACGACCGCCATCAAAATCTGTCCAATCCCACCACACCCGCTATTGGAAGAAGGAATCGGTGCCCCGGGCTGAACATCGCCAAGTGCAGCGTTGGCGTTGTATGGCTTGAATGTGGAGGAGGTATTGCCAACGTTGACCACGGCGTTGGGAATCGTGAGCGTCTGACCCGCGGTGAGGCCCGAGTTGAAGCTCAATCCGTTCGCGTCGGCGATCAGGTACCAGAGGTTGGCATCACCGAACACCGCTTCAGCGATGCTCGACACGGTGTCGCCGGCCTGGACGGTATAGCTTGAGTTGCTGTTTGTGGAGCCATTCCCGGTGGGGCTCATCACATTGGCGTTGGGATCGAAGTTTGCATAGGATGCCCCGGACGAAGCTCCGTTTGCGAAGACCCCGGAGCCGGTCGTGGTCTGGGAGGTTACACCGCCCGAGTAGCTGGTGTTGGTTGTGCCGTTGTTGCCGATCTGGCCGATCTGCTTGTCATTGAAGTAAAAATAGAATGTCTCGGGCGCCGTCGTCCCGCCGGAAGTCAGCAGTTCGTCGTTTGACATGATCAAGCCGGCGGCGGACTCCACGTAGGTATTGGTATGGGCGCCGGTGCCGGTGGTGGTCACCTGAGTCAGGTGATTGTTACGATCATAGTATGAAGTGGATGTCGTCGTTCCGGTCTGGCTTCCGCTATATGTCGTGCTGATACCGGCCTGCTCCGCGCCGTCAAACCAGTCGTAGGTGTAGGTCGTCGCGATGCCGGTAGATGTACTCGGATGATTATTCCCGTCTGCCGGCTCAATCGTGGTTCCCGAGTACGTATATGTAGACGTCGATTCGCTTACGACATTCCCGTCGGCATAATCACCTGAGGCGTATGTTCCTGACGTAAGGATTGTGCCATAACTGTAGACATTCCCCGTTGCGGTGTTGACGATGGATCCGGTTGACGTATTTTTCTCCAGGATCGAAACGTTGTCTCCGGTGATCTGGGAGTCGTTGTTGTAGGCATAGGTATGGCTATAAAACGCCTGCCCGACCGTTACACCGGACACGTCAGACGCACTGGTTGCAAATTCGTCCTGACGCAGGACACGCCCCATGGCGTCTCGCGTGTACGCCCCCTGTTTGACCGCGGCGCCAGGGGTCGTCGGAGACGAAACGCTGCTCTGGGCAACATTCACCTGCACCAGATAGCCATCAGCGCTGTAGATGTAGCTTTGCTGGGTTTCCTGTGCGTAGACCTGCGTCCCACTGGTAGCGGTCGCGTAGGTCGAGGACGTTGCCTCGTCACCGTCGACGTTGTAAGTTGTCCATGTCCCGGCGGTCTGGCTCGTCCGCGCCTGGATGTTGCCATCTCCAAGCGAACCGGAAGTGCCGGCGATCACGTTCACGCCGGACGTGCCCGCCGTGCCGGAAAGTTCACCCTCGCTCACAACAACCCGGTTCATGCTGTCGTAGGCATACCAGTAATCGTCTGTTGTCGTAGTCGTTAGGAGAGCCTGGCTGCCCGAGATGTTCTGATGGACCGTCCTGTTTTCAATAACGTTACCGTTGGCATCATAAGCCGTCGTTTGGGTATAGGCCGGGCGTGTGCTGGTCGTCACCGTTACCGTGCCTGAGGCGGTGGCGGCGTTACTGAGAACAGCTGTGCCAAGTGCGGCGTTGACGCTCGTGACTTTTGTACCTGACGGGATACCGGTGCCGGACACAGGTTCACCCACCCACAGAGGGTCGCCCGTGAAACTCACGTTCGTGGATCCGTTGGTGGTGGTGATCGATTGGCCGTTGCCGGTATCACTGATACTGGCAATGCGATCCAACGCATCATAGGTTGCGGTGGAATTTTCGAGGTTCGTAACGATCGAGTAGCTATATGAATAGCCGTAGATCGAACCTGAATATGCGCAAGTAGATGTATAAGTCGATGTCAGACGATTTCCGTCCGCATCATAGCTGAAATTTGAAGTCAGCGTGGTCGAATAATACCCGGAGGTCGCGGCTGCATTATCGACAATTGTCGCGACGCGGCCGTCAGAATAGTAGGTGTAGGTGATATTTTCACCACCCGCACCCGCGGTACCCCCGGTAACGTTCGTCGAGTGCCATAGAATTGCACCCGACGTACTCAGGATTTCAAGCTCACCGTTATCGGTCACGGAAAGGGACGCGCCACTATTACCCGACGTGTTGGAAGTCCATTTCACGTTATTCGACGTGTCATAGACCACCAGATTGCCGTCTGCCTGCATTACAGCCCGCCCGGCATTGGAGCTCACTGTGTTGGACGCCCACAAGGCTCCCGCGGGGCCATAAAGGACGAAGTTTCCGTCGCCCTGATATTCCAGTTGGTATCGCTGGCTCGGCGAATAGACGCTCTGCCCGGCCGTCAGTGTAACCCCGGATTGCAGGATTTGCGTAGCCGCAGTGTTGCTCTGCGCAATCAGTTCACCGGCTTTGTTATAGGTAAAGTTGTAAACCAAACCACCAAAGTCGCTTTTCCCGATTTCATGACCAAAGACATCTGTCGTGTCGAACGAAAACACGCCCGCCGAGACGTCCTGCGTTTCTTTTGTCCATCCGCCGTAGGCGTAAAGACCGACAGTCGTTCCACCAGAGGCACCAGCACCATTCCACGTGTAGATATAATTAACCGTGTGACCCATGT
>Ga0302190_10001578_pt1 | contig 15108 bp, 15 predicted proteins | sample II_Bog_E2_3_FD_198784 | JGI IMG/M metagenome (GOLD analysis project Ga0302190, IMG submission 198784) | Peat permafrost microbial communities from Stordalen Mire near Abisko, Sweden - II_Bog_E2_3 | ecosystem: Environmental > Terrestrial > Soil > Wetlands > Peat | place: Sweden: Abisko... | reverse complement strand
GAGGCGGATCCAGCCGTGAGTGAGGAGGTCCAAGTCCAGGCCCTTGCTGTGGAACAGGCCCAGGAAGCGGGGATAGGCCCTGGGCTTGAGTCGTAGGACCCGGACGAAGCTGGTCACGCCCGCGAGGTCCATGCGGCAGCACATGCCCATGAGGGCAAGGACCAACCATAGGTAGGTCCGGGTCCGATGGCAGGCGGGACGCAGGTTTTGGACAGCGCGATACCAGGCGGACCATAGGACCATGCTCAGCTCCTTGTCGATTTATGCCGATAGCATTATAATGCTATCGGCAACAAAAAACAAGTGCTTCTGTGTCTTTATCGCATATTTTTCAAGGATATTTGCTATGCTTCACGACATGGAAACCAATCGGGAATCCCAACTGGAAGTCGAGATCGCGAAGGTGAAGGAAGAACTCGCTGGCCTCGGCGACCTGCGGCCCGGCAGCCTCTCCACGCAGTACAACGTGTGCGGCTCCCCGAACTGCAAGTGCAAGGCGGACCCGCCCCAGAAGCACGGTCCCTACTACCAGGTCAGCTTCACCCGGAAGGGCAAGGGCAGCACGAAGTTCGTCAAGGAAGAGAACCTCACGACCATCCGGGAGCAGTTGAAGAACTACGAGCGCATGAAGGAACTCGTCGACCGCTGGATCGAACTCTCCATGGAACTTTCGAACCTACGCCTCGCCCACCCCAAGGTGTGACCACGTTCGGCCTCCCGACGCCCCGCCAGGGGCGAGGGAGAACTCAGCACTCTCCAGTTAGGGAACCAGCACAAGCTTCCCGAAGACCACGCCCGCTTCCATTCGCCGATGTGCTTCGGCGGCCTGGCTCAGGTTGAGTTCACCGTCGACCAAGGCCTTGATTCGTTTCTCGACCGTAAGCCGGAAAATTTCTGCCATGGTCTGCCGCCAAGCCTCGGGTTCAACCGAATTCAAGCTGAAACAGGTAAACGACAAGGAACTATGAAACCGCTCCAGCATGGTCTTGCCAAAATCGATCGAGGGTGCGCCCGCGGCACCGCCGCAAAGCACATAATGTCCGTTTGCATTCAGCTTCGAAACGAAGTCTGAGATGTTTTCCCCCCCAACCGTGTCAATGACCATGTCGTAGCCGCTGGCATCGCGCGCTTCACCCAGGTTTCGGTTGATGATATGAGATGCACCGAGTTCAATCAAACGGTCGCCACGCGCTGCCGACGACGTGACGGCGCTGACGATGGCGCCTGCACTGGCTGCGATCTGGGTTGCCATCAGGCCAATACCGCCGCTAGCGCCGCGCACGAGAACAGACTTTCCCCGCCCGAGACCAGCACGATCGAGACCGAACCACGCGACCATAGCGTTAACGCCGAGCGCCACCGCCTGCGCCGAGCTCAGCGCATCGGGGAGTTCAACCACCTTTTCGAAATCGACTGCGACTTGTTCGGCATACCCGCCAGCCAAGCAGATCGCGAAAACGCGCCGATCACGCCACGTTGCGTCGACTTCCGATCCGACATCAACGATCGTTCCGGCGATCTCAACGCCCGGAATATATCCGGGTTCCGCGACAGGTCCGTAAGAGCCCTGCCGCGCCATTACGTCAACAAAACCAACTCCAGCAGCTTCCACCGCCACGAGGACTTGCCCCCGACCTGGCCTGGGAGCGGGTGTATCCGAGATCTGAAGCACTTCGGGTCCACCAAAACGAGTGACTCGAACTATTTTCATGATAACTCCACCGCGAATGCGACTCTTTCAGACATCTATTATTCCTTGTTGCCCAGGAATTCCTCAGAGAATGAGAATGAACTCATGATGCTTTGAGCCAGTTTCAATATTTTTGGATTAATGCTGCAACGCACGTTCTTCCCATGGCGCTCCATACGGATGAGCCCGGAATCCCGCAATTCTTTGTAATGGTTGGAAACCGTAGAAGGGGCTAAGCCTAGGTTTTTCGCCTGTTCGGATTGGCATTGCTGGATGCCTTCGCTGTTAGTGTCCAGACTGGTACCCCCCAGGCAGCTGACTAGCTCAAGGAAAATGGCCAGCCGGTGGGGGTTGGATAGGGCTTTAAAAGCCCGTGCCGCGATGTTGATTTCTAGGTTCGACATGTTTCGAATGTACGATGTTTGGTTTACAAAAGCAATGGGTGTTACCCAAATAGGGGTACCCCAGGTTGTACCAGCCGCTGGCCTGCGGTTCGTTGTTCCGGTCCGAACGGTTCATGCTGGCCCGAACCCCAAGGATTCCGGCCCCGGCTGGGGGGTCACCAACGACAACCTGGTCTCCGACCAGTTCACCGGCTTGAACGCCATCGCCCGGCAGCGGCTCAATCTCAACCTGATCGCCTCCAATTGGGATGACTTGCTGCGTCTGGCGGGCTCTCTCAAGGGGAGCAAAATCCGGGGAGTTCAATTGCTACAGAAGGTGGCCGTCTACTGCCGGGTGTCCACGGCGGACCATTCCTGCGAACGGCAGGAACGAGACCTCATCGCCCAGACTGGCCTCCAATTCGATCTGAGCACCCCCCAGGGCAAGCTCATCGCCTCCCTGATGGCCGGCCTGGCGGAATTCGAGCGGGACTTGCTCCGGGAGCGCATCCGCTCTGGCATCGCCACCGCCAAAGCGAAGGGGCGCACCTTTGGGCGCAAGGCCGGGGATCGCCCAAAGTGTAATCGGCTAGCCGCGAGTAGGGAAGACGCTCGATCCCGGTAAGGGTGGCACTCTCCCGCCAAAGCTCCTCTGATCGATCCTTGTCGTACGACTCCGCCGACGAAGGGATTTCACGAAGCCCCTCGAAGTACTTCCCGTTCGTTGAGACCAGTGCGGGATCGACGATGAGGCGCGCTAGCGCCTTTCCGGACTCTTCAGGCGTGTGAATGTTCTTCACCAAGACCAATCGCAACAGCGGGATTATTCGTGGCAGGATGTTGTGCCACGCAAACCGGACGACCGCCGGATATTCACGAGCAAGCCCGGTCCCCGGCATCAATCCGGGATCGAACGCGTTGGCGGTGATGCCTTCGGGTAGACGAGGTGCCAAGCCGTAGGCGAAATAGACATTCGCGAGCTTTGTGGTCGAATATCTTCGGCCACGGTCCGCTGCTGCGTCATCGTTCGCCGCTGCGGGTCCAAGGTCGCCCTTGGCGAGAGCCGTTGGCGTATTCCACGCAGGCACCGGGACTGCCATGCTGGCAGGCACCTTTGCCAGCTCTGCGGGATCATGGACGCCGCTGGCAACGACAGCAATTCGCGCCGGCTTCTCCATCAACGGCACCAGCAGATTGACGAGAAGGTAATGACCAAGGTGGCTCACGCCGAAGGTCGACTCGAAGCCATCAGCGGTGAACGTCCGTGCACCTTGCACAGCGGCGTTGCAGACGAGACCGTGCAGGGGAGGAAGATCCGCCGCCTTCAGCCTGTCCTCCAGCTTCGATGCGAACGACCGCACCGATGCAAGCGACGCCAGATCAAGAGCCATCGTCTCGACTTTTGCCCCCGGTCGCGCAGATTCACGCAGCATTGCAACCGCCTTCTGTGCACGCCCCAGGTCGCGGCAGGCGATAATCACGTGCCACGGCGGTGACGCGGAGAGCAGTGCTCTCGCGCAGCCGTATCCCAGACCGGAGTTACCGCCGGTGATGATTACGGTCTGCCGGGGCAGCGAGGCAGGCCCCGTATCATCGTTATTTGTGCGCATGGATCCCATCCCGGTCTTCCGTGTCAATGCTCACCCCCTCACCTAGTTTCGGTGTGCCGCCGCATAAACAGGTACATCGCATGAGACTGCAGGAGCGGGCATAGGCAAGCAGGGTCATGGCCGCTGATCCAAGCAACCTCCCCACCGGCAGCAGCCGAGCTAGCTAATCAGTCCCAGCCTGATACGCGCCCTGGACCTTGAGCCCGTCCACCGTGGACCTGATGGGGGCTTCCAGTCCTGTCTTCCAGGGCAGGGCGGGCCACCAGGGAGTGGGCGCCGCCGGCAGGCCGGGCTCGAAGCTGTCGCCTGGCCGCAGGATGTTCACGCTGGTTCCAGCCGCCCGCGCAGCCGCGAGCACTCGCTCGACGGGTTCCGTCCAGCCATGGGCCGCCAGGTCGAACAGCCCCCAATGGAGCGGCAGCAGGGTCCGGCCCCGGACCAGGGCGTGGGCCCGCACGGCCTGTTCTGGCCCCAGGTGCCAGTCGGGCCAGGCCCGATCATAGGCACCCGCCTCGATCATCGTCAGGTCGAAAGGGCCGAGACGGTCGCCGATGTCCTGGAAACCCGCGAACATCCCCGTGTCGCCGGAATAGTAGACCCGGTGCCGGGGCCCGATGAAGGCGTATCCGCCCCACAGCGTCTTGTCCCGGTCGAACAACCAGCGGCCCGAGGCGTGCCGAGCTGGCGTGCAGACCAACTCCAGATCCCCGACCCGGGTGGGCTCCCACCAATCCAGCTCCGTGATGCGCCTTCGCGGCACACCCCAGGCTTCAAGGTGGGCGCCGACACCAAGCGGTACGATGAACTGGGTGTCCCAGTGCCGCATCCGGCGGATCGTGGCGCGATCCAGGTGATCGTAGTGGTCATGGGAAATGACGACCCCCTGGGGCACAGGCAGATCCTCCAGGGCGATCAGGGGAGCATAGAAGCGCTTCGGGCCCACCCAGGTGAAGGGCGAGGCGCGATCGCCCCATACCGGGTCCGTGAGGATCCGGACGCCGTCCACTTCCAGGTAGACCGTGGAATGGCCCAGCCAGGTGGCGCGAAGCCCTTCCCGGGAGGCTGAAGCCAGGCTGGTTCCGGTCGGGTGCAGCACCGGGACCGGGGTTCTGGGCGTCGAGTCCGGATCCCGGCGCAGCATGCTCAGGAGGGCGCCCGGATAGTCCGTCCACAAGGACTGGGGATTGTGAAACCGGCCTTCGCGCCAGTGGGGAGATCGTTCCATTCGCATGTTCCTGGGCCCTTCCGTCAAGCTTCCAGATTCCTGCCGGCCCCCCGGCCAGCCCGAGCAGCAGCAGGAACCCCAGCGCCACCCTGAACGGCCACGACTCGCTCCTTGAGGGATTTGACATATTGACCCATTTCGTCAACACGCCCATTTTGACAAACGGACAAAATATGTCAAGGCCAAATTGAGAACGAAGCCAGGCAGGCCAGAACCGGAGCGAAGCGGCGTTCGAAGCCGAACGGGCCTCGATCCCCTCGCCTTTGAGGACGAAGGCTCCACCTCAGTCGCCGGCTCCGGTACAGCTCGCCCGCATCCTGCCCCGGGCGGACCACGCCTTCAAGGAATCGACCAGCGGCCTGGAGGACAGGGCAAACTAGGGTTGCAATAGATACCTCAACTGTTTGGATTCTTTGTCCCGGTGACCGCCATGCCTCGCTCCGCCCAACCACCCGCCACGCCCCTGTCCGTCGGCCCCATGACCCTATGGCCTTTGGAGGACGGGGTCATCTCCCTGGAAGCCTCCGTGCTGACGGGCCTTCCCCAGGAGGAGGCGATCCGGATGCTTGGCAGCAGGTCCGCAGCCGCCACCCCCGTGAACGCATTCCTGGTGCGGTTGCATGGCATCACCCTCCTGGTGGACACGGGCATGGGCCCGGGTCCGGTGGAGAAGGATTCCGGCCACCTGATGGAAAGGCTTGCCGCCGCGGGGGTGACCCCCGACCAGGTGGACCTGGTGCTGATCACCCACTGCCACCAGGACCACATCGGCGGCCTGCTGAATCCGGACGGAAGCCGGGCCTTCGCCAAAGCGAAGCTGTGTCTTCCCCGGGCCGAGCATGAGCTATGGCTGGGTGGGGCGGCCGGTCTGCCGGAGCGGCTGTGGGACCGGATCCCCCGCTTGAAGGCCATCTTCTCCACCTACGAGGCCCAGGGTGATCTGCTCCTCACGGAGGACGGCCAGATGCTGGCCGAAGGGGTCACCGCCATGGCCGCGCCTGGACATACCGGTGGTCATACGGTCTACGCCTTCCGCTCCGGCGCCGGGGAACTGTGGTGCATTGGCGACCTGATCCACTTCGCAGCGGTGCAGTTCGCGTGCCCTGAGGCGGGCACCACCTTTGACCTGCAGGGTGACCAGGCCGTGAAGACCCGCCAGGAGTGGTTCCGGGGGGCTGCCGAAAGCGGCGCGATCCTGGGCGGGGCCCATCTTCCCCGCCTGGTGCGGCTCCTGCCGGAGGGCCAAGCGTTCCGTGACGTCCCGGTGTGCTGAGCTCCCCGCCGGCTTGACCTTGCCTTGTCACAGAAGGCCCCGGGCGAGTCGGGGGGCTTCCGGAAGGTCACGTGGCGCAAGACCGGCGCCATCCTTCGCAGGAATACCGCTTGCATGCCCTTGCTGGGAACGTCAGCCCATGCGCATGGACAGCTCGACGTCTTCGGCGAAGGGCGTGGACAGGTAGCCCTCCGCGGGTGAGCGCACCCGCGCCAGGTAGTCGGGGCTGTGGTCGGCGTCGTCGGCGATGATCAGGGCGCCCGGCCGGAGGTGGCGCTCCACCAGAGCCAGGATCTCGGGATAGAGGCCCTTGGCGCCGTCGAGCAGCAGCAGATCGATCGCCTCCGGGAGATCGATGCTCAGCGTCTGCAGGGCATCCCCTTCGCGGAGCTCCACCAGGTCGCTGAGCCCGGCGAGTTCCAGGTTCTTCCGGGCCCGGGCCACCTTGGACGGCTCGAATTCCGTGGTGATCAGGCGGCCGCCGCCGTTGTCCCGCAGGGCCGCGGCCAGGTATAGCGTGGAGATGCCGAACGAGGTGCCGAACTCGACGATGGTCCGCGCCCGGCAGCTTCGGGCCAGCATGTGCAGCAGCGTACCGGTCTCCCGGGAGACGGCGAGGGGGAAATCCTTCAGCTGCCCATAGAGGTTCCGGTATTCCGTCTTGCTGCGCATCAGGCGCGCCCGCTCTGCGGGGGCCAGAGCGGCCACGGCGAGTTCCAGGGCCGGCGAGGTCGCCTCGGCCTCTGCGAACAGGCGATCCAGTAGGGGCGCAAGGGGGGCGGTGGTCAGGGTGCTCATGCGGGGCTCCGGTCTCAGGTCGGCGCAGGGTTGCGCCGGATCCAGAATGCGACTAATCTTTCACATTCGCTATTCGCATTGCCAGGCGCCCATGACCGATCGCCCAAACGCCCAGCTTTCCTTGAGAAAACAGCCCCAGCAGGCCCGCTCGACCGAGCTGGTCGCCGCGATTCTCGACGCGGCGGTTCAGGTTCTGGCGCAGGCGGGCGCGCAGCGCTTCACCACCAAGCGGGTGGCGGACCGGGCCGGAGTCAGTGTCGGCTCGCTGTACCAGTATTTTCCGAACAAGGCGGCGCTCCTGTTCCGGCTCCAGAGCGATGAATGGCGGCAGACGGCCGAGTTGATGTGCGCCATTCTCCAGGACGACCAGAGGCCGCCGCTGGAACGGCTGCGCAGGCTGGTCCACGCGTTCATCCGCTCGGAATGCGAGGAGGCGGAGATGCGCCTGGGGCTCAACGACGCCGCCCCGCTGTACCGGAATGCCCCCGAGGCGCAGGAGGCGAGATCGAAGGCCGCCCCCGTCGTCGGTGCGTTCATGCGGGAAGCGCTGCCCTCGGCTTCGGCGGCGACCCGGGCCCTGGCGGCCGACCTGGTCATGACCACCCTCGGCGCGGTGGGGAAACAGTTCTCGGAAACGCCTCGGACCGCCACGGAGATCGAGGCCTATGCCGACGCCATGGCGGACATGTTCGGCGCCTACCTTTCCACCCACATGAAGTAGTCCATTCTGCAGCATCGGTCGCCATGCCTGCGCGCGCCCGGCCCACTTCTTCGCCCTGGGCTACTTCGGGACGCACCTGGACAAGGCTTGGATGAAGCCAGATCCGGCCTGATCTGCACCCCTCCCCTTTACGGATCCCGGAATCCATCTACGTTGAAGCCTGAGGCCCCGCCCTTGATCTCGGTTCTGGAAACGCCCCGGCTCATCCTCAAGCCGCTCGAGCTGTCCGATGCGGAAGCCGCGCAGGCGCTGTTTCCCCGATGGGAGATCGTGCGATACCTCGCGGCCCGCGTGCCCTGGCCCTATCCCTCGGATGGTGTGCGCCGGTTCTACGAGGCGGAAGCCCTTCCGGCTATGGCGCGAGGCGACGCCTGGCACTGGTCGCTCCGCCTCCGGACGGACCCCGGCACCCTCATCGGCTGCATCAGCCTGGAACGGGGCGAGGAGGACAACCGGGGATTCTGGCTTGGGCTGCCCTACCAGGGGCAGGGACTCATGACCGAAGCATGCGATGCCGTGACGGACTACTGGTTCGACGTGCTCGGCTTCCCAGTGCTGCGCGTGCCCAAGGCCGTGGCCAACGCCCCTTCGCGGCGGATCTCCGAGAAGCAGGGCATGCTCCGGGTCTGCGGCGGGGAACGCGAGTACGTGGGCGGAAGGATTGATGCGGAGATCTGGGAGCTCACCGCGGAACTGTGGCGAAAACGCAGGGAGGTTCCGGAACGTAACGCCTGATTGAAGGCTTCGCAGCAAATTGCCACATTCAACCCGATTCGCCCTTCGACCCGGTTCGTGGCAGACTCCCTTCATGGAGCCCAGAGGCCGGCGGTCACTGGATCCTGGAGGAGCCCGATGCGCAACTGAGACCTGGAACCGGAACGTCGCCCACTGAAATCCTTCAGTCGTGGATGTCCCGGGAGGTTCCAGGCCGGATCGCGCCCGAGGCTGGGCCTCATGGATGCGCAACGCCAGGATCTGCCCGGCATCGGAGAGGTCTTCATGTATCTGTCCTTCTCGAAGGTCGCCTATGGCTATGACGGCGCGCCGGAGCCTGCGATCCAGGGCCTGGCCTTCACCCTGCGGCCCGGCTGGACCGGGGTGGTGGGCGCCAACGGAAGCGGCAAGACCACCGTCCTGCGCCTGGCCACGGGTCTCCTCGCGCCGGATGCCGGCCGGGTGTCGCGGCCCGGGCGGAGCTGCCACTGCCCTCAGCGCACGGACGACCCACCTGAAGGCCTGGCGGAACTCCTGGCGGACCCCGCGCCCGGAGCCCGCCGGCTGCGGGACACCCTGGGCCTGGGCCCCGACTGGGCGGGGCGCTGGGAGACCCTCAGCCATGGCGAGCGCAAGCGCGCCCAGGTGGGCACCGCCCTGTTCCTCGATCCGGCCGTCCTGGGCATGGACGAGCCCACCAACCACCTGGACCGGGAGGCCAGGGACCAGATCCGACGTACCCTGGAAGCCTTCCGCGGCATCGGCCTGCTGGTGAGCCACGACCGGGACGTGCTGGACCACCTGTGCGGGCAGTGCCTTTTCCTGGAACGGGGCGGGACGGTCCTGCGGCCCGGGGGCTACAGCGAAGGGGCGCGGGAGGCTGCCAGGGAGCGCATCGCGTTGGTCCGGGCCCGGGACCATGCCAGCCATGAGGTGAAGCAACTCCACCGGGAACTGGACCGGCGCCGGGAACAGACCGCCCAGGGCGAACGCCAGCGGTCCAAGCGCGGCCTGGCCCGGGGCGACCGGGACGCGAAGGCCAGGGTGGACGCCACCCGTTGCACAGACAGCGGCAGCGGCCAGCGCCTCCGGCAACTGGAAGGCAGAATGCACCAGGCGCTGGAACGGGAATCGGGCCTGCAGATGGCCCGGGCCTTCACCCTGGGCCTCGCCCTGGAGGGCCAGCGTTCCCCCCGGGATCTGCTCCTGGCCCTCCCGCCTGGAGACCTCGCCCTGGGCGGGCCCCGGCGGCTGCGGGTGCCGGCCCTGGTCCTGCGGCCTGAGGATCGGATCGGCCTGGAAGGTCCCAACGGCACCGGCAAGAGCACCCTGATCCGGAGCATGGTCGCTGAACGGGTCCGCACGGGGGTGCGGGTGAGCCACGATGCCCGGTTCCTGGATCGGCTGGCCACCCGCAGATGGATCATCGAGCCCAACGGGGACGGCCACTGGACCCTGAGGGAGGCGGGGTAGCCACCGGGAGGGGAACTCCCTTCCGGCCGGAAACAGTCAACCAAGGTCCCATCCCATTCTGGCCAAACAGGCGGATGCGCGCAGGCTCCTCCGAGGTGGCTTGCGCCGGCCGATCATTCTGGGTGGCTCGCGGCCGGGGAAAGGGTTGTGGCCGAAGGCAACGCTTCTTCAGAAGGGGCCTCGATTGGCAACTTAAGCAATGGGGACGCCAACAAAACGATATTCTTGAATAAATCATGGTAAGGCCTTTTGGCTTTGGACCACTTCAGCTTACGGTCCTCGACCGAATTTCGCATGATAATGTTCCCATTTTTGCCATAAACGATAAACTCCTTTAAACACTCGCTCCATCCACTTTCATCATGTTTGTAGTATTTATCATCAACCACATAGTCCCCATCAGGCATCTCTGTTTTATTCATTATTTTAACCACGGTCGCGGACTCGACCATGGCCAGCGTGGCGTCCGTGTCAATATAGATCTTCTCGCCTTGTTTTTCTTCGACAATTTTCCAGCTTTCCGCCTGGCAAAACAAACTTATGCACATCATCCCAGCAAAAAGAACTTTCACGGTTTTCTCCTTTACGCGGGCGTCTCAAGGCTGGACGGCCGGACTCTTCATGGAAAGGCCCATTTGCAGCCCTGGAATCGGGTTGCGTCCCTGAGTTTGCCATGGTGCTTTGGGATGCCGTTCCGACCACATATCAAGCAGTTTTTCATGGTTGAGTTGCCGGAATTCACACAACTGATGGAAATCAAATGAGCTGCATCTGGTTCGGCAGAAAATTCTAGCATCCCACGAATCGTCACCCAAGCGGATGCTTCGCCCTCTGGCCCGTGATCGTCAGTCAATCGGGTGCGCGGAACACGAACGCCCGGGTTGGTCGGCGCGATTGCATGCAACGCCATCACGGTCTCGGACCAGCCCGGAGCGGCAGGGCGCAAGGGGGCGGTGCCCAGGCCGCCGCCGATCTCAGGAGCTCTGATGGAATCCGGCCAGATGATGGTCAAAAAAAACCAGGTCCGCGGCATCCAAGGGCCCCCGGTCCCGGGTCATGGGATGGTAGGCCTGATCGACCTCTGGGATTTGGAGGATGCCCAAGGAAGGAACCAGACTCCACCACCACGGTGGGTTCCCGACCACTCGCTGCGCCAGCCTCCACCAGGACTCGGTTCGCCGCCTCGCCGACCCCTCCGAACAACTGGCGACAGGCCTGAGCGGGGTAACGCTCGATGACCTATGACCTCGAATTCAAGGAGTCAGCACTCAAGGAGTGGCGGAAACGGGACAACAGTATTCGAGAACAGTTCAAGAAGAAGCTCGCTGAACGCCTTGAAAATCCACGTTTAGATTCTGCCAGGCTTTCTTGGCGGGACCGGTCAATGTTGAGGATTTCGGGCGGGCCAAGCCGGACGAACTTCGGGATTCGGGAACGCCGGCCGCGCGAAATCCGGCGTTGAGCCGACCGAACCGGCGCGCATGTCCATGAGCAGGAGCTGATCCGGGAGCGGGTTAAGGCCGGCATTGCTCAGGCCCGGGCCAATGAAAAACCCCACGGCCGACCGCCCATCGCCCGAGAGAAGACCGAATCGAGTCGGAAGCTGGCGACTGAGGAGCTCAGCCAGGGAGAGATCGCCCGGCGCCTGCCGATCCATCGCCGCAGCGCGGGGAGAATTAGTTAAAAATCGTTATTCAATGAAGTGTTATGATTTATTTCACAGGAGTCACCATGACAATCCAACCCCACAATCCACCAGGAAAATCCGCAAGCCTGTCTGTACACCCCATGGCCGAGATCGCAGATGCACTCATCCCGGATCCGGCCTCGCCTCGGGGGAAGGGTGTGGACCCCCATTCCGAAGTGCGTGCTCTGGTGATTTCCCTTGAGGGACTATCGCCCCAGCGTGTCCTGGAGGCCCTGGCCGATATCGCTGCCGAGAACCCGGAGATGGCCCAGCAGGGCCTTCTGGCCTGGGGCTCGAACCGGCGCGTGGCCGGGGATCTGGACCTGAGAGGTCTGGGCTGGATCAGTCGTCTGCCGGACGGGCTTATCGTGTTGGGAAATTTCTCACTGGATGGGGCCGCGTCGGTGCGGGACTGGGTGGGTGTCAACGGCACGCGCCAATGGAAGGAGTCCCCGGTCAACCGAATACCCCAGGGAGTGAGGGTGGGGCAGCCTCGCCGCCAGGAGCACTTTGCTAACCGCGTGGATGGTTCAGAACGAAGGAACCCCGCGTCCGTTCCTCCCACTTAAATGAACAGACCAGAAGATCTTTGGCTAGCCAACCAGCCGCCAAACATCGGGTTCAAGGACTGGTGGCTCAAGGGCAGGTCGTCGTATACGGCGACAGTTGATCCAGCGCCGCAGCATGGAGAGAGTGTTGTCCACCTTCTAAACCTTCTTGGCCTTGCCGGCCGGGGCAGCCGGGGCAAAAGCGGAGGGCAGAGCAATAGGCCCACTACGCCACATAGACCGGACCAACTTGGGCAGTTCCACGCGGTGCACCCACAGAAGCCCGGCGGCCAGGATGAAGTAGAACCCTGCCAGGATCATCCGGGTTGCCGGGGCGGTGAACGGGAACTGGACCAGGAACAGCACCAGTAGGGCCGCCCCTTCCCAGCGTTCCATGCGCAGCTTGGAGAGCATGGCGAAGCCCATGAGCGTCTGCGCTGCGGTAAGCCAGAACTCTTCCACCTGGCGTGCGTCGAAGGTCAGCAGGCCATGACCGCCGCCCAAGAGGTGGGCCAGGGGCAGTCCACCCACCAGCAGGGTCCACTGATTCACCTTGCTCGACAGCAGGGTCCCCAGGGCCGTGTCCGCTTCACCCCGAAGGGCCAGGAGGCCCGCCACCAGAAATTCGGGGGCCTCCGTCGCCAGCGGAGCCACCCATTGCACCAGGAGAAATTCGTCCAGGCCCAGGGCGCGCCCGCCATCCAACAGGGAATTGGCGAAAGGCTTGGCTACCAGCACCACGATGAACGCCGCCCATACAAAAATGAACGTGAGGGTAAGCCGGCGTCGGCTCCAGGACAGCGCGCCGAGCTTGGCCGCCACCCCAATCAGCACAGGCTCTGAACGATCTTCCTTGGCGAGGCGCCAGACATATAGCGCGTACAGGCCGATCAGGACCACGCCATCGGTCCAGTGGATACCGCGTCGCAACGGAAAGGAGATGGAATACAGGCTGGCCAGCCCCAGGAAGGCCAGCTCCACTCGACGGCTGGGCTTGATGGCCAGCGCGGTTACCGGCCGGTCGTTGCGCCGACCCCAGACAATGAGCAAGAGCAGCACCAGCGGCCAACCCAGGCCGAGCAGGAGGCGGTTGCTGCCGGTCATGTTGGCGGCGGCGTAGCGGGCAAGTTCGGGATGGTGGCCGGAGGAAAAGGCAAAATAGAGATCGACGGCGTATTCCGGCAGGATCGAGATCAGCGCCAAGATGGCCGTAGCCAGGCTCGCGCTGATGTCTTTCTGCACAGCTTCTGCCGCCCAGCACATCAGGAACGAGGAAGCCACCACCGCGCCTCCGTAAAGGACGACGCTCATCAGGGCAGGCGGGTGATAGCCGAAGGCTCGCAAGCAGACAGCCGGCAGCGCCAGCACTACCGCCAATCCAATCTTCCACCGCCACCACTCGCTCATGTCGCACTCCCAAAGAGGGCCGAGGGGTGCTGGTCAAACGAGCCCTCCGCCACAATAACTGGACGAAGGTCTCGTTCTCTTCAGTGAACCGAAGTGGCTGACCGGGCCAATAGGCCATTGTGTCGATCAGACCGCCGCCTCAATGGGCGGGAACTACTCCCCTTACTACGTTCAGTGTAGCCTGCCCGGCTGGTCCTGGCACGAGGGAAGGGCCTCCCCGACCAATGTGCCCTTGATGGAATCACATGCGGAATCCGGTTACCTAATCGCCCGAACCACAAGCTGGATCCCACAACGGACGAGGCCCCCAACCGGGGGCCTCGCTGTGGAAAGCATATCCCCATGATCAGATGTCCGCTTGTGTGATTGCAGAGCTATCAGGTGCCCAGGTCGTGCCCGCCTAGGAGGCCAGGGCGCGCGCTTCCATGGCATCGTCCCATCCCGGAACCCCGGCAGGTCCACGCACACCACCGTGTGGTCCGTGGCCAGGCCGGCCTGGACCCGATCCCACACATCGCTGTCCCCGCCGAAGCCATGCACCAGCATGGGGCCGGGCGCACGGCCCTGGATCCTGAAAGTCAGCGGGCAGGATCCACGTGACGTGTGATGGGGGGTGGCCATGGCGCCCACGCTACCAGAGCAGGCCGCTGGCGCAAGCGAACAGCGGGGGGGCATCCAGGAAGGCCTTGCCGCAATAGACGGGCGCTCATGATGTCGACCTCGAATTGGAAAGGAGGCTGGGACGCATCCACTCCGGCCACTCCCAATTAACCTATCTCTTCTTTTGCTTATCTTCGCAGTCGTTGCACAGGGTACCGCGCCTGGATATGCCCTTTATAGCCATACCCATCGCCTGGGAGTACCACCTGGGAGTGCCATCCCCAGTATGCCGGGAGCCTGACCAGCAAGCCCCCCGGCATGCCCGAGGTAATGATTTGAGTGGTGCCCCGAGCGTAATCCGTGCGTAAAACGCATTTGAGACCGGAGAATCCCAGAAGTCCCGTTCCATTTCTCCAGCATGGTAAGCAATATCCGGGTGGTGCCACCGGCGGCAACTGTTCACCTCCCCACAGGGAGGGCATGATGGAATCTCGCCTTGGCGGGAGGATCGGGTTGGTATGAAGCCCTTGCGCATTTTCATCAGCAGCGTGCAAAAGGAGTTCGCGGAGGAGCGCATGGCCCTCCGGGACTACCTCCTCGGAGATGCCCTCCTGCGGCGCTTCTTCGAGTGTTTCCTGTTCGAGGAGGTTCCCGCGGCGGACCGTCGGGCCGATGAGGTGTATCTGGACGAGGTGGAACGCTGCGACATCTACCTCGGGCTGTTCGGCAACGACTATGGCTACGAGGACGGAGAGGGTGTCTCGCCCACTCAACGGGAGTTCGAGGAGGCCACCAAGTTCCATAAGCACCGACTGATCTTCGTGAAGGGGGCCGATGATTCCCAGCGGACCCACAAGATGCGGTCTCTGATCCAGAAGGCCGGGAACCAACTCATCCGCCGTCGAGTGGCCTCCACCGCGGAACTGATTGCGGGGCTCTATTCCGCCCTGGTTCAGTACCTTGAGGACCGGCAATTGAT
>Ga0302190_10001560_pt1 | contig 15177 bp, 9 predicted proteins | sample II_Bog_E2_3_FD_198784 | JGI IMG/M metagenome (GOLD analysis project Ga0302190, IMG submission 198784) | Peat permafrost microbial communities from Stordalen Mire near Abisko, Sweden - II_Bog_E2_3 | ecosystem: Environmental > Terrestrial > Soil > Wetlands > Peat | place: Sweden: Abisko, Stordalen... | reverse complement strand
CTTGACCGCGGGAATTTTGCGGTGTTAGCGTTCTTCTGCACACGTTTGCATTGCCAGGGAGGAACCATGGCCCAACCAGCCCCCGCCGTTCAGTTCAAGAGCCCGCTGCACCAAATGACCCAGACCACACCCACCTGCCTCTGGAACGACTCGGCTGCCATCGAAGAGTTGAAATATTCCATCGAGCACGGCGCCGTCGGCGCCACCTGCAACCCTTCCATCGCTGTCTCCGTCCTCAAGCAGGAACTGGCTCACTGGAAGCCACGCGTTCTCGAGCTAGCCAAGGAGATGCCCGAGGCTACCGAAGACCAGATCGCATGGCGACTGGTCGAGGAGATCTCGGCCAACGCATCCAAGCTCCTGCTGCCCATCTTCGAGCGTGAAAAAGGCCGCAATGGACGCCTCTCCATCCAGACCGATCCGCGCAACTACCGCAACAGCGGCGCCATGCTTGAGCAGGCCATCCGCTTCAGCCAGCTTGCGCCCAACATGATCGTCAAGATCGCCGCCACCCACGCCGGCATCGCCGCCATGGAAGAAGCCACCTACCGCGGCGTCAGCATCAACGCCACCGTCAGCTTCACCGTGCCGCAGGCCATCGCCGTGGCCGAGGCTGTGGAGCGCGGCCTCAAGCGCCGCGAAGCTGAGGGGCTCGACATCTCCACCATGGGCCCGGTCTGCACCATCATGGTTGGCCGCCTCGACGACTGGCTCAAGGTCGTACATGACAAGCAGAAACTCTCCATCGATCCCGGCTATCTGGAGTGGGCCGGCGTCGCAGCTTTCAAGAAGGCCTACAAGATCTACAAGCAGCGCGGTTACCGTCTGCGCCTGCTCTCGGCCGCCTTCCGGAACCACATGCACTGGAGCGAGTTCATCGGCGGCGACGTGGTCATCTCGCCTCCCTGCAACTGGCAAAAGCGCTACAACGCCAGCGACATCGAGGTCATCAACCGCATCGATACGCCGGTCGATCCCAAGATCGTCGATACGCTTCTGGCCAAGTTCCCTGACTTTGCCCGCGCCTACAACGAGGATGGAATGAGCCCTGAGGAGTTCGACACCTTTGGCTCAACGAGCCGCACCCTGCGCGGCTTCATTGCGGCCTGTGCCGACATTAATTCCATCGTGCGCGACATCATTCTGCCCAACCCGGATACTGCGTAATTCTGCCAGGTGCGAAGCAGACGAAAAGAATTTTCAACGAAGATCAACGCAGAAAAGCCCGCGACTATCGCGGGCTTTTCTGCGTTGATCGCATTCTTGCGATTGGATATCAAGTTAGCTCAGGCCAGCTTTCAACGCGCCGATTGGACTTCTTGCTTTGTAGCAGAGCACGACTTTAGTCGGGCCGATTGTAGCGGAATAAGGGACGGGCCTTAGCCCCTGCGGTACAGTCGGCCGATTACGTCTTGAAAGGGCAAGACCCTACAGATTCTTGCCCAGAAAATTTCCAGTGAAATGGGCCTCTTTGGCAAGATCAAAGTGTGGGGCAGCGCACTACCAAAGCGGTGGTACCGGAGCGGTGTTGATGATGGGTTTGGGGCCGCGGAAAGCCGAGAGTTTGGCGATTGGTAGCCACTGCCGAACGGCAGGATCGCAGGTAACGGTGATCTGGCCTCCGTTGCCATCGCTGCCATCGTGGCCATCCATCCCATCGTGGCCATCGGCGCCGCTGAATCCCGGAGGAGAACCTGAGCCGCCCGAACCTCCACGGCCTCCGCGACCTCCCTTGCCGCCTTTTCCGCCATCACCGCCATCGGCCGTAACGCTGAGCGAGCCGCCGTTGGGATCGATGAGATAGTAGCGTGGGCGCCCCTTGCCGGCTTGCACCTTGGCTTCGATCAGAGCCTGCGGGCCGGGATGGGGAGCAAGCCAGACCTGAACACTCTGCGCATCGCCACCATTGCCGCCGTTCGAGCCGTCGCTGCCATTGCCCCCATCGGTGCCGTTGCCGCCGGCCGATGGGCCAGCAGCAGGATCGTTCGGATCGATGGCGCCATCGGACCCGCTTGAGCCATCAAGACCCGCAGTTCCGTCAAAGCCGCTGGTGCCATTCGCGCCGGAAAAATTGGCACGGTAGGCAATGTTATAGCGCAGAGGAACCTCGAGTTCGGCGCGCAGGTCGGGATGGCTGGGCGCGGTGATCACGACCTTGCCAGTTTTGCCGTCGCTCAGGCGCGGATCGCGGGCAAGCGATAGTACGCCCTTGTTGTTGACGGTGACGATGGTGGGCGTAACGGTGAGATCGCTCCAGAGGATCTTGCCTCCGCCCTGACCTTCGGTCTGCCAGGTTTTGCCGTCGGATGTGCTGAAGTGAACCACCAGTGGCGATTTTTGGCCCGGTGCAATGGCCGGTTCTTTGGGCAGACTGGCCTCCATCGATGTGACTGGAAGGGTTGCGAGCGGCACTCTCATGCCGAGCTTGATCTGCAGTCGGGTGCAACCGCCCAGCGGGATGAGAGCGAGGAGTGCGGCCAGGCATAGGAAAACGCCGCTCGAAAGACGCATACTGCCGGATGAGACTTGCATCGTGAAGCTCCGTTCAGTCGTGCACTGCGGTTCGGAGGCTGCGCGCCGGTGGCCCGTAATGGCGGATGGCGGGTGGCCTAGGATCGATGAGATCGTTTATTGGTGCGCACTGATCCAGCTAACCCTGGTTCACCGTAATGGTTGCGCGGAGTGAAGAAGGTTCTTGGGTGCAATTACGGGGTTTGCAGTAACTCAGCTTGGCGGCTCGGTGTACCGGCCAATGCTCTTACCCTTCTGCTGCAAGCTTGGATTTCTCTTCGTTGCCCAAGAATTCTAGCGTCCTGAGTCATTCATTCGCATCACAAATACAGTCGCTGAGCGAACGGGGCCCCAAACGTACTTCGGGGTCCCCAAAGAGCGATTTTGGCTCATTGGGGCGGAGTTTGGGGGTGGTGAGTCGAAGGATCTGCGGTTGCTCTTTGAGACTTATGCCATAAACTTCTGAGATACCTGTCCAGAAACTCAGTTTTGCGGGAAGGGTACGGGCTTTAGCCCGTACATTGAGAAGCTGAGATGGCATCGGCTAAAGCCCGGCAAATTCTATAAGGTCGAACGTACTGGCTGAAGCCCGTACCCTTCAACCTGCCAGTTTCTGGACAGATTCCGAGATACCAAAATAGGGTGGGATCGCAAGAATCTTTCCTCTCGCAGAAGAAGTGAAATCGTCCTACCGCAGCCACATCTGCGGATTGCTGGTCGAAACCGCGCTCAATCCCTGCCCCAGCAGATCCTCCACTTCCTTCATCGTCTGGATCAGCCCGCCGCCAACCACGGGCAAGTCAACTGAGATCGCACGGATGCGATCCAGCATCTTCGGAGCCACCGGCGCGGGTAGAATCTCCAGCGCGTTTACCAGGCTGTTCTTCAGCTGGTTGGTGATTGTGTCCATTGCGCCCGAGTCCAGCAGAAATGTGCGCTGAATCCCGTAGAGGCCGATGGCAATCGCATGGCGAAGCGGGTCCAGGTGGGTGGAGATGATGCCGCGCGCCCCCGTCCGCTTCAGGTAGTTCACCGCGTAGCGGTCGCGCGAGAAGCCGTTCAGCAAATCCAGATTCACAATCGGCACCTTGCCCGCCGCCAGAACCTCCTGAATCATGGCCTCGCAGTTCTCAGGGTCGCCTGTCAGCAAATAGACAATCTTTCCGTGCGCGCCAATGGCCTGCGTTACCAGCTCCGGCTTGCGAACCGCGGGGATGATCAGCGTCTGCTCGCACAGCACCCGGAACGGCGTCAGTTCTTCCTGCATGGTCTTCATCTTTTCTCCAGCGCGCTGAACGGATTGCCCATTCTTGCTGGAACTGCCGGCGGCTTGTTGTGTATAGACTGGCATTCTCTCCTACGAACGGCCAACTGTCCACAATGGCCTCCACGGACGGAGAACTCATTATATCCGCAGCAACAATCGCCTTTCCTGCCCATTCCGGTTCCCAAAGGAATGAGCGAACCCCCAGGGCAATCGCATTTGAGAAATGGACAAATACTGGAGGGTACGGGCTTTAGCCTGTACATCAACGGGGTGATGAAGGTGGGGCTTTAGCCCCCGAGGGACAGTCTTTCAGCATGTACATCGCCGGCGGGTGGCGACCGGGGAACGCTGAAAAGAGCTAATGTGAGTTCTTGCTCTCTATTCCCTCGGGGGCTAAAGCCCAGTTCCGCTCCAAGTATCTATGTACGGGCTGAAGCCCGTACCCTTCGAAGGTTCAAATGCGATTGCCCTGAGCGAACCCCTTCTAATTCTTGACAGCCGCTCCCATCCAGCGCGATAGTTAAGCTAAGTCAGATGCCGTTTCGTGAAGAGTATCCAAGAGAGCGCGAGCGGGCGACTCAATGCTGCTGAAGAAGTCCTGGGGCAGGCTGAAAAGCCGGCTGTGGGGTCTTGTGTTCAGGCGGCGACGGTCTGATTCCTGCCTCTTCTGTCGAAGTCATCTTCGCAAGATTCTGACTCTATCCTCCTGAAACGTGTGCTTGCAGCGCGCGCCTCCTCCGTCTGTTCGTGCGTCTTTTCTTCGCTCCCAGATGATCCAGTCTTGTGCGTGGCGCGTGCCGCTCCTTGCTTCTTCCACAGCATGGGTCGTTCAGCAGTTGTGTGCAGTTTTGCTGCACGCCGCCGCGGTAAGCCGGCTCATCGAGGCAGCCATGCACGGCAGCCCCAAAGGGAGAGACTATGGAGTCCACACAGGTCGTGATCGTCGGAGGAGGAGCTACAGGCGCGGGCGTCCTGTGGGATCTTACCTTGCGCGGCATTCCGGCCATGCTGCTTGAGCAGGCTGACATCGCCAACGGCGCTACCGGCCGCTGTCACGGTCTGCTCCACTCCGGCGGACGCTATGTTGTGAAAGACCTGGAAACGGCGCGCGACTGCCTCGCTGAAAACCGCATCGTCAAGACCATCGCGGCCCATTGCGTTGAAGACATCGGCGGTCTCTTCGTGCAGCTCCCGGAAGACGATCCGTCGTTCTTTGAAAAATGGTGGAGCGCGGCGCAACAGGCCGGCATTCCCAGTAAACGGCTCGGCGCTGAAGAAGCTCGCGCCCTCGAACCCAATCTTGCGGAAAACATCCTCGGCACATTTACCTGTCCCGATGCGCACGTTGACGTTTTCCGCCTGGTGCTGGCCAATGTTGAAGCTTCGCTTCAGCGCGGAGCGCAGTTTCGCAGTTATGCGCAGCTCATCGCCATCGATGTGCACAATGGTCGCGTGCGTGGCGTAACCTACCGCGATACCCGTAGCGGAGAAGAGCATCAGGTCGCCTGCGAGATGGTGGTGAATGCAGCTGGCGGATGGGCGCAGAATGTTGCTGCGCTAGCCGGTGTAGACGCGCCCATCTGCTGCGACAAGGGCACGCTGCTGGTGCTCAACCATCGCCTCGCCAGCCGCGTCGTCAACCGCTGCCGTGTGCCCGGCGATGCTGACATTCTTGTTCCCGCCGGTCCGGTTTCCTTGCTCGGCACCAGTTCCATGGTCGTGCCCGGTCCCGATGGGCTCACTGCCTCCGCCGAAGAGATCGATGCGCTCGTAAAGATGGGCGGCCTCATGATTCCGTCGCTTGCTGGCACACGCATCCTGCGCACCTTCAGCGGTGTTCGCGCACTGTACGCGCCGCAGAGCGCAGCCTCGGGCGGACGCGGCGTCAGTCGTAGCTTCGCTCTGCTTGATCACGAGCAACACGACGGCGTAGCAGGCTTTCTCTCCATCGTCGGCGGCAAGCTCACCACTTACCGACGCATGGCTGAGGCCGTCGCAGATCGCGTGGCAGAAAAGCTCGGCGTCCAAACCGAATGCGGAACGCGCACCACTCCTCTGCGCTCCGCGCTGAAACCTGCGGAACGGGTTCGCGCCGAGCGTCTGCTTCCACGCGCCGTTCTCGACAAACTTGAGTGTCGCCGTGGACCCGACGTCGCCGCCATCGTCGCCGCCATCGAGGCGCGTCCAGAGCTGGCTGAGCAGCTTTGCGAGTGCGAGATGGTCACCCGCGCCGAAGTTGAGTTCGTGCTCGGAACCAGCGCACCGGCCGCGGCTGAAACCATCGCCGATGTGGGCCGTCGCACACGTCTTGGCTTCGGCCCTTGCCAGGGAACCTACTGCGGCTACCGGACCATGCTGGCCGGTTTTGAGATGCATCGCTGGAGTTCCGAGCAGGCCGCAAGCGAGTTTTCAAACTATCTTGCCGAGCGCTGGAAGGGCCAGTCGTTTGTGCAGGAAGGCCAGCAACTCGAACAGCTTGGCCTCAGCCGCGAGCTCTATGACGCGCAGCCGGCAACCTGTGCGCAGCGGGGTACAAACGATGGAAAGTAATCGCTTCGATCTCGTTGTCATCGGCGCCGGCATTGCCGGACTTACCGCTGCTGCATTGGCCACCGCCGAATCGCGCAAGGTAGCTCTGGTCTCCATCGGTGTCGGCTCGCTTGCACAGGAGTCCTGCACCATGGGCCCGCGCCAGTTGGAGGCGCTTCCGGCAGAGGACGATCTCGACCGCGCCATTGGCTTCTTTCAAGAGATGTGCGCATCGGCCGGTTGCGCCTTTGACGGCGACCGCGCTCAGGTGTGCCAACTGCCAACCCTGATGGGCAGCCTGCAACCCGCAGTGCTTGCGTCGCGCACCGTTCTCAACAGCGCACTGCGCGCAGAGCAGCCCACGCTCATCGCCGGTATCGGTGGCCTCAGCGGATTCGATGCCCAGTTCCTGGCCGAGCAACTCAATCGTGCAGCGCACACGCTGGATGCAACGCCGGTCTTCTCCGCCACTCGGATTGCGCTTCCCATCGCTCTGGGCATTCCAGTCACGGCAGTGCGCATGGCGCAGGCTTTCGATCGCGATGCCGCCTTCCGCGAATTGTTTGCCGCTTCCTTGCACAGTGCGGCCAAGGGCTTTGCGCGCGTTCTACTGCCAGGCGTGCTCGGCCTCTACTCCACCGATGCGCAACTGGCCGAGTTTGAGCGCATGGCGGGCTGCCAGTTAGGAGAGCTGCCAACGCTGCCGCCGTCCATTCCCGGCCTGCGTCTCTACAACCGCCTCATCGAGCACCTGCGCGCGCAGGGCATTGAGTTCTTTGCCGGCTATCCGGTCAATCAGCTCGAAATTGCAGACGGCGTCTGCACCAGCGTGAGCATCGCATCGCCCGGCCGTTCGCATCGACTGCGCGCAGGCGCTGTGATCCTCGCAAGCAGTGTAGGCTGCCGCGCGTTGCTGAAGGGCGAGCTCGACGTTGACCAATACCAGCGCCCAATCAACGCGCAGCATGTGCCGGTTGCGCACAATCTCTTCGCTGGCTGCACGGACGGCAAGCCAGGTGCGCATGCGCGTACGCCTGCGGGGCGCATTCTTGCCGGCTATTGCGCTGCCGCCAACGTCTGCGCAAGGAAGGAAGAGTATGCGGCCCGATAGCTTCGAACTCGACAATTGCCTCAAGTGCTCGGTGTGCAATGCCGCCTGCCCGGTCTATGCCGTGCATCCAGGTTACCCAGGCCCCAAGCATCTGGGACCCGAACTTGAGCGGCTGCGTCTTGAAGGCATCGCCACCGACACGCAATGGCTTGAGTACTGCCTAGGCTGTCATCGCTGCGATCTTGCCTGTCCGCATCAAGTGGGCGTCTCTGAGATGATTGCGCGCGCCAAGGCTCATCATCCCAAGCCGTTCACCCGCGCACTGCGCGACTGGTGGTTCGCGCGGCCCGGTTTGCTCGGAAAGCTCACCACAATTGTTCCCTTTGTCTCGAACTTCTTCCTTCGCTTGAAGCCCGTGCGCTGGATCATGTCGAAGTCGATGCACATCACGCCCAAGCGCCGCTTTCCCGCATACACGCGGCCCACGTTGCGCAGCTCGACTAACAATAGAGCCGAGCGCGTCCTCTTCTTTCCCGGCTGCTTCCTCACCTACAACCGCCCAGACCTTGGCCGAAAGGTGCTGGAGCTGCTTGAGCGCAACGGTGTTGCCGCAGAGCTTGTCAGCACCGGCTGTTGCGGCGTGCCCGCCCAGGCCAATGGGGAAGAATCACTGGCGCGCGATCAAGCCGCACGGCATCTCGCTGCAATGGACGAGAAGCTTCAAAGCGGCATGAGCGTTCTTACAGCCTGCGCCAGTTGCGGCTATCAGTTGAAGAGTGGCTTTGGAGGCCTGCTTGCCGAAGATGCCAAGCTGGCGTCCGCCGCGCAAAGGCTGGCGGCCCAGAGCTACGACCTTGCCGAATTCCTTCTCGAACGCGCCGACAAAGGCAAGCTCGACTCTGCCGTTCATCCCATCGGCCGCCGCGTCGCTTATCACGCACCCTGCCATTCCAATGCGCAAGGTATCGGCCATCCATGGATGCAGTTACTGCGCCAGATCCCCGGCTTGAAGGTGGAAGAAGTGGATGCAGGCTGCTGCGGCATGTCAGGAACTTACGGCTTCAAGCAGGAGAAGTACGATGTCTCCATGCGCGTCGGCCAGGGCATCATCGACCGCCTGCATATTCTGCAACCGGAACAGGTAGCCACCGAATGCGCCACCTGCCAGATGCAGATCGAGCACGGCACGGGTCTTCCCACCGTGCATCCGCTGGAGATTTTGCTTGAGGCTTACAACGGAGAAGCAATCTGATGGGGCGCGAACTACTTCCGCACAGGAGCCGTAGACTCCCGCACAATCATCTCCGCCGGAATGTGAATCTGCGAGACCGACTCCTGGCCCGTCATCAACTGCACCAGGCTCTCCATGGCCAACTGGCCCATGCGCCGCATCGGCTGGCGAATGGTGGTGAGCGGAGGCTCGGTGTAGGCGGCAAGGAACAGATCGTCGAAGCCCACCACTGAGATGTCTTCCGGCACGCGCAGTCCGCGCATCCGGATGGCGCGCATCGTGCCCAGCGCCGTCATGTCGTTATAGCAGCAGACCGCTGTCGGCGGCTCTCGCAGATCGAGCAGGCTGTTCATCGCGCAAAGCGCCGCCCCCGGTTTTCCATCGCCATGAACCACCAGATCCTTGTGCAGCGGAATGCCGGCGGCTTCGAGCGCCATCCGGTAGCCAACCATGCGCTCGGTGTCGGATTGGTAGCCCGACTGGTCCCCGATGTAAGCAATCCGCCGGTGTCCCAGCCCGATCAGATGCTCGGTCAACATCCGCGTGCCGTCTTCGTTACAGATCAAAACGGAATGCGCCACCGAGCCCGGGTGCTGATCGTTCACCAGAACAATCGGAACCATCATCTCGCTCAGCAGCGGCAGGTGCAGCGCGCCCACGCGCGAGCTTGTAACGATAATGCCGTCCACCCGCTGCTCGGCGAAGGTCTGCACCACCTTCTTTTCGCGCTCCGGGTCGGCATTCGAGTCGGCCAGATAGACGCAGTAGCCGTGGTCGTTGGCCGTCTGCTCAATGCCGGTAACCACCTCGCAGGTGAACGGGTCGGACACCGTGGTCACCACCAGGCCGATGGTCCGCGTACGCCGCGTCACCAGCCCGCGCGCCACCGCGCTCGGCTTGTAGCCAGCTTCGCGGGCAATCTTGCGGATCTTTTCTGCTGTTTTGGGATTGACCAAAGGGCTGTTCTGCAGCGCGCGCGAAACCGTCGGATGCGAAACCCGCGCAATCCTCGCAATGTCCTTGATCGAGGGCTGCCGAAGGGGGATGCGGACGGTGCCAGGATGCGAGGTTTCTGTTGGTTCGCTTCCGTTCTTGCTGCCCATTCCGGCTCTCTCCAGGCTCCAGGTCCTGGCCTCAGTCTGTATGAAGCCGCTGCCGAAGTCAATCCCATCCCACACGCAAGGACGCGTGCAGGCGCATTTCAAGCCTTCTTGCCATCATGCGGAGACAGCGTCCATGTCAACGAAAGCAGCAGAATCCCAGCCAGAACGCACACCATCACCGCGCCCAGTGCCGTGTTCCATCCATACAGCTCCGCCAGCACGCCGATCCCTTTGCCCTCCACCACGCGCCCCAGGTAGCCGAACATGCCGATGAATCCGGCTGCCGTGCCCACAGCTTTTTTCGAGGTAAAGTCCAAAGCGCTCACCACCAGCAAAAGCACCGTCGGATAGACGAAAAACCCGATCGCCCCAAACATCACCATATCCACCCACAGCCTGTCTCCGGGCAGATAAACGATGCCAGCATAGGCCAACAGCACGGGAATCATGCACAACATGCTGATCATGCCGCGCCTGCCGCCCAGCTTGTCGCTCAGCCAGCCCACCAGAATGCTGCTGAAGATGGCTGAAAACTCGATAGCCGCGGTGCTGAATCCGCCTTCGCCCAGGCTCGCGTGCTTCACTTCCTTCAGATACGTCGGACCCCAGTCCAACATGCTGTAGCGGGCAATGTAGGTGAAAAAATTCGCGCCGGCAAACAGCCACACAAAGCGATTCTTGAGAATGTAGTTAACGAACAGGTCGCGGGTGTCCAGCTCCTTTTCGCTGTCGCAATTGCTGCCGGCCGGGTAGTCGTTGCGATACTCCTCGATCGGAGGCAGGCCCACGGACTGCGGCGTATCGCGCAATCGCCACAGCAGGTAAATGGCGCACAGCACCGCCAGAACGCCCGGCACATAAAACGCGGATCTCCAGCCGAACATCTGCGTGCTGTAGGCAACCACCAGGCCGGTAATGCCTCCGCCCACGTTCTGCGCCACATTCCAGAAAGCAAACTTGGTGCCGCGCTCGCCAATGCTGTACCAATGCCCCAGCGAGCGGCCGCACGGGGCCCAGCCCATACTCTGCGCCAGCCCGTTCAGGCCCCACAGAAACAGGTGCATTGAGTAGTTGCTCACGCCGGCAAAAGCAAAGTTGCAAGCCGCCGTCAGCAGCAGGCCAAGCGGCATAAAGTAGCGCGGATTGCTCCTGTCGGACCATGCGCCCATCAGGAACTTGCCCAACCCGTACGACAAGGCCGTGACAGCCAGCAGATCGCCTATCTGCCCCTTGCTGTAGTGCATCGATTGAGCAATTTCCTTCGACACCACCGGCAGATTGTTCCGCACCAGATAGAAAACTGCGTAGCCGATGAAGGTAGATTCGAGAATCTGCCAGCGTAACCGTGGATAGACCTTCTTGATTTCGGCGTCAGGGAGCCGGGCAATATGCGGAGCGGGCTTGAGAAAAGAAAGATTCCAGGACACAGAAAGCCTCACAAAACTGCAAGGTTAAGGTTGATCGATAGGCAGACGTGTGCGGCGATCTCTCTCAATGGTCTCTGCGCGCAAGCAGCCTGATGGTTGACTCTCTAGTCTTGTTCGTAGAGATAGCCTTTGGCAAGTGCCGTGAAGGTTTCAATGTCGCGTTCGATCCATGTCTGGGAACGGTGCAACTCCTTGCCCAGCAGTCGTGCCACTGCCGGAGCCGCTTCGATTGCCGCCCGCGCATCCAGGAAGAGTGCGCGCGTGCGCCGGGCCAGCACGTCCTCAGTGGTGCGCGCCATCTCGTGCCGCGCCGCCCACACCACCTCGCGCATCAGGAACGGCAGCCGCGGATGAATCGGCGCATCCAGCCAGCGATCCTCGCCGCTCAGCGCCTGCAGAGCCGCAAGGTCTGAGCCGTACACGCGCTCCCACTCGCTCTCCGGCTTCGCGGTGGTAACGTCAGCCCCGTGCAGCGGCATCTCCCGTGTCCGGCTCCGGCTGGCGGGCAGCCTGGCAGCGCCAATGGCGCGGTCAACAGTATCCTGGCCCATGCGCCGGTAGGTCGTCCACTTGCCGCCTGTCACGGTCACCAGTCCCGACGGCGCAATCAGAATCGTGTGATCGCGTGAGAGCTTCGACGTTGCCGTTCCCGCCTTGCGCACCAGCGGACGCAGCCCTGACCAAACGCTCAGAATCTCCTCAGGCTTTGGCCTGCGCCCGAAGTAGCGCTCGATATGTTCGAGCAGGAACTGCTTTTCTTCAGCCAGTGGCCGCGGCTCCACAACCGGTCCGCCCACAGCCACATCGGTCGTGCCCACAATCGTGGCTCCGTGCCATGGGATGGCGAACAGCACCCGCCCATCCGCCGTCTTCGGAATCATCAGTGCGTCGTTGCCCGGCAAAAACGATTTCGGCAAGACAAAGTGCGTGCCCTGGCTCACGGAAAGCAGAGTCTCGTTCGTGCCGCCCTGTAGGTCCGCAATCTGCTCGGCAAAAACGCCCCCGGCATTGACGACCACGCGCGCCTTCAACTCGAAGCGCGCATCCGTTTCCCGGTCCACGGCATGGATGCCGGCCACCTTGCCGTTCTCCTCGATCAACCCCGTAGCTTCCACATAGTTCACCGCAACTCCACCCAAATCTTCGAGTGTGCGCAGCAGGGTCATCGCATAGCGAGCGTCGTCGAACTGTCCATCGTGATAGAGAATGCCTCCGCGCAATCCCTTTGCTACGATCCCAGGCAGCTTATCAAGCGTTGCCGAGGCGGAGAGCAGCTCCGAGCGGCCAAACGACAGCTTGCCGGAGAGCCACTCATACACCTTGAGCCCGAATCCGTAGTAGGGAAGCGAGGCGTAGCTGTACGCCGGAACCACAAACGAGAGGTCATGCACCAGGTGCGGCGCATTGCGCAGCATATGGCCGCGCTCCTGCAATGCGTCCAGAACAAGCTGTATATTCATCTGCTCCAGATAGCGAACCCCGCCATGGACGAGCTTGGTGCTTCGGCTCGATGTCCCTTTGGCAAAGTCGAATCGCTCGATGAGCAGCGTGCGATAGCCGCGCGATGCCGCTTCAACCGCGGTTCCCAAGCCGGTAGCGCCGCCGCCGATCACCAGAAAATCCCAAGTTTGCTGTTGCTGGCCAATCTCGTCGAGGAGCGTCTGTCTCGTTGTCATTGTTTGAACTTTCTTCTGCGCAGTCGGGGATGGATAGCTGCTTCAAAACAGTTGCCGATTACACGTCTATCGATCTGGTGATCTGGCCCTCAAATAGAGGCACCGTGCCCCATCCATTGCGCGGGTTTTATCGCGAAATGGGTGGGAAAGCTAAAACCTCAATAGTGCGAAATCATGCGGTCAGAGGTCTATCTGAATTAGATCGATGCCGCCTCAACTCGGATGCGAGGAATTCCAGCCCCCTGCCGTGGGTGCCGCGAATACAAAAAAACGTGCCAGCCGCTTAAGCGGCTGGCACAGTACTGAATGAACCCTAGTAAATGATCTTCAAGCCGAACTGCAGAATTCTCGACTGGAAGGTGCTGGTGATCTGGCCGCCGCCAGTAGGAACGCCGCCCGTGATCTGGCCCAGCGTCGCCGTGGCGCCGGTCGATAGCGTCGAAGTGGTTGTGCCCTGCGTGCCGCTGATGGTGCCCGGCAGGTAGAGGTTGGTGTGGTTGAACAGGTTGTAGGCTTCGGCGCGGAACTCGATCTTCGCATCCTTCAGTGGTGTGTTGAACTTCTTCACCATGTCGAAGTCGGTCTCGTAGAAGGCCGGTGTGCGTCCGGGGTTGCGCGAAGCTGTGCCGAAGGGGCTCAGTACGTTTCCGGCTGCGTCCTTTACGGGTTGCAGTACAAATGCGTTGAAGTTCACATAGTTCACGTAGCCGGTGTTGGCCGCGCGGGAAGACCGTCCCTGTGTGACCGGCACACCGGGAACCCGATACGGCCGGTATTCGTTGGCGCCGCGATAGGTGGCAGAAATCTGCGGAGAAACCGCCTGCGAACCATTGGGCGTGTACGTGAGGTTGAACGGCGTGCCGGCCTGTAGGGTGTTGATCGCGCTCACCTGCCAGTCGCCCAGAATGGCGTTCAACGCCGGGTTGGCGGTCGAAAGGAAGCGATGGCCGCGGCCTACCGGCACTTCGTACACAAGGCTGGTAACGTTGGCCACGGGCAGGTTGTAGTCTGACTCGCCGTAGTCGGCCTTGATGTTGTTGCCGTCCTGCGGCGAGGGCGTATTGCCTTCCAGTGAGGCCGAGGCGTTATCCAGTGAGTGCTCCCACGTGAACGAGTTCAACAGCGTCAGACCGCCTACGAAACGCTGTTCGTACTTCACCTGCAGCGCATTGAAGTTCGAGTAGAACTCGTTCAGCGCCTCGGTGATGTCGCTGGGCCAGCTTGTATACGGCCGGGCAAAACCATTCGACGGATTCTCCTGGTTGCCGTTGATGAAGCCTTCCAGCTTCAGGCCGTGATTGAAGACGTAGGCCACGTCCAGCAGCGTGTTCTTGGTCAACTGCTGCTGCACGCTCAGGAAGGCGTTCTCTACGTAGCTGTCCTTCTTGTTCTTGTTGATCCACGTAATGTTGTCAGTGGCGGAGTTGAAGGTCGTAACCAGTCCCGACGGGAAACCCTGCTCTGCGGTGGCGTAGCAGCTCTGCGTCGTAGAGCCGGGCGTGATGATCTGCGCCGGCAGTGGCGTTGAGCAATGGTTGGTCAGCGAGGGCTTCAGGTTGTTCTGGTTCACCGAGGCAAATTGCGCCTGCGGAGCGTTGATGCCCAAGATGTCGCCCGAGCCGGCGCGCGTGTAGTGAATGTACCCGGTGCCGAAGCCGCCGCGAACCACCGTCTTCGGAAGCACGTTGTAGGCAAAACCAATGCGTGGTGACCAATCCGCCAGGTCTGGATTGACCAGCGTCTTGCCGTACACGCCGCCTGCGCTCACCGGCGTAATGCCGTTGCCCGCAGTGGCTCCCGGAGAAGTCGTCAGCACCGTCTGCGAACCCGGATCGAAGTTTGAAATGTAGTTATGCTGCTCAGAGTAAGGCGAGCCATACTCCCAGCGCACGCCCACGTTCACCGTCAGCGTCGGCGTAACCTTCCAATCGTCCTGTGCGTAGGCGCTGTCCATGGTCTGGCGCAGGTGAACCACAAAGTAGTTAGCCAGCTGATAGCTGCTGGTCAGGCCGAACAGGAAGTCGGCCCAGTACGTGTCAGACACCGTCGAGCCTGACGCGCTGTAGCCGCCGCCATAGGTGTAGGAGCCGTAGAGTGGGTTGTTGTCGTTGACAGCCATCCAGATGTGTTCGTACTCGTAGCCGAACTTCAGCGAATGCTTGCCGCGCAGCCAGGTGAAGTTCACCTTCGGGTCCATCACCGCCGGATTCTGCCACTGCGGGTTCGTTGACTGGCGTCCGAATCCGGTAAAGCCAGTGATGCCCACCGATGGCAGGCCGCCGGCCACGACCGGGTTGCTGGGCAATCCGGGAATCGTGAAGGCATTGTCGCCAATAGAAAGCGTGTACTTGCCAGCCTTGGTCCGCGACAGGCCAAGACGTG
>Ga0302190_10001538_pt1 | contig 15329 bp, 10 predicted proteins | sample II_Bog_E2_3_FD_198784 | JGI IMG/M metagenome (GOLD analysis project Ga0302190, IMG submission 198784) | Peat permafrost microbial communities from Stordalen Mire near Abisko, Sweden - II_Bog_E2_3 | ecosystem: Environmental > Terrestrial > Soil > Wetlands > Peat | place: Sweden: Abisko... | reverse complement strand
ATTCTGCGCTGCGGGAGGGATATTTTATGCAGACGGGTTTGCTCGCTGGCTGCTGAGGTCTTGGCGGGGTTCGCGCTTAACGATGTCGAAGGGGAAAGATGGTCGCCGGGCAACTTAAGGCGGGTGGCCCATCCTTTCCCCGTCACAGAGTTGGGTGGGCGCTTTTGTAGGTGGATCGAGAGATGGGCAACCCGCCTTCGCGGAGTTCCGGACGGTTGACCGCCAAACCGGATATTACCGCCCCAGGTAGTCCCGGTAGGTGGTTTCGAGCAGGCCGGTGGAGCGGGCCAGAACCAGCTTGGCCACGTTGTACTGGTAGAGGCTCTCCACCAGATTGCTCTCAGCCGAGGCCAGTGAGGCCTGCGCGGTAACCAGCGGAAGGTTGTCGTCCACACCGGCGCTTACGCGGTCGGTTTCGTCGCTGACGGTGCGGGCTGCCAGTTCGCGGTTGGAGCGCGCGACCGTGACCAGTTGCTGGGTGGCGTCCACGTCAAGCAACGCCGAGCGCACCTGCAACTCGATAGCTGAGCGCAGATCGTCGAGTTCGGCCTGGGTAGCGCGCAACTGCGCGCGGGAGGCATCTTCGTCGCCGCGCAGGCCAGCCTCGCGGAACAGCGGCACGGAGACCGCGCCAGCGGCGGCAAAGTTGCCGCGCGTGCCCGCGCCGTTCACCGTGGCCGTGCCGTAGTACCCATTGAAGCTGACGGTTGGCAACCGCTGCAGGCGATAGGCCAGATTAATGGCCTTGTACTCCACCGCTTCGTTCTGCACGCGCTGGTAGTCCTGGCGATTCTTGTAGGCCACCGTCATCACTTCAGCCGGTGTCTGGGCGGCAAGCTCGCTGTAGGGCGCAGGATCGGAGAGCGCGATCTTCTGGCCGGGTTCAATGCCAATCTCACGCTTGAGCAGGATCAGGTTTTTCTCGTAAGCATTTTCGGCTGCCGTGAGCGATTGCTGTTCAGAGCGCAGCTCAACCTGGGCGCGCAGCTCGTCGAGATTGGCGGCAACGCCGGCCTCGTGCCGGGCGTGGACATCTGCGGCCAGCGCCTCAGCCTGGCGCAGGCGCGAGCGAGCGTTGTCCACCTCGCTGGAGGCGGCAATGGCGTGCAGATAGGCCGTGGCCACCTGCTGCACCACCTCGCCACGGGCCGACATCTTCTCAAAGTGCGCCGCGTTCTCTGCCGCGCCGGCCGCCTTGAAGGCAGCGATGACCGGGCCGGAAAAGATGGTCTGGCTGTAGTTGAGGTTGCCCGCTGTCAGATCGTCTTTGGTGATAGGCGAAAAGCCGGTGAGCGACATCCCCAGCAGAGAGGCAAATTTCTTGATCGTGCCCTGATTGAAGCCCTCGGCCACCAGATTGTGCTGGTAGATACCGGTGCCGCCACTGAGGGTGATGGACGGCAGAAATAGCTGCACGGCCTGGTTCTTCTGCCCATGCAGGGATCGCTCGTCGTTCTCGGCCTCTTTCAGGCCCAGGTTGCACTTGAGGCCGCGCTCAATGGCCTCGTCAAGCGAGAGCCGGAGCGTTTGATCGGTGGCAGGTCCGGCGGTGACCGAGCCGAAAAACGGGTTCGAGGCCGAGGTCGGGTTCGGCGCCTGAGCCGGCGCAAAGCCAGCCAGAGCCATCAGCGCCACCGCGCACACAACGGGCCGCAACGCTGGCCACAAGACAGTATTTTGCCCTTCGTTCACATCCATCATTGTTACAGATGAGCCGGGAGCCCGCCAGGATTCATCCCGCAGGATGCGACCCTATTGATCCTGCCCTCAAATAGAAGCACCGTGCCCCATCCATTTCGCAGGCTTTATCGCGAAATGGGTGGGAAGCCCACACACCATTCATGGGCCGGATCAATAGATGGCCGGGGTCAGTTCCAGTCTGCGCTGGTCCCGATAAAGGATGGCCAGCGCGGCGGCGTAGGCGGAACTGGTAATCGCCATGAGCACCAGCACCACCAGCGCGAGCACCAGCCCGCCCGCCCCGGCGCAGATAAACCCAACCGCAGCATTCAGATGCAAGGCCGTTATCAGCAGCGCGCCCAGGGCGAAGAGCATGAACGCGGCCAGTTCCACGGCCATGACGCCCGCCATGCTGATGGCGTAGAGCGCCAGCAGGGTGAGGAAGATGCGGCCGCGCGCGCCATGGGTGAGCTCGCAACTGCGGCGGACGGCCTTCCACGCCGGCAGATCCTCAGCCAGGCTGGCGGGATAGGCCAGCGCCAGCCAGATCATGGCCAGCACGGTGTAGACCGCAGCGGCTGCAAACAGCAGAATCCAGAAGGGAACTAGCACGAAGAGCGCGCCATGGCTCATGTCGCCCCTGCCGATGAACGCGGCGGCAAACAAACCTGCCAGCAGCACCAGCAAGGCCAGCAGCATGGGTGCACTCGCCACCAGCATCCGCAGCACCATCAGCCACAAGTAGCGGCCAGCCCTGGCCCAGATGTGCCGCCAGGCGTCGCGCGCACGGAGATGCGTTCCCGCCTCAATGGAGAGGGTCGCGTGGCTGGCCGCCGCCTCAAACAAGGCGTAGAGCGCCATTATGGCCAGCCAGAGCGCCAGAAAGACCGGCACGATAAGGCCCGAAAACTGCGGGCTCAAGTTTGCCGGGCCGCCGGGCCGCGCCGGATTGAGAAATTTGAAGAAGAAGGCGAAATAAGCGCCTTCCAGAACGGCAAGCCCCACCAGCGGCACGCTGCCAATGGCGACAAAGAGCTTGAAGTGGGAGCGCAACAGTTTGAAGATGCGGTCCAGCGTCTGGCCAAGCGTCATGGGACGCGTCGGAAGCTGCCAGACGCCCTGGGGCGGGTAGAAGGGATTGCCGGGTTCACTCATGGTTCCTGCCTGGGGGCATTCAGTCTGCGCCCGCCGTATTGGCCGGCACAGAGCGCCCCGTCAAGCCGCAATGATGGCTCGACGGGATTCTACAGCAGAATTAGGGGAAAGTGGTTGTGACTCGGAGGGGGTTCTCGTCCGCCTCAGGAGTGTTGCACGGCTGCTTCTGCCCACACCAGCGCCTCGGCGTAGCAGATGGCCAGCGCATCCTTGGGCAAGTTGCCCTCGTGGGCGATATTGTCGCAGGCGGTCCAGTCGCCATGCTCGTGATTCACCAGCCAGAGCAGCAGGCGGGCCTCGGGAACCTGAGCACCGAGCAGAGCCAGGCGAATCTCATGGCGCAGGGGCAGCGCAGGGGTCAGGTCCTCCATGGGCAGGCGCAGCATGGCTGGGAGCAGGCTCAACATGCCAAGCAGGTATTGCTCGGTGGAGTCCATGGCCATGTGGTGCGCGGCCAGCTCGCAGAAGCGTCCGCGCACAAAAGCCATGCGCAGCAGTTCGGTGGGTTGTCCGGCGTTCATCTCGCTGGCGATGGCCAGGGTGGCGATGCGGCGAAAGCTCTCTTCGCCTACGGCGATCAGCGCAGCCTGCACTGAGCGCACCTCCTGGCGGACCGCGCAGACCGGCGAGTTGATGAGGCGGAGCAGGCGATAGGTGAGCGAGGTGTCGCGTTTGACCACATCGGCCAGCTTCTGCAGGTCGATGTCTTCATCGCGGAGCATCTGCAAAATCTCAATGTGCGAGATGCGATTGGCCGGCACCTTGCGATTCTCGAGCAGTACAGGACGGCAGAAGTAGTAGCCCTGAAAGAGCGTAAAACCCTCCGCACGGGCCTGCTGATACTCCTCCTGGGTCTCGACTTTTTCCGCCACCAGGGCCACAGCCTTGTTGCCCAGTTGGCGCAGAATCCATTGCCGCTCGACGGGCCCGGAGAGCATGAAATCGATCTTGATGTAGTCTGCCAACTCCACAAGCGGCTCAACGCCCGGTTTCCAGGTAAAGTCGTCCAGTGCTAGCCGGAAGCCGCTGCTTTTCAACTTGCGGCAGGCCTCGACCAGTAGGGGGGTGGGCTCCAGCGTTTCCAGTATCTCCAGCACCGTGAGGCTTGGCGGCAGAACATCGACCAGTGACTCGGTCAGCGACTCGCGCGTGCAGTTGACGAAGGCCGGTACGCCTCCAACCAGCCGTTCCAGACCGAAGATGACGGTGTTGTCGAGCATGGTGCGGGTGGCCATATCGCCGTCGCCAGAGAAAAATGCCTCCGGTCCATTGCGAAAGAGCAGCTCGTAGCCATGCACCCTGCCGCGCAGATCGAGGATCGGCTGCCGCGCCACATAGCGCAGTCCACCTTCCACCGTGGCCACCGGACCTACTGCCCGGCCGCGCTCTGCCAACCCCGTATTGTTTGCCATGCGCACCATCCCGGTTTGTCTATCGGCATTGTGCGCTGTGCCTTCATGGTTATTTGCAAATCCATCAAACCATGGTGCAGGGCTCTGCGGAAGCGATCGAAAAAAAGGCACAGAAAAGGGCCGGTCTCGTGTTGAAGACCGGCCCTGATGCAACTTTGCCCTGAAAAATCGGAAGAGCGGAGGCTATCCGCCCATGAACATGCCGCCGTTTACATCGAGTACGTGGCCTGTGATGTAGGCCGCCGCGTCAGAGGCCAGAAAGGCCACCGATTGCGCAATCTCGACGTCGGTTCCAGGCCGTCCCAGCGGAATGGTGGCCATCATGGCGGTGCGCTGCTGCTCGTTGAGCACGGCCGTCATGGGCGTCTCAATGTAGCCGGGCGCAATGGCGTTCACGGTGATGTTGCGCGTAGCCAGCTCCCGCGCCAAAGAGCGCGTAAGGCCGATGAGGCCCGCCTTGCTAGCCGCGTAGTTAGCCTGGCCAGCCTGGCCGGTGCGGCCTACCACGCTGGAAATGTTGATGATGCGGCCCCAGCGGTTCTTCATCATGGCGCTGATGATGGCCTGGGTCAGCAGAAATGCGCCGGTCAGATTGGTGCCGAGCACGTCTTCCCAGTCAGCGCGCTTCATGCGCATCATCAGGCCGTCGCGGGTGATGCCGGCGTTGTTGACCAGAATCTCAACCTTGCCGAAGCGTTCGAGCACGGCTTTGGCGCCGGCCTTGATGGACTCCTCGCTGGAGACGTCGAGCGCGAAGGCGGCAGCTTGTCCGCCCGCTGCTTCAATCTCCGCCACAGCTTCAGCCAGCTTGGCCTCATTGCGCGCCGCTAGCGCAACCGTTGCACCAGCCTTGGCCAGCTCCAGCGCGCAGGCGCGCCCAATGCCCTGGCTGGCCCCGGTTACCAGCGCGATTCTTCCCTGCAATCCTGTCATCTGTTCGTTCCTCGATCAGCGCGCAAAGCAAGCGCACTTCCGTAGCCCATTTTATATGGGCGCAGACCAGCAGCTTGCTGTCTACGTCCAGCCGGCCTCAGCCGAAGAGCGAGACGGTGGCGGTAACCGGTCGGCCGGCCATGGCGGGCTTGAGCAACTCTGACGGCCACACATACACGGCCAGCCGTCGCGAGTAATGCAGCACCGGCTTGATGCGAGGCAGGTCAATGCCGATGGCCGAGGCCAGGTCGTTCTGTTCGATCTCCGCTTCAGCCTCTTCGAGAGGCCAGGGAATGTAATGCAGATTGGCGCGCGCGGCCTGTCCCAGATGGTTGGCGCTGTAGAGGCAACTACGCTCGGTCATGAAGTACTCAAAGGAGCCGAGCCGTGGCTCCAGCGTCCTGCTGCTGGGGCCAAGCCCCCGGTATCGTGCTTTGAACAGAACGGGGTGGCCGGAAAAATGGCGGCGGCTGTAGAAGGAGAACTCGCGCTCGGTGCGCTGCTCCATGCGCATCTCGGACCAGTAGTAGGGCAGTTGGTAGACGGCCCGTGCAATGGCTACAGCCAGCAGGCTGCTGGCGTCCATCGAGAAGCTGTAGACGCCGGGGGCGCCGGTCATCTGGTCGCGCACATAGGTGCGAACGTTCAAGTCAGGAAAGCGGCGCACGCCCGGCAGCATCGGCATACCGCGCATTTTTATGCGGTCCAGCCAGAACGGAACCATGCCCAGCCAGGCCGAACCCTGATAGGTGTCCACCTCCAGGCCTTCAGGCAGCTGCGCGGCCACCTGCGCCACGGGAATGGGCCAGTGGGCAAACAGCAGGTCATTCCATCGCTGGGTCACCGACCACCGCCCCGAGGGCAGCGGCCGCGGCCGGAACGACGTCCGTATCTGATACTCCCGCATCAACTTCTCCACTGTGCCGACCTGCTGCCTGCGGCTCAGCGCCGGGGTGAGCAGGCAACTTCTTCGGCCTCAATCCATCTTTTCATCTGTAGGACGGCCCTGAAGCCGTGTTGGGTTACCCGCCTGCCAGCAATTTGAATGCCGCAGGAACGGGGGCCAAGCCCTACAGTCGATTCTAAAATCAATCCACAGCTCCCGATGCCGTATTCTGTTCGCGAGACCTCTCGAATGTCCAGTGAATCTTTGCAGTCCCCCGTTGCTCGTAATCAGACCGAAGTTTTTGCCGTTCATGGCGCCGACCCCGAAGTACTGGCGTTCGCCATGGCCAAATACTCGCGCTCCGCTTTGTCCATGCGCGAGTCGCTTACCGAGATCAGCTCGCAACGCGCCGAGCAGTTCCTGAACACCTTTTATTTTCAATACGGCCACCGATCCATTGCCGACCTGGCGCACATCGCCTTTGCGGTGGAGCGGCTGAGCCTGCTGGCCGCCATTGTGCTGGTGGACGAGCAGCGCTGGGACGGCCAGGAGCGCTCTACCCGCTACCAAAACTTCCTCAAGTCGGGCTGGTATTTACCCGACTTTGCTTCAGACGCAGCTGCGGCAGATTTGTTCAAGCAGACAACCGAGAATCTTTTTGCCGTGTATCAACGCACCACGGCAGCGGTGCTTGCGGTGCTGCGCCAGCGGATTCCCTGCCCGGAGACGTTGAAGCCCGAAGCTTACGAGCGGACGCTGAAGGCGCGCGCCTTTGACGTGGCGCGCTACCTGCTGCCGCTGGCTACCAACACTTCGCTAGGGCAGATTGTGACTGCGCGGACGCTGGAGACGCAGGTGTCGCGGCTGCTGTCGAGTCCGCTGGCCGAAGTCCGCGACTTGGGCGTGAAGCTGCGCGAGGCCGCCACTGGTTCGGCGTGGAACGTTGGAGCGCCCGCCGCCGAAGCGCTGGTAGAAAAGATCGCCACGGCTGCGCCGGAACTTGCCGCCGAGGCCGCCGCAATGCTCACGCGTCAGGTGCGCACCGCGCCCACGCTGGTGAAATATGCGCAGGCCAACGCCTACCAGGCCGAGACCAACGCCGAGCTTACGGATGCTGCCGCGGAACTTCTCAGCGGTCATGCAATTGCCACGGCTCCTGTCGTGGATCTGGTGGAGCGGACCGAGACGCTCGAAGTGGAACTGGCCGCCACGCTGCTCTACTCCGCCAGCCACCACCCTTACCGGCAGATTCGCGATCTGGTTGCCGCGATGCCGGAAGCGCGCGTGAACGAGATCGTCGAGCTGGGCCTGAAGCATCGCGGCCGCCACGACGAGGCACTGCGCGCCTTTCACGCCGGGGCCGCGCTGCGCTTTGACATCCTTATGGACATCGGCGGCTTCCGCGACATGCACCGCCACCGCCGCTGCACGCAGATCATCCAGCCGTTCACTACGGCGCACGGCTACGAAACGCCTTCGAGCGGCGACCTTCCGGCCGATGTGGATCTGCTGGCTGCGGCTGGAATGCTCCGCGAGTTTGAAGCCGCAATCGAGAGCGCACATGCGGCCAGTGCGTGGATCGCGGCGGGAGCGGCTCCCGAGGCGGCGCAGTCGGCGCTCTACCTGCTGCCGCTGGCCACACGCATCCGTTCGCTGTTCAAGATGGATTTTGCCGAAGCGCAGTACATTACCGAGCTCAGGTCAGCTCCAGCCGGGCACTTCAGCTATCGCCGCGTGGCGTGGGAGATGTATGTCGAGCTCAAGCGTCAGCATCCGTCGCTGGCCCAACACATCCGCGTCACAGACTTTACCCAGCCCATCGACCTGCTGCAGCGGTAAGGCGCATCTGCGCCAGTCCGCGGTGAAGGGTACGGGCTTTAGGTGAAGGGTACGGGCTTTAGCCCGTACATTAAAGGCCGAAGTAGAACAGGCTTTAGCCCTTGAGGGAATCGATTTCAGCCATTTGCACTCCCGCGGCGGCTAAAGCCGGATAGCTTTTTGATCCTACGACGGACGGCCTGAAGCCCGTCCCCTTCATCGTCCACAAGTTATTAGACAGGCTCTTAGACCCACTCACCCTTGCGCATCAGCGGCTCGGCGGCTCCGGTTGCGGTAACGCCGTCGATGTCCAGTTCGCCCGAGCCGATCATCCAGTCCACGTGGATCAAGCTGTCGTTCGCTCCATGCGCGGCCAGCTCTTCCGGGCTCATGGTGTCGCCACCGCGCAGGCACGTGGAGTAAGCCTGACCCAGCGCGATATGCGAGGACGCGTTCTCGTCGAAGAGCGTGTTGAGGAAGATCAAGCCGCTGGCCGAAATCGGCGAGGAGTGCGGCACCAGAGCCACTTCGCCCAGTCGCCGCGCGCCTTCGTCGGTGTCGATCAGCTTCTCGAAGACCTCCTGGCCGCGGCTGGCGCGCGCCTCCACAATGCGGCCGGCCACAAAGCGCACCTGGATGTTTTCAATCATCGAACCCTGATGCGAGAGTGGCTTGGTCGCGGTCACAGTGCCTTCCACGCGATCCTTGTGCGGAGTGGTGAAGATCTCCTCGGTGGGCATGTTGGGAATGCAGTAAAGGCCGTTGCCTGCTGTTGTTCCGCCGCCCATCCATAGGTGATCGTCGGCCAGACCGATGCGCAAGTCTGTGCCGGGGCCGGTGTACTTGAGCGCCGAGTAGCGCTTTTCGTTGAGCAGTGCGGCGCGTTGCTGCAGAACTGCGTCGTGCGTCTTCCATGCGGCCACTGGATCGACCGTGTTGATGCGACTCACGGCGAAGATCGCCTCCCACAACTGCGCCATGGCCTCTTCCGGCGTTGCGTCGGGGAACATGGACGCTGCCCAGGCTGGAGTTGCGCTGGCCACGATGGTCCAGTTGATGGCGTGACGCGTGATGAACTCCAGCGCCGGGCGATAGGCCTTGGACACGGCGCGGCTGGCGCGGCTCACCTTGTCGGGGTCTTCGTTGGCCAGCAAAGAGGGATTGGCGCCGGAAATCGCCAACCGCGCCGCGCCGCTCTTGAAGGCTGCGCCCATGCCTTCGTAGAGCCAGCTGGCGGCTTGGTCAAAGCCCGCGTCGGGCGCTAAGCGGTAGCGGGCCAGCGTGGCTTCGTCGTCGGAGTAGAGCGTGGTTACCAGCGATGCGCCGGCGCGATACGCGTGCTCGGTGATGCGGCGCGAGAGAGCGAGCGAGTCCAGCGATGCGGTCATCACCAGCTCCTGGCCAACTTTCAGGCCAAGGCCAAACTTGATGGCTACTTCGGCAAGCAGATCGAGCTTTTCGGCAAAGGTGCGGGAGGAAGGGAGAGTTTCAGACATGGTCAGTATTTACCTCGACAGTTCCATCATCGCAGGCGCGCCGCGCGGCTTCCAACAGGCTGCGGGAAACTCTCATGCGCCAAGGCTTTGTTTGTAACCGCCATCCACCGGCGAAGCCTACCCGCGGGGGATGAAACTTCGGGTGCCCCATCCTCGCCGCGTACTTGTTTTTGCGGCTAGGGTGGGACAGCGAGGGACCTCTCTACAGCAACAGGAGAGCTGCTCTAAATTGAGGCATCGGTTCGTAACCCGTTCAAAGCCTGACCGTCCATTATCGAAATTTTGGCCCTGCGTGGGTTTCTACCAGCCCGTCTGGCTCATGCGCTTCAGGATGATGGCGCTGTAGTGGCTCATGCGCTCGGGCTTGCGCTTGAGCGGCGAAGGCAGCACGGCGGCCAGCCGCGCAGACTGCTCGCGGCCAATGGTGCGCGCCGAGGTCTTGTAGTGGTACCGGCAGGCGGCATCGGCGCCGTAAACTCCCGGGCCCCATTCGACGACGTTGAGGTAAAGCTCCAAAATGCGCTGCTTGCCGAGGACCAACTCGGCCACGGGAACCAGCGTGGTTTCCACGCCCTTGCGCACAATCGAGCGGCTGGTGCCGAAGAAGAGGTTCTTCACCAGTTGCTGGGTCAGCGTTGAACCGCCGCGAATGCGTCCGCCTTCCATGTCTTCCTGAGCGTCGATCTGGATGGCCTTCCAGTCGAAGCCATGGTGCAGATAGAAGCGCCCGTCCTCAGCGGAGATGACCGCGTGCTGGAAGTTGGGCGAGATCTGGCTGAGCGGAACGAAGGTGTACCGCTTCTCATACGGCTTGCCGTGGAACAGGGCCTGCACGTGGCGCTCGACCTGTACAGCGGTAGTGGGTGGATCGATCCAGCGCAAAGCTACCAGCGAGAACGCAGCCATAAACCACAGCAACGCCACGCAAAGGCCAAACCATTTGGCGTAGAAGCGGAGAGAACCCTTGCGGAAGAAGGATTTTTTGGGCGGAACTGGCTGGGTGGTCACACTTCAAGAATAATTGCCGGGAGCGGGGCGGCGGAGATTGGGGTGGTTGGCTGTTTGGAAGAGCGAAAAACGGCCCGGCGGGATTCTTGCGATCCCAGGTCTCAGAATCGAGACCTGGGGCACCCGCTCATTTTGGATTCAAGCTTATTCCTGCTCCTCACGGTTCTTGAGCAAGACATCTAAATGCGCTGCCGATCAGCGCGTAGTTATAGAGCTAAACAACGGTCGCTCGTGTCATGGTTTTTGAGGTCCGGTCTTGCGGGAGATATGCTTTATTCTCCCGCAACGTCCCGATGAGCATTGCTGTATCCAGTTCGCATGCAGACTGCCCCGTTCGAACCGATTGAACGGCAGCCGTGCCTGCTGCTTGACCCATCATAGACGCTGCCGGTTGCACACGAATCACCCCTTGGACCCTTACATCCGCGGAGGCGCATCGACCGGCAACCCATAGATTTTTCCATCTTTTTGGGACAAGAATGCCATACGGAATTCCAAAGCATTCTCCTGGTTTCAAGCGGCCCGCCCGGCTGGAATCAAGCTGGAATCGCTCCCATTCAGCCAGCGAAGTATCGTATGGGTGAACATCGATAAATTTATTAAAAACTCCGATTTGATCCGGAAACTGACGGCGCGCCAAGAAATCGTCTTCGCGGAGTTCATATTCACCGAGAATCCGACGTGATTCGCGTACGCCTATCAAGGAAGCAGTCGTAACGAGTTCAATGTGTTCGTACCCTGGCACATTCTTTCGGTAGAACCTCAGGTATTCCTGGGCGATGCGCCGACCCAGCATAGCGCCATCAGTCAGGCTCTGTGTACGTAGCGCATTCAAATTGAATAAATGGCCGCCGTTGAGGTAACCCACAGTGTTCCCCACTTGGCTCATACCTGGAAGATGCCGATCCATCTGTGTGAACTCGCCATTTTCGAGCGCCTTCCTATAGGCGGCCTGTTCCGGCGAATGAGAAGACCCTGCAAAATCGATACCTGCGAACAACATGGGCAAAGTCGCCGGCATAATGTGCGGTGTGTCTCTTCCAGCTTCTCGACATTGGACGCCGCACAGATTCGCGAGAACGGCATCCCCGGTTGCATCGATGAAAGTCTTCGCCTTTATGTACCGGTATCCTTCAATGTTATGGAGCACCACCCCTTGCACAGATGATCCGTTCGGCGAAACGTCTGCATCGATGATGCGCGTAAAGAACCGAACTTCAACATGCGCGGCAATCGCAAACTCATCCAGTACCAGTTTGTATCCTTCGACATTGAAGGGGGTCCATGTCATGAAGCTGGCCTCCCAGAACTTTGGGGTCACCTGCGGCCCCAGGAAGCCGCGCTTGTAAAGGGTGGTAACCACTTCGTTCATGAACCCGCCGACCAGCGGTCGCTCGCCATCAGACATGGGATCGAACGCCACGACCAAGCCCGAGGTGCCCATGCCCCCCATGCACCCAGTGGCATCTACAAGCAAGACTTTCGCCCCTAAACGAGCAGCGCTGATTGCCGCAGCCGCACCAGCTGGGCCCCCCCCAGCGACTACGAGGTCATAACCATCCTCAACGGGAATGTCGCGGGTGAGCCGGAACGTGTTCGGCTTGTTTTCCGCAGTCGCGGATGGCCCGCCCATGACGCTCATCGCTGCACCTGCGGCACACGCTTTCAGTAACGCTCTTCGATTGAGACCTTCGGGCATGATTCTTCCTTTCATCTAACCAGCTTCTTGCTTCGCAGCACGGCCCCACTGCAAAGTGCTACGGGGCTGGCGAGGCCGCTCAAGACACAAATCGACTCGAATAACACGCGGCAAAAATCTCAAAATACCGCCCCAGTTGTGAAGTATCCAGCCGTTCTGTTACGGCGTTACTCATTATTTTCAGCGAGATACTTCGCCACGTATCCTTCGGCTGAGCCGGAGGATTACGGTTGCTGGTCCTGCCGAAGAGCGGAAACGCTACGGCAGGGCGAGGTGGTGGTAGGAGATTTTGTCGCCTAGCTCGATGGTGTCTTCGAAGGTGGCGGCATGGACTTTCAGGGTGTTGCCCTGGCGGGTGATGCTGCCGATCTTGAGGGCTGACGTGGCGCCGGGTTCGAAGAGGGTGACGAACTCGGCTGCAGTGCCGTGGCGGCGGGCGATGGCGTAGGGGATTTTGACGCGGAGGTCGGGGCCGGGACCGAAGCCGGTGAAGACCTGTGTCGGCGCGGTGTCGGCCAGCATCCAGAGGCGCAGAGTGCGGCCCTTGTCCATGGTGAAGGTGGTTTTGAAGTCGCCGGGGAGGGTGGCGGTCTGGTTGCCGGTCAGCAGTTGGTAGCCGTCGGTCTGCGGGAAGCCGGAGTAGGGCTGGAAGCTGCCTTCCGCCGCTTGCGTGCCGAAGTTGTGGTAGTTCCAGTCAAAGTCGTGTGGCTTGCCGTCGGTCGATTTGGCGCGGGTGATTTCGACAATATATGTGGACGTGAGGATGGAGGTTCGCTGGACGCTCACGTTGTCATAGATGGGGCCGGCGTCGAGGGTGACGGCGGTGAAGGCGGGCTCGGCCTGCCAGTTGAGCAGCTTGCCGGTGGCCGGTTTCTGGTCGTGCTGGTCGACGGAGAGGGTGTTGTGGGCGACGGTCTGCTTGTCCCATTGGCTGTGGATGGGGATACCGTAGAAGTGGGTGCCGGGGTCGACGCCCATCATGCCGCCCTGGGCGTAAATGAGCTGGTTGAGCTTGTCGAAGTGGCCGTGGCCGCCGCCGTGGGGGCCGAACTTGATGATCTGGGTAAGGTCGCCCTGGGGTGCGCGGAGGGTGGCGTAACCTGCCTCTGGAAAGATGGCGCTTTGGGGGGCGGGCATCCTGGCCTGGTCGAGCGAGGGCGCGCCGAAGAGATAGGCGAAGCGGCTGTCGCGATGGCCGCGGGCGGCGATGGCGGCAAAGGCCGGGTTGCCGGTGGCGGCGTAGGCTACCTCGTAGAGCGGAGCCTGCTCGGCGATGTCCACCTCATGCGAGTCGTTGAAGGCGGGCAGCACGCCGTTGGGGAATAGTACGCCGAGTGGCGAGGACAAGAGAGCCGGGATGTTGGGCTCCTGCTGCCAGAGGTTGACGCCGGCGCGGGAGGACATCTGAGCCATGAACAGTGTGGGCCGGAGCATGTAGAACTGGTAGCCCCATGCGCCTTCGAACCAGAAGCCGTCGCTGACGAACTCCTTCATCTGCGAGCGCAGGCCCCTGGCGCCGTCGAGCGCCTTCGAGACGAGGGCGGCGTCGTTGATGGTGTAGCCGACGGCCATCTCTGCGCCCAGAATCCAGGTTTGGATGTTGGGGGTGGGGCCCATGTTGGCGCGGGTCACGGTCATGGCGGCGGCGTAGAGCAGATCGCGCTCGATGTGGGTGCGGTCGGCGGCGGTGAGCGTGTCGCTATCGCGAATGAGGTCGTAGGCCCAGGCGAGGTCGATGAGCCAGATGGACTCGTCGAGGGTTTGGGAGTAGACGCGCGCGCCGAACTGCGACTTTTTGCCCTGGTTGTCGTGCATGGGATAGGAGAGGTACTTGTCGGCGTAGGCCTTGAGGACGGCGGCAGCCTTCTCGGCGTCAGCGCGGTCGCCGGTGAGGCGGTAGGCGAGGGCCGAGGCGAGCGTGCCCTTCTCCAGCGCGTCGGCGCGGAGCATATAGACGACGTGGTCGTAAGGGTAGCCCTTGAAGACCTTGCCGGTATCGGGGCAGACGTTCCGGTCGGGCGGATGGAACTCGAGCTGGGAGCCGGTGTCAGGGCAGGCGTAGTAGTGGAGCCACTGGCCGCCCTCGGGAGGCAGCTCAAGCGTGGCAAGGCCGAAGCGCTGCTGGTACGAGGCAGGGAAGGCGGCAGCTTCGTCGAGGATGGCCTGGCGCTGTTTGGCTGCCCAGGGCTGCTGCTGGGCGAGCTGGTTTAGGCGCGCAAAGTCGGCTTTATCGAGCAGCAGATGCGGCGGCGCCTGGGCCGCTAACAGGGCTGCGGTAAAGGGCAAAGCGAAGAGAACCAAGGCAGAGAAAAACAGTCGAAAAAGCGGCTTCATGCGGGTTTCCTTTTTTAGGGGCGCTGGTAGCGATACCACTCCGGCGTGTCCCTCAGGTTAGGCAGCGGCTGGTTGGGCTGTCAAATGGCCGTGTGCGGCTGCCGCGTGAGAAAATCAAAGCTTGCACACGCAGTCCAGATACCGGCTGCTCGTGGTCCGACTTGGAGCCATGGGCGACATTCTCCACGCGCTCCCAGCAGTGACGGCGCTGCGCCAGGCGCATCCGAGCTGGATTATCGATTGGGTGGTGGAGCCGAAGTGGCGCGCGCTGCTTTCAGCTCCCGGAGCGGAGGGGCGAGGCCCGGCTCAGCCGCTGGTGGACCGGCTGCACTTTGCTCCGACAAAAGAGTGGCGCAAGGCTCCGCTGAGCCGGGAGACGATTCACGCGCTGCGCCAGCTGCGGCGGACTCTGCGCGCAGGCGCTTACGACACGGTTCTGGATTTGCAGGGTGCGATCCGGTCGAGCGTAGTGGCCCGGCTGACTGGCAGCCGCCGCCGCATTGGCGAGGCCGAACCAAGAGAAAAGCCCGCGCGCTGGCTGACCAACGAACACATTTCCACCAGCGGCGCGCACGTGATTGAACAGGGCCTGGAGCTGGCGTCGGCCATTGCCGCCGACGAGCTTGGGCCGGTGCTGCCCGTGCTGCCGGTTTGCCCGGCGGCTGAGATTTGGTGCGACCAACTGCTGGCTGGTTCCAGCGCGCCCGTGGTGCTGTTCAACCCCGGCGCGGGCTGGGGCGCAAAGCGCTGGCCGGCCGAGCGCTACGGCGAGGTAGCCGCTGCGCTGGCTGCGAAAGGCTGCCGCGTATTTGTGAATGTGGGACCGGGCGAAGAAGCGCTGGCCGCCACCGTGGTCGAGGCGACTGGCGGAGCCGCTCTGCCGCTGGCAGCCACGCTGGACCAGTTGA
>Ga0302190_10001524_pt1 | contig 15405 bp, 10 predicted proteins | sample II_Bog_E2_3_FD_198784 | JGI IMG/M metagenome (GOLD analysis project Ga0302190, IMG submission 198784) | Peat permafrost microbial communities from Stordalen Mire near Abisko, Sweden - II_Bog_E2_3 | ecosystem: Environmental > Terrestrial > Soil > Wetlands > Peat | place: Sweden: Abisko... | reverse complement strand
CGCTCACGAAAATGCTTGGCGTCAGTCGGCCTTCAAAGCTTCCAATCGGCTTGCTGCCCTGAGCGGTCGATGCCCCGTTGGCATTGTCGATATAACCGACCTGGGCTCCGAGCGATCCACCATAGTTGATACCCTGCGCGTTGCCCGAGGGCTGCAGTGGGTTCACGAAATTTCGGATGCTGGCCGATGTCGCATTGCCGAAGCCGGTCGTGGGCAGAATGCCGGAAACCGGGCCGATATCAGATGGAATCTGCGCCTGGGCGGTAGCTGACCAGCAGATCGCGGCAACGGCTGCCACCACGCCGACCCGGATCGTAGGGAGAGTGACGCGGGAGGGCGGGAAGCGGGTCATATGATATTCCATTTTCCTACGAATATGAGCCGTAATAATCGTAGGCGCCAAAAGTATTTTTGGTCGTTGCCTGGATCTTGTTGAGCAGAAGTGTGATCTTCGGGCAGAGCTTGATCAGATCAATGGCTGCTTCGACCTCATTGCGCTGGGTGCGCTCGGCCTCCACCACCATGATCACTTCATTGACGACGGGTGCGAGTGTGCTGGGATCGCTGGTCGACAGGCAGGGCGGCAGATCGAGAATAAAGATATGGTCCGGGAACAGCCGGGCCATGCGCTCGATCACCTGGCTGATCGGCCGGCGCGCGACACCGTCACGCACCTCGCCGGCGTCGCGCCCGACCGGGAGAATTGACAGATTTTCGACCTCTGTCGGCACGATGAGATCCTCGATCTGCAGCTTGCTGGTGGCAGCAACGTCAAGCAGACCCAAACGATTCGATAGTCCCAATTGATAGGTGATCGATTTCTTCTTGAAATCGACGTCCACCAGCACCGTCGGCCGCATGACGTTATGGGCAATCGCGCCGGCCAGATTAAGGGCGGTAAAGCTTTTGCCTTCGCCTGGGCGGGCGCTGGTTACCATCAGCAGTTCGCCCATCGGTGGCCCTGGCCGCCTGCTGCGCGCCTCGCGCAGAATGCGGCTGACGGCGATGCGGTATTCTTCGGAAATGCGTGTGCGCAAATTGCCGACGACCACCAAACCGGCAGTCGAAAGGGCCGCAAGATCGACGATGGCAGGCGCAAGATCACCCGTATTATCAGCGCCCCTGGCAATTTTGGCCTCGGGGGCCTTGCCTTCGAAGGGTTGGCCCGTCGCCTCATCAGGGGCGCGCCCCCCATGAGGCGTTCCCTGTGGCGTTCCTTGTACGGTGTCTGCCACGGGACGGTGAGCCGGCGGGGCGGACAGCGACAGGTCACTCGCAGCACTCAGCTTTTCGGCTGCCCGTTCGACAAGGTGCGATGGCTTCGGCGGGTTGTTCACGCAGCACCTGTCGCTGCCAGGCGATAGACCAGCCCGCCATAGGCTGCGCACAGCAACAGAACCATCACGCTGACCGAGGCAATGCGGAATATCCTCCGCCACAGCGGGAGGGTCCCTTGGATGATGGAAATTCCGCCAATCACCGGGAGGCCGAGCGCACGCAAATCATCAATACCTTGGAAGGAGGTGTCTATTTCGCTGAGCATCAGCGTCAGCGCAATGCCTGCGGCCAAACCGGCGCCCAGCACGGCAGAAACCAGAACCCCCCGATTGGGCGCAACCGGCGTTTGCGGCTTCTGTGGCGGATCAACGATCTGCACCTGAACCTTGTTGGCGTTGGCATCGGCCGCTTCGGCGATCCGCATCTGCTCGCGGCGAACCAGAAGCTCGTCGTAGTTCTTGCGGATGACGTCGTAGTCGCGATTGATGTTGATATACTCGGCCTGCAGCCCCGGCGCGCCGCGCGCGATGTCAGCGTAACGGTTGCGCTCCCTGGTCGCCTCGTTCAACTGGCGCGTAAGCGAGGCGATCAACGCATCGCCTTCAACCAGCCGGACCTTGAGTTGTTCGTAGACCGGATTGGGGACCGACCGGCTGCTCGGTGCTGTCGCCCCGATCCGCGGTGCGCCACTGCTGGGAGCGTCGCCTGAGGAAAGTTTACCCGAGCGCAGAGCATCGACCATGTTTCGTTGGGCGATCACTTCGGGATAGTTGTCGGTATAGCGCATCCGCAACTCGGCCAGGCGGCTCTCGGCTTCCTGCAGCCTGGGTGACTTGCCGCCGCCGCCACCACCGCTGCCAGCGGAGCCGGGATTGGTTTCTGTCACCACCAGAGGAGGCGTGGTTTCCAGTTCCTTGGCAAGCGCCGCGCGCCGGGCGTTGGCATCTTCGAGTTGGCCTTGCAACTGACGTACACTCGCATCGCCGGCTTCCATGCGTGACACACCGCCGTTGTCGGAGGGCAGCAGGTCGATGTATTTCACCCGGAATTCGGCGCGTTTGCGCTCGGCGTCACGCAGTTGGCGTTCGTAATTGTCGATCTGCGCCTGCAGGAACGTATCGGCGTTTTCCATGTCAGACCGGTTGTTGCCGATCTTGCTTTCGATGAACGTCGTCAGCACGTTCTGCACCACGTCGAAGGCGATCTTCGGGCTGGTGTTGCGGTAGGTGATGGTGAACAGATTGCGGGTCTGCGGAACCACCCGGATGTCTGTCGCCAGGCGCGCAACCAGCCGCTCCAGGTCGCTCGGCCCGGTCAGGCTCAGTTCAAGATCGGTCTTGGCGACGAGTTTCTCAAGGTTGGGCCTGCTGAGCAGCGTCCGTTGCAGGATGTCCAATTCGTTGGAAACCGAACTGTCGACGGAAATGCCGCGCAGCAGCGGTGTCAGCACCGCATCGGCATCGACGTAGAGCCGCGCACTTGCCTCGTACTGGTTGGGGATCTGCATTACCCCATACCAGCCAGCGAGGCACAACACCCAGGCGGTGGCAACGGCGATCCAGCGACGCTGCCAAATGGCGCGAAGCTTGCGAAACAGGATTGCCCGCACGCTCTCCATTTAAAGCGGTCCCTTAAAAGTAAGTTTGGGGAATGATCAGCGTGTCGCCGGGCTGCATCTCGATATTCTGGCTGACGTCGCCGTTCTTCAGCAAGTCATCCAGGTGAACGTGGATCGTCTCCTGCTTGCCGCCGCTGCGGCGCACGATGATCGCGCGGTTGCCGGCGGCGTATTTCGTCAGGCCCTTTGCCGCGATCACCACGTCAAGGATGGTCATACGATCGCTGTAGGGCAACGACATAGGCTCGGCTGCTTCGCCGATCACCTTGATCTGGCGATCGAAGGTGCCAACGAAGCTGTGCACGATGACCGAGACGTTAGGATCCTTGACGTACTCCTTCAGGCGCTCGGTGATGTCATGAGCCAACTGTGAAGGTGTTTTGCCAGCCGCATCCAGATCCGGCACCAGCGGCAGCGACAGCCGCCCGTCCGGCCGGACCGGCGTATCGGCCACGCTCAGCATCGGGGCTTCGTAGACGAAAATCTGCAGATGATCGCCCGGCCCAATCACGTATTGGCTGGCGTCCGTATGCACATCGGTGATTTCCTTCATCGGCGCCTGTGGGCCGATGTTGGACGTGCAGCCAAATAGCATCGGTGTGAGCAATGCGAAGGCGAGCAGCCGCGAGTGTCTCGGTTTAATCATCAGACCGTTGTTCCTCATGGCTGCCTCTTTCCCTTCCAAGCAAACACTTACCTAAACGAATTAGGCGCAGAAGGAATCGAACCCCCGACCTCTGCCATGTTAAAGCAGCGCTCTGCCATTGAGCTACACGCCTTCATGCGACAGGATTTGCAAGCCCAGCGCTGACGCCAGAGTTGTCCGGTCGCCATTTTTCACTGCATGGTCCCGCCGTTTGTTGAGCACAGACACCGACTGTGCCCAACCAGCGGTTGTCTAGCATCTTCGTGAAGATCAGGTAAAGGCGGCTCGCTCATCGCAGCGCCGGCATGATCAAGATCCCTTGTTGATGCATCGTTCCAACCATGCAGGCGCCTGGACCAGCGCCGGGTGCCCGCGCATATCGTGGCACATGACGGCGCGCGCGCGTGCGGAATCTACCAATGCGCTGGCGATAGAGGCAATTTTGACTGGCCCGATCGGCCTGAATGGTTTATCGAAACCCTGGCATCTCAGATCGCTGCGAGCGAAAGACGTATCAAACTGGCAAGCCAGCACTGCATCCGCTTCAATTCCGATGCCTTGTTGGATTCCTGATGGTGGTTTTGCGCCGTCAACGGTCGTGTGATTTTCGGTAAGCATTTTGAAGTGTTTGCGTGCCTAGCATGAACAACGACAGAATTGGATGGACATGCTGGCTCATGCACATCGTGGGATGTTAATCCGATGACAAGAGATTTCGGTCATTACCCTTCCTCCGCGATGCTTTTCTTTTGGCTGACAGAGCTTGGCGTTTTCTTTGCGTTAAGTTTTGCGTTGCTGAATGTGGGCATGGCGGGTGACAATCCAGGTGCTGCCGGCGAAGCCGCCGTACTGGCACTGTCAGCGGTTCTGACATCTTTGTTGATCGGCCTCTATCGCCCGGAAACCTTCCTCCAGCTTCGTCGCCTCATGGCCAAAACGCTGATCGCGGGGATTTTGTCGTTCCCGGCAATCTGGCTGATTGCCCGGCTGTTTCACATCGATTTCGGCGTTTTGTTGGGCCATGGCGCACTTTTGCCGGTCAAGCTGTTGCTGGCATGGATCGTGGTAATGGTGGTGATCCGCCTGGCCTTCAGTTACTCGCTGCGGATGAACATGTTTTCACGGCGGATTGTGATCATCGGAGACACAGAGAGCGCCGGACGAACCAAGAAGGCGATCAAAAGCCAACGCAATCGCCTTTTCGATACCGTCGGCCTGCTGGCAGGCGCTGACGCGTCGCAGGCCGCGACGGGTTTGGTCGATCAGCTTCATCGCCACCGCATTTGGGGAGTCGTGGTCGCAGGTTCGGATGTGTTCGTCGATCGGATGACACTGGCGTTGCAACAGAACGCCAGCGACATCCGGATCTGGCGTGACCGGGAGTTTTGGGAAGGCCAGCTGCGGCGCATCGATATCGACCAATGCATTGATGCGACATCACCGGGGCCATGTGTTTTTGCCGGACACGCGTCCACGCTGCGCCGTGTCAGCGATGTTGTGCTGAGCCTGGTGCTGTTGATCGTCACGCTGCCGGTGATGCTGTTCGCTGCGACCTTCATTAAGCTCGATGGTTTGGGGCCGATCCTCTATCGCCAGGAGCGGGTTGGGCTCGATGGCCGGTTGTTTACGCTCTACAAGTTCCGCAGCATGCGCACCGATGCCGAGACAACCGGCCCGGTGTGGGCAGCACAGCGAGACAGCCGGGTTACGCGCATTGGCGCGATCATGCGCCAGACCCGCATCGACGAACTGCCGCAACTGTTCAATATCCTCTGCGGCGAGATGAGCTTTATCGGCCCTCGGCCGGAGCGGCCGCATTTTGTCGAGAAGCTTGCCGGGGTCATTCCCATGTACCGCGAGCGCAATCGTGTGAAGCCGGGGCTTACTGGCTGGGCGCAGGTCAACTACCCCTATGGCGCCTCGGTGGAGGATGCCCGGATGAAGCTGTCTTACGATCTGTATTACGTGAAGCACCGCAGCCTGATCCTTGACGTGCAGATCCTGTTCTCGACGGTGCGGGTGATTCTGTTTCAGGAAGGGGCGCGCTGAAGCGCACCCAGGAAAGTGCGCTGCAGAAATGCGCGGAAGAAAGCGCACAAGACATGCGTGTCTGTGCAGTTTATCGATGATCCTGTAGATCTTTGCCACGCCACTGTTCCGCTTCGGGCGGAATATGGGTGTTCGGCGGGGCGAGAACGAACGTGAGCTTAAATTGACCATGAAAAAATATCTGCTGATCGCCCTCGCCGCCGTTGTTGTTCTGGCCGGCGGGGCCGGGGCTGCCTGGTGGAAATTCGGGCGGGGCCACGACCCTATGGTGGCGGCCAAGGCCTATCTGCAAAAAGGTGACACGCGCGCTGCGATGATCGAGTTGCGCAACGCGGTGCGCACCCAACCCGAAAATGCCGAGGCGCATCGGCAGCTCGGCATTCAGCAGTTGCGCGCCGGCGATCCGGTGGCGGCCGAGAAGGAACTGAAGGCGGCACGAGACCGTGGTGCCAAGGAAGCCGACCTGCCCCTGCTGCTTGCACAATCCTATCTGCAGCAGAGCCGCGGCAAGGAGTTGCTGGCCGAATTCAATCCGCCAGCGGCCACGCCCGAATTGACCTCCGAACTGCTGGTGCTGCGCGCTTTCGCGCAGGTCGCACAGAAAGAGCCGGATGCCGCGAAGGCATCGTTGGCCGAGGCTGAGCGCCTGGCGCCGAAATCGCCGAACCCGCGATTGGCTTCGGCCCGCATCGCCATCGGACGGCGCGACTTCGATCTCGCGGAGCAAAAGGTCAACGAGGCGCTGCAGCTTGGGCCAAATCGGCCGGATGCCTTGGTGCTGAAGGCGCAGATCCTCAATGCAAAAGGCGACCCCGATGGGGCGATCGTGGCATTGAACGCAGCACTCGACGTCAATCCGAAGTATTGGGTGGCTCGCCTGGAGCGGGCCAATCTGCTGATTATCAAGGGTGATGACAAAGCGGCGCAGAGCGATGTGGCTTTGGTACTGGCAGATCAGCCAAACTCCATCGCTGGCATCTATATGAACGCCATATTGTTAACACGCGCTGGTGAATATAGTGCGGCAGATGTTGCTTTCGAAAGACTTTCTACAGTTATGACGCGGCTTCCCCGCGGCTTCTACTTTCAGGCAATTGCCAAATACAATCTGGGGCAAACCGCGCAGGCGATTGATTCCGCAACGCACTACACACAGCGCAACCCCGCTGACAACGACGGCGTAAAATTGCTGGCGCGCATCCTGCTGGCAGCGGGTCGCGGTGCCCAGGCGCAGGCGGTTCTGACCGCCGCTGTGAAGAAGGGCATGGCCGATGCCGAGACGCTGGACCTGCTGGGCCGCGCCTATGCGGTGGCAGGCCAACCGACCCAGGCAGTGGCCAGCTTTAACAAAGCGATGGCGATGGCGCCGCAGAACGCCGACATCCTCACTCATCTCGCTTCGGCCAAGCTGAATGCCGGAGATCCGATTGGCGCGGAATCCGACCTCAGCCGTTCCATGGAAATGGAGCCCGGTAAATCGAGCACTGCTGAGGCGTTGGTGGTGGCAGCGTTGGCGGCAGGTGAGTTCGACAAGGCCACCAAGGCGCTGGGTGACCTGCGCACCATGGTTGGCGACACCGAAACGGTGGGCTTGCTGAATGGCACGCTGATGATGAAAAAGCAGGATTATCCGGCTGCCCAGATCGAATTCGAGGCGCTGATCAAGCAATATCCAACCCAAGTTCGCCCGAAAATCGCCTATTCCCAGCTGCTGCTTCTGCAAGACAGGACGGAAGAGGCGAAGGCTCTGTTGGCTGACGCGTTGCACCAGGAGCCGACCAATGAGACCGTTCTGGGCGCACTGCTGCAGATCGATCTGGCTCAGGGTCATCCCGATCAGGCGGTATCGCTGATGGAGGCGGCTCAATCGGCGGCACCGAACAATCAATCGTTCCTGATTGCCCTGTCTGATCTCTATGTCCGCGCCGGTACGCCGGAGAAGTCGTTGGCCCTGCTCGACAAGGCGCAAAAGCCTGAGGGCGATGCGCCGCCGCCGGTGCTGGAAGCGCGCGCCAGGGCCCAAATGGCGCTAAAGCAGACCGCTGCGGCGCTTGAGACCTATCGTAAGGTATTGGCCCAGCTGCCTGGGAACACCGATGTTTTACGCCAGATAGTGGCACTGCAGATTGAGGCAAAGAACTGGGACGGCGCGCGTCGCACTTTGCACGATGCCTTGGCCACACGTCCCGGTGATGGCGATCTGCTGCGCTCACTGGTGGGCATTGCATTTGCCGAGCAAGGCGAAGATGCGGCATTGGCTGAGATCAAAAAACTGCAGGCCGATCCGGTGAACCGGGACGGCGCGCGTCTGCTGGTGCCGGATCTGGCCATGTTTATCAAACACTACCTGCAGGCCGCCGAGGAATATGGTGCGCTGCTGAAGATTACCCCCTCGACGGCGCTGGCCCTCAAAACGGCCCAGGCCTACCAGGAAGCCGGAGAGGCGGCGCTGGCCCGCAAGACGCTGAGTGACTGGCTGGTGCAACAGCCCAATGACGTCGAAGTCGCGCGCACCCTTGCCGGGCTCGAAATTGAGAACAAGCAATACGACGTCGCCCGCACGCGGTTGGAAAACCTACTGAAGTTGCAGCCGAACGATGCGGCGTCACTCAACAACCTCGCTTGGGTCTATGGTCAGCAGAACGACCCGCGCGCCCTGGATACGGCGCGACAGGCGTTTGCCATGGCGCCCACGCCGCAGTCGGCGGATACGCTCGGCTGGTTGCTGATGACGCATGGCGATGCGGCGAATTCCTTGCCGTTGCTGACCCAGGCCTCCCAGGCAATGTCGGGTGATCCGAGCGTGCAGTTCCACTACGCGGCGGTGCTGAAGGCGAACGGCAAGACCGAGCAGGCCATAGCGGTCCTGCGCCCGATTGCCACCCAGCTGCATCCGTTCGATGAGCAGCCGGCCGCGCGCAAGATGTTGAGTGAGATGGCACCTGCGAAATAGCGACTGCGATGGCTCAGATCCGTCTGCTGACCTTCAGCACGCTGTTTCCCAATCCCGAGCAGCCCAATCACGGGGTGTTCGTGGAAAACCGGCTGCGCCATCTGGTCGCCTCCGGGGAGGTGACCAGCACGGTGCTGGCGCCGGTGCCGTTCATGCCGGATCTGCCGCTGCTCGCAGACTTCGGCCGCAGGCGCGGTTGGGATCGTTATATCAAGGTGCCCGCCCATGAGGTGCGGCACGGGCTTGAGGTGCATCACCCGCGCTATCTCGTGATACCCCGCTTCGGCATGAACCTGGCGCCGGCGTTGCTGGCGTACGCCGCCGAACGCAGTTTGCGGCGTCTACTCGCGGACGGGCTGCAGTTCGACGCGATCGACGCGCATTATGTCTATCCCGACGGCGTCGCCGCCATCCGGCTTGGGCAGATCTTCGGCAAACCGGTGGTGATCACCGCGCGCGGCTCGGACCTCACCCAGTTGCCGCTCTATCCGCGGCCACGGCTGATGATCCAGCAGGCGATCGCCGCGGCCGATGCGCTGGTGTCGGTGAGTGCGGCTTTGGGCGAGGCGCTGGTGGAGCTTGGGGCGCCACCCGAGCGGGTGCACGTGCTGCGCAACGGCATCGACACCGTGATGTTCCGCCCGGCTGATCGCGAGGCGGCGCGGGCCCGATTGGGTCTTCACGGTCCCACGCTGATCTCGGTTGGGCTTTTGATCGAGCGCAAGGGCCACGATCGCACCATTGCAGCGATGGCGGAGTTGCCGGGCCATCAGTTGTTGATCATCGGCGAGGGCCCTGAACGGGCCGCCTTGCAGGCTCAGGCAGACCGGCTGGGGGTGGCCGATCGGGTGCGGTTGCTGGGCAGCCGGCCGCATGCGGAACTGCCGGATTACTACAGTGCTGCCGATGCGATGGTGCTGTCGTCCAGCCGTGAGGGTTGGGCCAATGTGCTGCTGGAATCGATGGCCTGTGGCACGCCGGTGGTGGCGAGCGCCATTGCCGGCAATCCCGAGGTGGTCCGAAGCCCCGCGGCAGGTTTGGTGGTGGAGAACAACACGCCCGCCGGGATCGCCGCGGGTGTTCGTCGCCTGCTGGCCAACCCGCCGGACCGCGAAACAACCCGGCTGTATGCCGAGCAGTTCGGCTGGGATGAGACCACCGCCGGGCAGCTGCGGCTGTTCCGTGCGGTGACCGGGGTGGGCCTATAGCGAAGTGTTGGCCCGTGCCGCTCCGGCGTGGATGTAAGCCGGCGGGGGAGTCGTGGTGATGTTTTGAACGGGAATGGTATCAGATGCTTCGCGCAATGCGTCCTGCACGGTTCGGTTTAGCCGAGAGATGACGGCAACCAGGATCCAGTAGGTTTCCGAATAAGCAAAGCTCAGCGCCGCTCCAGACACCGCATAGACCACCATGCTGATCTGCAGCATTCGTGCGAGATCGTCGGCCCATTCGAGCTCCGGCCTGCCTCGGGTCTGGCGGCGGATTCTTCCGCAGTTGAAGATGGACATCCATAGAATAGATAGAAACACAAATAGGCCGGGAAAGCCAAGATCGCCGAGGACTTCGAAGTAAATACTATGAGCCACCAAAGGAAATGGCGGAAGTTCTGGTGTGCTGATAAAATTCACTTCCGATAGGTGCTCGACGTAGTGGTACCATATTGCCCTCTGAGCAACGGCATCAAATCCGCCACCCGTTAATGGATTATCCAGGGCGATAAGGGTGCTGATTTTCCAGGCAACCACGCGCCCCATGAAGGAGCCATTCTCTCCGGTTTCGGTCACGGAGCTATGCATCGCACTAACACGGTCTACCCAGGATTCCGGGGCAGTCAATAGAACAAAAACTGCCGCCAAAACACAAACAGTAATTCCAATAAATTTATTTTTTGTGTTCCACAAGAAAAACACACCAATAATAAGCAATCCGACAAATGCCCCCCGGGAATTAGACCCAATTACCGCAAAAATACTAATGGGAATTACACAGAATATGACAATTTTTACGTATTTTTGTATAGAATATTGAGCTAAATAATACAGTATAGGTATCGTCATAAGAACAACGAGAGCAATTCCGTTGTTGTCTCCAAGTCCGCCAGAACTGACAATCTTATGCCCTCCAGCGGTAACAAAAACTTCGAGACCTTCTATGACGCTGGTAAATCCAATTGAAATGCAGAATACCAGAAGAAGCATATGAATACGATGTCGACTCCACATCAGACCAGAAATGCAAAATGCAAGTATCAATTCTTTACTTAATTTATCATAGTAACTCCATATTCTGTCAGTTTGATAATCGGCGAATATTGATGACAATGTTGCACATAAAAAAAACAATACGCATAAAGTTACTGTCGAATCAACATAGAATTTCTTTTTATCTCTTCCGAAAAATATAGCAAATACTGTAGCAAACACGACAACTTTGTTGAACGGAATGCCGGCCATGAAACCGTAAAGTTCCTGATTCGGCACCAGCAAGGCTACCCAAATCCACAACAAAACGCCGATATGCGCCGACCAAAGCGCGACCGGAAACAGCACCACCCAGACTATTGCAAAAGCAAGATCACGCATCTTTAAAGCACACGCTTCAGGTAGGCAGGAGTTTGCGGCACCTTGGGACGCTTTTTCTCCAGTTTTTCCTTATATTCAAAAATACCGATCATTGGCTCACCCGGCTTGCGTTTGTCGTTGCGCAGGCTGGTCAACACCAGAATCACAATGGCTAACGCATTGCCGATAAAAATCAGCGCGGTCATAGGAAACTCTCTCCTGCACAGCCATTGCGGCGATATGGCATGGCTGTGATTAGATGGCAGCACCCTTTATGCACCAGACACTCTCCCGTCGAACAGATCGGCGTAGGCAGCAAACATTGCCGTCTCGGCATAGGTTTGCACAACTCGGCCGCGGTTGGCAGCACCCTCGTGCTGTCGGGCCACGGGATCGAGCAGCAGTCGCCGCAGTGCCGCAGCCAGGGCCGCATCGTCCAACGCAGTGATATTGTTGTGGCTTTCGGCCGGCAGCATCACCCGGACATCACCGACATCGGTAGCCACCACCGGTAGGCTCGCCGCCATCGCTTCCAGCAGCGAGATTGGCATCTGCTCGGTATCGGACGATAGCGCGAAGATATCGAATTCGGCCAGCGCAGCGGCAGGGTCTGGCCGATGGCCGGTAAAGTGCACGCGGCCGAGCAGGCCAGGCTGTTGCGCCATTGCTTCCAGCATTGCTCGTTCCGGGCCGTCGCCAACAATCACCAGCCGGCCAGGCACTGCACCGTCGGCAGACGCCAGGCGAAACGCCCGCAGCAGGCGGCCCAGGTTCTTTTCCGCCCGTAACGCCGCGACCGTGCCGACCACCGGCGCTCGATCCGGATCTGGCGTTCGCTGTGCGGCGAAGCGGTCGAGGTCTATGCCATTGGGAATATAGTGCAGATTTTTGCGCGGCAGACGCCAAACATCCGAGGCGATGCGCAGCAAATTCTGCGACGGCAGCACGATGGTGCAGCCATGCAGCACCAGCCGCCGCGTCAGCACACGGCGACGGATCTGGGTATTGCGCTCCTCCGGCCCGAAGCCGTCCTCGATATGCACCTGTGGCGCCAGCGGGCGAACCGCATTGGCCATCGCCCATTCGATGCTGCCCCAGTTGTTGGTGATCAGCGTCCGCGGCCGCATTTCGCGCAACACCGCGCGAATGCGGCTGATATTGCCTGTTGTCTCGCCCTTGTGCAGGCCGACATCGGGAAAGCTCACCGAAAGCCCGGGATCGAGCCGTTCGCGGCAGGCGGTGTTGCCATCCATGGCAACGACGACGTGGCGCCAGCGCTGGCCGAAATGGTTGGCGATCGCGGCGAAACGCACCTGCGGACCGCCGACACCAAAGGTCGAATACACGTGAAGCAGCAGGGGCGGCGCCATCTATTCAGCCTGAGTGAACGTGGATCGCACGTGCCGCGAACACATCCGCGTCGGCCACCGGCTGCCAGCCGAGATCGCGCCTGGCGTCGCTGCAGTCGAAACGCGCGGTGAGACCACGCGAGAGGAAATCGCGCATCGCGGGGGCCGCGACATTGCGGCCGGTGGCGCGCTTGATCAGCCATTTGCCGGAGTCTTCCAGCCAGAGCCAACGCGGCGCCTGCGGATGAAACGCCAACGGACGGCCAAGGGCGCGGCCGAGTTGAGCGGTGTAGTCGCGCGCCGATGGCTGCACGTCTCCCACCAGATTGTAGCAATGCCCATCGATGCCCTCAGCCTGTGTGGCCAGCAGGATCGCTTCGGCGACATCCTGCACCAGTACGAAGGGCAACGGGTTGCGTCCGTCGTTCCAGCCGATGCAGTGCTGCTCGGTGTTATAAAAGCCGAGACCGCTATGGAACGGCGAGGTTCCCTCACCGACCACCAGGCCCGGCCGCAGAATCACCACCGGCAGCTTTTCTTTGGCGTACATCTCCAGCAGCATCCGGTCGGCGAGCACCTTGGCACGGGCGTAGTCGCCACGCTCGGCTTCACGGTCGTCGGGCGCGGTGGCGCCGGTGATGGTGCCACTTTGCGGGCCGAGGTACAGCGAGGCGATCGAGCCGACATAAATCAACCGTCGCACACCAGCGGCCAGGCAGGCGCGCGCGACGACTTCGGCGCCGCCGACCATGGCGGCCTTGATCGCCGCGAAATCCGCACCGCCACCGCCGTGGGCGAGATTGACCACCACCGGCGCCTTACCGATCGCCCGCGCCACCGCGGCGGGATCGCGGATGTCGCCGCGCTGCAGAACCACGTGGTCATCGCTGAAGATCGCCGCCAGATTGGTGGTGCCGCGCGCCATCACCGAAACCCGTAGCCCCGCCGCAACCAGGCACTGCACCAGATGGGTGCCGATGAAGCCGGTGCCGCCGAGCACGGCGATATCGCACGGAGCATCGGACACTGCACGCGGCGGCACCGGGCTAGCCCTAGGGAAGGCGAGATCGGCGATCCGAGCACAAGCATCGACCAGCCCAGCGCCGAACGCGCCATCGAGCGCCGGCCGCTGCCCAGCATCGAGTGACGCATGGAAGGCGCCAAGGCTGCCGGTCATGCTGAGGAAGAACGCATCTTTCTTGGCGCGCAGCCCGGTGATCCCCAGCGCATAATTGGCAAGGTTGACCACACTGTCACGCGCCAGGCCGCCAGCGGTGGCCAAGCCCGATACCGCGCCGTCGACCGCCTCCAGCCAACGGGTGCGGCCATAGCGCAGCACGCGGTTGGCGAGGATATCGGCCACCAGCACGCCGTCATCGCAGATCACGGTAATCTGCCAGAACGGAAACTCCTGACCAACCGCTAGCCGCAACTGGGCCGGCAGGCGCGCGCCGGCGAGCGAAAGATTGACGCTCTGCACGAACGGCACGCCGGGAGCGATCTCAACGGCGGGGCCGGCGAGCACGCTGATCTCACCGATATCGCCGGCCAACGTCGCGATCTGCGACAGCGGATGCACCGCCTGTTCAAGCAGGATGTTGCCGGGCGCGCGGAACATCCAATGGCCGAACAGCCGCGCCGTCATCTGGCGCAGCGGCACGTTGTAGACGCAGCCGACGAAGCTGGGGCGCCCGTAGGCGCCGGATTCCACCAGGGCGCGCAGCCGCACGAAGGCGGGGTGATGGACAAAATTCTGGTTCACCCCGATCACCGTGCCTGCGGCCTCGGCAGCCGCCAGCAGCGTGGCGCATTCAGCCGGACTGGTCGCCAACGGCTTTTCCAGCAGCACCGGCTTGCCGGCGGCGATCAGTTCCAGCGCCGTTGCGCAGTGCAGATCGGGCGGCACCAGCACATGGGCACGATCGAACGCATCGGCCGCCAGCGCCTCGGCCACCGAGGCAAAGCTGGCAGCGGCGCCGAAATCACGCGCCAGGCGGCGGGCGGCCTCGATGTTCGGATCGACCACGCAGGCCAGGCTCTGGCCGGGCAGCGTCTTCAAAGCCTCGGCATGGACGCGCGAAATGAAGCCCGCGCCAACCAGACAAACCCTGCTCATACCGAAAGCCTCGTGTTCATATTGAAGAGCGACACCAACGCCGCATTCGACTGGGACGGCTTACCGCTAGCGGCTCATGCCAGTATGGGCTCGCGGGCAATAGCCGCCTTCGCCACTCTGGCGTGTTCAGATGTCAGAAAGCCTTCGAACACCAGCAACAGCCACAATGGGCCGCTGTGGTCAAACGCGCCGCTGGCGTGCTGGTCGATCAGGCTGGCGATGCTCTGCGGCGCGAACAGGCCGCAGCCGAGCATGACATCGCCGAGCAGCAACGCGCGAAGACGGTCGGCCTGGACGCGAAACAACCCGGCCAGCGACGTCGCAAAGCCCTGCTTTTCCCGATAGAGGATTTCGGCGGGCACCAGCGGTTCCAGCGCCTTTTTCAGGATGTGCTTGCCCTCCTGGCCATGCAGCTTCAGCCCAGCGGGCAGGCCCAGCCCAAAGGTGACCATGCGGTAGTCGAGCAACGGCGAACGCACCTCCAGCGAATTCGCCATGCTGGCACGATCGACCTTGGTGAGGATGTCGCCAACAAGATAGGTATTGATGTCAACATATTGCGCCTGCAGCAACGCGTCGTCGGACTGGCATTCCGCCATCAACGCTACGATCGGTGCGTTAGGGTCATGGCCGTCGAGTTCACTGCGCAGTGCCGAGGAGAACAAGGCACGGCGCTGGGCGTGGTGGGTTTTGGTCAACATGCGGGCATAGCCGAGCGCGCTGTCGAGGCTGAGTTCGGTCAACGTGTGCTTGGCCCGCAGAAAGCGCGGCGCGCGGTCAAGCTTTGGGTAGATCGCCGCAAGCGAACCCAAAGCGTGGCGGCGCAGCGGGGCCG
>Ga0302190_10001512_pt1 | contig 15458 bp, 15 predicted proteins | sample II_Bog_E2_3_FD_198784 | JGI IMG/M metagenome (GOLD analysis project Ga0302190, IMG submission 198784) | Peat permafrost microbial communities from Stordalen Mire near Abisko, Sweden - II_Bog_E2_3 | ecosystem: Environmental > Terrestrial > Soil > Wetlands > Peat | place: Sweden: Abisko... | reverse complement strand
GGCCCGCGAACTGCGGGAAAGCGAAGAACGTTTCCGCACCCTGATCGAGGTCTCGCCCGAGGCCATCCTTCTCTGCACCGGCCATAAGGTGGTCTTTGCCAATCCGGCGGCGGTCGCCACCTTTCGGGCTGGGCGTCGCCAGGATTTGATGGGCATGGATTTGCACCGTCTGTTCTCCGACGGCAGTCTGGATAAAATCACTGCGGCAGTCGAAGGCGTGCATCGGGCTGCCGTCCGTTTCGAATGTTCGCTTCAGCGCATGGATGAAGACGGTTTCGAAGCCGAACTGACGGTGGCCGCCATTACCCATCGCGGCCATCCTGCCGCCGAATTGTTCGTCCGCGACATCACCGAGCGCAAATTGGCCGAACGACAATATCGCCTGACGGCGGCGGTCTTCGAGACCACCGACGAAGCCATGATGGTCACCGATGCCGACAATCGTATCGTTACCGTCAATCCCGCCTTCGAGCGCGTCACCGGCTATAGCGCTGCCGAGGTTCTGGGGGAAACCCCGCATATTCTCTCGTCGGGCCGCCATAGTCCGCCTTTCTATAGCGAGATGTGGAACCAGCTTTTGGGCTCGGGCCATTGGCATGGCGAAGTCTGGAACCGCCGCAAGAATGGCGAAGTCTATGTCCAGCGCGTGACCCTGTCCCTGATCCGCGACGCCGAGGGCAAGCTGATCAATCATGTGGGCGTCTTCAGCGACGTCACCGATGAAAAGCAGGAAGCCGAGCGCATCCGTTACCGTGCCAGCTACGATGCCCTGACCGGCCTACCCAATCGGTCCTTGCTCCATGATCGATTGCAACAGGCCCTGGCTAAGGCGGTGCGCGAGCAAGGCATGCTGGCGGTGCTGTTCCTTGATCTCGACGGCTTCAAGCCGGTCAACGACCGCCTGGGCCATCTGGCTGGTGATCAGTTGCTGATGGCGGTGGCCGAGCGTCTGCATGGCTGCGTCCGCGAATCCGACACGGTGGCCCGCTTAGGCGGCGACGAGTTCGTGATCGTCCTGCCCGATGTGGCCGCACCCGAGGATGCCGCCATCGTCGCCGGCAAGGTGGTGCAAAGCCTGCAAGAACCCTTTGAGCTGGAAAAAGCCACGGCCCAAATCGGCACCAGCATCGGCATCGCCTTGTTCCCCGAAAACGGAACCACCTCGGAAGACCTTATCGCCGCGGCTGATCGTGCTATGTATCTGGCCAAACAAGCCGGCAAAGCCCGCTATGTGATGGCGCAAGGGGCGGAGTAGGGGCCTTTACGGGAAGAGGAGATGTGGAAGGCACGGCCTCCCGCAAACCCCCCTTTAATTCGCCTTGGCGCTGATGGCCATGGCGTCGGCGGCCAGCATGGACAGGGCGCGGTCGACGGCGACGCGGGCCTGGGCGTCCTTGATCCAGGGGGCGGCCTTTTCGGCGGATGCGCCGCTTAAGGTCGAGAGCTCCAAGATGGCCTTGTTCAGATCGCCGTCACGGACGGCAGACTGGGCGCGGGCCAGGACCGAGGCGGTGTCGTTGCCGGTGCCGTCGATGCGGCGCACCACCACCAGCGAGGCAAGGCGGTTCAGCGCGCGCTGCCAGAGGGAGCCGTTCTCCTGGACCAGGCCCGCTCGCAGGATGGCCGGGACCATCAAGGGCAGGCTGTTGAGCAGAGCGGCACGGCGCGGCAGGCCGGTGGTGGCCGAGACGTCGAGGGCGTCCAACTGCGGGGCTTCCTCAGGCGGAGCGACCCGGCGGGCGGCATGCAGCTCGAAGTCATAGGGGTCGCCCCGATCGATGGCGTCACGCAATTGTCCGACCACCAGCAGCAAGGCCTGAGCCTGGGCATGCTGGCTGGAGATATCGCGGGCGGCCTTTTCGGCGGATTCGGCCCGCTCGGCCAGACGCAGGATCAGGCCTTCGGGAGGAATGGAATTGCGCAGCTGGCCCATCTCGTCGCGCAAATGGGCGTTGTCGGCGGTGGTCTGGTCCATCTTCTGGGACAGGCTGCTCAGGCGCGGGTCTTCGTCGGCGCTGCTGAGGCGCTGCTCCAGCGAGGTCAGGCGCTGGTTCAGGCTGTTGGACAGAGTGGCCCCAGCCCCTTCGGACTGGTTCGAGACCTGACCTTGCAGCAGGGCGACCTTTTGGCTCAGCTCGTCGCTTTGGCGTTCCAGCAGGGACAGGCGGTTGCCATCGGCTCCCAGAAGCTGGTCACGCACCAGCGGCCAGGCGACGGTCACCGTGGCCAGGGTCACCAGGGTGACGGCGGCGCCGCCCAACAGTCCGGCCATGAACCCGCTGACCGGCTTGGCGGCGGGTTTGCTTTCGGGAACGACAGAGGCAGCGGTTTCCTCGACCGGAGCGTCGGTGTCGAGGGCGGCGGGAGAGGGGGCGGCAGAGGACGGTTCCCCGGCGGTCTGGTCCTGGACGTGGACGGCGGTTTCGGCGGAATGGTCCTGGCTCATGATGGCTCCCCAAATCAGAGCCGCGACTATAGCAAAGCCCGCCTCTGCCTGTGAGCCCGAAAATGCGGACATCTGACCTTCGGCTTCGTAAGGCGTAGATAGCCCCCTAATAGCCATGCAATGTTGCAGGGCTTCTAAAGTTGCGAATGGGTCGCATTAACCCTTGCAAGTGATTCTCAGTTCGGATTATGGTTATTCCATCGCCGGCGGCCAATTTGCCGGCTCCGGCAAAGGGTTGGCAGCATGAATTTTCACCGCACTCCTCTCCTGTCTCCTGGCCTGACAGCGGTGTTCATACGGTTCGCCGTGCTGGTTCTGCTCTTCCCTTTGCCGGCTGCGGCTTCTGAAGCTCATTGGGCCGGCGTTGCCGGGACCATCATCAAGACGCTGGACGAGGCCGAGGCTAAAGCCGCCAAGGGCCAAGCCGACGAGGCTCGCGAGGCCATCGAGGGCGCTTATTTCGATATCTTCGAAGAAAGCCGCATGGAGGTGGTCGAGCGTCTGCATCTGGGCATGGAGCGGGTGACGGCGGTGGAAGATCTGTTCCATCAGGCCCAGGATGCCACCAATGACCCCAAGGCTCTGTTCAAGCCCCTGGCCGCCTTACGCAAGGCCCTGAAGTCTGATGCCGCCAAGCTGGACCACGACCATGTCCAGCCTGACCGAAAGACGGGGCCATGAAAACAGTTGCCTCTCTGATCGAAACTGTCTTCGTCCGCCATCGTGACCGGCTGCGTTATCTGCATGCCGCCATGTTCTGCGGCTTTCTGTCCATTATCGTCGTGCCGCTGTTCCTGCCGACGCCCACCGGCAAGACCTCGCCGCTGTCCGACTATGTCAGCTTCGCCAATTACGCTTTGTGGGGGCTGTGGTTCCCCTTGGTGTTCCTCTCGGTGATCTTTACGGGCCGCTCCTGGTGCGGGATCTTCTGCCCCATGGGAGCCGCCGCCGAATGGGCCAATGGCGTCGGGTTGAAACGGGAGATTCCTCGTTGGCTGCGTTGGGAGGGAACTCCCGTGGTCAGCTTTCTGATCATCACCATCCTGGGTCAAACCTTGGGAGTGCGCGACCATGCCTCGGGTGCTGCCGAGCTGTTCGGCGGCACTATGGGGGTGGCGGTCCTGACCGGCTTTCTCTATGGCCGCAAAAAGCGGGCCTGGTGCCGCCATGCTTGTCCCATCGGGCTGCTGCTGGGGGTGTTCTCGCGCCTTGGCGCCGTTGACTTCAAGCCGCGCACCCTGCTTCCCGGCGGCGAGGGCTATACCGAGCGCGGACCTTGCCCGACCATGATTGATCTGCCCCGCAAGACCGAGACCCGCCATTGTATCGAATGTTTCCGCTGCGTCAGCCCCACGGCCAAGGGAGGCATCCATCTTGATCTGCGCCGTCCGGGTATAGAGATCGAGAATATCCGCGATCATCACGCCAATGCGGTCGAGGTCTGGTTCCTGTTCCTGGCCACCGGCATCGCTCTGGGCGGCTTCCTCTGGTTGGTGCTGCCTCAGTTCGATCTGCTGCGCCAGACGGTGGGCGAATGGGCCGTCGATCATGACTGGCTGTGGCTGGGCGAGCCCGGCCCCGGCTGGCTGGTCAGCAATCACCCCGACGAGCACGAAGTCTTCCTTTGGCTCGATTTCGTGATGATCACCGGCTTCATGCTGGCTTGCTCTGCGGCCATGGCTGCCGTCCTGGGGACGCTGACGGCGCTTTCCGCCAAGCTGTCCGGCGGACGTTTCACCGAGCTGGGCTATCAATATGCCCCGGTCGCCATGGTCTCCCTGGTGGTGGGCCTCGGCGGCAAGCTGTTCGAGCCTTTGGGAACCAGCTGGGGGCAGGGGATCAAGGGGACTTTGTTCCTGATCGGCCTGATCTGGAGCATCCACCTTGGCCAATGCATCCTGGCCCGCCAGGGCCTTCCTTTTTCCAAACGCTTGTTGCCGCTGCTGCCGGGACTGCTGGGCAGTCTGGCGGTAGGGGCTGCCTGGGCACCTGCCATCTTTGGTCTTTAACTGTTAGGGAGTATCCATTCATGAAGACGCTTGTTTCCGTCACCGTCCTGGCCGCCGCATTGGTGGCCGCCGCTCCGGCCTTCGCCGGTGAACATCCCATCGGCAAGGCTGTCGAGATCGATGGCATGCGCGTTGGCGGCGTCTATCTTCAGGGCGTGCTGATGGACCCGGTCAACGAGACCTGTGGTCCCAATGACGCCGACATCCATCTGGAAGCCGACGTTCATGGCCTGAAGGGCAACCCCAACGGCTTCGGCGCCGGCGAGTGGATTCCCTATCTGTCGGTCCATTACGTCCTGACCAAGCCCGGCAGCGACTTCAAGTCGGAAGGCCCGCTGGTCCCCATGGTCGCCGACGACGGCCCCCACTATGGCCGCAACGTCAAGATGGCCGGCCCCGGTAAGTACCATGTCTCCATGACCTTCGAGCCGCCGGTGGTCAATGGCTTCTATCGCCACACCGACAAGGAAACCGGCGTCGGTCAGTGGTGGCAGCCCTTCACCCAGGAATGGGATTTCTCTTACGTCGGCAGCACCGGCAAGAAGGGCGGCTACTAAGCCATCGGAAAAAGGGGAGCTTCGGCTCCCCTTTTTTACACCTTCTGATTGCTGGCTTCCGACTGTTTGCGCCGTTCCTGCAACCGCAGAAACATTTCTTCGACCTTTTCACGGGCCCAGGGGTTCTTGCGCAGGAACTTCAGACTGGAGGTCATGCTGGGATTGTTGGTGAAGCAGGCGATCTTGATCTGCTCGCCCATCTTGTCCCAGCCGTAATGGTCATAGAGCTGAGTCAGGATGTTCTCCAGGGTCAAGCCGTGGAGGGGATTGTTTGGCTGGGTATTGCTCATGCTGTCAGGGCCGATCGCACCAGTTTGAGGAACTTCTCGGGCTGCTCGGCGTGGGGCCAATGGCCGGATGCGCCGATCTCGATCAGTTTCGAATGGGGGAACAGGGTCTTGATGGTGGCTTCGTCGCGGGGACGGATATAGTCCGAGCGCTCGCCGGCCAGGAAGGTGGTGGGGCCGGAAAAGCCGCCGTGATGCTCGGGGAAGGCAATGATGGCCGGAAGATTGGGACCGATGCCGTCGAGATTGATCCGCCAATGAAAATGGCCGTGTTCGCTGATCAGATTTTGCAGCAGAAAGGCGCGCAAGGACGCATCGTGGATGACCGGGGCCAGTTCGGCGTCGATGTCAGTGCGGCGGGTGGCGCGGGACAGGTCGACCCGCTTCATGGCCGCGACATATTCGGGATAACTTTCTCGGATATAGCTGACCGGAGCGATGTCGACGATGATGAGGCGTTCAATCAACTCGGGCTGGGTCAGGGCCAGATGCATGGCGGTCTTGCCGCCCATGGAATGGCCCAACAGGTCGCAAGGGGCGAGGCCGCGCTTGGTGATATAGTCCGCCACATCTTCGGCCATGCTCTCGTAGGACATCTCGTCCGACCAGGGCGAAGAGCCATGATTGCGCAGGTCCAGGGCATGGACCTGACGGATATCCCCCAGCGCCCGGCAGATGGCCCCCCAATTGCGGGCCGAGCCGAACAGGCCATGCAGAATAACCAGCGGTTCGCCTTCGCCGATGATCTGTGATGAAAGCTGCATGGCCTAATTTGTCCTTATGCTACGCAGCGGGCCTCGGCCCGCACCCGACTGGAGGCTAAAGCCTCCCACGCAGGGGTATGGGGACCAAGGTCCCCAAATTCAACCCTTACGCCTTCTTCACGAACTCCGACTTCAGGCCCATGGCGCCGATGCCGTCGATCTTGCATGAGATGTTATGGCCGTCGGTGGTGTCGGGGACCAGACGGATATTCTTGACCTTGGTGCCGCCCTTGACCACCAGGGACGAGCCCTTGACCTTCAGGTCCTTGATGACGGTGACGCTGTCGCCATCGACCAGAAGGTTGCCGTTGGCATCCTTGATGCCCTGATCGGCCTGGGCCTCACCGGCGGCATCGGGGTTCCATTCGTGGGAGCAATCGGGGCAATTCCACAGGCTGCCGTCGTGATAAACGTTCTCGGAGTTGCACTTGGGGCAACGCATATCATCGCTCATTTGGGGTCTCTTCTTCGGATAAGGGGATTAGCTCAGGATCAGCTTGTCGTCGTCGATGACTTCGCCGCGCACCTTGGTGAACATATGCATCAGGTCTTCGACGGTCAGCCCTTGGCGGTCGCTGCCCGAGACGTCCAGCACCACCTTGCCGCCATGCAGCATGACGGTGCGGTCGCCATAGTCCAGGGCCTGGCGCATGGAGTGGGTGACCATCAAGGTGGTCAGGCAGCCCTTGCGAACGATGGTGTCAGTCAGTTCCATGACGAAGGCGGCGGTCTTGGGGTCGAGGGCGGCGGTGTGCTCGTCCAGCAGCAGGATCTTCATGGGGTTCAGGGTCGCCATCACCAGAGTAATGGCTTGACGCTGACCGCCGGACAGCAGGCCCATACGGTCCTTCAGACGCTTGTCGAGGCCAAGCCCCAGGCTGGACAGACGCTCGGCGAACATGTCGCGCAGGTTATGGGCGACGGCGCGGGACAGGCCGCGAGTATGGCCACGAGCAGCGGCCAGGGCCATGTTTTCCTCGATGGTCAGAGCCTCGCAGGTGCCGGCCATGGGGTCTTGGAAGACGCGCGCCACCAGCCCGGCCCGCTTGGGCGTGCTCCAGGTGGTGACGTCGGTCTCGTCGATGGCGATCTTGCCCTTGGGCGGTATGGTCTCGCCCGACAGCACGCCCAGCAGCGTGGATTTGCCAGCGCCGTTGGAGCCGATCACCGTGACGAATTGCCCCGCCGGGATATGTAGGTCAAGGCCCTGTAGGGCGCGGGTCTCGATGGCGGTGCCGGGGTTGAAGGTGACGTGAACGTCTTCGACGGCGATCATGCCTTTCCTCCCATCTTGCGCAGGGCGAATTTGCTGCGCATGGTCGGCAGGGTCATGGCCACGGCCACCAGAACGGCGGTGATCAGCTTCAGGTCCTGGGCCTGCAGGCCGATGAAGGAGGCATTCAGGGCCACGGCCACGACCAGGCGATAAAGGATCGAGCCCAGCAGGCAGGCGATGGTGGCCATCCAGATGATGCGGGTGGGCATGATGGCCTCGCCCAGGATCACGGCGGCCAAGCCCACGACGATGACGCCAAGGCCCATGGAGACATCGGCCCCGCCCTGGGACTGGGCGAACAGAGCACCGGCCAGGGCGACCAGGGAATTGCTGATGGCCATGCCAAGAAGGATCATGCGGTCGGTATTGATGCCCTGGGCGCGGGCCATGCGGGCATTGGCGCCGGTGGCGCGCATGGCAAGGCCGACTTGCGAGCCCAGGAACCAGTTCAGCAGCAGCATGACGCCGATGGCGACCAGGGCATAGACCAGCAGGCTGGAGAAATAATAGGGCAGTTGCAGGCCGTCGAGGCTGGTGAAGATGGTGTCGGTGTTCAGCAATGCCTGATTGGGCCGACCCATCACGCGAAGGTTGACCGAATAAAGCGCGATCATGGTCAGGATGCTGGCCAGCAGGTTTAATATCTTCAGGCGCACATTCAGCCAGGCGGTGACGAACCCGGCGGCGGCGCCTGCGAACATGGCGATCAAGGTCGCCAGATAGGGGTTCCAGCCATGAACGATCAGGGTCGAGGCCACGGCGGCGCCTAAGGGCAGGCTGCCGTCCACGGTCAGATCGGGGAACTCCAGCACGCGGAAGCTGATATAGACGCCCAAAGCCACCAGACCGAACATCAGCCCGGATTCGATGGCTCCGAAAAAGGCGATGGAACTCATGTCACCGTCCCTAAAAAAACATCCCGCCCCACCGTGACCGGTGAGGCGGGCCTTCTATACTCGAAAAACAGTCTTATTTCACGACTTCCTTAGCGCTCTGCACCAGAGCTTCGGGAAGAGTGATGCCCATCTTGGCGGCGCTGCCGGGATTGACCGACAGTTCGGTCTTGTCCACGCCCTGGACGGCGATGTCGCCAGCCTTCTGGCCCTTCAGGATGGCGCCGACGATCTTGCCGGTCTGGCGGCCGACGTCGTAGTAGTTGAAGCCCACGGCGGCGATGGCGCCGCGCGGCACCGAGCCGGTGTCGCCGGCGAAGACCGGCAGTTTGGCGTCGATGCCGACCTTGACCACGGCTTCCAGGGCCGAGACCACGGTATTGTCGGTGGGGGTGTAGATGGCCTGGACCTTGCCGACCAGACTGCGGGCGGCGCCCAGCACGCTGTTGCTGTCGGGAGCGGGGCCTTCGATGACGGTGATGCCCTGATCCTTGGCCAGCAGCTTCAGGCGGTTGACCTCGGACACCGAATTGGCTTCGCCGGGGTTATAGAGCACGCCCAGGGTCTTCAGGCCGGGAACGACCGGCTTCATCATGGCGATATGCTTTTCCAGCGGCAGGCGGTCGGTGACGCCGGTGACATTGGCCCCCGGCTTGTTCATATCGCTGACCAGCTTGGCGCCCATGGGGTCGGAGACCGCCGAGAAGACGATGGGAATGGTGCCATGAGCAGCGGCGACGGCAGCCTGGGCCGAGGGAGTGGCGATGGCGACAATGACGTCGGGGTTATCACCGACGAACTTCTTGGCGATCTGGCCAGCGGTGCCGACGTCGCCCTGGGCGCTTTGGAATTCCACCGACAGATTCTTGCCCTCGACGAAACCTTCGTCGGCCAGTTCGTCCAGCGTGCCCTTGCGACAAGCGTCCAGTGCCGGATGCTCGACGATGGCGGTGATCTTCAGGACCTTCTGATCAGCGGCGGCGGCAGGCTGCGACGACATCAGCGCCACAACGGCGGCGGCGGCCAGCAAGGCCGAGGAAAAACGCGAAAGATGCATGTTTATCATCCCCAGATCGTTACCGGCCGGCGGCTTTTTCGGCGCGCCGGTCCGAAGAGGCAAACAAACAGCGGAACCGCCCTTGCGTCAAGGGCAGGCTGACGATTCGGTCAAGATGATTGCAATGGGAAGGAGGAGCATTGGTCCTGCTTGACGCCAAAGGCAGAGATGGACCATGGTTTCGCACCATTTGCCCTTGGGGGGAGCCTTTGTCACTTCGCTTCAAGTTCGTGCTGGCACTGCTTTTGACCAGTCTGCTGTCCATCGCCGTAATGTGGTGGGTGGCGCACGAGCGGGTGATGCGGCGTTTCAATCATCTTGTTCAAAGCCAATCGTCGGTGTTTTTCCGCGCCGATGCGGCCTCTTGGTGGTTGACCTATGGGTCGTGGGATGCGGCCATGCACGCCGAGACGTTTTTTCATTTCGAGCAGCGCCGCAAGCTTCATGCCCGTTTGAGCCCACTGGGTAGCATCAATCTGCAGGATGCCCAGGTGCTGGCTCCGGTGAGTGACGATCCCGTCGCCGCCAAGGAAATGTCGCTGTCACCCGCAGCACCCCTTCCAATGGGGCCGCCGCTGGCGAAGGGGGAAAACCCGGCTCCCGGCTTTCTGCCGCCTTTTCGTTTTTTGCTGTTCGACGTCGATGGCAAAGTCATTCTCAATCCGACTGATGCCTATCGCCCTGGCGATCAAGTCTCTGACCAGGACCGCGAGAATGCGATTCCCATCGAGGTCAATAGAGCCGTCGTCGGCTATGCCTCCAGCGTCGGCGAGCTGTATCTGTCCCCTTCGGACCACGCCTTTCTCGATGCCATGTTGGATGCCTTGATCTGGGGCTGCAGCGTTGCCGCCGCTTTGGCGGTGGTGGTGGGGCTTTTGGTGGGGAGTGGACTCAGCGCCTCCCTGCGGGGCCTGACCACCGCCATTCGCGGCATGCAAGATGGGGCTCTTGGTCAGTCCGTCAAAGTCTCGTCGGGGGACGAGATCGGCCTGCTGGCTCAGGCTTTTAACAGCATGAGCGACGAGGTGATGCGCAGTCACGAGGCGCTGAAGGATTCTCATGCCAAGATCAGCGAGCAAGCCCGGCAATTACAGGAACTGTCGATCCGCGACAGCATGACCGAGCTTTTCAATCGCCGCCATTTCGACAAGGGGGCCCAGCGGCTATTTGATCTGGCGGGGCGCTATGGTCATCCCCTGACCCTGATGATCGGTGACATCGACTTGTTCAAACAGGTTAACGACCGCTTTTCCCATGCGGTCGGCGATGCGGTGTTGAAGGAGATCGCTACCATTCTGTTGGCTGCTACCCGCACCACCGATCTTGTCGCTCGCTATGGCGGCGAGGAGTTCGTCATCGCCTTCGCCGAGACCTCAGTTGCCGAGGCGGAAGCCCTCTGCGAACGCCTGCGCCGGGCCATTGAAGGCCATTCCTGGGCGGCCATCGATCCGAAGTTGGCTGTCACCATGAGCATGGGCCTGTGCGGCGATCTGTCCTTTGGCTCGGCCGAGGCCATGCTGAACATCGCCGACCAGCGCCTTTATATGGCCAAGGGGCAGGGACGGAACAGGATCGTCGGGCAGTCCTGAGGTTTTCATTCATTGTGTTCTATTTGCTCCGGCATTGGTCGGTGACGGCGTTCCTATGCCTGCCTCCGTTATATTGTCCATAATTCCACTGGAATACGGCAAATCGTATTGACGCATAGATCACAGTCATGTACTGATAAATATATTCAATCACCACTTGCAAGGTGTGCAATATGGAAAAGCGGATGGAGAGCCTGAGGGCTCGAGGGCGATGTCGCGAGGCGGGGCTGCTTTAAAGCGCCTTATTAGTCGCCAAATAATTCAATGACTTGACGGAGAGTCTTCATGCGTTTGTCCATTCGTTTCGTCTCGGCCGCCCTGGCTGGTCTGCTGCTGGCCGGTCCGGCTTTGGCCGATACCACGCTGCTGAATGTCTCTTACGATCCCACCCGCGAGCTTTATCAGGACTACAACACCGCCTTCGCTAAATATTGGAAGGCCAAGACCGGCGAGACCGTGAAGGTCAACCAGTCCCATGGCGGTTCTGGCGCTCAGGCCCGCTCGGTGATCGATGGCTCGCCCGCCGATGTGGTGACCCTGGGTCTGGCCTATGACGTTGACGCCATCTCGGAAAAAGCCGGGCTGATCCCCGCCGATTGGGCCAATCGTCTGCCCTATGCCAGCACGCCTTACACCTCGACCATCGTCTTTCTGGTGCGCAAGGGTAATCCGAAGCATGTCAAGGATTGGGACGATCTGATCAAGCCGGGCGTATCGGTGATCACGCCCAACCCCAAGACCTCGGGCGGGGCGCGTTGGAATTATCTGGCGGCCTATGGCTATGCCTTGAACAAGTACAATAAGGACGAGGGCAAGGCGAAGGACTTCCTGATCTCGCTGTTCAAGAACGTGCCGGTGCTGGATTCCGGCGCTCGGGGTGCCACCACCACCTTCGTGCAGCGTGGCCTGGGCGATGTGCTGCTGGCCTGGGAGAACGAGGCCATCCTGGCGGTCAACGAACTGGGCAAGGACCAGTTCGAGATCGTTGTGCCCTCGTTGTCGATCCTGGCCGAGCCGCCGGTTTCGGTGGTCGACAAGAATGTGGACAAGCACGGCACCCGCGTGGTGGCCGAGGAATACCTGAAGTATCTCTATAGCCCCGAAGGCCAGGAGATCGCAGCCCGCAATCACTATCGTCCGCGCGATATCGACGTGGCCAAGAAGCATGCGTCGGAATTCCCCGCTGTCAGCCTCTTCACCATCCAGGCGCTGGGCGGCTGGCAGACTGCGCAGAAGACCCACTTTGCCGACGGCGGGCTGTTCGACAGCGTCATCGGCGCGGCGAAGCAGTAAATGAGCGCCGCCAAGTCACGGGTCATTCCGGGGTTTGCTCCCACTTTGGGGGTGACTATCCTCTATCTCAGTCTGGTGGTGCTGGTGCCTTTGTCGGCCCTGTTCCTCAAGACGGCGGGCATGGGCTGGGATGACTTCGTGACGGCGGCCTTTTCCCCCCGGGTGATGGCGGCCTATCGCCTCAGCTTCGGCGGGGCCTTGGCGGCGGGGGTGATCAACCTATTCGCCGGGCTTCTGGTGGCTTGGGTGCTGGTCCGCTATGACTTTCCGGGGCGCAAGATCCTCGATGCCCTGGTGGATCTACCCTTTGCTCTGCCCACCGCGGTGGCCGGTATCGCCCTGACCACCATCTATGGCCCCAAGGGTATCATCGGCGAGCCGCTGCTGAAGCTTGGTATCAAGGTCGCCTATACACCCCTGGGCGTGCTGGTGGCCATGACCTTCATCGGTCTGCCCTTCGTGGTGCGGACGGTGCAGCCGGTGCTCCAGGACCTGGAGGCCGAACATGAGGAAGCCGCCACCAGTTTAGGGGCGACTCGTATTCAAATCTTCCTGCGGGTGATCATTCCGGCGATCTTACCGGCGCTGCTGACCGGCTTCGCCTTGGCCTTTTCGCGGGCTGTCGGGGAATATGGTTCGGTGATCTTCATCGCCGGCAATATGCCCGGCTTGTCCGAGATTGCGCCGCTGCTGATCGTCACCAAGCTGGAGCAATATGATTATCGCGGTGCGACGGCTATCGCCACGGTGATGTTGAGCGCCTCGTTCCTGCTGCTGCTGACCATCAACTCTCTGCAGAAGTGGCGCCGCAAGCGCTTTGCCGGGGAGTGACGGCCATGAAGACAAACTCCCTCGCCAGAGCCGGGCTGATCCTGGCCGCCTTCGCCGTGCTGGCCCTGTTCCTGCTGATGCCCTTGCTGACCGTCTTCAGCGAAGCTTTGGCCAAGGGGGCGGAGCATTACTGGAAGTCGTTGGGCGATGACGACGCCATCGCCTCGATCCAACTGACCGGCATCGTCGCCTTGATCTCGGTGCCGCTCAACATGGCTTTTGGCGTGGTGGCCTCCTGGTGCATCGCCAAATTCGAGTTCCGCTGGAAAAGCCTGCTGATCTCGCTGATCGATCTGCCGTTTTCGGTCTCGCCGGTGATTTAGGGTTTGATCTTCGTGCTGATGTTCGGCCTGCAGGGCTGGCTGGGGCCTTGGTTGAATGATCACGATGTCCGTATCATCTTTGCCGTGCCGGGCATCGTGCTGGCCACCATCTTCATCACCTTCCCCTTCGTCGCCCGCGAGTTGATCCCCTTGATGGAGGAGCAGGGCACCGAGGAGGAAGAGGCGGCGGTCATGCTGGGCGCCGGCGGTCTGCTGATCTTCTGGCGGGTGACCCTGCCCAATATCAAATGGGGCCTGCTTTACGGCGTGCTGCTGTGCAACGCCCGCGCCATGGGCGAGTTTGGAGCCGTCTCGGTGGTCTCGGGCCATATTCGCGGCCTGACCAATACCATGCCCTTGCAGGTGGAGATTCTCTACAACGAGTATAATTTCGCCTCGGCCTTCGCCATCGCCTCGCTGTTGGCGCTGCTGGCGCTGGTCACATTGGTAGCCAAGAGCGCGCTGGAATGGCGCTATGGCGTGAAGAGGGGGCATTGAGCGTGATTTGCTTATGCAAGCAGACTGCCGCCCGCGCCCGCTTGGAGGCGCAACCTCCAAACCACCAGAATGATTATTCTCATGAGGGTGTGGTAGGCCAAGTCTTCCACGCAGGGGTTTGGGGATCAAGGTCCCCGAAGAACGATAGGACGCCACAATGATCCAAGTCAGCAACCTCCATAAAACCTTCGGCTCTTTCAAGGCCTTGAACGATGTTTCCCTGGATGTGGCGCAGGGCGAGCTGCTGGCGTTGCTGGGGCCTTCGGGCTCGGGTAAGACCACCTTGCTACGCATTTTGGCCGGGCTGGAGTTCGCCGACGAGGGCGTGGTGCAGATCGAGGGGCGGGATGCCACCCATCTGGCGGCGCGGGATCGCGGGGTCGGCTTCGTCTTCCAGCATTACGCTCTGTTCCGCCATATGACGGTGTTCGACAATGTGGCCTTTGGTTTGACGGTACGCCCCCGGGCCAATCGTCCCGGCAAAAAGGAAATCGCCGAGCGGGTGCATCACCTGCTGTCCATGGTGCAGTTGGACGGCATGGCCGAGCGTTATCCCTCGCAGCTGTCGGGTGGGCAGCGCCAGCGGGTGGCTTTGGCCCGCGCCTTGGCCATCGCGCCCAAGCTGCTGCTGCTGGACGAGCCCTTTGGTGCTTTGGATGCCCAGGTGCGTAAGGAATTGCGCCGCTGGCTGCGCCATCTCCATGACGAGTTGAAGATCACCGGCGTCTTCGTCACCCACGACCAGGAAGAGGCCCTGGAGGTCGCCGATCGGGTGGTGGTGATGAGTCAGGGACGCATCGAGCAGGTGGGATCGCCCACCGATATCTACGACAATCCGGCCACGCCCTTCGTCTACCAGTTCCTCGGCAATGTGAACTCCCTTGAGGGGACTTTGAAGGATGGCCGGGTCGAAATCGGCGGTCTGGCCTTGCCCTTTGTCGGGAACGGCAATGGCCCCGGTCAGGCCTTTGTGCGCCCCCATGATCTACATCTTTCGGCTCCCGAAGAGGGTACTGGCGTGCCGGCCAAGGTCTTGCATGTTACCGTGCTGGGGCCGGTGGTGCGGGTGGAATTGGCCCTGGGCGATCAGTTGCTGGAGGCTGAAACCAGCCGCGAGCGCCATGCCGAGCTGAAACTGACGACAGGGCAATTGGTCCATGTTTGGCCGCGCCATGCCCGCTTCTTCCTGAAGGACGGTTGGCCCGAAGGTCGCGGCGTCGAGTTGGGTGGAGAACTGATGGGTGAGGGGGCTGGAATATAATACTCAATCCATATGTTCTATAGATTAACATACTTCATATGTTTTGTGTGAAATAACTTGACCGAGCATCTCCATTAAGTGAAATTATGTGCAAGGCACTTGCTGCACATGATTTTTGCGTGAATAGGAGACGTCTCTTGAACCATCCCGCCGGTCAAAACGCCAAACAGGCCCCTCTGGCTAGCTTCCGTGAGATCGAGCCGCTGGTCCGCCTGTCCGACCTGGACGAATATCGTCAGGGTTTGGTTAAGCACCTGTCGGGCGAATGGGATGCCGAGGCTTTTACCTCTTACCGCGTCCGCTTCGGCGTCTATGGCCAGAAGCAGCCCGGCGTGCAGATGATCCGCATCAAGATCCCCGGCGGTCTGGTGCCG
>Ga0302190_10001482_pt1 | contig 15662 bp, 15 predicted proteins | sample II_Bog_E2_3_FD_198784 | JGI IMG/M metagenome (GOLD analysis project Ga0302190, IMG submission 198784) | Peat permafrost microbial communities from Stordalen Mire near Abisko, Sweden - II_Bog_E2_3 | ecosystem: Environmental > Terrestrial > Soil > Wetlands > Peat | place: Sweden: Abisko... | reverse complement strand
GAGCATGACCGCGAGCATGGCTTCCACGGAGAACTCCCGCAGGATGATCTCGACGCCGAAGAACACTCCGGTGATCGGGGCGTTGAAGGTTGCGGCGATGCCGCCACCCGCCCCGCACGCAACCAGGATGCGCATCCGGTTCTCGGGCATCCGGATCCATTGCCCGAGTCCCGAGGCCAAAGCCGAGCCGATCTGCACGATCGGCCCCTCACGGCCGACGGATCCGCCGGTCGCGATCGTCAGCGCCGAGGCGAGTGCTTTGACGGCCGCGACCTGGGGTCGGATGCGTCCGCCGTTCTCGGCGACGGCGACCATGACCTCGGGGACGCCGTGGCCGCGCGCTTCCCTGGCGAAGCGGTACACGAGCGGTCCGTACAGGATGCCGCCGACGACCGGAATGAGGACGAAGAATCCGAGCCCCAACCAGGGCAGGTGCGCGCTACCGACGTACCCGTCCTGCCCGAATTCGGACTTTCCGGTGGCAACCCAGGTAAGAAACGAAATCAGGTACCGGAAGATCACCGCACCAACCCCGGCTGCTACTCCCACAGCGATGGCGATGCCGAACAGTCCGAACCGGGACCCGCGCAGGCCGGCGGCGATTCTGTCGGTAACGGAGCTGACTCGTTGTGGTTTCGGGTTGCTGTTACGCGTCAATTTTTGTTCCAACGTTGGGGCTGATTGTGGGTGAGTGGTGGATGTCCTCTTATAGGTGCAGCTAGAAATGGGCGGTGACCTCGAACTGCGCCGTCGTCACGGCGCGATGCCCTTCTTCGGCTTCGTCACGGGGGGCTCGCTCGCAGCAGCGGCGAACGCGTTGAACGCCGTCGCCAGGGTGTCGCGATCCTGTACGGACATCCGCGCGAGGATGTCGTCTATCTCGTTTTGGCGCTGTCTCGTCGCTTCTTCAACCACCGCCCGTCCCCGCTCTGTGATCGCAACTTGCTCATTGACGCCTCGGCCGCGCATCGTCGCGAAGATCCAGCCCGCGCCTTCCATCGCGTCCAGTAGGTTCATCAGCGGCTGTGAGTGCATGTTCATCAAGGCCATCAGCTCGGCAGCGATTAGTGAGTCCCGCTCGCTGAGAAGCACCAGGGCGCGAAAATGGGTGAGCTCGAGGATTCCTAAGGCGGATGCGATCGAGCGGGAGACGAGGCCCAGCATCGGTGCGATGCTCGGGACGTCGGCCAAACCGCCGAACGTCTCCAACCCTCCCGGATCCATCGCAGTCCCGTCGGCCGCCTGATTCTGCAACAGCCGGGAGATGTCGATCGTGACCTTGAAGATTCCCCCGTGCTCGATCGCAGCGGGGTCAATGGGAGTCAGCGGATGCGCCGGATCCGGTAGCGGTTCCACTCAGTTCCTCCCCCTGATGCCGGACGCCCCTATGCCGCAGCGATGTTGCGACCAAACTATCTTCAATATATGTATTATTGCAAGTATTGCTAATCTGCATAGGAGTGAAGGGGACCGCATGAGGACCACAATGAACGCGGCCGACGCGACTCTGCTGGCGTCGAGGGCCCTCCTCGGGGTGGTCGCGCGATCGGTGTCGAGCGCGTTGGAGTTTGTGACCCTTCCGCAGTTCCGGGTGCTCGTCGTCCTCTCTGGCAGCGGCCCGATGCGGATGGGTGCGCTTGCTGAACGGCTGCACGCGAACCAGTCCACGTTCAGCAGGTCAATGGACAAGATCGTTTCGGGCGGCTGGGCTCAGCGCTACACCAGCCCGGACAGTCGCCGGGAAGTGCTCATCTCTTTGACCGACGCGGGGCAGGCCTTGGTCGACGAGGTGACCGACCGTCGGCATCGGGAGATCTCCACCATCCTTGAGCGGTTGACGCCACCGGAGCAAAACTCCGTTCGTGCGGCACTTGAGCTATTCGCGATCGCGGCGGACGAGTACTCGGTCGAGGAGTTGCTAGTCCTTGGTATTTAGCGAGCCGCTTGTCTCGGCTGTGCCGATGCCGATGCCCGGCGGTAGCGCCACCGGCATGTCCGGAACAATGTGGATGCCGGCACTTCCACCGACTTTCGCCCGCCTGCTCGCCTGGCACTTACAGCCGGTACCGATCTTCCCGATCCTTGCCGTGCTGTTGCTGCTCGGCTACCTGTTGGGCGTCGTCATGCTGCGACGACGCGGGGTGCGGTGGCCCATGGCGCGCACGATCTGGTGGGTGGTTGGCATTGTGACGATTCTGATAGTCACCGCGACCGGCATCGACGGGTACGGGATGGAGCTCTTCAGCGTCCACATGGTCCAGCACATGGTGCTCAGCATGCTCACCCCCATCTTCCTGGCCCTCGGGGCGCCCATCACCCTCATCATTCGAGTTCTTCCAGCTCGCCACGGCGGCGGATGGAATGCCCGAAAAGTGTTTCTCGCGATCCTGCACAGCCGGGTGGCAGCCTTCTTCACCCACCCCGCCGTCACCGTCACCCTGTTCCTCGTCAGCCTGTACGGCCTCTACTTCACCCCCATATTCGATGCGCTGATGAGCACGATGTGGGGTCACAACCTGATGCTCTTCCACTTCCTGGTGATCGGATTCCTGTACTTCTGGGGCGTCATGGGCATTGACCCAGCGCCGCGCAAAGCGAACCGCGGGATCCGCTCGCTCAGCTCCCCGATCTTGCGGATCCTCGAAATGGTTGTAACAGTGCCCTTCCACGCGTTCTTCGGAGTCGTGGTGATGATGTCGGTCGACCTCATCGTTCACTTCTACGCCCACCCCGACCCCGCCTGGCACATCACCGCCCTCGGCGACCAACAGGTCGGAGGCGGGATCGCGTGGGGCTTCACGGAAATCCCCACCCTCGTCGTGCTCGGAGTGTTGTTCTGGCAATGGCAATCCACCGCCGCGCGACACGACAAAATCGCTGACCGGAAAGCGGACAGCGACGGGGACGCTGAGCTGAACGCCTACAACGCGAAGCTTCAGGCATTCGCCGCCCGCGACCGGACGGGTCACGCGTGACCGACAACCACGCCGGCGACCCACGCGACCCGGTAGACCCGCGGCCCGATTCCGAGAGTTTGCGCAGCCGGGTGGGCTGGCTGCCGGTCCTGCTGGGCATAGCTGGGCTTGCCATCATCGCGATGATCGCCTACGCATTTCACGCCGGTGCTGCCGGAGTCGCCAGCCCGACAAGCTTTCCGATCTCTAATCAGATGGCCACGATCCTGGAAGTCAACCCGCTCATGACCCTCGGAACCCCGGCCCCAGGGTTTTCCCTCACCGACCAAAACGGGCACAGAGAAACCCTGGCGTCCCTCACCGGCAAATCCGTGGTGCTCACCTTCGGGGACGACAAATGCACCGACCTGTGCACGCTCCTCGCCGAGGACGTTCTTACGGCGAACACCGACCTCGGTGCCGACGGCAGAAAGAACGTCGCCTTCGTGTCCATCAATGCCAACGCGTTCTTTCCCTCTGTCGCGACGACCAAAGCCTGGACCGACAGTCACGGTCTCGGACACACGGCAAACTGGAGCTTCCTCACCGGGAACCCGTCCACCCTGGCTGCGCTGGCAAAAAAGTACGGAGTGGAAGTCGATCTCGACCACAAAACCCGCACCATCGACCACGGCGCAGAAATGTTCTTCATCTCCCCAACTGGCGACGAAGAACAGATCGGAGACTTCGGTACCGAATCCGCGAACACCGCCGAGTTTTCGCACTCCATGGCTAAACTCGCGAGCGAAATGTTGCCCAGCGACGACCGGCACACCGTAGCCGGGCCAGCCGGAGCGGCGAAGAAAGCGCTCGATACCTCCGTCGGCGACACCCCGGCCCCGATCGAACTCCCCACGCTCGGCACCCGCACCGCCCTGACGACGTCGGCATATCGCGGTAAATATCTTGCGCTGAACTTCTGGTCCCCTACGTGCAGCATTTGTGTGCACGAACTGCCGGCAATGCAACAGGCGTCGCATAGCCTGGACGGCAAGGCGGTGGTGTTGGGGATCGACGTTTCCGATCCCGGTGGCGCAGGTTCAGCGTTCGCTGCCCGTCTGGGGGCAAACTATCCGATGCTCTCGGACGGCCAAGGATCAGCCGCGGCAGAGTACGAAATCCCGGGCCTCCCCTACACCGTGATTCTCGACCCGAAAGGTACGGTAGTGATCCGTCATCCCGGCGAGATGACCGCGGAGCAACTCGAATACATCCTCAACACCCTCATTAGCGAGGCGCCCAATGGCTCCTGATGTCAGCGGCGTCGCGTTGCCATTGAGCATCCCGAGTCCGCCGGTCAGTTACTTCATGGTCGGCCCACTCACGGTCCACTACTACGCATTGTGCATTCTCGGCGGCATCATCATCGCCGCAGTGATCACTGCTCGGAGAATTTCGCGGGTCAGGATCCCGCGCGGCACCGTGCTCGATGTCTCGGTGTGGGCTGTCGTGGTCGGCATCATCGGCGGACGGCTCTACCACGTCGTGACCCACCCCACGGATTACTTTTACAAGGGAGCCGACCTGTGGACGATCTTCGCAGTCTGGGACGGCGGCCTCGCCATCTTCGGTTCGATCCTCTTCGGCACCCTTGGAGTGTTCATCGGATGCCGTCGGGCCGGCATCCGATTCTTCGCCTTCGCTGACGCCCTCGCTCCGGGGCTGCTGTTCGCGCAGGCGTTTGGACGGCTCGGAAACTACTTCAACCAGGAACTCTACGGTCCACCAACCACCCTGCCGTGGGGGCTGCAGATCACGTCCTCGAGTCCGGCGTTCCCGCCCGGGCTCCCTGCCGGAACGCTATTCCAACCGCTGTTCCTTTACGAGATGATCTGGGATGTTGCGGGCGGCCTCCTGATCCTGTTGCTGAGCCGCCGGTTCGTTATGTCCTTCGGCAAGGCGATGGGCACCTACTTCCTTTGGTACGGAACCGGTCGCGCCTACCTCGAGACGTTGCGGATCGATCCGACCGAGTTCCACTTCCTCGGCGAGAAAATCAACACCGACGTCGCGGCCGCCGCCGCGATCTTCGGACTGGTGATCCTTATCGTGCAATCCGTGCGACACCGTGGCGAATCTGCCCCTCCGGGCATCCTCACCGGGGGCAGACTCGACCTCGCGACAAGGGCCACGCCCGCACCCCAGGTGATGATCGGCACCAGGGGCAAGGTCGTGACCACCAGCGAAATCCTCAGGCGATGACAGGCGAGCGAGTAGCCGTGATCAGCCCTTTCTTCGCTTGCTCGACGAGCTGAGGAACACCAGAGCAGCGGTCAGGACGACTCCGCCGAGCGCGAGAACGTTGCGGTGGGAGTCCGCCCAAGACTGGATGGAATGCGAGTAGGCCTCGTCGTCGAAGATTCCGTGCGCCCCGTGGTCGCCGGCCACGGGGGAGTAAAGATTGGTCGGAAGCATCGGTTGCGTCTTGCCTGGAGCCTGTTGTCCGCTGTAACCGGTTTTTGCGAGATACCAGTCCGCGAACCAAGCGGCGGTGCGGTTCCCGACGACGGTCACGACGGTGGGGATACCGACCCAGGTCCGACGGCGGGGGTGGTCGGCGACGTCAGCAATTGCTCGTGCTCCGACTTCGGGTTGGTAGATCGGGGGCACTGGCTTGGGGTGGTGCGGCAGTTGGGATTTGACCCAGTTGAACTGGATGGTGTTCAACGCAGGCATGTCCACCTCGGAGAGGCGGACGGAACTGTGGTTATGGAGCAGCTCGGTGGTGAGAGTGTCTGTGAACCCGCGGATGGCATGCTTCGCTCCGCAATAGGCGGCCTGTAGTGGGATGCCGCGATGTGCGAGGGCGGAACCGACCTGGATGATGTGTCCGCGGTCGCGCGCCATCATGACCCTGAGAGCGGCGCGGGTCCCGTTCACAAAGCCGAGATAATTGACAGCCGTAGCGCGTTCGAAGTCTTCCGGGTCGGTGTGGACGAATTCGCCGAAAACCCCGACCATGGCGTCGTTGACCCACAGCTCGATCGAACCCAGTTCGTTCTCGATCCGATCGGTAGCCGCTTCCACCGCCTGCCTGTCGCTCACATCGGTCGGGATGCCCAGCCCTCTCCGGCCGCGATCGAGGACATCGTCTACTGCGCCGTTGACACCTTCTATGCCACGAGCGAGGATCGCGACATCCCAACCGCGGTCGGCGAGTTCGCGAACGGTGGCGCGTCCCAGGCCGGCGGATCCACCGGTTACGACGGCGACTCCTCGCTGGTGGCGAGGCTCGCCCCTGTGCGTGATGATTTCGGATGCGTGCATCGAGGTTGCTCCTTGTTCGATTTGGTTGATTAGCTCTGGTGGGCCCAGGGAGTCGTGAGCCGCTGTGACGACTCGAGGAGGAGGGCGTGGACGAAGGCCTGCGGAATGTTTCCGCGGAGTTGGCGCTGTTGCACAGAGAACTCTTCCGCGAAGATCCCTGGCGTTCCGCAGGCTGCGCGGTTGCGTTCGAACCAGCGCGCGGCCTCCAGGTCGCGGCCTTGTTGGTGGAGGGCGACGCTGGTCATGAACCCGCACAGCAGGAATGCGCCTTCGCTCATCCCGAGCGGCCGGTCGTCTTCTCGGAATCTGTACATGTAGCCGTCTTGGCCGAGTTCAGCCAGCGCCGCGTCGAGTGTTGCTGCGGTTCTGGGGTCCTCTGCGGGGAGTGCGCCGCGAACTGCGGGGATCAACAGGGCTGAGTCGACGCGCGGGTCGGTCGGCGTGCGTTGCCATCGCCCGCTCGGGTGCAGGGATGTCTGGCTGGTCTCCGCGAGGATACTGTCGGCCAGGCTGCTCCATCGCGCGGCGAGGGGAGCTGGTGCAACCCGAGCGATCGCATGAAGCCCTGCGACGCAGGTTAATCGCGAATGCGTCCAATGCTCGTTGTCGAGCTCCCAGATGCCCGCGTCCGGCCGCGTATGCCGTCGTTCGATAGCGTCGACGGCGTGGGTCGCCGCGACCCAGTGATCGGTGCCGAGCCGGTCGGCGCCAGCCGCAACGGCGAACAGGAGAAGCGCCTCCCCGAACGCGTCCAACTGGAACTGTTTATTGACCCAGTTTCCGACCTTGTCCGAGCCGCCCGGGTATCCGGAGAGTTTGAGGGGGCGTTCATCGGGAACAGCTCCACCATCGACGGTGTAGGCAGGTTTCAGATGGTCGCCGTCGTCGAGCAGGCGTGCAGCGACGAACTGAACGGCGGCGTCCAGGAGGTCCCACTGGCCGGTGAGGGCGGCAGCCTGGCCGGCATAGCACTGGTCCCGGATCCATGCGTATCGGTAGTCGTAGTTTTTGCCGCGCTCGTAATGTTCGGGCAGCGCCATGGTGGCACCGGCAACCATCCCCCCGCCGGCGCTGGTCAGACCGCGAAGGACTGCGGCCGCGTGCTCCGCGTCCCGGTCAGCGATGGTGCCGGAGACCGTCCCCGTCGCTGACCATGCCGAGCTGGTCGCTTCCCAGAGGCTGTTGGCGTCGTGTGCCGGAGCCGGGAGCTTGCGGTCAGAGATCTCGAAAACGAGGTCGTGGTATCCGCCTGCATCGACCGTCAGATCAATTTCAAGTTGACCGTCGTCGGTGAGGTGTGCCGAATTTGCCCCGCTCCACCGCCAATGCAGGGTGCCACTACGCCCCGACCAGACGCCGTCGACGTGCTCGACATCCGTCATCCGGTGCTTGCCGAACCCGGCCCGCGGGTCGAGCACGACACGCACCTGGGCGTCGCCTTCGACGGCGAGTACCCGGCGAAGAATGATCGTGGTGTGCTCATCAGCTGGCATGGCGAGTGCTTCGCGGCATTCGATTCGCTGGGTTGTTGTCGTCCATCGGCTGTGCCAGATGAGGCTGCCGGGCTCGTAGAAGCCGCCCCACACGAAGGGCTCGCTGAGCGGGGTGACCGCGTACACCCCCGACCCACCGATAAGTGTTGAAAACACCGCGTCGGAATCCCACCGTGGGGCGCACATCCACGCGATCTCGCCTCGCGGCCCCACCAGCATGCCGCGTTCGCCGTCCGCCGCGAACGCGTACTCCCGCAGCACATAAAGGGGGAAGGCGGTCACCTCATCTCCGCCATATCTGCTAGCGGCCCCACCCCGACCGAGAACTCGGCTTCGGGGTGGTTCATGTCGAAGGCCGGCGACTCGGAACGGATGCGCGGCATCGACGTGAAGTTGTGCCGAGGCGGCGGGCAGGATGTCGCCCACTCGAGCGAACGGCCGTAGCCCCACGGGTCATTCACCCGCACTTTCGGCGCCCGCCGTGCGGTGATGTAGACGTTGTGCAGGAAAGGCAGCATGGAGGCACCGAGAATCATGGCGCCGATCGTCGACACCTGGTTCATCCAGGCGAAGTTATCGGAGGGCAAATAGCTCCAGTACCGCCTGGGCATCCCCTCCACCCCAAGCCAGTGCTGGATCAGGAAGGTGGTGTGGAAGCCGATGAACAGCAGCCAGAAGTGGATCTTGCCGAGCCGCTCATTGAGCATCTTGCCCGTCCACTTGGGCCACCAGAAGTAGAACCCGCTGAACATCGCGAACACGACGGTACCGAACACCACGTAGTGGAAGTGGGCGACCACGAAGTAACTGTCAGAGACGTGGAAGTCGAGCGGCGGCGAGGCCAGGATGACGCCGGTGAGGCCACCGAAGGTAAAGGTGATCAGGAAGCCGATGGCAAACATCATCGGAGTCTCAAACGTGACCGACCCGCGCCACATGGTTCCGATCCAGTTGAAGATCTTCACGCCGGTCGGAACCGCGATGAGCATGGTCATGAACGAGAAGAACGGCAACAGCACCGAGCCGGTCACGTACATGTGGTGAGCCCACACGGTCACCGACAGCGCCGCGATCGCGATGGTCGCGTAGATCAGCGTCTTGTATCCGAAGATCGGCTTGCGGCTGAACACCGGTAGCACTTCGGAGATGATGCCGAAGAACGGCAGCGCGATGATGTAGACCTCCGGATGCCCGAAGAACCAGAACAGGTGCTGCCAGAGCAGCGCACCACCGTTGGCCGCATCGAAAAGGTGGGCGCCGACGGTTCGGTCCGCACCAAGCGCGAGGAGAGCAGCCGCCAGCACCGGGAACGCCATCAGCACAAGGATCGACGTGACGAGCGCAGTCCAGACAAAGATCGGCATGCGGAACATGGTCATGCCAGGGGCTCGCATCGTGATGATCGTGGTGATGAAGTTCACGGCGCCGAGGATGGTGCCGAACCCGCTGAGTGCAAGGCCGAACACCCAGAGGTTGCCGCCGATGCCGGGGGTGAACGTCGTGTCAGACAGTGGCGCGTATGCCGTCCACCCGAAGGAAGCCGCGCCCTGAGGGGTCAGAAATCCTGACACCATGATGAGCGAACCAAACAGATAGAACCAATATGCGAGGGCGTTCAGGCGGGGAAAGGCGACATCCGGGGCGCCGATCTGAAGGGGCATGATCACGTTCGTGAAGCCGGCGAACAACGGGGTGGCGAAGGCTAGAAGCATGATCGTGCCGTGCATGGTGAACAGCTGGTTGTACTGCTCCGGCGTTCCCACCAACGCCTCGCCCGGCTCGAACAGCTGCGCACGAATAACGAGCGCCATGACCCCACCGACACAGAAGAACAGGAACGAGGTGATCAGGTAGAGGTACCCGATGGTCTTGTGGTCAGTCGTCGTCACCCACTTGACGATCACGTTCCCTTTGGGACGTGCGCTGGGCGAAACTGGCTCGGTATTGTCCGAATTCCCGCCGGTTTCGACTGGGACAAGTGTCGTAGTCATGCCCGTACCTCCGGCCCTGAATTCGTGAGCGCCGGTTGGCGCACGGGTCCAATTCCGTACATAATCTGACGGATGGGGAGCGCGAAGAAGCAACCGGACGACGATGTTCTCGGGTCGACCCTCCGCGCGGCCGACGTGCTTCTGCGAGTCGTCGCCCGGACAGTCATCGCAGTCGAGCACCTCGTGACGGGACCGCAATTGCGTGTTCTCGTCTTGATCTTCCGAGACGGTCCCACGACGCCAAGCGCCGTCGCGACCGAGCTGAATGTGCACGCGTCAAACGCCACACGGGTGTGCAGCCGCCTCGAGCGAGCCGGATTCATCAGCCGTCTCCCCGCCGGGTCGGACCGTCGGCTACGCCGCTTCGACCTCACCGCAACCGGCCGCGAACTCGTCAGGGGCGTAATGACAGAGCGCCGCGAGGCAATCGGACGCATAATCGAGCATTTGAGCGAATCGGAGTCCGTGCAACTGCGTTCAGCTTTGGACACGTTCGCGCGGGCAGCCAACATAGGCGGCGAGGGAGACGGCGGATTCACGCTCACCGCGGCCGAAGCCACCACGGTCACCGAAGCTCTCCCGCCCCAAAAACCAACGAAACCAACGCGCTAGAACCAGCGGGTCTGCGCCAACCGGGTCGCGCCGCGGCGAAAACTGCTGCGCTCGCGGAGTGGAGGACGTCGACCACGGCACCGAGTCGGTGCCAGTTCTCGTTTCCCGCGAACAGGACCGCCCCCTGCACGACGTGGCGGGCACCCAGAACGCGCACCACCCGACGCGCGACGGCGTCAGATCCGCTCACTGATTGCTGGTCGAGAAGCAGGTTCGGCGAAATGATCATTGCGACGCCATAGCCGACGCGAACCACTTCCAGGATCTTCATCGCACACTCTCCATCCAGGCCGGGACCACCGCGACCGGGATATCGCGGGGGAGTCCCTTCGAGTGCATCATCAAAAACTCGCAAAAAAAAAGTCCTTGCGCAAGCGCAATGAAAATTGATAGACCAGAAAGGATTCCCGTCCACGTCCCCGCGACCATCCCGGAGCTATCGGCATGCCACGTTCTCATTCGCGCTCGCACTCCGTCGGCGACGCCGAGTTGCTCGCCGCTCGCGCTCTCGAGGATGTCCGTCGTGGTCGGTTCGAACGATCAATGTCAGGACTCACCGCCGCGGGTGCGATGGTCACCGCGGCCGAAATCTTCTTCGAGCACGACAGCGCGAGCTTTGGAAACAAATGGATGTGGGCGCCGATTGCATTGGCACCACTCGGCGCGGTGGCCGGAATCGCTGGCGTGTTCAGTAAACGCGCCGCGAAGACCACTCTTCCCGCTGTGTCGGCGCTGATCGTCGCGAACGGACTTCAGGGTGTTTACCTGCACGCTCGCGGCATCCACCAAAAGCCCGGGGGTTTTAAGAATTTCCGCTACAACATGGAAATGGGGCCACCTCTATTGGCGCCGCTCCTCGTCACGGTCGTCGGAGGGATGGGCCTTCTCGCAGCCGTTCTGCGGCGCGAAAAATGACCGAACTGACCCTGCCACCGAGCTCCGGGGGCGACCGATTTCCAGACTTTTCGGTCATGGCGCAGGCATCGAATTGGGACGACGCAACCCGCGACGTCATTGAGGCGCGTATTGAACACCCACCAGAGGATCGCTCCTTCTTCACCCCACACGAGGCATTCACCGCGACAGCACTGTTCAACCAGCTTCTAGCCCAGAAGGGGGAACCCCACATCCCGGTCATGGAAATGGTTGACTCTCGGCTCGCCGCTGGCGAAACGGACGGGTGGCATTACGCGGGAATGGACCAAGACAGTGTGTCGTGGCGTGCGAGCCTCGGATGGCTCGACGAGGACGCAGTTGCCCTCGGCCAACCGGGCTTCGCTCTCTCCGGGAATGCCATCCAGGTCCTGATCATCCAAAAAGTGCGGGACCTCGGATCGAAGCCCTGGCATGGCGTCCCTGCCGCTCATATTTGGAGCCTCTGGACCCGCTATGGCTGCACCGCCTTCTACTCCCATCCCGCAGCGTGGCAGGAGATCGGGTTCCCCGGACCGGCGTACCCGCGCGGCTACAAAAACATCGGAATCGACCGGCGCGAACCCTTCGAAGTCCGCGATGCCCACCCGAACATCGCCGACGAGTGGGCCCCCGAATCATGAGCACCGTCCGGGACCGCAACGAATCAGCCTGGTTACTGCCCGCTCGGCCCGACCAGGCTCACCGCCCGACCGACCAGATGCGTCGGTTCGACGACGATGAGGAGATCGACGTCGTCATCGTCGGATGCGGCGCCGGCGGGTCCACCCTCCTGCAACGTCTCGCTCGCGCCGGATGGCATGTTGCCGCGCTCGACGCCGGACCATTCTGGGAACCCGAGACCGACTGGGTCTCCGACGAGGCCGGCTCCCACAAGCTGTACTGGACACAACCCCGCGTCATCTCCGGTTCCGACCCGGTCCCACTCGGCTCCAACAACTCCGGTCGGGGCGTCGGCGGTTCGATGGTGCACTACGCCGGATACACGCCCCGCTTCCACCCGAGCGACTTCCACATCCTCACCGCCGACGGCGTCGGCGCTGACTGGCCAATCGAATACGACGAGCTGAAACCCTATTACGAGGACATCGAGGGCGAACTCCCGGTCTCCGGCGAGGACTGGCCGTGGGGCGACCCGCACGGCTACCCGTACCGTCCCCACCCGGTAGGGGGCAACGGTGAGGTGTTTCTTCGTGGTGCTCTAGCCGCAGGGATCACCGCGAAAGTCGGACCGGTGGCCATCGCGAACGGACGATTCGGAAATCGACCGCACTGCATCTACCGCGGGTTCTGCCTGCAAGGATGCAAGGTCAACGCGAAAGCGTCACCACTGATCACCCACATCCCGGACGCTATCGCCCACGGCGCGGAAGTCCGTGCCGATTCAATGGTCACCCGGATCGAGATCGACCAACGAACCGGCCTCGCCACCGGTGTCCACTACATTCGCGACGGTGTCGCACGGTTCCAACGTGCCCGCATCGTCGTTGTTGCCGGGTACTCCATCGAGACCCCGCGCCTGCTGCTCAACTCCACGTCGACCAGGTTCCCTGACGGGCTGTGTAACGACTTCGACCTCGTCGGCCGGTACCTCATGGTGCAGGGCGCACCGCAGACAGCTGGTCGATTCGATGCCGAAGTACGGATGTATAAGGCACCGCCGCCAGAAGTGAGCACGGAACAGTTCTACGAGACCGACCCCACGAAGTCCTTCAAACGCGGATACTCGATCCAGACCGCCTCCCCGCTGCCAATCACGTGGGCAGAGCACGTCTCCGCACAAGGGCACTGGGGTGCGGAGTTGCGCAAACGAATGAGCGACTATGTGCACTGGTCATGCCTCGGAGCGCTCTGCGAATTCCTTCCCCAACCCGAAAACCGTGTGACGCTCGCGGAGGAGACCGATCAATACGGGCTTCCCGTTGCCAACTTCAGTTACTCACAGTGCGACAACGATCGGCAGTTGGTAAACGCCGCCCAGTCAACCATGGAGGACATCCTGCACGGCGCGGGCGCCGACGAAGTCATCACCATCAACCGATACGCCCATCTGGTCGGCGGCGCGCGGATGGCGACCGACGAGAAATCCGGCGTCGTGAATTCACACGGGCAAACCTTCGCCGTCAGCAATCTCTATATCGCCGGGGGCAGCACCCTGCCCACTCAGGGCAGTGCGAACCCGGCCCTGACCATCATGGCGGTCGCGGCTCGCCTCGGCGATCACCTCCTCGCCGAGATCCATTCCGGTAGGAATCCATGAGCGACACGCAATTCACGCTCGCATCCGGCCGCAAGATCGGCGTTTCCAGCTACGGCGACCCGACCGCCAACAACATCGTTCTGTTCTGCAATCCGACCGGCGCCGCAGGGTCATATAACCCGGACCCGCTCGTCACGGATCGTTACAACGTGCACGTCATAACCATCGACCGACCCGGATATGGTGGCTCCGATCCTTGGGACGATGCCATCCCGCCATCCGTGGACGCATGCGCTGAAGACCTGGCCCAATATCTCAGCATCTCCGGCATCGCAAAGAGACGAGCGAATGGCGAAATGTCCGTAGGCGTCATCGGCTGGGGCTGGGGCGGCGCAACTGCACTTTCGTTCGCTGCCACCCATCTCGACGAACACGACCGCGTGGCGATCGTTGGACTGGTAAAACCCGGACAAGCCCGACGCGGCGATATGGGCTCTACCGTGGCTGAACTCAGTCGCCCCCATTTCATCTCCTCCGTCGCTGGCGCAGCCAAAACGATGACAACAGACCTCTCGAATAGCCTCACTACGCTCGGTGTGGAACCCGACGATCCAGACCTGACGGAGCTGGGTTCTTACGGGCAAATCCAACGGCTGGCCGACAACGCCGACAACGATCGTCTAGGTGTCGCTTTCGATCGCCTCTCAGCCCGAAACACGTCGTGGGCACTAGACCTCAAACACCTCGGCGCCGCGGTACTCCTCGTGTATGGCGATCAGGACCCAGTTGCCAACCACGCTGACGCCGATTGGTACGACCATCACCTTCACAACTCGACCACGATTCACATCAGCGAAAGCGGCCGGATGGTGATAATTCCAGCGTGGGACGAGATTCTTGGGTTTCTCGCTCGACAGTAGCCATACCTGCCGACAGATCCCGCCGGCATCCCACCGGCCCGGTGTCTTGGGGATCAGGTGCGATAACCCCGTCGCTGAAATGCTGTACGCAACGCTTGAGGTGTCGCCCTTGTCCGATGGCTCCTAGCTCGGCGGACGTTACACCGGCGTTACACGCAGCGGAGTAGCCTCCATCGCAAGACGAAGCGAGGTTTTCATGTCTCATCGTGTTCCGAGTTACACTCTCGCGGAAGTTGAGGCCGCCGGTCGAGTCGAACTTCCCCAATTCTCGAACGGGGACGCCTATGTGTTGGGAACGATCGCCGGTGAGGTAGTCCTCCAGTGGAGGCTGAGCCTAGCGATCGACATCGTCATTGATGGCTACGTGGCCTACCGGGCACGCCTCGGAAGGACGGGTCACCGCAACGATAAATGGCTCGAACGCAAGGCGGCGACCGCGCGACATTTCGGCGAATCAACCCTGCTGGTCAAGCTGCGCCAGCAGGCGACAGGTGTGCCATTTGGTGAACTCGATGTGGATCACGACGTGATGCTGCCGTTGGGCGGATCAATACCGATCTACGTCGCGGGCGAGTTGGTTGCGACAATGACGGCGTCGGGGGAGACTGACTTGGTCGATCACGAGGCCCTCATTGAAGCCGTCAACCGCTACATCGCCGGGTCCGACAGCGGTGGGTCGCCTGCCGCGGAGGGTGCGTCGCGGTAAGCGTTCGCAGGTCATTGCCGCGAAGCAGTGCATGATCTTGTCACGAGCGGGATCCCAAATCCGAAAGGGCGATAGCCCTCGGGGGTCTCGACGGTGGTTGAGCGGCGCACCGCTTCTGGCTCATTCCGCAATGGGATGTTCCGGAATCGAGGAGCGGGGGCCCGCACCATGGCACTTCTGTCGCATCAGAGATGTCTGCGGCGGTGAGACACCAGCGCGATGGGAGAACCTGGGCCCGAGATCCTGAGATATTCGGAGCCTGCGGGACGCGAGCTTCGGCACCCGATCACCCTCGTTCTGACCGGCCTACCCCAGCCACTGGCAAGTCCACGCTGGGGCTGAGGACCCCATGATTGCTTCGCGCCCCGCTGTTCCCCGGGGACGCGCTCAGGTGAGCATTTCAACCCATAGCCGAACAGCTCTCCGCGCTTGATCCTGTGGCGCGGCGTCGGCCAAAGTGCGCCGGACTATCTCCACGTTCTTGATCACGCTCGGCTCGCGAAGTTCATATAAATACGGAAGTTTGCATCCATGTAAATATGGAAGCGCTTCAGATGGAGCGCCCACCGTTTGCCCACATGTGTGG
>Ga0302190_10001481_pt1 | contig 15662 bp, 16 predicted proteins | sample II_Bog_E2_3_FD_198784 | JGI IMG/M metagenome (GOLD analysis project Ga0302190, IMG submission 198784) | Peat permafrost microbial communities from Stordalen Mire near Abisko, Sweden - II_Bog_E2_3 | ecosystem: Environmental > Terrestrial > Soil > Wetlands > Peat | place: Sweden: Abisko... | reverse complement strand
GCGGCCCTGGCTCAGTTCCTGCTGATTGCCATCAGCTTTGGGGCCCTGACCTGGTCTTATGTGACCTCGGACTTCTCGGTCTCCAACGTCTTTGAGAACAGCCATACCGACAAGCCCATGCTCTATAAGATCAGCGGCGTTTGGGGCAATCACGAAGGCTCCATGCTGCTGTGGGTCTTTATCCTGGCGGTCTATGGCATGGCCTTGGCGTCTTTTGGCCGCAATCTGCCGCCGACCCTGCGGGCGCGGGCTCTGGCGGTGCAGGCCATGGTGTCGGTTGGCTTTCTGGCCTTTATCATCTCAACGTCCGATCCCTTCACCCGGCTTGATCCGGCGCCTTTGAACGGCAAGGGCCTTAATCCGCTGCTGCAGGACCCGGGGCTGGCCTTCCATCCGCCGTTCCTTTATCTGGGCTATGTGGGTTTCTCCATGGCCTTTTCCTTCGCCATCGCCGCCCTGATCGAAGGCCGCGTCGATGCCGCCTGGGCTCGCTGGGTGCGTCCCTGGACCCTGGTGGCCTGGTGCTTCCTGACGCTCGGCATCGCCATGGGCTCCTGGTGGGCTTATTACACCCTGGGCTGGGGCGGCTGGTGGTATTGGGACCCGACGGAAAACGCCTCCTTCATGCCCTGGCTGGCCGGGACGGCGCTGCTGCATTCCGCCATCGTGGTGGAAAAGCGCGATACCCTGAAGGCCTGGACCATTCTGCTGGCCATCTTTGCTTTCTCCCTGTCGCTGCTGGGCACCTTCATCGTGCGATCCGGCATTGTGACCTCGGTGCACAGTTTCGCCGCTGACCCCACTCGCGGCACCTTCATCCTGGGCCTGCTGGTGCTGGTGATTGGCGGCTCGCTGATGCTGTTCGCCTTCCGCGCCCCCAGCCTGAAGGCTGGAGGCTTGTTTGCGCCGCTATCCCGTGAAGGGGCTTTGTTGCTCAATAATGTGCTGATGAGCACGGCCTGTGGCACGGTTCTGCTGGGCACCCTTTACCCTATGTTTGCCGACGCCCTGAATCTGGGCAAAGTCTCGGTGGGTCCGCCCTTCTTTAATGCGGTCTTCATTCCCCTGATGATCCCCATGGTGGCGACCATGGCCTTGGGGCCGATGATGTCTTGGCGGCGTGGCGACCTGGGCGGGGCTCTATCGCGGCTGAAGTTGGCCTTTCTGACGGCTCTGGTGGCCGGGATGGCCAGCTGGCTGCTGCATGGCGGCAGCGTCAAGGATCTGGAGGCCGCCGGTGGGCTGGCCCTGGCAGGCTGGCTATTCGTCGGCACCCTGGTGGAATGGGCCGAGCGCATCCGGCTGTTCCAAGGCCCCTTGGCCGAGAGCTTCGACCGCGCCTGCCGTCTGCCCCGCGCCGCCTATGGCATGTCCATCACCCATGCCGCCCTGGCGGTGGTGATCGTCGGCATCATCGGCTCGGCGGCCTGGACCACCGAGAAGATTCAGGTCATGCGCCCCGGCGAGACGGTGTCTCTGGCTGGTTACGACATGACTTTGAACGGCGTCGAGGATGGCATCAAGGGCCCGAACTATACGGCGTCGCGGGCCAGCTTCACGGCGCGCAAGGATGGTGCCTGGGTGGCGGATATGAGCCCTGAAAAGCGGCTCTACACCATGCCGCCGCGCCCCACTACCGACGCCGCCATCCATACCAATTTCATCAGCGACCTTTATGCCGTGGTCGGCGACGCCGACGGCAAGGGCGGCTATGTCACCCGGCTTTACCATAACACCCTGGTGCCCTGGATCTTCATCGGCGCGGTGATCATGGTTTTTGGCGGCATGGTCTCCCTGACCGACCGTCGCCACCGTATCGGCGCACCCAGCCGCAAAAGGAACGTTTGATCCATGCGTCCGACTGCTTTTCTGCCGGTTCTGATCTTCCTGGTGCTGGCTGGCTTCTTTGGCTATCGGCTGGTGATGATCGGTCAGGGCGATTCGCCCAGCGCCATCCCCTCGGTGATGATCGACAAGCCGGCCCCGCAGTTCGATCTGCCGCCGCTTTATGACGGCAAGGCTGGGCTGTCTTCCGCCGGGCTGCAGGGCAAGGTGACGCTGGTCAATTTCTTCGCCTCCTGGTGCATTCCCTGCCGGGCCGAGCATCCGCTGCTGGCGGGCCTGACCGGCAAGGGCTTCGTGCTGGTGGGGGTGAACTACAAGGACAAACCGGAAGACGCCAAGGCCTGGCTGGATCGCCTGGGCGACCCTTACGATGTTCTGGTGGCCGACCGTCAGGGCCAGACCGGCATCGATTTCGGCGTCTATGGCGTGCCGGAAAGCTATCTGATCGACAAACAGGGCCGCATCCGCTTCAAGCAGACCGGCCCCTTCACGCCCGAGACCATCGAGAAGGACCTGCTGCCTCGGGTCGCGGAGCTGAATAAATGAGCAAGGCCGCTTTTTATCTGGCTGGGTTCATGGCCCTTTCCACCCTGCCGGCCCTGGCCGTGCAGCCCGACGAGTTGCTGCCCGACCCCCAGATGGAGGCCCGGGCCCGCACCATCGGCAAGGAATTGCGCTGCCCGGTCTGCCAGAATCAGTCCATCGACGATTCCGACGCCGACCTGGCCCGCGACCTGCGGCTGTTGGTGCGCAAGCGTTTGGTGGCCGGCGATAGTGACGTTCAGGCCAAGCAATATATCGTCGATCGTTATGGCGATTATGTTCTGCTCGATCCGCCTTTCAAGACCATCACCCTCGTGCTGTGGCTGGGCCCGGCGGCTCTGTTCCTGGCAGCCCTGGCCGCTGGTTGGAGCTTTATCCGCCGCCGTAAAGAGGTTGCCGCCGCCCAACCGGCCCCCGCCGCTTTGAGCGAAGACGAGAAACGCCGCGTTGCCGCCTTGTTTGCCGGTGACGACCAGGGAGACAAGGCATGATCTGGCTGGCTCTGGCCGTTCTTACCATCGCCGTACTGGCTCTGCTGCTGGTGCCGCTGTTGCGCCGTCAGTCGGGGGCCGCCCAGCGTTTGGGCTATGACGTCGCCGTCTATAAGGACCAATTGGCCGAGGTGGACCGCGACCTGGATCGCGGCATCCTGACCCTTGAGCAGGCCGAGGGTGTGCGCGCCGAGGTTCAGCGCCGCATGCTGACCGCCGCCGAAGCCGACAAGATTGGCTCATCCGTCACCGACAAGACCCTGGAGACCGGGCGGCGTCTGCGTCTGGTGGTGGCCATGCTGGTGCTGGTGCTGGTGCCGGGTGGGGCGCTTTATATCTACGTCGCGCTGGGAGCGCCGGGTTTGCCGGCCCAGCCCTTCGTCGAACGCCTGAACAGTCCGCAGTTCAAGATGGCCAGCATGATCGAAAAGCTGCAGGCCCAATTGCAGCAATCTCCCGATCCAAAGGGCTTTGTCATCCTGGCCGGCTCTTTGCGCCAGATGGGTCGCATGGAAGAGGCGGTCGAGGCTTATCGTCAGGCCATCGCCCTGGGGGCGAGCGGCGCCGATGTCTATTCCTCGCTGGGCGAGACCACCGCCATGGCCAGTCGTGGCGGCGTCGGTCCCGATGCCCGCCAGGCTTTCCTCCAGGCTCTGGCCCAGGACCCCAAGGACCCGCGTGCCCGCTTCTATCTGGGCCTGTCGAAGGCCCAGATCGGCAAGCCGGACGAGGCCATCGCCATTTGGCGCGACCTGCAGAACGACACGCCGCCCAATGCTCCTTGGCGTGAAATGCTGGAGCAGCAGATCGCCAAGCTGGCCGCCGAGTCCAAGCTGGATCCGGCGCAGATCGCCCCCAAGGCTCCGTCCCTGGAGGGTGCCGCCGCCGTCGCCGTCTCTCCTCCTTCCGGGCCGGCTGCCACTCAGGATCAGAACGAGATGATCCAGCGCATGGTCGCCGGTCTGGCCGCCAAGCTGCAGCAGAACCCCAATGACGTGGACGGCTGGATCAAGCTGTCGCGCAGCTATCGGGTGCTCAACCAGTTCGACAAGGCCAAGGAAGCCGCCAATAAGGCGATTGCCCTCAAGCCCAACGACTCAGAGCCCTTGATGACCCTGGCCGACGCCCAGCTGGCCTCGGCTAGCGATGACAAGCTGCCCGCCGACTTCCTGACCAGCATGGGCAAGATTCTGGCCCTGTCCCCCGACAATAACGACGCCCTCTATTATGTGGGCGCCGGCGAGGCTCAGGCCGGTCATGCTGCCCAGGCCCGCGCCCTTTGGACCAAGCTGATTGCCAAACTTCCCGCTGACTCTCCGGATCGTGCTGATCTGCAGAAGCAGCTGGACGAACTCCCGAAGAACTGAGGCTGTGATGCTCCGTCGCCTGATTTTGCTCGTTTCCGTGCTGTCCTTGGGTGCTTGCGCCGGGCAGGTGCCTTGGACTAATCCCAACCTGCCGCGCAAGATGGCCGAGAAGGATTACACCTCTTGCCGTCATTACGCCGAGAGCCAGACCGGCAGCGGCGCCGGCGGCAGCTATTTCGACGATGACCGGGCCAGCGCCCCCATGTCCGGGGCTGATCGCGCCGTGACCCGTGACGAGATGGCCGGCATCATTGATTATTGCATGCGGGCCAAAGGCTATTTTCCAATGAAGTAATTCCTTAACTCCTGGCGTCCTAATATGGAGGCTAGCGATTAAAGGAGTGGCTGCCATGAAAGAGACGGCGAACAATTCCGTCCAGCTTGCCTCGGTGCAGACCGAACGGCAGCAGGCAGCCAGTCGCGTGGTCGGTAACATCCAGCAGGCCAGCCGTAAGACCGGCATCAGCTTCAGCTATCTGATGGCTCAGGCCGGCAAGGAAAGCGATTTCCAGACCAACACCTCGTCTCGCGCCTCTTCGGCGGCGGGGCTTTATCAATTCACCCGTGGCACTTGGTTGCAGCTGATCAAGCAGCATGGGGCCAATCATGGACTGGGCGATCTGGCTTCGAAGATTCACGCTACCGCCCATGGTGAATATACCGTTTCCGACCCGGCCGCCCGTCAGGAGATTCTCGATCTCCGCCGCGACCCTAAGATGTCGGCCATGATGGCCGGGGAATATGCCAAGGATAATAAGGTTTGGCTGGAGCGCACCTTGGGCCGTCCGGTCAGTTCGACCGATCTCTATATGGCCCATTTCCTTGGGCCCGGTGGGGCCGCCAAGGTGCTGAAGGCTCGCGACGTTCAGCCCGAGCAGAGCGCCGCCGATCTGGTGCCCCAGGCCGCCCGCAAGAATCCCACGGTGTTCTACGACTCCAACCATACGGCTCAGAGCGTCACCGCCGTCTACGACAAAATCCATCACGCCATCGAACGGCCCATGCAGCAATATGCCAAGATGGAAGAACAGCCCACTCCTGGCGCTTCCATGGACGAAGTGGCAGCGGTGCAGACCAAGGCTAGCCGTCATCAGCATGCCGCCGCCGCTGCCCAGTTGGCTAAGGCTGGTGATGCCTCCTGGCCCTTCGAGCAATCGACCCATTGGCCGCCGGCCTATGTGCCGCCGGTCAATCCCCTGGCCATGGCCGCCACCGCCATCCTCGATCGTCCCGAGCAGGTGTCCTATACTGACGAATCGAAAAGCGCCGATCAGATCTCGGCCCCCATGCCTCCGGCCCCCGGCCTGAGCGTCGAGGCCGCGCAAAAGGCCGGTTTCGGCAAGCTGTTGAAGGGGCTGTTTGGTTAAGTCTCCTTGATTCTTCCGGGCTCTACCCGCTAGAACAGGGCCAACCAAGCAATTCCCGAGGGTCGAGATGATTCGCTACAGCCTGCAATGCAGCCAGGGCCATGAGTTCGAGGACTGGTTCTCCAACTCCGCCGATTACGACGAAAAGGCTGCCGCCGGCAGTCTGAAATGTCCCGAATGCGGCGATCTTCAGGTCTCCAAGGCCATCATGGCTCCCAGCGTCGGCAAGTCCAAGAGCAGTGCTCCGGCCATGCCGTCTTGCGCCATGGGCGGCGGTTGCATGGGCGGCGGTTGCGGCTTCGGAAGTTAATGACCGTCCCCAAGAACCCTTTTACCGCATACCTTGCCGCCGAAGGCTTCGAGGATGATCTGCGCCATGAATTGGGGGCTGATGCCATCCAGCATGGTCGGCTGTTCCTGGCCGAGGGGGCTCCGCGTCCGGCTGCCTGGGCGCAGAATATCTGGTTCGAGCCCCAGGTTATCGCCGTGGAATCCATCGGCGAGGCTGCTCGCGCTCTGAAGGCCATCCAGCGCAACTGGGCGGCCTATGCCTTCCATCTGCATCGCCGCACCAGTCTGGTGACCGAGAAACTGCCGCCGGTTTCGGCCAAGCCGCTGGTCTTCGGTCAGCCGGTGCCGACCTCGCCGCTGGGAGCCTGGTGCTTCCTGGACGAAAAGACAGTACTGGCGGCGCCCCGCTGCTCCAGCCCTTTTCCCAATGGCGAAGTCCAATTCGTCGAGGACAAGATCACTCCGCCCAATCGGGCTTATCTCAAGCTGTGGGACGCCTTCACCGTCACCGGCATTGCGCCTAAGCCGGGGGAATTGTGTCTGGACCTGGGGGCCTCGCCCGGCGGCTGGACCTGGGTCATCCAGGGCCTGGGGGCCAGGGTCATCAGTGTCGATAAGGCACCTTTGGCTTCGAACATCGCCTCTCTTCCCAATGTCACCGCCCTGCAGCAGAGCGCCTTTGCCGTCGACCCTAAGGAAACCGGGCCGGTGGATTGGCTGTTCTCCGACGTCATCTGTTACCCCAGCCGGCTGTTCACCTTCGTCGAACGCTGGCGGGCTTCGGGTTTGGTCGGGGCGATGCTCTGCACCCTGAAGTTTCAAGGCGACACTGATCATGAAACCGCAGCCCGTTTTGCCGCCATTCCCGGCTCTCGCCTGATGCATCTGGCCCATAATAAGCATGAGCTCACATGGCTATGGCGCAGGGATGAGACGGGCCAACCTTAAAAAAGGTTGACCCGCCGAGGTATTGGAGTGATTTTTACCCCGTATCCGCTTGGGATTTCAGGAAAATGCCGTTACCGCAATTACCGCCAGCCATCGATATGACTTCGGAACAGAAGAAGGGCATCATCGACGGCGTCAAACGGTCGATGGAGGCCTTGCAGGCCGCCGGCTTCCTGCCCGAAAACGTGACCTATCAGGATCTGATTCACGATCCCGACATCCTTCACGGCTTCATCCAAAGCTTCAAGAAACACCCGGAAATCCTTGAAACCATTGCTGTCGATATTGATGGCAAGGGCGTCAGCCAGCCCGACGATCTGCTGGTCTGCGGCATTACCCTGGCCCAGGTGCAGCAGCTTCTGGTCAAGACCTGCGCCCGTTACTTCCTTGAGCAGGCCACCAAGGGCGCCGAGGAATCCACCGTCACCGAGACCCGCACCACCACCCGCTTCCTGGTCTTCAAGAAGACCGAGCAGTTCGAGCGCAAGGTCGGCGGCGGCTTCGATGAGCGCAAGGTGCGCGAGCTGGGCAAATATATGGCCTTCGATTGGCAGCTGCCGCTGCTGAGGGATTACGCCGCCTTGAGCACAGTGCAGGTTCTGGAGCTGGAGGACGCCGTCCTCGCCTTGACCTCGCCCGAGGCTGTGCGCATCATTTGCCAGTTCGACCAGAACACCTTCAAGAAGGCCAAGGCCCTGGTGGGCGACGAGTTCAAGGACGCCGTCGCCGCCTATCCCGGCTCCATCGGCGGCATCGCCACCTGGACGCCCGACCTTTATAATTTCTACCGCAAAATTCTGGGCGACAAGGCCTGGCGCTTCTTCTCCCGCGACAAGGCTTTCTTCATGAGCTGCGCCGCCCTGGATAAGCCCCTGGCCAGCATCTATGGCGATGTTCTTTGCTATATAGCCCCGGAAAATCTGGAAGAGATGCAGCGCCTGAACATCGACAAGGCCGACGTGCTGCTGGACGGCATGAAAAAGGCCTTCGGCAATAAGGTCGAGGCGGTGCTGGGCCATCCCAACTTCGCCAAGGATGTGCTGCGCAAGCTGGTGGAAAGCATGCTGCATATCACCCAGGAGAAGAAGCAGCTGGCCATCTCGGCCCAATTGACCTGTAAGTCCATCTCGGCCCAGGTTATGGACTGGCTGACCAAGCAGCCGCCGATCAAGCTGCCCTAAAGCAGCTCATACCAGAGCAAGCTTGCTTCGCTGGGGCGGCTGGAGCATTCTCCGCGACCATGTCGCAGATTCTCTATAAAACCGTCCTGGTTACCGGCGCCGCTCATCGCATTGGGCGCGCTGTCGCCTTGCGTTTGGCGCGGGACGGCTGGGCCGTGGCCGTTCATTACAACCGTTCCGCCGAAGCCGCCCTGACCCTGGCCGATGAGATCGTCGCCTTAGGGGCGCAAGCCGTGGCCTTGCAGGCCGATCTGGCGTCGGAAGACGATGTGCTGACCCTGGTTCCCCGCGTGGTCGAGGCCTTGGGGCCGCTGGGCTGTCTGGTCAATAACGCCTCGCTGTTCGAGCATGACTCGGCGCTGACGGCGACCAGGGCCTCGTGGGACGCCCATATGGAGACCAATCTCCGCGCTCCCTTCGTGCTGACACAGTCCTTTGCCGCCCAGCTGCCCGAGGATTCCGAAGGCGTGGTGGTCAATCTGATTGATCAGCGGGTGCAGAATCTGACGCCCCATTTCACCACCTATACCTTAAGCAAGGCCGGCCTGTGGGCCCTGACCCAGACCCTGGCTTTGGCTCTGGCGCCGCGGATCCGCGTCAATGCCGTGGCCCCGGGACCGACCCTGCCCAGCATTCATCAGACCCAGGACCAGTTCGACCAGCAATGCGCCTCGATGCCGCTCAAGCGCGGCACATCGCCTGAGGAAATTGCCGAGGCCGTGCAGTTCACCATCGCCGCCGGTTCCATGACCGGTCAGCTCATCGCCCTCGATGGCGGCCAGCATCTTTGCTGGGCGCCTGCGGGCACTGCCCCTGAGGAGTGATCATGTCTCAGGCCAAGGTTGTTCAGCCCCTCCAGTTCGCCGACGCCCGCAACGCTCTGCGTCATGTCTTCGTCCATGACCTGACCATCCAGGCCAGCATCGGCGTTTATTCCCACGAAAAGCTGGATAAGCAGCGCATTCGCATCAACCTCGATCTGGCGGTGCGCGAAGGTGACTCCAGCCGGATGGGCGACGAGCTCTGCAATGTGGTCTGCTACGAGGAAGTGGTTACCAGCATTCGGGCTCTGATCGATGCTGGACATGTCAATTTGGTGGAAACTCTGGCCGAGCGGATCGCCGCTTTATGTCTGGAAGATCGCCGGGTGCGCGTGGCCCGTGTGCGGGTTGAGAAACTGGATGTCTTCCCCGACGCCACCAGCGTCGGTGTGGAAATTGAACGGGTGTCCACTTTGCCGTGACGTTGGGGGCAAGAGTGTACAGCTGTCACTTGCCGGAAGCAGTTCCGTCATTACACTGACATTCTGCCGCAACCTACAGAACTGGCAGGCTTTTCCCCTTCTGTTCACCCACGTCGAGTTGTACACACTGGGGGGCGGCTGCCAAATCGCCCAAGGTGAGTCAAGATTGGAATCTATTTTTTTCTGCCGGCCAGCCTCTTGACTTTGTTTAACTATATGAAAAATAACGATAAAGTTATTTTTGCCTAGTTTTTGGGCAAAGGGGTGAAACCCTTGGAGTCCTACGGGAGGGGGTCATCGCTTCCCTGCTTGCCCACAGACTTATCCACAGAGTCCGTGGATATCATTTGCGGGGCTAAGGGGCTTGGACCGATTCGCAAGGGCGGCGCACAAGACATTATGACAGTATTCTCACTGACTCCCGAGACTGGACCATGAGCGAGCAGGAAGCGTCAGCAGCCCCCGGCAGCTTCGCCGCCGGAGCCGAGGTGATCGAGGGCTATCTAAAGACCATGCCCTCGGCCCCGGGGGTCTATCGCATGCTCGATAAGGCCGGCGGGATTTTGTACGTCGGCAAGGCCAAGAATCTGAAGAAGCGGGTGACGGCCTATACCAAGCCCGAGCGCATTCCTATCCGCATCCAGCGCATGGTCTCCCAGACCATCTCCATGGAGATCGTCACCACTCATACCGAGGTGGAAGCGCTGCTGCTGGAGGCCAATCTGATCAAGCGGCTGATGCCTCGCTACAACATCCTGCTGAAGGATGACAAGAGCTTCCCCTACATCCTGGTCACTGGCGACCATGCCTGGCCGCAGCTGCTCAAGCATCGCGGTGCCAGGAACCGCAAGGGCGAATATTTTGGCCCCTTCGCCTCGGCCAATTCGGTCAATCAGACCCTGGGCTTTTTGCAGCGGGCTTTTTTGCTGCGGTCTTGCACCGATGCGGTGTTCCAGTCCCGATCAAGGCCCTGCCTGCTGTATCAAATCAAGCGCTGCAGTGCGCCTTGCGTCGATCGCATCACTCCGGACGATTACTCCGCCCTGGTGGAGCAGGCCCGCGCCTTTCTGTCAGGCCAGAGCCAAGCCATCCAGCAGGAGCTGGCACAGCGCATGGAAGAGGCCGCCGAGCGGCTGGCCTATGAGGAAGCCGCCCTGTTCCGCGACCGTATCCGGGCTCTGAGCCGTATCCAGGCCCATCAGGACATCAATAATCCGCAGGATGTGGACGAGGCCGACGTCGTGGCCCTGCACCAGGCCGGCGGGGCCGCCTGCATCCAGGTGTTCTTCTTCCGCGCCGGCTGCAATTTCGGCAACCGCAGCTTCTTCCCCACCCAGACCCAGGATCTGCCGGCGGAAGAGGTGCTGGCGGCTTTCCTGGGGCAGTTCTACGACGACAAGCCGCCGCCGCGTGAGATCATGCTCAGTCACCCCCTGGACGAGGCCGACGCCGCCTTGATGACCGAGGCCCTGTCGCAGAAGGCCGGGCGCAAGGTGACCATCAGCGCCCCTCGGCGGGGCGACCGCCGCAAGCTGATCGAACATGCCTATGACAATGCCCGCGAGGCCTTGGGCCGGCGCATGGCCGAAAGCTCGGCCCAGCGTAAATTGCTGGAGGGCTTGGGCGAGCTGTTCGGACTGGATCAGGCGCCTGAGCGGGTCGAGGTCTATGATAACAGCCATATCCAGGGCACCAATGCCGTCGGCGGCATGATTGTTTCCGGCCCCGACGGCTTCATGAAGAACGAGTACCGCAAGTTCAACATTCGCTCCGAGGAGATCACGCCCGGCGATGACTACGGTATGATGCGCGAGGTTCTGACCCGGCGCTTCAAGCGGGCCCAGAAGGAAGATCCCGATCGCGACAAGGGCGGCTGGCCCGATCTGGTGCTGATCGACGGCGGGCGCGGTCAGCTGAATGTGGCACTGGAGGTCTTCGCCGAATTGGGGGTGGAGGAGGTGGCTCTGGTCTCCATCTCCAAAGGGGTTGATCGCAATGCCGGGCGCGAACGCTTCCATATGGAACGCCGCGATAGCTTCACCCTGCCGCCCAATGACCCGGTGATGTATTTCCTCCAGCGCCTGCGCGACGAGGCTCATCGCTTCGCCATCGGCAGCCACCGGGCCCGACGCTCCAAGGCCATCGGCGCTTCGCCCCTGGACGAGCTGGAGGGCATTGGGCCGAAACGCAAGAAGGCCTTGCTGCATCACTTTGGCTCGGCCAAGGGGGTGTCGGAAGCCGGACTGGCCGATCTGGGCGCGGTCGAGGGTATCAGCGGCGCCTTGGCCAAGAAAATCTATGACCACTTTCATCCGGCAGGGTGATTGTAAGCCTGGACGAAAGACTTTCAGCGGCGCTGTTTACGCTTGGGGGGGTGATGCACTAGAATGCCGCCTTGCTTCCAGCCGGCCCGGACATAATGCTCACCAGCCTCCCCAATCTTTTGACCTTGTCGCGCATCGTCGTGATCCCATTGCTGGTCGGCACCTTCTATCTTGAAGGCGATCTCTGGCGCTGGGTGGCCTGCGTCCTCTTCGTCGCCGCCGCCATCACCGATTATTTCGACGGCTATGTGGCGCGTCGCCGCAATATCGTTTCCAGCTTCGGCCGCTTCCTCGATCCCATTGCCGACAAGCTCTTGGTGGCCTCGGTGCTGCTGCTGCTGACCGCCTTTGACCGGTTGGACAAATGGAGCGTACTGCCTGCCCTGGTGATCCTGCTGCGCGAGATTTTGGTCTCGGGCCTGCGGGAATATCTGGCCGAGCTGAAGGTGGGTCTGCCCGTTAGCCGTCTGGCCAAATGGAAGACCGGAATCCAGATGACCGCCCTGCCCACCCTGCTGGTGGGGGATGCCGCACCCTCGTGGATTCCCGCCGTGCCGGTGGGCGTGTCGCTTCTGTGGGTGGCGGCTGCTTTGACCATGATCACCGGCTGGGATTACCTTCAGGCCGGGCTGAAGCATATGTGGGAGCAGCCCAAGTGAGTGGAGGGGCCAAGGCCCTGATGAGCGTCGATGACGCCATCGCCGCCATGCAGGACTATGTCACCGCCGTCACCGAGGAAGAGGTTCTGCCTCTGTCCGACTGCCTGGGCCGGGTGCTGGCCGCCGATCAGATTTCCCCCATCGATGGTCCCGGCTTCGATAATTCTGCCATGGACGGCTGGGCGGTATTCCGCGCCGATCTGGCCGAGGATGGCCCCAGCCGATTGCCGGTGGGCGGACGCATCGCCGCCGGTCATCCCTTGGCCGAAGCCGCCGTTCCCGGTAAGGCCTATCGCATCTTTACCGGCGCACCTGTGCCGGTCGGCCCCGACGCCGTGATCATGCAGGAGCAGTGCGTTGAGGCCGATGGCTTCGTCACCCTGCCTAAGCGGCCCAAGCTGTTCGACAATATCCGCAAGGCCGGCGAGTCGGTCTCGCGCGGCGGCATTCCCCTGATGGCGGGCATCCGATTGGGGCCGCAACATCTGGGGGTGGCCGCCACCATCGGTCTGTCGGCTCTGCCGGTGATCCGGCCTTTGCGGGTTGCTATTTTCTCCAGCGGCGACGAGGTGCGCGAGCCGGGTCAGCCGCTGCCGCCCGGCGCCATCTATGACGCCAACCGTCATAGCCTGCGGGCCCTGCTGCAGGGGCTGGGCACGCAAGTCAGCGACCTTGGCATCCTGCCCGACCGGTTGGAGGTCATTCAATCCACCCTGGCCCGCGCCGCCAAGGACCATGATCTGATCATCACCTCGGGCGGCGTCTCGGTGGGCGAGGAAGATCATATCAAGACGGCGGTTTCGGCATTGGGCGAGCTGCATCTGTGGCGTCTGGCCCTCAAACCCGGCAAGCCTTTGGCTTTGGGCCGGGTCGATGGCGTGGCTTTCCTGGGCTTGCCGGGCAATCCGGTGGCGGTGATGGTGGCCTTCCTGCTGTTCGGGCGGCCTTTGCTGGATCGTCTGTCGGGGGCTGTTCATGTCAGCCCGCGCCGCTATCCCTTGGCGGCGGGCTTTGCCTTGAGCAAGAAGCCGGGCCGCCGCGAGTTTCCCCGCGCCCGGGTCACCTACACCGTCTTCGGCCCGGTGGTCGAATTGCACACAAGCGATTCCTCAGGGGTTCTGACCTCAATGACCAGCAGCGACGGCTTGCTGGATTTGGCCGCCGAGGGGGTGGAGATCGCTCCTGGCGATATGGTGCCCTTCATTCCCTTCGCCGAGTTGCTGGCATGAAGATCCTCTATTTCGCCTGGCTGCGCTCGAAGATCGGCACGGGGGAAGAGGATCTGACGCCGCCCGCCGATGTGGTCACCGTCGGCCAGATCATGGCTTGGCTGAGCACCCGCAGTCCCGGCCATGCCGAGGCTTTTGCCAAGCCGGCCCTGATCCGTGCCGCCGTCAACCAGGACTTCGCTGGGCTCGACCAGCCGGTCGGGGCTGACGACGAGCTGGCCTTCTTCCCGCCTGTCACTGGGGGCTGACCCCATGATCCGCGTCCAGAGCGAAGACTTCGATCCCGGCGCTGAAATCGCCCGCCTCTCAGGCCTCGGCCCGGCGACGGGCGCGGTCGCCAGTTTCCTTGGGCTGGTGCGCGGCGATGATGATCTGGTCGCCATGACCCTGGAACATTATCCCGGTATGACCGAGCGTCAGCTGGCCTCTATCGAAGAGGAAGCCCGGCGGCGCTGGAAGCTTTTGGATGTTTCCATCATCCATCGCTTCGGCAGGCTGCTGCCTGGGGATCGGATCGTGTTGGTGGTGGTGGCCTCGAGCCATCGCGGCGAGGCCTTTGCCGCCTGCGAGTTCCTGATGGACTGGCTGAAGACCAAGGCGCCCTTCTGGAAATTGGAAGAACGCTCGGGCCACGAAGATTGGGTCGCCGCCAAAAGCGATGACGAGCAGCGGTCGGACCGATGGTAGAAGTCGTCGATCCCGCCGAGCCCATGATCCAGCCGCGCAAAAACCGTGAGCTGTTCCAATATCTGATCACCACCTTCCAGGCCATGCTGCCGCCGGAAAAGAGCGTCCATTTTTCCATGCTGGCCGACGAGCTTTTGAAGTCGGTGGATGAGAATTGCAATGCCTGCCAGCTGGCGGCCCGCGAGGATGACGCCACCGCGCGCGATCCCCGCCGCAGCCGCTTCCTGCTGCGTCTGGTGGTGGGCCGGGTCTCGCATCTGTTCTCCGGCAATCGGCCCATGATGCCGCGCACCCTCATCGAGGGGCTGGACCGCTATATGAAGAAGGCCTTCGGGTCGATGATCTACGAGGAGCTGAACGCCGAGGCCGATCAGCTGCTTTATCGCCTGAATTGCGACGACGACAAGGAGATGTGGCAGAAGATTCGCGAAAACCCCGATTGGGCCCGCTTCGTCGATACGGTCTTCATCCGCATCCTGTTCCGCTTCGAGAATTTCGCTCATGGCAAAAAGGTCTTCATGACCAACCTGGACGCCACCTTCCAGGAAATCTCGAAATGTAGCTTCACCGAGGAGCATTTTTTCGCGGTGTTCGAAGGTCTGTTCGCCGATCTTTATGAACATATGGATCAGGAAGAACAACGCCTGCGCTGGGACTTTCACTTCGGCGACGGCACCTGCAAGCGCATCTCGGGCATCCTCGACCTGGGGCTGGTCAATTATCTGAAGAAGCGCAACAGCCGCATGCTGGGATCAGGCCGAGCCTTGCCCGGCGACAAAGTGCCGAAGAAATAAAAAGAGGCCCTCACCCCGACCCTCTCCCGCAATGCGGGAGAGGGTGGCACGCGGCAGCGTGACGGGTGAGGGAAAGACTCAGGTGGGAATGCGACCCACCAGAGCGTCGTAGTCGGCGATCAGTGCGGCGGTGATGGCGCCCGGAGTGAAGCGGTATTCGCCGATCTCGCCCACCGGAGTAACCTCGGCGGCGGTGCCGGTCAGGAAGACTTCCTGGGTCTTGGCCAGTTCCTCAGGCAGGATCTTGCGCTCGATCACCTTGAAGCCGCGCTTCTTGGCCAGATCAATGACGGTACGGCGGGTGATGCCGTCCAAGAAGCAATCGGGGACGGGGGTATGAATCTCGCCGTCGATCACCAGGAACATGTTGGCGCCGGTGGCCTCGGCCAGATTGCCCTGCCAGTCCAGCATGATGCTGTCGCTATAGCCCTGGCCCTCGGCGTCGTGCTTGGACAGGGTGCCGATCATGTAAAGGCCGGCGGCCTTTGACTGGGTGGGCGCGGTCTCGGGGTGCGGGCGCTTCCACTTGGAGAAGTTCAGGCGGATGCCCTTCTTGCGCAGCTCGTGCGGGAAATAGGACGGCCAGACCCAGGTGGCGATGGCCATATGGATCTTGGTCTGCTGGGCGGCGACACCCATCTGCTCGGCGCCGCGATAGGCGATCGGGCGGACATAGCCATCGACGATGTTGTT
>Ga0302190_10001479_pt1 | contig 15671 bp, 9 predicted proteins | sample II_Bog_E2_3_FD_198784 | JGI IMG/M metagenome (GOLD analysis project Ga0302190, IMG submission 198784) | Peat permafrost microbial communities from Stordalen Mire near Abisko, Sweden - II_Bog_E2_3 | ecosystem: Environmental > Terrestrial > Soil > Wetlands > Peat | place: Sweden: Abisko, Stordalen... | reverse complement strand
TCGGTCGCGACCGGCGACGCTTCAGCGTAGAAATTGCGCGCCTGATACAGATAATCCCAAGCCTTGTTGTCTTCCGGCGCTCCAATCCAGACGTTGAAGTTCGCGTTGATCCACGACCCCGGCACAATTGATTTCAGAGAACTGACGTTCGTGTGCCGCGTAATCGCCTCGCTTACCGTCACCGCTTCCATTCCCGGTTCTTTCTGCAACGCGTCGTAGAATCGCCGCAGGAATTCCCGTCCCGACTGCGGATAATATTCCCACGCATTTTCGCCATCCAGAATGATTGGGACCAAAGCGTCCTGCCCGTTCGCAAGCACCGGCTGCGCCGACTCCTTGATCTTCTGGATCAGATTATTGGCCGCGTCTTGCGGCGGCATCCCCGAATACACGAATCCGATCAGATCCGACAGCGTGTGGTCGCGGAACAGCAGATTCATCCGCGTATCGTTGTTCTCGTAGCGATAAATCGTGTACAGCCGGTGCGCCAGGTCCGAATTGAGGCGTCCGTAACCGTCGCGCGAGAAATTCATCCCCAGCGTCCGCCCCAGCACGCCTTCGTCGGTCGCCATCCACTTCACTCCCAACTCGTGCGCAATCGCCAGCGTCTCTTCGGAAACGCTGCCCTCCGACGGCCACACGCCTTTCGGCCGCACCCCAAACACTTTTTTATGCAGGTCCAGTCCGCGCTGCAATTGCTCGCGGGCATCGTCGGGATGCCGATACCGGTTCTGCGGCAAGGGCAGTCCCGGCGACGACACCGCCCCCATCTGCGTGTCGCACACCAGCGGCAGAATGGGATGATAAAAAGGCGAAGTCGAAATTTCGATCAAACCCTTCTTGGCCGCTTCCGCATGCACCGGCAGCACCCGGCCCAGCAACTCGCGCTCCCGCCCGATCACCAGCCGCTGATCTTCGAGCGTATAGTTCCGCCCTTTGCGAATCAGTTCCGCAATGTCCTTCTCCGCCAGAAAATATTCGTCAAACCATCCAATCTGCGAAAGCACCTGCAGGTCTGTAAAATCCTGCGCCTGAAAATATTTCTCCGCCCGTTCCGGCGATTCTCCCGCCCCGTGACATTTCTCCCACAGCTCGCGATACCGCGGATAACGCCCGATGACATTCGCGGGATTCGCCTGAAACAAATATTGCAGCGCGAACCGCCGTTCCGCCTCCGTCAGGTCCTTCGCGGACTTCGCCACCACCTGCAAAAACGGATCCTGCGCCTCGCCCGAAACGTATTCTTGAATCTGCGTGATCAGCGAAGGCACCAGATTGAACGTCTGGTGCACCTGTGGGAACTCGTCCAGCAGTTTCACCATTCCGTAGTAATCCTTCAGCGCATGCAGCCGCGTCCAGGGCAGGCGATACTGCCCCGTCACCAGGTCCTTATAGAACGGCTGGTGCTGGTGCCACAGAATTACGACTCGCAGTTGGGCCATGATCCTCAGTCCGACTTAGGGAAACGCTGATTAAGTCTCGGGTTCCCCCCGTGCACCCCTGTGCACCCTGTGGTTGATGCTTTCTGCCGAAACTTAATGAGAGTCTCCTTTAGTACATCGGCAATCCGTCAGTTTAATTCATTCGGCCAGCCCCACCTCGCAGAAACGCCCGCAGAGTGCCTGATAGATAATGGGCAGTGGAACCAGAAACGGAAAAACCCATGCGCTCGAAACCCAAATTCATCTTCTTCGACGTCGGCAACACCCTGCTCTTCCCCAATCGCAGCCGCATTCACGCGCCTCTCACCGACCGCGGCTTTGTGCCCGAGCCCGAACACCTGCGCGACCTGGAATGCCGCACCAAGAATCGTTTCGACGGCATGATGACCACCAACGGCAGCACCGACCACAGCTTCTGGTGGATGTTCTACTCCCAGTTGCTCTCCGAACTCGGCCTCGAAGACGACGCCGCCCGCGATCAACTGGTCTCCGGCATCCGCAACTCCGCCAACTGGGACCAGATTCGCCCCGGCACCGCCGAGCAACTGCACCAGATCGGCGAGCAGTACAAGATCGCGGTCATATCCAATGCGGATGGCGGAATCGAAGATGTGTTGACAAGATGCGGCATCGCTCGCTGCTTCCGTACCATCACCGACTCCGGCCTGGTCGGCTACGAAAAGCCGCACCCGGAAATTTTCCGCCAGGCCCTCCAGAGCATGAACGCCACTCCCGAAGAGAGCCTCTACGTCGGCGACGTCTATTCCGTGGATTACCTCGGCGCCACCGCCGCAGGCATGCAAGCAATCTTGATGGATGTCCCCGGCGCCTACCGCGACAAAGCAGTGCCGCGCGTGGAATCGCTTGAGGAATTGCAGATCGCATTGCACGGAAATTGATTGTCGGCGCGTGGCCCCGAAGATGTGCGCGTGGGAACCCGTCTTCGGGCGTTCAGGCAATCCGGCGGGACGAAATGGCTACAGGTCACAGCCCCGGAGGGGCGACCTAACTTAGCCCAGCGCTTCAGCGCTGCGGAAAAACTCCGGTTCGCGCCGGTTTTGGGAAGGGCACGAGTTCCACTCGTGCCGTAACTGCCGCGAAATCATCAGCGGCTTCCAGCCGCTGGGGGAATGCTGCGCTTGAAAAACACTTTTTCCGCAGCCTGTTTAGCCGCTGAGGGCACGACGCCTACTGCACCTCAATCACCTGATGATCATGACAATCCGGATTGATCGTCTCATAGAGCCGAGCCAGCAACTCCCGCCCGTACCGCGCCACAAAACTTACCCCCGCCACTTCGCGCTCCTGTAACGCCTTGTGCGGAAACAAGGCATGGCTCAACGCATCCGCGTGCCGCGTGATCGCCTCATTCCGCAGCAACTCCGCGCGTGACGCCCGCCCTTGCAGCCGGTTGACCTGATGCCACATTCGCATCCGCGCGCGGTCCGCTGCCTCGATTAGAGTTGAATCCAGCTTGCCAATCGATTCGCGCAGAGCACTCATCGACTGCTCCGCACTCGCATACGCCTCCGAAAAACGCACCTGCAAATCCGGAGGCAAACACCGAGCCGCAATCGTCTCACGCACTTTCTCCGGACCCAGCAACACCTCAGGCAGCCCCAGTTGATAGCGCTTCAAAATTCTCTCCGCCTTCGCCTCGACCAGCGTCGCCGAAAACCGCGGCAGAATCGGCGTCACCCGTCCCAGCAATTTCTCATATACCACGCCGGCCTGCGCGAAATACGCCACCTCCGCCGCTCCGCCCGTATAAACCAGCGTGGGCAGCAGGTAGTCCTGCACCACCGGCCGCAACAGCACATTCGGATTGAACTTCTCCGGCGCCGCGTCAATCCGGCCCAACAGTTCTTCGCGCGAATTCTTTTCCTCACCCACTGCAAAGTCCCCGCCATTACCGTGACCGCCGTTGCGCCGCCGCACCACGGTGCGCGCGCCATTTTTCACTTCAAACAGCAACGTGCTCGCGGACGTCACTTTCACCTGCTGGTGATATCCCGCCGCCTCAATCGCCTTGCCCCGCCCGAGCAATGCCTCGTCCAGTTCCGGCGCCCGTTCAATCGCCGCCCGGAACAAAGGTTTCGCCAGATCATGAAACTCCTTATCCGCCGGATCAAGCAAAATTACTCCCCAATCCGCAAACAGCCCCGCAAACAGCCGCGCAAACGCGCTACCGAGATTTTCCCCGGGACGATACGCCTCCCGCAGCCAAGTCGCGACCTCCGAATCCCCCAGCAAAGCCGCGGCGCGCTCAACCACCGCCTGAATGTCCGCCCCAAACTTCACGGTCCCCACCGGCGCATCGCCTACGGCATTACTTTCAAACGCACGATTTCCCACCGCCAGCCGCTCCGGCAGTCCGCGTTCCGAAAGCAGCGCCACATGATTGACTTCAGCCAAATCATGATCCTCGGTCGCCAGCCAGAAAACCGGAACGCACTCCACTCCCGCCGCCGTAGCCTGTTCCGCCAGCTTGACTGCCGTCAGCGCCTTGAAAATCGAAAACAGTGGCCCGCCAAACAATCCGACCTGCTGCCCCGTAACCGCCGCCAGCGCCCCGCGCCGAAGTCGCTCAATATTGGCCAAAGTCTTAGCCGAAGCGCCCCACCCGCGATTCTGCCGCTCCAGAATCCCGCTAACCGCGCCGCGCCGCGCCGCGTCGTAAACCACGCGCTGCGCCTCGTCCTTCACCCACTCCGAAAAAACCGGCGACCGCGGATACATCCCGCGAACCGAAGAAGTGTAGGCAAGATAATCCAGGAAAAGCCGCGTGCTGTGCGGAATCTGCGCGAACGGCAAACACTGCCCCTTCATCGGCAGCTCTCCGGACATCGGCTCACAGTCGCGATCCGCATATGTTTCATTAGCCCAAACTCAACTACATCAGATGACGCAGAATCGGTCGGGTTGCAGAGAGTGTTCTGCCACCTACCGCCTCTCCACCACCACCGCCACCTTATCCTCATACGCCACCCGCCAATCCCGCGGCAGCTCGCGCAACAAATTCGCCAGCGTCGAATCCGCAGGCAACAGCGCCGTCCGCACCTGCCAATCCGTCAGCACTCCCTGCCATCCTGGCTCTACCCGAGTCAGGATGATGTACCGCTGAATCCGTTCCGAGCCGTAAAGGTCGTGACGGTCATCCACTACCACCCTGCGCTCGGGATACATCCGATAAATGACATACCCTCCCCACGAATCCGTCGAGAAAACCGGATCCGTCCCCGCCTTCCCAGCAAACTCCGTCTGCAGAAAATTCACCGCCGCCACCGGCACTTTCTTCGCATCGAACTGCGCGTCAATCAGCTGCCGCGATCCCAGCCATCCCCCGTGAAGGCAGATCGCGAACGCCAACGCCACCGAAACCACCGGCCAGAGATGCCAGCGAAGCTGCATCTCCTGCGCACCCATGCGATCCGAGAAGTCCACAATTCGCGCCGCGCCCTTGCGCACCCAATGCCATGCGCCCTCCCGATCCGCCAACGCAGCAAAGTTGTCCCACAGAATCGGCCCGGCAATCAGCACCAGCAGCATTGCAGACACCGGAAGATTGCGCGAGGCATACAATCCCGCATACACCGCCAGCAGCATCACCAGCAGTTGACTAAGCCCCAGCCGGTGACGGCCCGCCGAAGCGCGATCTCCAGAACCACGGTCTCCAGAACGACGATCTCCCGAACCATGATCTCCAGAACGACGATTCCCCGCCAGCGCGACCACCACCAACAGCAGAATGACCGCAAAACAACGCTCCGCCCAGCCGTGAAAATCGGGCGAGCGAAACTCTTCAATCTGGTCCATCAGATAGCGATCGCTCAGATAACGATAGATGTGCTCATGCAGCCGCCAGCCATACGGATTCGCCAGCGTCGCCGCCGCCGAGGCCACCCAAGCCGCTGCCATCACCCGCCCCCGGCGCGCAGCCCGAACCGCCACAAAGCCATCCCGCGCGCGGACGCTCTCCACAAATGCCGCGAAAGCGTAGATTCCCAGCAGCGCGAGTCCAAAAATCCATCCACCATGCAGGTTCACCCACAGCACCATCGAGACGGGAAAGAGCCATGGAATCCATCGCGTCAAGCTTCGCTGATCGCTCGCCGCGCCGCCAACAGCAACCGACGAACAGCGATCCGCGATCCGCGGCCATTGTTCCCACCATTCCAGCGCCACAAACCAAAGCAGCGAAAACAGCCAGCTCACAATGTGCGGCCGCGCGTAGACGTGAATCATGGCCGCGCCCTCCGCCAGCAGCAACAGCGCAATCGCCAGCGGCAGGCCGGTCCCGCGCCGCAAGAGTTGCGAGAGCAGCAGCGTCAGAACCGCGGCCACCAGCAAGGCGCACAACCACACCACTCCGTTCAGTCCGCAAGCCCGGTGCAGAACTCCAAGCGCAATGTCGTACAGCCACTCCCAGGCAAACCACGGTTGACCTTGCATCAGCGAAGAATATGCATCGGTGCGTGGCAGCGAGTGCGTCGCCAGAATCCCCTCGCCGGTTCGAATGTGCCACCCAATGTCCGGGTCCGCCAGCGGACGATTCGACAACGGCCCCGCCAGCAGCGACCAGAAAAGAAAGATGAAAATGAGATCCCGCACCGAAGGCACAAGAAAGCGCTGAACGGACGAACTAGGCTGCGCCGGGGTTATCGAAGTGTGAACGAGCACGGTGTGAAGAAGCAGTGTATGCGGAGCTTGACCACCGAAGCCAGCGGAATCCTCCACCAAGATCTTCGGCCTCTCCTTCGTGTCCCTTCGTGTCCTTAGTGGTAAAAGGTTTGAGCGAACTGCGCCACCGCCCCGCCGCTGATAGTGATGCCGTCCCCCAGCCGATATAATCGAATTACCGTGAAACGCGCCGCTGTTCTCGTCGTGGTCGGGTGCTTCCTCTTCTGCGCGTCGCTCCGCGCCCAAAATGCCCCCGCGCCCGGCCCAGTTTCCACCGGACGAACCCTGGTCGTGATCCCCTTCGAAAACGACTCTCCGACGCCCGGTCTCGAATGGATCGGCGAATCCTTCCCCGAAGCCTTCCACGAGCAGCTGAATTCTCCTGTCCTCTACGTCGCCAGCCGCCACGAGCGCCTCCGCGCCTACGATCGCCAGGGTCTCCCCGCCGGCATTCATGCGTCGCGTGCCACCCTCTACCGCCTCGCCGAGCAAATGGATCTCGACTACGCCGTGCTCGGCTCCTATCGCTACGACGGCGCCCGCCTCACCGCCACCGCCCAGTTGCTCGACATGCGGGCGCAGAAACTCCTGCCCGCCAGCAACGAGTCCGCTCCCCTCGCCGATCTCGGCACCCTGCAATCCGCTCTCGCCTGGGATCTGCTGCACACGATTCGCAGTGACTTCTCCATGCCCAAGGAGAAGTACGTCGCCAGCATCGTTCCCCTGCGCCTCGACGCCCAGCAGAACTTCATTGGCGGCCTGCTGGCGTCTACCGCTGAAGAAAAAATTCGGCGCTACCGCGAAGCCACCCGCCTCGATCCCGCTTACGCGCGAGCCTGGATGGAACTGGGCAAGACCTACTACAACCAGCACGCGTACGAACCGGCGATCTCCGCCCTCAGCCAGGTTCCCCGTTCCGCCACCGTCGCCCGCGAGGCCAATTTCTATCTCGGTCTCGCCGCCTACGCTCACGGCGACTTCGCAAAATCCGAAACCGCCTTCGAGTTCGTAGCCGCGCGCTTGCCCCTCGCCGAGGTCTATAACAACCTGGGAGTCGTCGCCGCCCGCCGCAGCCAGAAACAAGCCGCCGACGATTTCGAGCGCGCCATCCAGAACGACCCCAGCGACGCCGACTATCACTTCAACCTCGCAGTCACTCTCAACCAAGCGGGCGATCGCCCCGCCGCGACCCGCGAACTGCACACCACCCTCGATCGCCGCCCTAGCGACGTCGAAGCCAAAATGCTCCTCGACGCGCTCACGCCAACCATCAGCAGCGGTGTCGTCGCAGCCAGCACCACGACTGCGAAAGTCCCCGTCGAGCGCATCAAGCACAACTACGAGGAAGACGCTTTCCGCCAGATGACCGTGCAAATCGGAAGCTGGGCCGAACAGCGTTTTGTGCACTCCGATCCCCGCGCCCATGCGCGCTTTCACGTCGAACTCGGCAAGGAACTCCTGGCCCACGGATTCACCACCGAAGCCGAAGCCGAATTCCGCCACGCCGCAGCCGTCGATCCCAACAACTCCGAAGCTCAAAATCTAAAGCGCACCCTGGCGACCCAACTGGCCGAGAAAGCGCAGCCCCAGCCATGAGCCCATCAAAGTCATTCGCCCGCCCGAAGCAATTCTGGATTCACCATACCGCCTGCTTTCTGGCCGCGCTCCTTCTCCTCGCCGCCTCCTGCTCCGCCGACGTCCTGCGCATCTCCATCAACGACGCCATCCAGCCCGTCACCGCCGAATTCATCGGACGCGCCCTCGACACCGCCGCCGCCAACCACGATCAGGCCGTCCTCATCGAGATCAACACTCCTGGAGGCCTCGTCGATTCCACCCGCGACATCATCGAAAAAATCGTCGCCTCGCCCGTGCCCGTCATCCTCTACGTCACCCCCAGCGGCAGCCGCGCCGCCTCCGCCGGATTCTTCATCCTCGAATCCGCCGACGTCGCCGCCATGGCTCCCGGCACCAACACCGGAGCCGCTCATCCCGTCATCCTCGGCGAAAAGATGGACGACGTCATGAAATTGAAACTCGAGAACGACGCCGCCGCCCTCATGCGCTCCGTCGTCGCCAAGCGCGGACGCAACGTCGAACTCGCCGAAAGCGCCGTCCGCGAGTCGAAATCCTTCACCGATCAGGAAGCCCTCGACAAGCACCTGATCGAGTACATCGCGACCAGCGAGCAAGACCTGTTCCGCCAGCTCAACGGCAAGAGCTTCAAACGCTTCAACGGCGCAACCGTCACCCTCACCTTCGCTGCGAACGATGCCCAGCCCGTGCGCGACTACAAGATGACGCTCAAAGAGCGCATCCTCTCCTACCTCATGGACCCGAACGTCGCCTTCATCCTGCTCGCCATCGGAGCCCTTGCCCTCTACGCCGAATTCAACCATCCCGGCGCGGTCATTCCCGGCACCGTCGGCGTGGTCTTCATCCTTCTCGCCGCCTTCGCCCTGAATCTGCTGCCCGTGCGTTTCGCCGCCATCGCCATGATCGTCGGAGCCTTCGCCCTCTTCGCCGCCGAAGCCAAATTCGCCAGCCACGGCGTCCTCACCACCGGAGGCATCGCCCTTCTCACCATCGGCGGCCTGTTCCTGGTCGACGGCCCCATCCCCGAAATGCGCGTCCGCCTCTCCACCGCCCTCGCCGTGAGCATCCCGCTCGGAATCATCACCGCTTTCCTGATGAGCATCGCCGTCCGCGCCCGCCGCAACAAAATCGTCACCGGCCAACAAGGCCTGATCGGCGAAATCGGCATCGCGGAAACCCAACTCGCCCCTGCCGGAAAAGTCTTCGTCCACGGCGAACTCTGGGACGCCGTCTCCACTATCCCCATCCCCGCCGGAGAACAAATCGTAGTCCGCCAAATCGACGGCCTGACCCTCCGAGTCGATCCCGTAACGGCAGCAAGACCGGTAACCGCATAAAAGCACGCCAACAACCAGCCGTGACCCCAATCACTGACAGTTCACCTTCCCCTTGATCTAATTTCTATAGAACCTCCAAAAGCACTTTCTCGATGGAAGGGAGAGAGCGATGCAATTCCACCTGGAAATAGCCGAACTGAATCTGCTCGCCAACGTCCTGTTGGAACAAGACCCACGGCCGTACCAAGAGCTTATGAACAAGATACTGGCGCGCGACTTGCGATTAGACGGAGACGAACTTCAACAAGCCGCCGACCTCCTTGCCGCCAAAAAGCTCCGCCTCAAGGATGAAATCGCCCGCCAGCCCGACGCCTCGCTAAAGCTGAATCTGGAGCAGCAACTGGCGCTGCTGCATCGCGTCCTGGAGCGGGTCAACGAAGCCTGCATCATGTTCTAAAAGCCGTCCCCGCGACGGATGCCTTCGTGTCGCTCAGTCTAGTTGTCATCCTGAGCCGGGGGTGCCCCACGTCTCGCGCTTTTCGAGACGTGGGATTCCACCGACCCATCAATCTGGGGATTCTTTCAACAACTTTTCGCACCCTTTGCGATGAGTGGAATTCCACCGCCGCGTGAATCTCAAACCATCACCAACACCCTGTGTCCCCCATCACAGACACTCCACGCGCCGCGCGCAACACTACGAATTGGCTTGGGGCAGTTTCGAGGCGTACCCGTCCAACCAGACGGCCCTCGAAGCCGCCCCAAACCCATTTCAGCGGGAACGGAAACTACCAGCTCCTTCCAACCCCGCATCATCCTGAACACTCCACTACTCCGTTCCGCACAGCCCGCACCCGCCCTCGTGCGCTACAATCCGCTCATACTCGAACGAGCGATTTGACTGGAGGCATCTATGGATTTCGGATTACCGGTGGTCAGCATTGGCATCGTCATTGTCATCATCTATCTGCTGAGTTCCATCAAGATCCTCGCCGAATACGAGCGCGGCGTAATCTTCCGCCTGGGACGCCTCTTGGGTACGGCGAAAGGTCCGGGAGTAATTCTGGTCTTCAGCCCCATCGATCGCATGGTGCGCATTTCGCTTCGCCAGGAAGCGATCGAGGTTCCGCCCCAGGACGTCATCACCCGCGACAACGTCACGTTGAAAGTCAACGCGGTCATTTTTCTGCGCGTGATCGATCCCAACAAGGCCGTCGTCGAAGTCTCGAACTACGCCTACCAGACGTCGCAGTTCGCGCAGACCACTTTGCGCTCGGTGCTCGGCGAACAGGAGCTCGACGAATTGCTCGCCCACCGCGACAAGATCAACTTGCGCCTGCAAAGCATCCTCGACACGCACACCGCGCCCTGGGGCGTGAAGGTCGCCAACGTGGAAGTCAAGCAGGTGGATATGCCCGAGTCCATGCTGCGCGCCATGGCCAAGCAGGCCGAGGCCGAACGCGAGAAACGCTCCAAGATCATCCACGCCGAAGGCGAGTTCTCGGCCGCGCAGCGCCTGGTCGACGCCGCGCACTTGTTGTCCACCGAGCCGGCCAGCATCCAGTTGCGCTATTTGCAGACGCTCACCGAAATCGGCGTCGAGAAAAATACGACCGTCGTGTTCCCCGTGCCCATCGACTTCTTCTCCGGTTTGCAGAATTTGCTCGCGGGCCCGAAGCCGCCGGCAAAAAGCTAGAGGTCAACGTCAATTCACATGTCCACGGCGCAGCAGGATACGGAAATCACGTTTGGCACGGGCCGCATGCTGGCCATTTTTTTCGTATTTGTGCTGGTGTGCGCTTTCTTCTTTGCCATCGGCTTTTCGCTCGGCCGGAAAACCACGACCGCGGTCAATGGCTTGTCGATGAGCCCTTCAGCGGGAACTCCAGCCAGCGCCGTTCGGCCTTCCCCGGCAAAAAACGACGCGCACGGCGCTCCCACGCCAACGCCGCAGTCCGGCGATTTTAGTTTTTACAAGGCCGTGGGCGAGAAAAACGCCGACGCCGCGCTTACGCCGCCCGAGGCGAAGACTCCAACGGAAAACGCAGCGGCTCCGGCGGCGGACAAGACGCCAAAGGCCGCCACCGAAACCGCGCCGGCAACTCCTGCCGCCGGAAGCTACTACGTGCAGGTGGCTGCGGTTACCCGGAAGGAAGATGCCGACGCGCTCGTTGAGGCCTTGAAGAAGAAGCAGTATCCCGCCTTCACCACCAGCAATCCCTCCGTCGACAAGTTCGTTCGCATTCAGGTCGGACCCTATGCCGAGTGGAAAGACGCCGAAGCGATGCGCACCCGCCTCATCGGCGATGGCTACAATCCGATCGTGAAAAAATAGAGAGGAATTGGTGATTGGCAATTTGTAATTGGTAATTTGAAACCTGAGATTACCGGCATGGGATTGGTTTTAAATTGCAAATTGCAAATCACCAATTACAAATTTTATGGATCACGCCGCTCGCGATCTCGACCGTTTTCTGCACGCCATCGCCGATCCCACGCGCCGCCGTATTCTGCAAGCGCTCAAGGAAAAAGGCGGATGCTCTCTCGATAAGGAAACGGGCCTCTGCGCCGGCGATATCGAAGAGCGCGTGAAGCTCGCGCAGCCCACCGTTTCCCATCACATGCGCATCCTGGAGAAGGCCGGCGTGGTCGAGGCAAAAAGAGAAGGTCACTGGCGCTGGTACCGCCGCAACGAAAAGATCATCGCAGAAATGATGCGGCGATTGAAGGCCCAGCTCTAGCCGGAAAGCGCTTGGCAGGCTGCGAAAAAACTCTGCTTCACGCCGGTTTCGGGAAGGGCACGACTTCCACTCGTGCCGTAACGACCCCGAAATCAACAGCGGCTTCCAGCCGCTGGGGAATGCCGCGTTGGAAAAACACTCTCTCCGCAGCCTGCCAGGAACTCTGATTAAGTCCCGGTCCCCCCCGTGCACCCCTGTGTACCCTGTGGTTTATGCTTTCTGCCGACACTGGTTCAGAGACCCCGAACCGGGAAGCACCTATGCTCCCGCGCCCGCTGTAGCCGCCTTATCTTCGCTCTTCTCTTCTGTGTCCGTAGGCGTCTTTGGAGTCTTCCCTTCTCTCTGGCTCAGCGCGCGCACCTGCTCGATCAGGTCCGCCACCTCAAACGGCTTGGCCAGCGCAGGCACGCCATGCTCCTGTAGGAAGGTACGGGTCTCCTCGTCGGTCACCGAGGAGAAAGTCAGCAGCAGCCCTTTCTCCTGACCCGGACAGTTGCCCGCGATCCACTCGTAGATTTCTTTCACGTTGCAGCCGCCCGCCATGCTGCCATTCATTACGGCTACGTCAAACGCGCCCTCGCGGAGCCGTTGCTGCATGTCCGCTGCGCTCGTGGAAGTCGTAACCTCGGCTCCCGCGCCGGCCAGAACATCGCGTTCCAAATCCAGCACCGCCGCTTCGTCTTCCACCAGAAGCACACGCCCGGCCAGCAACGACTCTCGTCGCTTGGGTGGAGTCGTCTCCACCATGGCCGGCTTGTCGCTCGCCAGCAACCGTACTTCGATCGTCGCTCCACCCTCTTCGCGGTTGCGGGCCAGGATTTCTCCTCCATGTTCCTTCACAATTCCGTAGCAGATGCTCAACCCAAGCCCCGTGCCTTTGCCCACTTCCTTGGTAGTGTAAAAAGGATCGAAAATCCGCTTTGGGTCCTTAATTCCCGGACCGCTGTCGCTGAACTCCACGCATACCTGTTCGTCTTTCTTGCAGACACGCACCCTCAGCACGCCTTGGCCGCGATCCTCCACCATGGCGTCGAGCGCGTTGTTCACGATGTTCAGAAAGACCTGCTCCAACTGATGCGGGTCGCCCATTACCGCGGGGAGGTCCTCGGGAATTTCGCGTTCCAGCGAAACATTGTTGACCTTCAGATCGTATTCGCGCAGGGTGAGCGACTCTTCCAGCACCTTCCGCAGATCCACTTCCTGTTTTTGCGGTTTGCGCTGACGCGCGAAAGAAAGCAGATTCTGCACAATGCGGTGCGTCCGCTGCGCCTGCTTGAACACCTTCCGCACATAGTCGGCCGGACCCTCCTCAAGGCCCGCGCCTTCCAGCAGCTGCGCATAGCCGAGGATTGCCGTCAGCGGGTTGTTCAACTCATGCGCCACGCCCGAAATTAGTTGGCCGACCGCCGACATTTTTTCGCTCTGCAGCAGTTGCTCCTGCGTCCGCCGCAAGTCTTCATACGCCCGGCAAGTCTCTTCGTAGAGCTGCACCTTTTCGATCGCCGTCGCCAGTTGCCGGCTGATGGCGACCAGCAGGTTCTCATCGTTGCTGGAGTAGTGCCGGTCTTCCTTCCCCGCAATGCCCATGATGCCAATGGGTTTGTCCTTGCTCCAAAGCACAACCCAAACCCAGTACGGCAACCGGTCGGCGCAGGCGAACTCCACCACCGCCGGGGGCAGATGGGGCACAAAGTCCTGGGTCACGACTTCGGCTCGCGAGCGCATCACCAGATCGCCCAGCCCTTCCGGAAAGACGACTTCCGCCATGCGCGCGCGCGCCTCGCTGCGCGGCCCCCAACCGGCGCGCCGCCGGTAGGTACCATCGGGTTGTGTCGCGAGATAGACCGACCCGTTCTCCGCGCCAAACAGTGAGATCACCTGCCGCAGCGTCAGGTTCAGGATCTCATCCAGATCGAACGATTGCGTTGCGATCACGGCCATCGCATTGAGCGCGTTCAACTCGCGGTTGCGTCGCCGCATTTCATCTTCCGAGCGTTTCTTCTCGGTGATGTCGAGGACGAAGCCCTGATAGCGTTCGATGAGGCCGCTGGCCGCGCGCGTGGCAAAGCAACTCTGCGCCACCGTGAGCACCGTGCCATCCTTGCGCCGCACCGTGGTTTCAAAGTTGCGCACATAGTTGTGCGCCTCGATTTCCTTGCGAAACGCCTCTCGTTCCTCCGCCACCGCATACAACACGCTGCCCATGTCGAGCGCCATTAATTCGTCGCGGCTGCTGTATCCGAGCAGCGTGACGAAGGCGTCGTTGCAGTCCAGCAGATCGCCCTCTGGCGTCGCCACAAACACGCCTTCCTGCACCTGCTCAAACAACATGCGGTATTTCTCTTCCGCCATTTCCCGCGCCGTCGTGTCGTGCACTACATGGATGGTGGCCTTCTGCCCTCCCGGCTCCGTGTACAACGAACTGGAAACCGCCGACTGCCCTCCAAAACACGGATCGCTCGTCTCCGTCAGACCCAAACCACGCTCGCAATACGGACATCCGCGCCACGGATTTGTCTGCGGCAAGATCTCCTGGCACGACCGGCCCAATACATCGCTGGCCGGCTTTTCCAGGCGCTGCAACAGCGCTTGATTCGCCCTGACGATGCGGAACTCCGCGTCGTGCGCCAGAATCACATCGAGGATGGAATCGAAGGTGTTCGCCCACTGCTGCTGCGAGCGTGTCACCTGCTCCTGCAGCCGCAGATTCTCCACCGCCATTCCCAGCTTCCGCGCCGCCGTTTCCAGAAACTCCAGTTCTTCCCGCCTGTGCCGACGACGGTCCGCGCACGCCAGCGCCAGCATTCCGATCGTCGACTTTTTTCCTTGTATCGGCAGCAGCACCACATGATGAATACCGTGCTTCCCCAATTGCCGCCGCTCCATCTCCGCCATCTCCGCGAGTTTCATCACCACCGCTCGGTTTTCGCGGAGAACACCTGCCTCGGTTTCACCCGTCCCAGTTTGCCCAAGGGCGCGCAGAAATTCAGCCGACAAGCCGGAGTGCTGCGTGGGCACCATGCGCTCGCCGACCATCCACTGGAACCACGCCGCTTTCGCTCCCACCACCGCCTTCAGTCGTTCCAGCGCGGTCTGCATCATGGGCGCATGATTCTGGCCGCGCGCAATGGTGACGCTCAGCCCGTTCAGCACCGCCAACCGGCGCGAGCGCAACCGCAAGTCCTCCAGCACCACCACCAGCAGGCTCGACCCAAACATCGCCTCCGCCAGTAGGTAGGCTTCACTCGGAATGTGGCTGGTGAATGGAGGCCAGTTCAAATTCAAGGTCAGCAGGCCCGCGCCGAACAGAAAGGGACCGATCCCAATCCGCCCCCAGCGGCTGCGCAGCAGTTCGAGGAACGCCAGAACCGCGATCGCCCGGCATACTACTTCCAGCCCCGCTCCCAGGATTTTCACATCTGGAAAATAGAAGGGCTGCATGGCGGCGCAGACGGCCATCGTCCAGCAAATCGCCAAACACGCCATCAACGCCTTCCGTGCCTCCGCCGACAGCAGCGCCGCACCCGCAAACAATCCCATCGCCAGTACCAAGCCGGCCTGGGCAAGCGCCGCCATCGCGTTCGACGCGCCGTACACCTCGTTCGCACCCGCTACCCAGAGGAACGCTCCGTACACCACCCAGCCCGCTCCCCACACCAGCAGGCATCGTTCCCGAAAGACCCGGAAGCAAAGCAGACTGACGACCGCCACGATCAGGGCAGCCGTTTCCCGCGCCGTAAACCAAGGGACCGTCAACATGCCAGCCGAACTCCCCACGGGCAAGGCAACATCCATAGATCAACCCTCGAGTGATCGACCCTCGAAAACAAGCGCAGAGACACCACCTCCCTAGATATCATGCGCGCCCTCCGCGATTGCCGCGTTTCCGTGTCCCGTTGGTTACTTTCGGAATCTAAAGTCGTGGCCTAAAATGA
>Ga0302190_10001473_pt1 | contig 15694 bp, 11 predicted proteins | sample II_Bog_E2_3_FD_198784 | JGI IMG/M metagenome (GOLD analysis project Ga0302190, IMG submission 198784) | Peat permafrost microbial communities from Stordalen Mire near Abisko, Sweden - II_Bog_E2_3 | ecosystem: Environmental > Terrestrial > Soil > Wetlands > Peat | place: Sweden: Abisko... | reverse complement strand
TCGGCGCCATACAGGGCATCGGCTCCACCATAGGCCGCATCAGCGAGATCGCCGGGGCGATTGCCACCGCCGTCGAGGAACAAGGTGCGGCCACCCAGGAAATCGCCCGCAACGTCCAGGAAGCCGCTCAGGGCACCGACAGCGTCACTTCGACCATCGGCATGGTGACCCACGCCGCCGGTGAAACCGGCAGCGCCGCCCAGCAGGTTCTGACCGCCGCCAATGGCCTGAACCAGCAGTCGGTGCGACTGACCGATGAAGTCTCGAAGTTCCTGGCGGTGATCCGGACCTGAGTCCTCCCTAATCCCACCGGAACCCCGGTGGGATTAGCGGAAGTCGTCGGCCACCAGCCCATGGCGACGAAGCTTGTCGTAGAACGTCTTGCGGGGAATGCTTAAGGATTCCACCGTCTGCTTGACGCTGCCGTTATGCAGCGCCAGTTCGTTCTCGATGACGCTTTTCTCGAACAGATCCACCTGTTCGGCCAAGGTCAGGCGCGTGCCGCGGGCTGGTTCGGCGCCAAGGATTTCGCTCTCGTCGCCCAGGCCGAGGACGAAGCGGTCGGCTGCGTTCTTCAGTTCCCGCACATTGCCGGGCCAGGAATAGCTGGTCAACTGATGCAGAATCTCCGAGGTCAGGCGCGGCGGCTCGCGGCCATAGCGGGTGGCGGCCTTCAGGACGAAATGCTGGAACAACAGCGGAATATCCTCGCGCCGCTCCCGCAAGGGCGGGATATGGATCATCACCACATTGAGGCGGTAATAAAGGTCTTCACGGAAGCGCTGCTCCTGACTGGCCACCTTCAGACTGACCTTGGTGGCGGCCACCACCCGCAAATCCACCGGAATAATCTCGTTGGAGCCCAGGGGCTCCACCGCCCGTTCCTGTAGCACCCGCAGTATTTTGACCTGCAGGGACAGGGGCATGCTTTCGATCTCATCCAGAAACAGCGTGCCCTTGTTGGCGAATTCCATGCGGCCCACCCGGCGCTTGGCGGCTCCGGTGAAGCTGCCGGCCTCGTGGCCGAACAACTCGGATTCGAACAGGCTTTCCGGCATGGCGCCGCAGTTCAGGGCGACGAACTTATGGTCCTTGCGCCCGCTCTGATGATGCAGGGCACGGGCCACCAGCTCCTTACCGGTGCCGGTCTCGCCCATCACCAGCACGTCGGTGTCGGTCTTGGCGACGGCAGCGATGATGGTGCGCATGCGCTCGATAGCAGGCGTGCGGCCAATGATCGAGGTCTCGCCGACGTCGGCCAACTCCTGGCGCAGCAGACGGTTTTCCATGACCAGCCGGCGACGCTCCAGGGCGCGTCGGGTGCAATCCACCAAAAGCTCGGACGGATAGGGCTTCTCGATAAAGTCATAAGCACCGCCACGGATGGCCCGCACCGCCATGGAAACATCGCCGTGCCCGGTGATCATGATGACCGGCAGATCCGGGTCCAGCTCCAGGGCCTTTTCCATCAGGGCAAAGCCGTCCAGCCCGGCCATGCGCACATCGGTGATCAAGACGCCGCAATCGCGGGTGAGCAGCTTCAGAGCCTGCTCGGCGCTATCGCAGCAGACGACGCTGAGGCCGGCCAGCTCCAGGGTCTGTTTGCCGGCGTTGCGCACCTGGCGGTCGTCGTCGACCAGAAGAATGGACATGCTCATGCCGGCTCCTCGACCCGTCTTAGGGTCATGGTGAACTTTGCACCGCCCTCGGGGCGGTTGGCGGCGGCAAGACTGCCGCCGAGGTCGCGGACGATACCTTCAGAGATCGACAAACCCAAGCCCAACCCTTCACCAGCAGGCTTGGTGGTAAAGAAGGGATCGAACAGCTGGCCCTGTTCCTCGGGCAAAATACCGGTGCCGCTATCGGCCACCCACAAATGCACCTCGGGCCCCTGCTCGTCCACACCGATCTCCAGACGGCGCGGCGAGGCCGACTTCATGGCGTCGAGAGCGTTACGCAAAAGATTGACCAGCACCTGCTGCAGCCGAACATCATCGCCCCAAACCCTCAGGGAAGCAGGCGGCGGCACCCAGACCAGTTCCACCCCTTCGGTCCGCAGACGCGAGCCCATCAAGGCCAAAGAAGCCTCGACCATATCGGCCACAGGCACCGGCTCGGCCAGTCCTTTAGACTTGCGGGCGAATTGCTTCAGCTGGCCGGTGATGCGGGCCATGCGCTCGGTCAGATCGGCGATCTCCTGCAGGTTTTCCCGCGCTCCTTCGGGGCGGTTCATCTTTAAGAAGGTCACGGCATTGTCGGCATAGGAGCGCAAGGCCGCCAAGGGTTGGTTCAGCTCGTGCACCATGCCCGCCGACATCTGGCCCAAAGCCGCCAGTTTGGCCGCCTGCACCAGCTCGGCCTGCTTTTCGATCAGTTCGGCGGTACGTTCTATCACCCGGCTTTCCAACTCCAATCGCTGGCGGCGGCGCTCGACGCTGCGATAGGCCATGGCATAGAGGGCAAAGCCCAGAACGGTGATGATGCCCATCGCCAGCAATCCGGCATCACGGGCGCGGGCTTGGGCGTCGCGGGCGTCCAGAAGAACAGTCAGGGTCCAGCCCTCGCCATCCTCCAGGGGCGACGATACCGACAGAAAGGCCCGGCCATCGGCGGTGGTCAGTTGTTCGCCCTCGACCAGCCCGATGGGATCCAGAGGCTCGTCGCCATATTGGCGGCTGGCCCGGACGGCGAGACGATCTTCGGGGCTCAAGGGAGCCCGGCTGTGATAGCGCCAGATGGGATGATTGGTGACGAAGACGATACCATGGGGATCGCTGACGAAGACCCTCTCGCCGGTACCGGCCCAGCTGTGTTCCAGTTCCCCCAGGGACATCTTGACCACCACGGCGCCTAACGGCTCGCCATTCCGGCGGACCTGCATGGCGATGTAATAGCCCGGCTGGTTCGAGGTGCTGCCCAGGGCGAAATATCGCCCAACGCCCTCGGTCATGGCCTGGGTAAAATAGGGACGGAAGTCAAACCGCTGACCGACGAAACTGCCCACGCCCTCGGCCCAATTGCTGGCCGACAAGGTCATGCCGCCCCGGTCCAGCACATAAATGGCCGAGGCCTCCAGCTTGCGGTTCAGCCGCTCCAGCCGCTCGGACAGGGCCTGGGCGTTGCCTCGTCCCTCCAGCAGAGCCGCCACATCGGGGTCGCTGGCCAGCACCAAGGGGATGTTCTGATATTTCTCGATCTCGGAATGCAGGCTGCCGGTATAGAGGATCACCCGCTCGCGGCCCTCCCGCGCCAGCTGATCGAAGGCCCGCGCCCGGCTCCAGGCTCCGACCTCCCAGACCACCCAGGGCGCCGACAGCACCAGCAGATAGACAAGCCCCATCAGCGCCGGTCGGGATGGCGTCCAGAGTCGTTGCAAGGTCGAATGGACAAGGGATTTCAGCAAAAGACGGTCCAAACATAGTTTGCGGCGCAGCAAAATGACCAACATCCGCCCGCCTGGGCAAGGAACTTTCAACAAATAAGGCAAAGAGCCTCTTTTGTGCGGATAACCACACACCATATCCTGGATCATTGTGCGGAATCCCAGCCATGCATAGACCAAAAATTACGGGATTGCCTCGATAACGGAACTGGCACGGGGATTGCGAACAACATCCTCTGAAACGGCTGCCAGACGGCCGCACATAATGGCTTTAAGCGTCATCAAGGAAATGTCCATGCTCGCTCCCGCACCCGCCGCTCCCCATAAGAAAAAGAAATTCTATAAGGATCTGACCTTCCAGGTTCTTGTCGCCATCGTCGTCGGCGTCCTGGTCGGCCAGTTCGCTCCAGAAACCGCCACCAACCTGAAATGGCTGGGCGACATCTTCATCAAGATGATCAAGATGGTAGTCGGCCCGGTGATTTTCCTGACCGTGGTGACCGGCATCTCCAGCGTCGGCGACATGAAGAAAGTCGGCAAGGTCGGCGTCAAAGCCCTGATCTATTTCGAGGTGGTCACCACCTTCGCCCTGGCCATCGGCCTGATTGTCGCCAACGTCATGGGCCCGGGCCGCGGCATGAACGCCGTCGCAGGCGCCGCCAAAGTTTCCGACGAAGTCGGTAAATACGCCGCCGCCGCCCATAACCAGACCACCGTCGACTTCCTGATGAAGATGGTTCCCGACAATGTGATCGGCGCTTTCGCCTCGGGCGATCTGTTGCAGATCCTGGTTTTCTCGGTGCTGTTTGGTGCGGCTCTGTCCATGTTGGGCGAGCGCGGTAAGCCGGTGGAAGACTTCCTGGAGCGTGTCTCCCAGGCTTTCTTCGGCATCATCCACACCATCATGTATTTCGCCCCCATCGGCGCTTTTGGCGCCATGGCCTTCACCATTGGCAAGTTCGGCGTCGCGTCGCTGACCTCGCTGGGTGAACTGATGGCCGCCGTGCTGCTGACCATGGTGCTGTTCATCGTCATCATTCTGGGCACGGTGTCGCGCATCTATGGCTTCTCGATCTTCCGCTTCCTGCGCTATCTGAAGAGCGAGCTGCTGATTGTTCTCGGCACCTCCTCGTCGGAATCGGTGTTGCCGCGCCTGATGGAAAAGATGCAGCGCTTTGGCTGTTCCAAGCCCGTGGTTGGTCTGGTAATCCCCACCGGTTATTCCTTCAACCTGGACGGCACCACCATCTATCTGTCCATGGCCGCCCTGTTCATCGCCCAGGCCTACAACATCGATTTATCCATCTGGCAGCAGCTGTCGATCATGGCCCTGCTGATGGTGACCTCAAAGGGTGCGGCAGCCGTCACCGGCGGCGGCTTCATCACCCTGGCCGCCACCCTGCAGGCGACCGGCCAGCTGCCCATCGAAGGCCTGGCCCTGCTGTTCGGCGTCGATCGCTTCATGTCCACCGCCCGCGCTTTGACCAATCTGGTCGGCAATGGCGTCGCCACCGTGGTTGTTGCCAAGATGGAAAAGGAATTCGACGAGACCAAGGCTCTGCAGGAATATCAGTCTCACTTCGAGGATGCTGACCTGTCCAAAATCTAAGGTTTCAACTTTAACATTATGAAGAGCGGGGATTTATTCCCCGCTCTTTTTGTTTTATCTTTGATAACTACGACTTACGCATTGTTGCCGCCAAGGCTGCGCGATAGTCTGTCACGCTTTTGACATGCAGCATGAAGGACAGCGAAGATTGCAGGGCGTTACTCCCCGCCTCATCTTGAAGGACATCACCAAGCAGTTTCCTGGGCAGTTTCCGGGCTGTCGCGCCAATGACGGCATCGACCTGACCCTGCTGCCTGGGGAAATCCATGCCCTGTTGGGCGAGAACGGCGCCGGCAAGAGCACCCTGGTCAAGATCATCTATGGCATCCTTCACGCCGACGAAGGCGAGATTCTGTGGGAGGGCAAAAGGGTCGCCATCGCCAATCCCGCCGCCGCCCGCGCCCTTGGCATCGGCATGGTGTTCCAGCATTTTTCTTTGTTCGAATCCCTGACGGTAGCCGAGAACATCGCCCTGGGTCTGGATAAGCCGGGCAAGATGGCGGCTCTGGCCAGTCGCATCATCAGCGTCTCGGAACGCTATGGCCTGCCCCTGGACCCCAGCCGCCCGGTCCATAGCCTGTCGGTGGGAGAACGCCAAAGGGTCGAGATCGTCCGCAGCCTGTTGGGCGAGCCGCGCCTTTTGATCATGGACGAGCCGACCTCGGTCCTGACCCCGCAGGAAGTTGAGCGCCTGTTCGCCACCCTGCGCCTGCTGGCATTGGAAGGCCGCAGCATTCTTTATATCAGCCACAAGCTTGAGGAAATCCGCGTGCTTTGCGACCGCGCCACGGTCTTACGCGGCGGCAAGCTGGCGGCTTTTTGCGATCCCGCCACCACATCCGCCCGCCAGATGGCCGAGATGATGATCGGCAGCGAACTGACCTCGCCCAACCGCCACCCCGAGGCCTTGAGCGAGGGCGAAGCTCTGCTGGAAATCCACGGGCTGCATACCACCTCAAACGATCCCTTCGCCACCAACGTCAAGGACGCCGCTCTGTCAGTACGGGCCGGAGAAATCGTCGGCATCGCCGGTGTCGCCGGCAACGGTCAGGCCGAGCTGCTATCTGCTCTGTCGGGAGAAGTGCTCTTGCCCGAGCCGGGCATGGTCCGCATCTGTGGTCAGGCCGCCGGTCACATGGGCCCCCGCGCCCGCCGTCGCTTAGGTTTGGCCTTCGTGCCCGAGGAACGCTTGGGACGCGGCGCGGTGCCGGAAATGACCCTGGCCGACAACGCCCTGCTGTCAGGCTACGGTAGCGGCGGGCTGGTGCGGCGCGGACTGGTGCGCTTCGGCAAGACCCGGCGCACCGCCGAAAAGATCATCGAACGTTTCGGCGTCTCGGCCCGTGGCTATGGCAGTCAGGCCCGCTCTCTGTCAGGCGGCAATCTGCAGAAGTTCATCATCGGTCGCGAGATCATGCAAAAGCCGCGTCTGCTCATCGTCGCCCAGCCCACCTGGGGCGTCGATGCCGGAGCCGCTGCCTCGATCCATCAGGCCCTGATCGACATGGCCCGCAGCGGCACCGCCGTGCTGGTGGTCTCGCAGGATTTGGACGAATTATTCGCCCTGTCCGACCGCATCGCCGTCATCCACGGCGGCATATTGTCCGAGGCCATCCCGGCGGCCAACAGCTCCATCGAGCGCATCGGCCTGTTGATGGGCGGTGTCTATGACCAGGAAGGAGCCAGCCATGCTTCGGCTTGAGGCCCGGCCCCATCCCTCGACGGCAGCTCTGTTGCTGTCGCCAGTGCTGGCCATCGGCCTGACCCTGCTGGCCGGGTTGATCCTGTTCGCTCTGCTGGGTTTCGATCCGGTCAAGACCCTGACCGCCTATTTCATCAAGCCGCTGGACAGCCTTTATGGCCTGTCGGAACTGACGGTGAAGGCGACGCCGCTGTTGCTCTGTGCCATCGGCTTGGCCTTAGGCTTTCGCGCCAACATCTGGAACATCGGCGCCGAGGGCCAATTGATCATGGGCGCCGTCGCCGGGTCAGGTGTGGCCCTGTTCCTGCGCCCCGAGCATGGAGCAGCCTGGGTACTGCCCGCCATGTTCCTGGCCGGAGCCCTGGGCGGCATGGCCTGGGCCTCGATCCCCGCCGTGCTGAAGCTGCGCTTCAATGCCAGCGAGATTCTGACCAGCCTGATGCTGACCTATGTAGCCGATCTGTTCCTGCGCTGGCTGGTCAACGGCCCCTGGCGCGATCCCGAAGGCTATAACTTCCCGCAATCACGCATGTTCGAACCCGACGCCATCATCCCGCCCCTGCTGGATGGCACCCGCTTAGGCTTCGGGGCGGTGCTGGCTTTGGCCGTGGCCCTAGGCGGTTGGTTCCTGCTGTCGCGGACCTTCCTGGGGTTCCAGATCAAGGTCATCGGCCTGACCGCCGCCGCCGCTGGATACGCTGGTTTCAACAGTGCCCGCATCACCTGGATGTCCCTGCTGCTGTCGGGCGGGCTAGCCGGGATCGCCGGGCTGAACGAGGTAGCCGGGCCTATCGGCCAACTCACTCCCTTCGTCTCGCCGGGCTATGGCTTCACCGCCATTATCGTCGCCTTTTTGGGACGGCTGCATCCCTTCGGCATTCTGCTGGCCTCGCTGATGCTGGCCCTGACCTATCTGGGCGGCGAGACGGCGCAGATTTCCCTAGGTCTGCCGGTGGCCGTCACCAGCGTGTTCCAGGGAATGCTGCTGTTCTTCCTGCTGGCCTGCGAGGTCTTGATCCGCTATCGCCTGCGGGCTGGGAGGTAGACCATGATTGAAACCGTCGCCATCCTGGTTTCCATGGTACTGGCCGCCACGCCGCTGCTATTCGCCGCCCTTGGCGAGCTGGTCACGGAAAAATCGGGCGTGCTCAACCTGGGCGTCGAGGGCATGATGCTGGCCGGAGCCGTCACCGGCTTCGCCGTCGCCGCCAGCGGCTATGGCCCTTGGGCCGCAGTCTTGGCCGCCGCCCTGGCCGGAGCGGCCTTAAGCAGCATCTTCGCCCTGCTGACCCTGCTGCTGCTGGCCAATCAGGTGGCCACCGGGCTGGCCCTGACCATGTTCGGCATCGGCCTGTCGGCCCTGGTGGGCAAGCCCTTCCTCGGCATGCCGCTGGAGGCCTTGCCGGCCCTGCCCATCCCATTGCTGTCCGACATCCCGCTGCTGGGGCCCCTGCTGTTCCGCTATGACGGCATGGTCTATCTGGCGGTGGCTCTGACCATTGCCCTGCATCTGTTCTTCCGCCACACCCGGGCCGGACTGGTGATCCGCGCCGTGGGCGAAAACCATGACGCCGCCCATGCCCTGGGGTTTCCGGTGCGGCGGATCCGCTTTTCCTGCGTGCTGTTCGGCGGAGCCATGGCCGGATTGGGCGGAGCCTATCTGTCCCTGGCCTATACGCCCATGTGGGCCCAGAACATGACGGCGGGACGCGGCTGGATCGCCCTGGCCCTGGTGGTCTTCGCCACCTGGAAGCCCTTGCGGGTACTGGCCGGAGCCCTGCTGTTCGGCGGCTTCACCATGGCGCAATTGCATGCCCAAGGCTTAGGCATCGCCGTGCCGCCCGAGTTCCTGGCCATGCTGCCCTATCTGGCCACCGTGCTGGTGCTGGTGTTGATCTCGCGGGATGCCACGCGCATTCGGCTAAATGCTCCGGCCTGCATTGGCAAATTGTTCCATCCAGACGATTAAACGCTATAATCCGCGACTACTATTCGACGATCAGGGGGAGTGTGTGATGAAGTTTGCAAAATGGGCCATCGCCCTGGTCGTAGCCGCCGGTATGACCGCCACGGCTCAGGCCGAGCCCTTGAAGGCCGCCTGGGTCTATGTCGGCCCGGTCAGCGACCATGGCTACAGCTTCCAGCATGACCAGGGCCGCAAGGCCGCCGAGGCCGCCTTTGGTGACAAGCTGCAGACCACCTTCGTCGAGAGCGTGCCTGAGGGTGCCGACGCCGAGCGGGTTATCAACCAACTGGCCAAAGACGGCAACAAGCTGATCTTCTCCACCTCGTTCGGCTTTATGAATCCGACCCTGAAGGTGGCCCAGCGCTTCCCCGACGTGAAGTTCGAACATGCCACCGGCTATAAGCGCGCCGACAATGTCTCGACCTATTCCTCGCGCTTCTATGAAGCCCGCGCCGTGCTGGGCACCATCGCCGGCAAGATGACCAAGAGCGGCACCATCGGCTATGTCGCCTCGATCCCGATCCCGGAAGTGGTCAGCGGCATCAATGCCTTCACCATCGCTCTGCGCAAGGTCCGCCCGGATGCCCAGGTCAAGGTGATCTATGTCAATTCCTGGTACGATCCCGGCAAGGAAGCCGCCGCCGCCAAGGCGCTGATCGACCAGGGCGCCGACGTCATCGCCCAGCATACCGACAGCCCGGCCCCGGTGCAGACCGCCGAGGAACGCGGCGTCTGGTGCTTTGGTCAAAGCTCGGACATGACCCGCTTTGGCCCCAAGCATCACCTGACCGGCGTCATCGAGAACTGGAACGAATATACCGTCGCCGAGGTCAAGGCCGTGCTGGACGGCTCCTGGAAGAGCCACGACACCTGGGGCGGCCTGGCCAGCGGCATGGTCAAACTGGCCCCCTTCAATCCCGCCATGCCCAAGGATGTGGTCGAGGCCGCCGACAAGGTCCGCGACGACATCATCGCCGGCAAGCTCAACCCCTTCGCCGGTCCCATCAAGGATCAGAGCGGCAAGGAAATCCTGGCCGCCGGCAAGAACTTCTCGGACGGCGAAATCCTTGGCATGAACTTCTATGTCGAAGGCGTGCAGGGCAATCTGCCGAAGTAAGGCTTGGCCTATCCCAGACATGAAACCGGCGCCTCAAAAGGGCGCCGGTTTTCTTTTGGGGTTTAAGCCGCCGCCTGCAGCGACGTCACCTTACGAAACAGATCATCGCTGCGCGTCAGGAAGGTGCGGAAGATTTCCGGCAGCGGCGGCAGGCTGGCGCTGTCCAGGCCGGCCAGACTGTCAGGGACTTCGTCAGGCTTCAGGCCATCGGGGATCTCGTCTTCGGCCAGCAAGGCGGCCTGATAGAGGCCCCAGGCGGCCATGCTGGTCAGCTGCAGGGTCAGGGCAGAGCGGGCCTTCAGCATGGTCATGCGGTCTTCCACCGCCAGCTCCTGGAAATCCACGGACTGACGGTCCTTCATATAGGCCTGGACATCCTCCAGCAGGGTCATGATCTCGGTATTGAGCTCGACGATCAGCTGGGAGGAATAGGGGCATTTGCTCATCGTTCAGACTTTCAGGCCAACAGCCGCTTGATATGACCGCCCAGCTCGCGCAGGCGAATAGGTTTGCGCAAGATCACGTCGGAGCCGGCCGCCAAATCCTCCAGCTCGCCGCTGCGGGTATTGGGCCGCCCGGTGACGACGATGATCGGAAGATAGGGATAATCCTCCAACAGGCCTTCGATCAACATCCGCCCGTCGCCATCGGGCATATTCAGGTCGGTGACCACCAGATCGGCGGGATCGTCGATGAAGGCCGCCAGGGCGTCCTGGCCGCCGAAATGCAAGGTAACACGATAACCGGCGCGGGTCAGATAGTCGGCCATCTCCTCGGCGGCCAGTTCCTCGTCCTCCACCAGCATGATATGGAAATGCTTGGCCTCGGCGGGGGGAATCTCCACCAAAATCTCGGCCGGCTCGACGGGGGCCGGGGTGCAGGGAACATCCGCCATGGCCGGCAGCGGCATCTCGACCACGAAACGAGCTCCGCCCTCTTCGCCCTTCTCGGCCCGCATGGCGCCGCCCAGGCCGCTGACGATGCCCAGACTGATGGACAGCCCCAGACCGGTGCCCTTGCCCGGCCCCTTGGTCGAGAAGAAGGGCTCGAAGATGCGCTGAAGATCGGCCTCAGGGATGCCCTTGCCCTGATCCTCTACCATCAAGATAGCCTGGTTGCTGTCATTTTCGCGGCGCGCGGTAACGGTGATCCTGCCGCCGTCGGCGCCATGCAGATCGGTGATGGCGTCGCGGGCGTTGGTCAGCAGGTTCAGCACCACCTGCTCCAGCTGGCGGGCGTGGCCCAAAAGGACGCAGGGGCCGCTGGATATCTCGCACTGGATGACGATCTTCTTTTGGCGGAAGCTTTCACTGACCAGGGCCACCGCCGCCTTGACCGAGACGAACAGATCAAAAGGCTCACGCTTCTCGCTCTCGCGGCGCGAAAAGGCCTGCATATAGTCGATGACGTCGAACAGGCGGTCGGCCTGATCATTGATGATCTTCAGCTTGCCATAGGACTCTTCCATGGTCACGCCCCCTGCCCCGCAATCCATACGGGCCAAGGTGGCTTCGGAGGTTAGGCGGATGATGTTCAGGGGCTGGGTGATCTCGTGGGCCAGACCGGCGGACATTTCGCCCAACAGCATCAGCTTGGAGGAATGAGCCATGCGCTCTTCCAGCTCCTTGCGCCGCGAGACATCCTCGATAGTGGCGATCAGGCCGGAGCGACCCGCCAGCAGGTCCCCGACCATGGCGGCATGGGCCTGGAGCCAGACGCTGCGGCCATCGGGCAATTGCACCTTGCCCTCCCAAGATCGGGCGCCGGGCCCCGACAAAGCCGCCAGAAGCTCGGCCATGCCCAAATCGGCCAGCGGTCGCCCCATCAGGCCTTGAGACAAATTGCCATCCAGGATGGTCTTAAAGGCGCGATTGGCCTCGGCCAGACAGCCGTCGCCGTCAATCAGTACCATGCCGAAGGGTGCGCCCTGGAAGATGGAGCGGAAACGGCTTTCCGAATCCTTCAAAGCCGTCTGGGCTTGCTTCAGGGGCGTGATGTCGGTGACTACGCTCATCTGGCCGACCAGGGTGCCGTTGGTGTCATGGAACGGAGCCGGCGAGACCAGCACATCGACCACCCGGCCTTCCCCGGCATCCAGGGATGCCTCGAAAGGACCGTCGGCGCCAAGCTGGCTGCGGTCCTGGCCCCTTAGCAACAGATCACGGCTTTCCGGCGAAAAAGCCTCGTCCAGACGCCGGCCCACCAGCTCGTTCTGACTGCGGCCCGCCAGCTGGGTGAAGCGGTCGTTGACATAGGCGATGACCATCTCGGGGTCGGTGACGATCAGGCCCTCCGACATGGTCTCCACCAGGATGCGGTAGCGTTCTTCGCTGCGCAGCAAGGCTTCCTCGGCCTGGCATTCGGCGCTGACGTCGCGGTAGATGGCCACCACCTCGCCGGTGCTCAAAGGAAACAGAAAGGTGTCGCGCCAGCCGGGAGCCCGGAGATCGTCATAGAAGTAGGTCGACAGCCGCTCGGGCCGATGTTCACGCCAGACCCGGCTCAAGGCCTCGACGGTGCCCAGACGGCGAAGGGCCGGGAACACTTCGTCCTGAGATTTGCCGACCACGGCGTCGCGGTCCACCCGTTCCAGCACCTGGGCGGCGTGATTGAGATCGGTGATGCGAAAACCGTCGCCGGCGGCCTCGGCTCGCAAAATCAGGGCCGAATCCTGCATATTGTCGAACAGGTCGCGGAAGCGTCGTTCGCTGATCTGCAGATCCCGCTGGGAGCGTTTGCGCTCGGTGATATCGGAACAGACGAAGACGCAGGCACCCTCTGGCGTCCGCCAGCCGCGAATATTCAGCCAGCGGCCATCCTCAAGGCGTTCTTCGATGTCGAAGTTGCGGGTGCGGTGGCTGTCGCATCGCTCGGCCACCCATTCGTCCTCGCGGCCCAGGGACGAGGTGATATGGCCGGTCTGGGCCAGCCCACGGAAGAATTCCTCCATGGGCATACCCAGCTTCATGCGCGACGCCATGCCCGGCGGAGCGAAGCGGCGGGCCAGAGTATTGGCCAGCACCAGCCTGGACTCGGCATCATAAACCATGAAGGCGTCTTGCATGGATTCGATGGCGTCGATCAGGATGGTTTGAGCCACCCGCCGCTCGGCCACTTCGCGCTCCAGTGCCTGGGTACGGTCGGCGACCATGGTCTCGAGGGTACGGTTATTAAGATCCAGAGTCTCGGCCATCTCGTTGAAACTGGCGGTCAGTTCCCCCAACTCGCCGGAATGGGGCGGTGACCTGACAGACAAATCACCATCGCGGAACCGACGGATCACGCCCAGCAAATCCCCCAGGGGATCGATCAGCAGCCGACGGCTCATGACAAGTCCGGCCACCAAGGACAGCAGCATCATCACCGCCGACAGCAAGATGATGGTGCGGTTCAGCTTACGGACCGGTGCCATCACCGCCTTGGTGGGGATCAAGGCGACGATATGCCAGACATCGCCATCCAGACGGTCCCATGCGATGGGTGACGACACCGCCGCGAAGCCGGACAGAGTCTCGAAGACCGTCTCTTCGCGGGTCAGAAGCGACTGCCAGCGATCATTGAAACTCTCGGACAGATCCTTGGGCCGGCGTTGTCCCTCCGGCAGCCAGCCGCTAATGATGGAGCCCTGGTTGTCGCTCAGCAGCACCGCGACCTGACCGCTTTCGGAATCCGTATCCAGCAACTGGTCCAGAACGCCCGGCTCCAGGCTCAGCACCAAGGTGCTCACCCGCTGACCCGACGGTGCCGTGATGGGCACCAACAAAACAAGGTTGGGCCCGGTTCGGCCCGTGGCATCGAAATCCATATCCGCCACCAGCGGGGCGTTGGCTTGGCGCTGCCAGCTGTTGCGGCCCAATGCCGGATGGAGCTTCAGGCTCTGCTCCGCCACTCGTTCGACCAAACCTTCATGATAGAGCAGACGCAGCTGTTCCTTGCCATCGGCGTCCAGCAAGGCAAAAGTCTCGTAGACACGCCGAGAGATCAGCAGGCCGTTGGCTTCCTCGGCAACGTTGTCGATGGCGTTGGAGACGCTTTTCCCGGGAACGTGAACCGCCCCGACATAATCGGCCATTCCGCCGATGCGGCTAAGGACCTGGCCATCCCAGCGCAGGCCGTCAAAGAAGCTTTGGACATGGCTGACACCATCGACAGAGCTCTGGCGCAGGCCATCGATGCGCGCCGCCATCAAGGCCTCGGTGGCCATATGATCGGTAAGCACCGCCATGAAAGCTAAAGGCAGAATGGTGGCGACCATGACGATGGCGACCACGCGGACCACCAGCCGATCGCGGCCGCGACGGAGTTCCTGCCTGACGGTCTGCTGGGTCATGAAGAACGATTTCCCTTTCTTGGCTTCCCAAGGTGCCAGAAAGCCATTGTCAGCCGCCCGGGGACGAGAGACAAGAATCCGAAAGGCTCGGCCTTATACTTTGGTGATCAATGTTTCAGGCCATGCTCGATGGCCATGACCACCAGCTGGGTACGGTTGGTGACGCTCATCTTGCGAAAAACGCTGCGCAGATGGGCTTTGACCGTAATCTCAGTCAGCCCCAGACGATTGGCTATCTCCTTATTGGGAGCGCCGCCCACCAGATGGGTGACGATGTCCAGCTCGCGCGGGGACAGCACCCGGAAGGGATTGTCGGACGGCAGGCCCGAAGTCGGAGACTCAGCGGCCTGCATCAGGATCGACGAGGGGAAATGCACCTCGCCGCTCAAGACCAACTGCAGGGCATGGGTAATGGCGGCGCCGGTCAGGGACTTGGGCAGATAGCCCGACAGCCCCAGCTCGAAGGCCCGCACTACGTCGGAGCGTTCCACGGAACCAGACAGCACCACCAGCTTCATGGCCGGAGCCAGACGCTTCAAGGCGCCAATATCCTCGATGGAGGACAGGCCGGGCATCTTCAGATCGACGATGGACAAATCAGGCTTCTGCTTCGCCACCACTTCACGCACCGCGGCGAAATCCCCCGCCTCGACGATGATCAGATCAGTCGCCAATGGCTCAAGGAATGGTTTCAGGCCGTCACGCACCATAGCGTGATCGTCGGCCAGCAGAACCAGAATGGGCATCGGAATTCCCCCGTCTTAAACCAGGAGCTGTGTTCGCCCCTTGGAGTCTTAAACCTTAAGAATAAAAGTCCGAAGGAGTCAATGTCCGGTCGAAAAACAGCGGCAGGAGCGAAAGCCTTAAGGGAGGAATTTAGCGACGGTCTGGAGGAAACTGGCCACCGAAATCGGCTTGGCGATATAGCCCTCGCAGCCGCCTTCGCGGATCTTTTCCTCGTCGCCCTTCATGGCGAAGGCGGTGACGGCGATGACGGGAATCGCCTTCAGCTCGTCGTCGGCTTTCAACAGACGGGTGATCTCCAGCCCGGAAATTTCGGGCAGTTGGATGTCCATCAAGATCAGGTCCGGGCGATTGTCACGGGCCAGCTTCAAAGCCTCGCGGCCATCCTTGGTCTGCAGGGTCTGATAACCGTGAGCCTGCAGCAAGTCGTTAAACAACTTCATGTTCAGATCGTTGTCTTCGACGATGAGAATGGTCTTGCCCATGAACGTCCCTATTGAAGGCCCGGAAAAATACCCGCCTGATCCAGTCATCATTGACGATTACGCCGCGGGAGTCAAAGGCCTCTGCGCAATGACGAGACCGCCAGCAGCAACCACCCGATTATGAAGGAGGACCCGCCAAAGGGCGCCAGCATGGCCGCCGGCCAAGAGGTCACCGCCAGCAAGGTCAGGCTGCCGCAAAACAGCAGGCCCCCCAGGATGAAAAACCCACCGGCCGCTTTCACCCAAGGATTGAGCCCACCATCTTTCTGGGACAGAGCCAACAGGGCCAAGGCATGGATCAGGGCAAACTGAGACGCCTTGTCGGCCAGTTCCTGCTCGTGCCCGGCCAGCCCGTGGGC
>Ga0302190_10001461_pt1 | contig 15785 bp, 12 predicted proteins | sample II_Bog_E2_3_FD_198784 | JGI IMG/M metagenome (GOLD analysis project Ga0302190, IMG submission 198784) | Peat permafrost microbial communities from Stordalen Mire near Abisko, Sweden - II_Bog_E2_3 | ecosystem: Environmental > Terrestrial > Soil > Wetlands > Peat | place: Sweden: Abisko... | reverse complement strand
GCCGAGTTCGGCGACCAGGTGGCGCACATTGTCGAGGGCGTGACCAAGATCGACAAGATCCAGTTTGCCAATCGCGAAGACCGCCAGGCGGAGAACGTGCGCAAGATGCTGCTGGCCATGGTGAGCGACGTGCGCGTGGTGCTGATCAAGCTGGCCGACCGGCTGCACAACATGCGGACGCTGGAACACCTGAAGCCCGACCGCCAGGAGGCGATTGCTCGCGAGACGCAGGAGATTTACGCGCCGCTGGCGCACCGGCTGGGCATGGGCAAGGTACGCGGCGAGCTTGAGGATCTGGCGTTCCGCTACACCGACCCGGTGAGCTATGAGAAGGTGGCGGCCGCGGTCGAAGCGCGGCGCATGGAGGGCGAGCAGTTTCTGCACAGCGTGGAAGACACGCTGGTGGAACAACTGCGCGAGAACAACATTGAGGCGCGGGTGGAGTGGCGCATCAAGCGGCTTTACTCCATCTTTCAAAAAATCGAGCGCTCCAAGGTTTCGTTTGAGCAGGTGTACGATCTGCTGGCGCTGCGGGTGATTACGCAGGACGTGGCCTCGTGCTACGCGGTGTTCGGACTGATTCACACGCTGTGGCGGCCGGTGCCGGGGCGCATCAAGGACTTTATCGCCATTCCCCGCGCCAACCGCTACCAGAGCCTGCACACGACGGTGATGGGCGCGAGCGGGCATCAATTTGAAGTACAGATTCGCACCGAGGAGATGCACCGCATTGCCGAGGAGGGCATTGCCGCGCACTGGAAGTACAAGGCGGGTGACGGCTCGGTAACGGCGCGCGACGAGGAGCGGCTCAACTGGATTCGCCAACTCGTCGAGTGGCAGAAGGAGATGACCGACCCCAACGAGTTCCTGTCGAGTTTGAAGATGGACCTCTACCCGGACGAGGTCTACACCTTCACGCCTAAGGGGAAGGTTGTGGTGGTTCCAGCCGACGGCACGCCGGTGGATTTTGCGTACACGATTCACACCGAGGTGGGGCACACGTGCGTGGGCGCGAAGGTGAACGGGCGCATGGTGCCGCTGAGGACGAAACTGCGCACCGGCGACATTGTGGAGATCGTCACGCAGAAGGACCACAAGCCCAGCCGCGACTGGCTGACGTATGTGAAGAGCCCGCGGGCGCGGAACAAGATCAAGCACTGGCTGAACGAAGACCAGCGGCGGCGCGCGGTGGAGATTGGGCGCAAGCTGCTTGAGAAAGAGGCACGCCGGTTCAAGGTGCCGATGGCGCAGATAGGGGACCAGGACCTGGGGCGGATTGCAGGCGAGTACGGCGTGGCCACGGCCGCCGACCTGCTGGCCACGCTGGGGCAGGGCAAGCATACTGCGCACAACGTTTTGAGCAAGCTGGCGCCGGGCATTGCCAACCCCGGCGAGATTGATACGCCGGAGGCCAAGCCGGGAAGCGAAGCGGCCATGTCGGATGCGGTGCGAAAGCTGCACCTGACCGGCTCGGACTCGCTCCAGGTGGAAGGGCAGAACGATCTGCTGGTGTATCGCGCGCGATGTTGCAATCCGATTCGCGGCGAGGAGATTATTGGCTACGTGACGCGCGGCAAGGGCGTGGCGGTGCATGCGCGCAGTTGTCCGAATGTACAGAACCTGCTGTATGAGAGCGACAGGCGCATCGCTGTGGAGTGGTCGCGGGTGGGCGACCAGAGCGCCGGCCGGCCGCAGCGCTATCCGGTGAAGATCATCATCTACTGCGACGACCGCACGGGGATGCTGAAGGAGCTGACGGCGGTGATCTCCGACGACAACACCAACATTCGCGGCGTGGAGATAACCCACGGCGAGAATGGCGAGGCGATTATTGAGTTCGTGGTCGAAGCGGAAGACCTGCACCATTTGAACCGCATGGTGCTGGGGATCCGGCGCGTGGCCGGGGTGCGGGCGGTGCAGAGGACGCAGAAGCTGTAGGCGGAATCCGCTCCGGGCGGACGATACATTCATGGCCAACTATCGCGTGGTTCTTCGCCGATCAGAAGAAGGGTTCAGTGTCTCCTGCCCAGAGCTGCCTGGTTGCTGGTCACAGGGAGCAAATGAAGAAGCGGCGCTGGCGAACATTCGAGTTGCCATCCGCGAATACGTTGAAGCTGCCGATCAAGTTTTGCAGGCTGCGGTGAAAGCATCCCGCAGGGGCTGAAGCCCACGCACATTGTGCAGCGCTTGCGGCACGACTGAAGTCATGCCCTGATACAAGACGCATGGGAATCCACGGCATTTGGGGCTATGCGACCTGACTCAGCCGATCTCGCGGTTCCAGGTTTCGAGCACTTGCTTGATGGTGCTGAGGAACTTGCCGCCGTCGGCGCCGTCGATTAAACGATGATCGAAGCCGAGGCAGTAGCTCTGCATGCTGCGGATGGCGATGGTGTCGCTGCCTTCGGAGTCGCTCATGACCACGGCCTCTTTCTTGAGGCCGCCGATGGCGAGGATGGCGGACTCCGGCTGGTTGATGATAGGGGTGCCGAACTCGCCGCCGAAGACGCCGGAGTTGGTGAGCGTGAAGGTGGACCCGGAGGCCTCTTCCGGCTTGAGCTTTTTGGTGCGGGCGCGCTCGGCCAGGTCGGCCATGGTGCGGGCCAGCTCAACGAATGAGAGCGTCTCCGCCTGCTTGACGACGGGCACAATCAGGCCCCAGTCGAGAGCCACGGCGATGCCGAGATGAACGTTGGCGTGGTAGTGGATGGAACCGTCTATGAGCGACGAGTTGACGATGGGATGGCGGCGCAGGGCCTCAATGGCCGCGGCGGCGATGAAGGGCATGAAGGTGAGCTTGATGCCGTGAGCCTTCTCAAAACGCGCGCGCTCCAACTGGCGCAGGCGGGCGATGCGGGTCATGTCGATCTTGTAGACCGAGTAGACGTGCGGGGCGATGGCCACGCTGTCGACCATGCGCTGGGCGATGATGGAGCGCATGCGGCTAAGCGGAACGACCTGGCCGGGAAGTGTGGAGGCGGGCGCGGCAGGAGCGGCGGGGCGAGTGGAAGCCGGAAGCGGGGTTGCGGCGGCCGGACGGGGCTGGCTCAGGTAGCGGAGGATATCGTCTTTGGTGATGCGGCGGCCGGCGCCGGAGCCGGGGATGGCCACGCGGGCGAGATCGAGGTTGTGCTCCCGGGCGATGCGGCGGACCAGAGGCGAGGTGCGCGGCTGTGCGCCGGAGGTGGTCAGTGGGTTTTCGGGTTCGGCAGTTGGCACTGCTGGGCTGGCGGCGGTTTGAGCAGGCGCCTCCGAGGCTGCGGCTGGTTCGGGCGACGACGAGCCGGTCGCATCGGCGGAACTGCTGCTGCCGCCGATGACGGCGACAACGGTGTTGATCTGGACGGTTGCGCCTTCAAGAGCTTTGATCTCGGTCAAAACGCCTGCGACAGGCGAGGGGATTTCGGCGTCCACCTTGTCGGTGGAGATTTCAAACAGGGGCTCGTCCTTCTGGACGGTGTCGCCGGTCTTTTTGAGCCACTTGGTGATGGTGCCTTCAAAGATGGACTCGCCCATTTGGGGCATGACTACGTCGGTGCCTGCGGGAGCGGCGGCGGGAGTCGTTATCGACACGGCAGATGCGGATGCCGGGGCCGCTTCGCCGGACTCGGTAACGACGGCAACGACGGTGTTGATCTGGACGGTTGCGCCTTCGCCGATCTTGATCTCGGTGAGAATGCCGGCCACGGGCGAGGGGATCTCCGCGTCCACCTTGTCGGTGGAGATTTCGAAGAGGGGCTCGTCTTTCTGGACGGTGTCGCCGGCCTTTTTGAGCCACTTGGTGATGGTGCCTTCAAAGATGGACTCGCCCATCTGGGGCATGACTACGTCGGTTGGCATGCGTTCCTCTCCGACCTCTGGGACTGAAAAGCGGGCGCCGGGTTCCTGATGGATTATAAATTGCGGCGCGGTGGGCGATCTCACGGCGCCCATCCCGGCAGGTGAGCATTATGCCCGGACAGGCGGCGGTGCGGCCGAGCGCAGGCGGTCGATTTCGGCGGGGATCTGGAGGGGGGTATCTCCAGCCGGGAAGACCGGCGGGGCTGCTGTGGCCTGGGCTCGCAACTCGGCGAGGCTGGCGATGGCGAGGACCGGCTGATCGAAGACCAGGCCGAACTGGCGGGCGGCCTCGCGGGCGACGGCATCGAATGCAGGCATGGCGTTGGGTTGCGGCGTGTTGGCCAGCTCCGCTGCAAGGCTGGTGACGGCGTGGTCGGCGATGCCGCAGGGGACGATGAGGCCGAAGTCGGCGAGGTTGGTGGTGAGGTTGAAGGCGAATCCGTGCGAGGTGATGCCCTTGGCGACGTGGATGCCGATGGCGGCGATCTTTCTTTCCGGACCGGCGGAGCCTGCGTGGGGAGTCGCGTCCTCCTCGATTGCCGAGCTGATCCCTGACCCCTGATCCCTGTTCCCTGCTCTTCCGCACCAAACGCCGGTGAGGCCCTGGACGCGGCCGGAGGGGACGCCGTATCCGGCGCAGACGCGGATGAGGGCCTCCTCCATGCCACGGACAAAGTCGACGGGGCCCATACGGCCGCCGCTGGGGCCTTTGAGGGTGCGCAGGTCGAAGAGCGGGTAGCCGACCAACTGGCCGGGGCCGTGGTAGGTGACGTCACCACCGCGGTTGGTCTGGTGCAGGGCGATGCCGCGTTGGGCGAGCAGATCATCGGAAGCCAGCACGTTGGCGCGGTTGGCGTGGCGGCCAAGGGTGAGCACGGCGGGATGCTCGAGCAGCAGCAGGACGTTTGCAAGGCGGCCCACGGCCACCAGGGCGGCGATCTCGGCCTGGAGGCTGAGGGCTTCTGCGTAGTCCACCCGGCCGAGATAAAGGGGCTGAATCATTGCTGCTTCCGATTGTAGAGCGGCGGCTGGGTCAGGCTCACAGCCTGGCTTTGAACAGGCCGGCAAACGCCGCGCGATGTTGCCAGAAGACCAGGAACCAGAGCAGCGTGGCGAAGAGGCCCATGCCGATGGAAGCGGGCGCCATGGTGATGTGGAACAGGAGGATGTTGAACAGGATGGGGCCGAGGAAGGCGAGGCCGAGGGCCACGAAACGGTTGAAGAGCAGCAGCAGGCCGGCAACGGCCATGACAGCGCCCACGCCGTAGAAGTAGTGCGCGGCCATGAGCACGTTGACGAAGACGCCGGCGTTTCCGGGCATGGGAGGGCCCTTGGGGATGAACTGGAGGAAGCTGTTGAGTCCGAAGACGAAAAACATCAGACCCAGCAGATAACGGGCGATGGTGCCGGCAATCTTCATGGTGACGCTCCTTGGGAAGTTCGGGTGCCGTTATGGGGATGTTCTGGCAAGGATGATAGCCGTACATGGGGCATCGATTCAAAAGAATTGCTGGAGGATGGTTCCGGTGCCGCGCCCGCGATTTGGTACATTGTCTCTACACGGAGTGCCGTTGACCGTCCTTGTCTAACTCGTCCTCTCTCAGACTGCCTCGCCGGTCGCAGACCGCGGAGGTGTGTCTCTGCCCTTCCCACCGAGAGGATGACGGGAATGCTTGAACAATTTGGATGGAGCGAGTTTTATGCCGGGCAGCTTGGCGATGCGGAGGCTGGGCCTGCCGGCCGGGTTGCGTCGGCCAACCACGGGCGGTTCACGGTGTGGACGGAGGCCGGCGAGGTGGATGCGAGCGTGAGCGGGGTGCTGCGCAAGCCAGGCGCCGTGTGGCCGGCGGTGGGCGACTGGGTGGTGCTGCGGCCGGGCGAGGCGGTGATCGAGCGGGTGCTTGCGCGGCAGACCTGCGTCTCACGCAAGCAGCCGGAGCGCGAGGTGCGCGAACAGGTGCTGGCCGCCAACGTGGACGTGCTTTTCATCGTGAGCGGGCTTGACCGCGACTATAACCCGCGGCGCATTGAGCGGTTCCTGGTGATGGCAACGGAGAGCGGCGCGCGGCCGGTGGTGCTGCTGAACAAGGCCGACCTGGCAGATGAACTGGGCCTGGACCTGGACGGCATTGTGGCCGAGATGCGGCAACTGCAGGCCGGGCTCGCGGTGCTGCCGATCAGTGCCAAGGCCGACGCGGATCTGGACGCGCTGCCGGCGCAGCTCGAGCCGGGGCAGACGGCGGCGCTGATCGGGTCGTCGGGGGTGGGCAAGTCGACGATTTTGAACCGGCTGCTGGGCGACGAACGCCAGCGTACCACCGCCGTCCGCGCCTCCGATAGCCGGGGGCGGCACACGACGACGACGCGGCAGCTATTCTGCATGCCGGGCGGCTGGCTGCTGATGGACCTGCCGGGGCTGCGCGAGGTGCAATTGTGGACCAATGCCGAGCAGCCGGCGCAGACGCTGGAGGCGAGCTTCGACGATATTCAGGCGCTGGCGGAGAGTTGCCGGTTCCGCGATTGCACGCATGGAGCGGAGCCGGGCTGCGCGGTGATTGCCGCGGGGCTGGACCCGGCGCGGCTGGCGAATTTCCAGAAGATGCAGCGGGAGCTGGCGGGGCTGGAGCGGAAGGCTAATCCACGGGTGGCGAAAGAGGCAAGAGCTAAGGTCAAGGCGATCGAGAAGAGCGTGCGGTCGCACCCGAAACGGGACGGATAGAAGCGTCCCACAGTAAACTAAAAGTGGCAGGAGGACCGGGCGGTCGCTGCCGGCGGGTCGGGCGCAAGCTTGAGTTCGCCGGGGGAGGAAAGTCCGAACTCCGCAGGGCAGTGTGCCGGATAACGTCCGGGACGTGGGCCTCAAAACCCATGGACGGCCAGTGCCACAGAAAAGATACCGCCTCGGCTACCCCTCCCGGCTTCTTCGGACGCGGTTGGAGGGCCTCCCTGGAAACGCAAGACCCGAGTTGGCCCGCCACGGCGGGTACGCTCGCCGTTGCGTAAACTCCAGCGCCGGGGTAAGGGTGAAATGGTGCGGTAAGAGCGCACCGCTCCGCCGGTAACGGCGGGGGCAGGGTAAACCCCACACGGAGCAAGACCAAATAGGGAGGGAAGCGCTTTGCTCGGAGCCGAGCGGCGCTGCGCATCGGCCCGATGCGTTCAGCCGGCTCTTTGCACGGCACAGCGCCTTTTGAGGGCTGCTCCATGCAATGGCGAAACCTCCGGGTAGGTCGCTGATGAGTGTCCGCGGCAACGCGGCGCCTAGAGGAATGACCGCACACGACAGAATTCGGCTTACAGGTCCTTTTGCCGAATCTCTATTGACCCTGGTGCAGAACATCATCAGGGACAGATGACAGCCCCGGCCGGGAAGCTTCCCGGCCGGGGCTGACCAGTTTTTAGAGCAGTTCTCCAATTCATGTGCTCAATTTAGTTCCGTGCAAGGTGGCTTTTTCCTGAGGAGAAAGCCACTTATCATCGTGCTTTCGGTGTACAGCAATTGGAGAACAGCTATAGGCCTCGCGCGCCGAGGAGCGGACCGCGCAATCGCCTGAACCGCAAGACAAGGGCTGATTTCTGCTGTAGTCAGGTACCGTGATCAAGCTCACGCCCGGCGGTAAAACGCCGATAAACGGAGGAGGAGTCCTACGTTTATGCAACTTACCATCAAAAAGCAGCTTATCTTTGGCTTTGGCACGGCGGCCCTGCTGGTGGCCGGATGCACGGGCATTGCCCGTCTGGCGCAGGCGCGCGCCGAGCAGACCGCGCAGGCCATTGCGAACACCAACCAGCTGCGCTTTGACCTGGAACATCTGGTCGCTTATATCCATGCTGTGACCGCGGCGCAGCGGGCTTACATGGTCTCCGGCAATGAGCAGGCGATAGCCGGGATTCCGGCGCTCCGAGCGGATGCGGCGGTGACCGCCACACGCATCGATGCCGCGCTGAGCACCGACCCCGCGCAGGTGGCCCGTTTTGCCCGCTATCGCGAGGCGATCAAGGCGCGGGTGGTGTTTGTGAATAAGCTGAATGCGGCGCGCAAGAACGAAGGGTTTGAGGAGACCAAGGCACTGTTTGACACCGGCGAGGACGACAGGCTGATGGCGGCGATTCTGGTCGAGTTCAACGCCATCAAGGCTGCGGCGACGGCCCAGTTGGAGGCGCAGGAGGAGGCGAACCGCAAGCTGCAGCGGGAGATTGCTGTTGCGGAAATGGTGGCGGTGTTTCTGGCGCTGGCGTTGCTGGGCGCGATCGCCTTTACGCTGATCCGGTCGATTTCGCGCAGTGTGGAGATGACGGTGGACCTTGTGGGCGCGATGGCCCGGAAGGATCTCACCGGAGAAGACGGCAAACCGACGAACGAGGATGAGCTGGCGGTTGCCATTGAGGCGATCAACCACATGAAGCACGCCATTACCGCGGCGCTCACTGAAGTGGCGCAGTCGTCGGAGCAGGTGGCCGCGGCGGGCGTGGAGATCGAGTCGGCAGCGCAGCAGATCTCGGTGACGACGCATGGCGAGAAGAGAAATGTGGAGCTGTTCGCATCTTCCGTGGCGGAGATGGATGCAGCGGTGCGGGATGTTGCCGAGCACGCAGAGCAGGCCTCGGTTGCTGCCAATGAGGCGGCGGCGACGGCGGAATCAGGACGCGCGGTGGTTCGGCAGACGCAGCAAGCCATGAACCGGATCAGCGAATCAGTGCGCACCGCGTCGAGCGACATGACGAGCCTGGGCAAGGAGACGGAGAGCATTGGGGAAGTAGTGCGGATTATCCAGGACATTGCCGGGCAGACCAACCTGCTGGCGCTGAACGCGGCCATTGAGGCCGCGCGCGCGGGCGAACAGGGAAAGGGCTTTGCGGTTGTGGCGCAGGAGGTGCGGCAGCTGGCGGAGAGGACGGCGAAGTTCACCCAGGAGATTGCGACCAAGATCGAGTCGGTGCAACAGGGCGCCGGGCGCGCGGTCCAATCCATGCGCCAGGGTGAAGCGGTGGTGAGCGAGGGCGTGAGCCAGTTCATCCAGGTGAGCGCGGCGCTGGATGCGATTACCGAGCGGGTCACATCGGCGCAGCAGGGCATCACCATGATTGCCACGGCGGCCACTGAGCAGTCAGCGGCCACCGGAGGGCTGACGGAGAGCATCCACGAAATTTCGTCTGAAGTGAGCAGGACCACGGAGCAGGTGGACCAGACAGCGATTGCCTGCGGGGAGCTGGCCAAGCTGGCGCACCTGTTGAAGCAGATTGTGGACGGCTTCCAATTGCCGGCCAGGAAGAGCGCTGCATGGAGCGGGCAGACGCCGGTCGCACGGCGAAGTGCCGCCTAGATATTTGACTGCATGATCTGGCGCCTACCCAGCATCTGTGGCGAGATCAGAATTGGGCACCGAAAACATCTGCCGGAGACAAAGCAGGCGCGGGAGCGTGTGCTCCTGCGCCTGCCATTGTCTGGTTTTGGCAGTGCGAGATCGGCTATTGCGTTACCGGTTGGGGTGGGATGGGCTTGGGCGTTTTGAGGTGCGGCGCTTTGGGGGTTGCGGGCGGGCTGGGCGGCTGGTCCGGGGAGAGCGGCGCGGGGGCGGAGGGGAAGGCGGATCCCTTCTTGATGCGGATGTCGCCGTTATCGCTGCTGAGGGTGACCTTGGTGCCGCCGGCGCCCACCGTGAAGCTGGCCGTCTTGTCATCGCCGTCCGAGGAGGGGATGGGATAGTCAGAGATGATGTCGCCGTTGTGGGTGCGGGCGCTCACGGTGCTTGCGGCCGAAGGCGCCAGGGAGACTTCGACGTCACCCTTGCTGTTGCGGGCGTCGACGGCGAAGTTGCCGGCCGGCTCGACGGAAATGGTGCCGTCCCGATCTTCGACGTAGGTGTCGCCGTAGATCTGGCTCAGGTCGACGTCTTTGGCGTGGGTGGTGACGCGCACCTGGCCCCTGGCTTCAGAGACGCGCAGGTCGTCCGAATTGAGGGTCAGGTCGCCAGGGAGGGCGGCCACCTGGAGATCGGTGATGGAGGTGTGCAGGTGAATGGGGCCGCCGACGTTTTCGATGTGCACATCGCCGAGGATCTCGCCGGTCTGGGTGATCTTGCCTTTGACTTCAGAGAGGGTGAGGTCGTTGATGTCGCCGTCGGCGGTGAGGTCTCCGTCAACCTGGTGGGCGGAGAAGTCCTGATGTCCGCTGGGGAAGTGGGCCTGCACGGAACCGGCGATGGAGTTGAGGTGCACGTCGCCGTGCGAGGCGGTGAGGCTGAGGCCTGAGCCGAGGCCGGCCACGGTGACGTCGCCGCGGCCGGAGTCAATGGTGACGCGCGCGGATTTGGGCACGGTGACGGTGAGGTTGAGGCGGCCGTTGTCGTTGCTGTCGGAGCGGATCTCGACGGCGTTGCCGCTGACGCTGAGGTGGGCGGCTTCGGAGTCGAAGATCTTGCGGGCGTCGGAGTCGGAGTCGGCGAAGGCTACTTCATGAGCCTGCACCTGGACGTCGGGGCCGTCGCCGGCGGTGATGCTGATGTCGCCGCGGGGGTTGTGGATTTCGACCGAGCCGTTGGCGGCGATGGTGGCGCTGAGGGCCTTCTGGTCGAGATCGTGCTCGGGGCGGCCGAAGGAGTTGAAGAAGTCGTCGCCCTGATCGCCGAACTGGGCGCGGAGCGGACCCCGCCAGTGATCCCAGCCGGCGGCGCCGAGGCCGAGGAAAGCGAGCAGAATGAGCAGGCCGACGAAGCTGCCGCCGCGGCGGACCGGGGTTTTGCGGCGGGCGTCGAGAGCCCACTCGCCGAGAAGGGCGAGTCCGGCGCCGATGAGCAGAAGCGGCCACCAGTGGGCGTACCAGGTCCAGAATTGGCCGGCCTCAAGGCGGTCGGTGATGACCAGAAAAGCGATGATGCCGACGCCGATGAGGATGATGGGGCCGACGACGGAGGGCACGCGCGGGGCGTAGACGCCGCCGTAGTAGCCCGCCCGGGCGGCCTGGCGCTGGGCGCGCATGGCTTCGCGCTGGGCACGCCAGGCGGCCTTCTGCTGCTCGCGATAGATGCGCCACTGGGTGCGCGGGTCATAGGGCGGATAACCGCCGCCGGGTGGATAGCCGGGCGGGGGTGCGCCGGGAGGCGTGTTGGGAGGGACGCTGCTCATCGCTGGCCTCCGTTCGGATCGTTGTCAAAGTCGTGGGAGTGGGCGGGGACGATTGCCGTGGTTTCGGCTGCGGGCGGCTGTGCGACTGGAGCGCCGGGATAGGGTGCGCCTGGATACGACACGCCGGGATAGGGCGGCTGCTGGGCGGGGTCAGTGGAGGCAAGCGCAGCGCGCTCAGCGAGGGCCAGCACGCCGGCCAGGATGAGGTAAAAGGGCCAGCTGTGGCCCCAGCCCAGGATGTGCGCCTGGGCGAGCAGGGCGTTGATGCCGACGAGCAGGAGAAAAGCCGGGCCGCGCAGACGGCGGATGAGGATGTAACGGTTCACTTGGGACCTCCTTGCGACTCGCCGAGACGGCGCACAACCAGCCAGATGCCGAGGCCGATGAGGAATACGGGCCAGGAATACTCGATGAGGCGGCCGTTGAAGATGTCCATCTGCCCGAGCAGGAAGAGGACGCCGAGGGCGATGAGGACGACGGCGCCGACCGGTGCTCCGCGACGCCAGAAGCCGGGATGCCAGTAGGCCGAGGGGTCGGGCGGAATGGGCGGCGGCGGGGCGTTGGGGTCAAGGGGGCCGGCTTGGGGCGGCGCATAGGGATTCTGCCACTGGCCCTGGTAGGGGCTCTGGGGCGGGGCCTGATAGGGCGCCTGGTAGGGGCCGCCGGTATACGGCGGCTGCCAGGAGCCGGCAGGTGGAGGCTGCGCAGGACCACCCGTCCAGCCACCGGGCTGGGCCGGCGGTGGGGGCGGCTGTTGGCCTGCGGGCGGTTGGCCGGGGTACTGGGGATGCTTGCCGAGGTTGAGCCAGTTGCCCACTTCGTTGAGCCCCAGCGGATCGGGCACGGGCTGGCCGTCTCGGAGGGCCTTGGCGGTGTGGAAGGCCTCGAAGGACTGGTAGAGGATCCAGGCGGGGATGAAGATGCCGAAGATCCCCGAGATGTGGGCCATGCTGATGAGCACGGCGAAGATGACCACGTGGATGAGGCCCTTGAAGAACTGGCCGTTGTACATGGCGCCCACGCCGGGGATCAGGCCCAGGACCGCGGCCGCGGCCGGGTTAGGGCCTCCGGTCGAGATGGGGATAAACGGCTGCTGATAGGTTTGCCAGGCCGTGAAGCAGGGCTCGCAGAGCACCTGGCCTCCGGGGGCGGTCCGTACGCAGCCGGCGCAAAGGGCCTTGCCGCAGGTCTGGCAGAAGGCGGTCGCGGTGGTGCCGGGGTGATTTACGCAGTCCATTTTGTGCTCCTTTCCCGTGTTTCCAATGCGGAGCCGCCGGAATGCGCGGGCCGGGCCTGCGCGGTGTCGCCGGGCAGGGCAGGAAGTGTGAGGGAACTCTCGGTTAAATCGCTTTCATCTTGATAATTGACGTCGTTCAGAGTCGGGGTGACCGACTGCTGGGGAGGATCGACGCGGGAGCCTCCGTCTTTGTGGCCGGGGGTCTGTTTGGATTCGCCGGGGGCCTGCTGCCGGGGTTGCTGCTGGTTGCTGTCCTGGCCTTCGGTGCGGCGCAGTTCGCGCATGCGGGTTTCGACTTCATACACGAAGCGCAGGTGGTCGTAGTAGCGGACGATGGGCGTGGAAGCCATGGTGACGCGGCGCTCGACAAAGGAGCGCACCGAAGAGGGGCGCAGATCGCTGAGGCGGAGGTCGGTCAACTTGACGTTGGTCAGGTTGAGGGTGAGGGCGATGGAGAAGAAGGCCATGGCGGCGGTCATGAGCAGGCGAGGCTCGGCGAAGCGCCGAACCTGGCCCATGAAGCCGGGGCGCTGCCAGGGCTGGGGCATGGGGACGACGTTGCCGGCAGTGGGCACCAGGCCGAAGCCGGCTACCTGTCCGGGGCCGGTCTGGGCCAGGATGCGGTCGAGCAGGCCGGTGGGGACTTCAGGCTCGGGAGAAAGAAACTCCAGCCACTCGCGGCCGCGGCGGGACTCTTCAAAGAGCGCCGTGCAGGCTGCGCAGACGGCCATGTGTGCGGCGAAGACCGCCTGGTCTTCCGGCTTGAGCAGCCCGTCGAGCGCGTCCGCCAAAAGGGTCTCCCAGTGGCCACAGGCCGGGGAGCTCGGAATGTTTGTGCGCTCAGTCATGGTTACATCACCTCCCGTTTAGTACGTTCCAGCAGGCGCGCCAGTTCAGCGCGTCCCCTGCTGATGCGGGACTTCACGGTTCCTTCGGGTATGCCCAGCACCTGGGCAATCTCTTTGTAGTCAAGGTCTTGCAGGTCCCGCAAAATGACCGCTTCGCGCAGTTCAATCGAGACCCGCGCGAGCGCGTCCTGGACCATTTTGGCCAGTTCTTTCTGGGCGGCCGACTCGTGCGGCGAGAGCGTGCGGGAGGTGAGCCGGTCAATGGGGCTGAGCTCGTCGCTCGACTCCCAGCCATCGTCCAGTGAGCCCGTTGCACGCAGGTTGCGGGTGCGGCGGAAGTTATCCACCAGCAGGTTGCGGGTCATGGTGGTGATCCACACCTGGAGGCTGCCGCGGGTCAGGTCAAAGCTGGCCAGGTTGGAGTAGATCTTGAGGAAGACGTCCTGGGTCATGTCTTCGGCGTCGGCCGGGTTGCCGGTGAAGCGGTAGCAGAGGCCGTAGACGCGGCGATGATGGGTGCGGACCAGCTCGGCCCAGGCGCCGGAGTCGCCGTTCATGCACAGGCGCACGACTTGGGACCAGTCGACTTCCAGCGGATTTGCCTCCATGCGCGCCTGGCGGACAACCGGGGTTGCGGCGGGCCGGCCGGATGCGGGTCGAGCCGCGGCTGCCCGGGGGCCGTCTTCGGCAGCCGCAAAGGGACGGCGCGGCTTGCCCGGCGGCGATGCCAACCCTACCACGCTCCAGCTTAATGTACCCACGCATTGCATATTTCGCTAATACGCGGGAATTGTGGATATAGTTCCACGGATGCAAAGCGGATTTGGGCGCGGCGGTTCGCTTGGGTGGAGTCGGGGCTATGCTGGATGTGCGTCGTAACCTTTCCCTCCGCGGCGCATCAGACGGGTGCGAATGAGCGGGCAAGCGCTGAGCCGGCCAGGGAGGTTTCCATGATCAAGCTGCATTCTCTTGGGATCAAAATGCGTTCTGTTGGCGGTGCGGTGGGCACGCTGCTTGTGACCTTGGCCCTGTGCGCGGGCTGCCAGGCGGCGACGCCGCGGGGGCCGATTCCGCCGATCGATAACGACGAGCAGCTGGCCGCCGCGCCGGGAAAGCAGGTTGCCGTGTTTGCGGGCGGATGCTTTTGGGGCACGCAATCAGTGTTTGAGCGGGTAAAGGGCGTGCTGGATACGACGGCCGGCTACTCCGGGGGCACGCGCGAGTCGGCCAACTATGCCGCTGTGAGCTCGGAGCGGACGGGGCACGCGGAGTCGGTGCGGGTGGTGTTTGACCCATCGCAGATCACCTATGGGCAACTGCTGCGGGTGTTCTTCTCCGTGGCGCACGATCCGACGCAGAAGGACCAGCAGGGGCCGGACGTGGGAACGTCGTATCGGTCGGTGATCTTTTACGCGAATGACGAGCAGCAGAAGCTGGCGCAGGCCTACATGGCGCAACTGGACGCGGCGCACGTGTTCAAGAAGAAGATTGTGACCCAGGTGGTGCCGTTGAAGGCGTTTTATGCGGGCGAAGCCTACCACCAGGACTACGCGCTGCATAACCCGGATAATCCGTATATCCAGGTGTGCGACCGGCCGAAGATTGCGGCGCTGAAGGCGCAGTTTCCGGAGCTGTTTGAGGATTACAAGGGGAAGTGAGGGTCGTCGCTGTTCGAGCAATCGGTCACTTGCCGATAGGTTCCGGATCGCCGGTCACTCAGTCAGAATGCGCATTTATGCGTCGGCTGCCCTGTTTGGATCTGATTTGACCATCAAAACCCTCGCTGCGCCGATACCTATGGCGCAAGCCGAAATCCAAACGCTGAGGGATATCCAGTCGCCGATTTCCGCCTGGCCTTGGAAGACCTCGAGACACATGAACCCAGCATAGAGAAGAAGACTTGAGGCGGCGCAGTAAAATCCGAGGCGCCTTCGATCGGAGCGGACAAGAAGAATCAAGCCCACGACGAGCGCGCATGGAAGGCCGAAAAGGGACCATCCAAGTGGGTGTTCCCACGATGGCAGACTGAGGCGACTGTCCGAAGCTAGATCGGCAGCTGAATACAGCTCAGACAAGACAAACAGGACCAAGCACGGGACGCAAAGTGCATCACGCACATGAATCAGCGGGGCTTTCATCGCAATCAAGTGTACCTCTGATTCCCGAATTGATGGATTGCCGGCTATCAGAAAACCCGGGGCTCATTTCGATCTCCCCAGCTTCACAAACCGCATCGCAGCAGAGTTCATGCAGTAGCGCAGGCCGGTGGGGGCAGGGCCGTCGTTGAAGACGTGGCCTAGATGGGCGTCGCACAAACGGCAACTGACGGCGGTGCGGACTTCCATCAGGCTGCCGTCGACGGTCTTGACGATGTTCTCCTCGGCTAGGGCCTCAAAGAAGCTGGGCCAGCCGGTGCCGGAGTCGAACTTGGTGGCGGAGCTGAACAGGGCCAGGTCGCAGGCGATGCAGCGGAAGAGGCCGGGGGCGTGCTCGTTGTTGAGGGCCCCGGTGTAGGGGCGCTCGGTGTCGGCGTGGCGGGTGACCCAGTAGGAGTCGGCGGGGAGCTGGCGGCGCCATGCGTCGTCGGTCTTGATGAGGCGCGGGACGGTGACTGTGCCGGTGCGCTGGCCGTCGGCTGAAAACTGGGCAATGGTTACGGTGGCCGGCCCCTCGTTGGCGGCGAGCGGGCGCGCGGCGGCGATGGTGGAGCGGCGCAGAGCCCAGAAGGCCGCGGC
>Ga0302190_10001460_pt1 | contig 15797 bp, 15 predicted proteins | sample II_Bog_E2_3_FD_198784 | JGI IMG/M metagenome (GOLD analysis project Ga0302190, IMG submission 198784) | Peat permafrost microbial communities from Stordalen Mire near Abisko, Sweden - II_Bog_E2_3 | ecosystem: Environmental > Terrestrial > Soil > Wetlands > Peat | place: Sweden: Abisko... | reverse complement strand
TGCTTCCGGCTCCGTCGAGGCTCGATTGCTACTCCTTGGAATCCTTCTGCGTGGCCAAACATCGGGCCAGGAATTAGAGCAAATTCCCTTTTGCTGTGGAGTGGAGAGTTCTGTGCAGGACCGTTTCCCTGGAAGAAAACGGACATAAAGGGAACGCCCTCCTGTACACCTACAGGGAATTTGCTCTCGTGGGAGACTGGATCCTCAGTGTTCCCTCCAATCGCGGGAAGATCGTGCGCATTGCTCACATCGCGCTATGCGATGTGGATGGCGGGGGGGCCCCGAACTGACCTTCCTCTATAACGACACCTGCGGGAAGATGACCTTGGGCGACAAACACCCGTGGGCCCATGCAGACCTGTCCGGGAGCTCTGGAGCGAGATTTGGGATGAAGTCGGGCCTCGCATCGAGCGGGTGCTTGCAGAGGGCAGGGTCGACTTCGGAAGTCCAGTGCAGCTACGAGTCGGACTGTTGCTCCACCGACTCATCCCCGATCCACCGTTCTGACAGAACAGGGTGGCGAGTGTGAGGATTCGCGCATGGCCGAGAGGTGGCATCGCGCCCGTTCGTTTGTCATTCAGAACTCTATCCCCATTTGAAATCCGTATCCGGCGCGGGGTAGGATGATTTGCCGGACCATCGGCAAAGCCCTGCAAAGGAACAATACCCATGCGACTATTCGCTTCCGCAGCCCTTGGCCTCCTATTTACCGGGATCACGATTATCGCCGCGCCTGCTCAGACGGCTCCGCCGGTTACAGGAAGTCCGGCGGCAACCGCGCCTGCGCCGGCGGTCGCGGCGGGGCCTGCATGGGCGGACGTTTCAAGCTGGGCGAATGTGCACCCGGTGGAGACGCACAACGTCGTGTACGCGAACATGCCGGTGATCAAGAATCCCAGCGTATTGAACCCAAGCAGACCGGGCGGCGCCGTTCTGCCCACTCCTAACATTGGAGGGACGGTGGACCTGCATCTGGATGTATTCCAGATGCCGTCGGCAAAACCGGCACCGGTAGTCGTGCATCTGCACGGAGGCGGATGGACTGCGCCTGCAGGTCAGTCGCATTCGCCCGGACCGTTCACCGCACTGTTGGCTGCGGGGATCAGCGTGGTGTCGGTGGAGTACCGGCCTTCGCTTGAAGCGCCCGCGCCTGCTGCGCTCCAGGATGTGCACTGCGCTTTGGCGTGGGTAAAGGCGAACGCCGCAAAGTACAACTTGGACGTGAACCGGGTGATTCTGTACGGCGTCTCCGCGGGCGGGGAGATGGCACTGATGGCAGCGTATGCGCCGGACACGTTCGATCCGGCGGGGTGCACAGACCAGCCAAAGGTAGCGGCGGTATTGGACTATTACGGGCCGCCAGACCTGGCCGAGGCGCTGCTGCACGAGCCGGGGAGTGGAGACTTTAATCGCCAGTGGTTCGGGCTGGCCGTTCCCCTGCCGGCTGACCCGGCGGCCGCGGCCGCTGCCAACGGAGCACCGGCGCCAGCGCGGTGGCCGGAACCGAGCGCCGCCGAATTGGCGCTGGCGAAGCAGTTGTCGCCGATGAATTACGTTCGGCCGGGGGTGCCTCCAACGTATATCGTGAACGGGGATCGGGACCCCAGAGTGAATCCGGCACAGGACTCGAAGTTGAAGTCGGCGCTGGATGCGGCAGGAGTTCCGGCTGGGCACGACATTATTCCAGGCGCCGGACATGGAAATTTTCCCAAGCCCGAGGCGAACAAGGCGTGGTTGTTGTGTCTGCAGTTCCTGCAGGCTCAGGGGATTCTGCAGTAGACCTGGAATTAGTTGCAATTGAAATGCGAGGTGGTGCGATGCGTAGACGATATGCAGCGGCGGCTTTGGGCGTGATCTTAATGGTGGGCGCGAAGGAGTATGCTCAGCAGCCGGCTGCGGCTGCGCCAGAAGTTGGAGGTCCAGCCTGGGCCGACCCTGCCAACTGGGGTCGCGTCCATCCCACTGAGACCGACAACATCGTCTACGCCACCGTGCCGCACATTGCCAACCCCAGCGCCGAAGCCTCGCCCAATCCCGGCACGCCCAACGGCATCCGAACGCCCATCCCCAACACCGGCCCCAGAGGCACCCTCGACATGCACCTCGACGTCTATCAGGTTCCCTCGTCGAAGCCTACCCCGGTTGTGATTCAACTCCACGGCGGCGGCTGGATTCGTGGCGACCGTCCCAGTTCGTCCCGCTCCTTCGCTGCCTTCTTCGCTGCGGGCATGAGCGTCGTTACCGTGCAGTATCGCAATGCCATCGACGCGCCTGCGCCAGGCGCCATCCAGGACGTCCGCTGCGCTATGGCCTGGGTCAAGCGCAATGCCGCCAAATACAACTTCGATCCGGGCCGCGTCATCCCCTGGGGCGGATCGGCCGGCGGCCACCTCGCGCTCATGGCCGGCTACGCGCCCGCTTCGTTCAATCCGCCCGGCTGCACCGATCAGCCCAAAGTCGTCGCGGTCTTCGACATGTACGGCGACACCAACCTCGTCGAAGCTCTGACCCAGCACGGTGGCTCCGACTCGGTTCACCAGTGGCTTGGCATCGATCTGCCGCTGCCCCGCGAAACCGCAGCCGCGGCTGCCAAGCCAGCCGTTGCGGCCAAGCCCGCCGGCTCATCCGGAGTCGACTACGACGACACCGCTCCAATCCAGCCTCCGAGTGGACACGCCCCGCGCTGGCCCGAACCCACCGCTGCCCTCCTCGCCCGCGCCCGCGAGATGTCCCCCATGACTTATGTCCATCGGGGACTTCCGCCGACCTTTATCATCAACGGCGACAGCGACCATTCCGTCGATCCTGCCCAGTCGGTCGAACTCGAGAAGGCACTCAATGCGGTCGGGGTTCCAAACATCCATTACGTTGTCGTCGGCGGTGGCCACGGCAACTTCCCCGCCGCCGAAAACACCAAAGGCGTGCTCCTTGCCCTCCACTTCCTCAAGGATCATGGCGTAATCGAATAACGCCAACTCGGGTGTCCCGTGTGATGACCTTGACCCTGAGCGGGTGGGAAAGGGACGAGTGATCGTGCGGTTCATCCCCTTCATGTTGGCAGCCCTACCCGTGCACCGCCGCAAACCGCAGCCGAACATAGTCTGTCATCCAGTTGCCATCCGCATCGCAGAGCACACGTCTCTAGGTCGTAACGGGACTGAGCGAGAAATAACGAAGCTCCCGCGAAACGGTGTCGCGGTAAGAACGCGTCGCAGTTGCCAATTACCGCAATTGCCGGCGTTTTCAGTGGCTTGCACGGATCGACAACTGAGGCTTCGTCTTTATGTCCGACTATTGCTCCCGACCTATCGATTTTGCAATGCGGGGCCGTAGGACTGTGGTGAGAAAGGCCAAGAGCATCTCGCTCGGAGAACGCCAGCGAATTTTGTTCTCTGTCATGGGCCACCCGAAGCCTGAGGAACCCGCATATCGCGGCAATGTCAGATTTCTCAGGTGGTCATGTTCGTCAGGTGCCGATTTGGATGCCGAAAAACAGTAGCAAGTATGTGACAGCCGACACATTAGTGATTTCATGCCTGCACAAAGGTGTGATGGCTCCTGAAGTTTCCGGAGCTTAGTGTCGATGTGTACAGAGTGTTGCTTAGTCACACAGGTGTGCGAACATACAAATGGAATCTTTCTATGGCTTTTTTCGCCTGAAGCTGCCCGACCGGTCGTTCTTAGTTCATTGTGTGCGAGTCTCCCGCCGGGTTCGAATCTTCGCCGCGACCGTCCTGATTGCATCCGCGGGGCTTCCGTCCCTCTCTCAGCAGACACCCGACCTGACCCAGAAGAGCCTCGAAGACCTGATGAACATTGAGGTAACATCTGTCTCGAAGAAGGAGCAGACAACCTCGCAGGCCGCTGCGGCAGTGTTTGTCATCTCGCGAGGGGACATAAGCCGCTCAGGCGCACTTAGCATTCCCGATCTGTTGCGCATGGTTCCAGGCCTGGACGTCGCCCAGATCGATGCGGGGAAATGGGCCATTACTGCCCGTGGCTTCAATGGACAGTATTCCGACAAGCTCCTCGTTATGATTGACGGCCGCACGGTGTACACCCCGATTTTTGCCGGCGTCTACTGGGACTCCCAGAACGTTCCCCTCGACAGCATCGAACGTATCGAAGTGATTCGTGGCCCAGGAGCTGCTGTGTGGGGAGCAAATGCCGTAAACGGCGTAATTAATATCATCACCCGGAATGCAGCTGACACGCAGGGCGGCTATGTTGGAGCGGGCATAGGCAATATCGGCACCGGAACAGAGAGCATTCGCTACGGCGGCAATGCCGGTCGTGTCGGAGCGTACCGTGTCTATGCGGAGGGTCTCCACTACAACAGTTTGCCCACATTTACCGGGCTCGATGGCCACGATGACTGGCGCCTCATCAACGGTGGATTCCGCGCCGACACTACTCTTTCAGCCAAAGACTCCCTCACGACCGAGGGGCGCGCGTACGCGGGCGATGCCGGAGAGATGGCTACGGTGCCCATATCCCTGCTGCCGCCAGTCACTGCAACCGTTGCCCTGAACGACGGCTATTCGGGATGGAATCTGCTAACGCGCTGGAACCGCACTATTTCCCCGCGATCGGATACTTCGCTTCAGGTCTACTTTGACCGCACCACTCGTGGCGATACCACCTACGAGGTCGGTTTGAACACCTTTGACATCGATTTCCAGCACCATATCAAGGTGGGGACGCAACAGGATGTTGTCTGGGGACTCGGCTACCGTCTCAGTTCTGATGGAACAACCCCCACCCTGCGAATCATCTTCACTCCCAATAACCGGGTTACCCAGCTCTTCAGTTCGTTTGCGCAGGATGATATTACGATCCTTCCCAACCGACTTCACCTAAGTCTCGGCGCAAGGATCGAGCACAATGACTATACCGGGCTCGGCTTCGAGCCCTCGGGAAGCTTGGCGTGGACCCCGGACACCAAGAACATGGTCTGGGCCGCAATCTCCGGCGCCGACCGCACCCCGTCGCGTGCCGATCACGATTTCCGTATCAATTACGCCGCGGTCCCTGGGCCAGGAAATATGCCCATTCTGATTAGCTTGATTGGCGTTCCAAACTTCAGGAATGAGCACCTCACGGCTTATCAAGCAGGCTACCGGAGTACATTGACCAGCAGGTTTAGCGTGGATTCGACCATCTTCTACAACCGCTATCGCGATGTGGAATCGGTGGAACCCGGATCCACAGCCATCGAGACAATTCCCGCGCCGGTGCACCTGCTGATGTCCAGCTACCTTGGCAACGGATTGTACGGAGAGACGCACGGCATTGAACTCTTCGCAAACTGGAAGGTGGCGAGCGCATGGACTCTAAGCCCAGGCTATACATTCTTCTCCATGCATGTGCATCCTTTCGCCGGCAGCCAGGACTTTACCGCCGCCGCAGCAGATGAAGGGGGCACTCCAGACCACCAGGCCCAGTTACGCTCCACCATAAGCTTGCCCCGGAACCTCCAGTGGAACGCTTCGATGTACTTCGTCAACCGGCTCCCGGCGGTGTCCATCCCCTCATACACCCGCGTGGATACCAGCTTGATCTGGCATGCGGGAGAGCGAATCTCCGTTAGTTTGGTGGGGCAAAACCTCTTGAGGAATCTCCACCCGGAATACGCTGGCTCAAGTTCCTCAGTGCAGTCTGGCATGATGGAGCGCAGCGCCTATGCCAAAATCACTTGGTCCTATTGAGTTTGAGGCCCCATGTGCATCGCGAACTCAACAATTCGGAACGCAAGACAGGTCGCGGACGAACGTACATCCTGGTGCTGTTCTGCGCCATCTTGCTTGGCTCATTGGAATGTCAGCCCACTTGCGCACAAAACACCGCCGAGGAATACCAGGTGAAGGCGGCGTTTCTCTTCCACTTCGCGCAGCTTGTCGAGTGGCCTGCTGGTGCGCTGAACGCTTCAGACCAATCCATCAACCTGTGCATCTTCGATGACGAGCCGCATCGCCGCGAGTTGCAAAATACGATCGAGGGAAAGCCCGTTGGGGTGCGGGTTATGCACGTCCGATTACTCGACCAACGGCAGAATATCCAGGGCTGCAACATGCTGTTTCTCAGCCGCGACGAAGGTCGGCGCCAGGCCGCAATTCTTAGGAGCGTACACGACCTGCCCGTTCTTACGGTGGGCGAAACCGATACCTTTCTCGCCGACGGAGGGATGATCCATTTCCACCTCGATGGGGATAAGATCCGCTTCGACATCAATGCGGCAGGCGCCGACTTGTCACACCTTAGAATCAGCTCGCGGCTGCTGCTGCTCGCCACATCAGTGACCCATGCCAATGGGATTGGCGCTGGTAAGGAGAGCTATGCACATTAGGGACTTGTCTCTCCGCGCCAACCTAATTATGTTGATCCTGTCTGCCAGCGCGCTCGCAGTCCTGCTCGCTTCCTTTGGGTTCGGGATCTATGAACGCCATAATTATCGTGAGAGTTCGGTTCGCGAACTCTCCGCACTAGCCGATACACTGGGCGCAAACACTGCTGCCTCCCTGGCGTTCAACGACCAACAGACGGCCGAACAGATGCTGGGCGCACTCGTCACCGAACCTCACGTACTCGACGCTCGTCTCTACGACAACGAGGGACGCATCTTTGCGGAATACCGCGGCCCCAGCCGTAAAGGGGGCCTCGTACTTACCGGGCTGCGTCCCGATGGGGCCTATTTCGATCACCAGTCTCTCAGCCTTTTCCGCGGCGTTCGTCTGAATGGGGAACGCACCGGCTCAATTGCGCTTGTATTCGATCTGGACGATCTGCGGTCTCAACTGCTGCAATATGCGAAGATCGCCCTTCTCGTCCTTCTTGTCTCGGTCCTCGGCACGCTGTTGGCCTCCATGCGGCTCGCGGTCTCAATTGGGGACCCACTGGTGAAACTGGCGGGTGTAGCCAAACACGTCTCGATCAACAAGGACTACTCCGTCCGCGCCACCCTACGTGCTGGAGGCGAGACCGGCCTTCTCATCCGTTCTTTTAACGAGATGCTCTCTCAGATCGAATCGAGTGAATCGGCGCTGAAGCAAGCACTCAACTCGCTGCAGGAGAGCGACGACCGCTATGCCCTGGCCGCCCGGGGCGCCAATGACGGCCTCTGGGACTGGGATCTCACCACTGACAAGATCTACTTCTCTCCGCGCTGGAACCATATGCTCGGCTACTCCGTGAGCGAAGACTGGTCCAACCCCGAAGCGTGGTTCAGCCATGTTCACGGCATTGATCGCGAGCGTGTTCGTGCCGAGATGGCGGCGAATTGCGATGGAAAGACCACCGAATTCGCGAGTGAATACAGGATGCGTCATAAGTCCGGCGGATATATCTGGATGCTGAGTCGCGGCATTGCGGTTCGCGACCCTTCCGGCAAAGCCATCCGCATGGCCGGCTCGCAGACCGACATCACCGAAGGCAAGATCTCCGATCCGCTCACACAGATCCCGAATCGTCTCTATTTAGTTGACCGAATCGAGTCCGCAATCGAGGCTGCAGGTCAGCAAAACGCCAAGTTTTCTGTGCTTTTTGTCGACCTCGACCAGTTCAAACTGGTGAACGACAGCCTGGGGCACGCGGCGGGCGACGAGTTGCTGATCGATGTTGCTGGTCGGTTGCGCGCCAGCATCCGCACCAGTTCGCGCCCAGGAGGATACGGGAAGTCCGTCGTGGCTCGCGTCGGTGGAGACGAATTCGCGATTCTGCTCGACCATATCCAGCACGAGGCCGAACCTGCGATCGTAGCAGCGCGCATCCTCGAACGGCTGAGCGAGCCTTTTCACCTGGAGGGTCGTCGCATGTTTGTCTCCGCCAGCATTGGAATCGCCCTGAGCCATGCCGGCACTACGCCCGAAGACCTCCTCAGCGATGCCGATACCGCCATGTATAGCGCCAAAGCGAACGGTAAGGGACGCTACGAGTTCTTCGACGAGGCCATGCGCGAGCGAATCCTGAATCGGTTTGAAATCGAGACCGGTCTGCGCAAGGCCATTGAAGAACATCAACTGGTTCTCCACTACCAGCCAATTATCTCGCCCACCGATCACCGCATCCGTGGGTTCGAGGCGCTGGTTCGCTGGAATCACCCGGAACGGGGAATGATCCCCCCCGGCGAGTTTATCCCCGTGGCCGAAGAGAGTGACCTCATCGTCCTCCTTGGCCGCTGGGTGCTGCGCGAGGCCTGCCGCCAGATGGCGGAATGGCACAGAAGGTTCTCCGGTGTTCCCCCCCTCACAGTCAATGTGAATGTTTCCTCCCGGCAACTGTGCGATTCCCACCTGATTGCGGATGTGGAGTTCGCGCTGGCTGAATCCGGATTGAACCCCGCGTGTCTGGCGCTCGAAGTGACAGAAAGCTCGATCATGGGCAACGCCAAGCAGACGCTGGCCACCCTTGACCGTTTGAGAGCCATGAATGTTCGGCTGGAAATAGACGACTTTGGTACCGGCTACTCCTCGCTGAGTTACCTCCAGCGGCTTCCGTTCGATACGCTCAAGATCGACCGATCCTTTATCCGCGATCTAAGCGCAGAAAGCGGCAGCCTGGATATTGCAAAGGCCATTGTGGAAATGGCCCACTCCCTCAGGCTGGAGGTCATTGCCGAAGGAGTCGAGACAGAGGAGCAACTAGGTTTGTTGCGCGGGTTAGGTTGCAATTACGTTCAGGGCTATCTGTTTTCAAGACCAGTTGCTGCCGAGACAGCCGGGTGGCTTTACCGGGAAATTCGTGAGCGGGGTCTCCTCGCTGCTGAATCGGCTCTGCTCACAGCCTGCGAACTCGGGGGATAACCTACCCACGTTACCCGGTTAAATTCGGTTTCCACTAGGCATGATACCGTCCAGCAGCGGCCCGTCCCGATTATCACGTGTCGATTCTCAGAGGCAAAGAGTGTCGGCAAAGCTCAAGAAAGTTTAGCCAAGAGTGTAGCCAAGCATCTGAGCCCTTTGTTTGCAATACTGGCGGAGAGTGGGGGACTCTCGGGAAAGTTGTTAATTATGCCCATTTTCACAGATTTTTGCCCCATGATACGGTCGTGATACGGTTATCGGATAGGAGTGTCCCTAACCATGGCGAACACGACGGTCACATTGCACCGGAAATGTAAGACCCCCGAAGGCTGGCGGTACCTCCCGGCTGCGATGAGCGCCAACGGGAAGGTGAAGCCAAACAAGGTCAAGGTCGACGGGTTCGAGATCGACTACCCGATCGGGCACTACGTCCTCCGGTCATACGACGGGCCCAAGACCGTCTGGACTCGGGTGACCGGTGGGGCGACTGAGGCACTCGCCGATCTCAAGACGGCAGCGAAGCGTGCGAATGCGGTGGCCATCGCTGCGCACGCCGGTGTCGAGGTTGTACTCGACGCAAAGCGGATTGCAATCAAGGACGCTGTCACCAAGTTCGTCGCGGCAGCATCGGATCGCAAGTCACCTGAGGCCGCCGAGATATACGAGCGCACTCTCGATGACTTCCTGCTAGGCTGCAGCAAGGTCTATGCTGATGAGCTCACCAAAGATGACGTGACAAGGTTCCACGGTCAGATGCGCAAGAGGGGATTAGCCGACAGGACAGTCTACAACAGGCACATGAACTTGCGGGCCTTCCTCATTTACCTCAAGCTTGACTACAAAGTGATTGCTGGGGCCGCACCAAAATTTGAGAAGACGATGCCGGAGATCTATGAGCCCAAGGAACTCAAGGCCTTCTTCGGTGGGTTGACCTCAGAGTACGACCGCGTCTTTTACAGGCTTCTGCTGACCACCGGCCTGCGCGAACGCGAAGCGATGCACCTGGAGTGGACCGACATCAACCCGTCCCAGATGACCTTGAAAGTTGCATCGAAGCCACGTTGGGAGCACAAGATCAAGGATGCAGAGGAGCGTGAGATGCCGCTATCGGTGGAGATGCTGGAGATGTTGCAGGCGTACCACAAGGCCGTCCCAGCAACTCACAGATTGATCTTCGGCCTCCGGGGTGGGAAAGAGGACAAGCCTGATGGGCACCACCTCCGGAACCTCAAACTGCTCGTTCGCGGTCTAGGGCTCAACTGTGGTGATTGCGATTCTTGCATCAAGCGCAAGCAGTGCGAGAACTGGTTCCTACATAAATTTAGGGCGACGTACATCACCAACATGCTGAGAGTGCCTAATATGGACCTCCGAACGGTTATGGCACTCAGTGGTCATGCCGACATCGAGAGCGTAATGCGTTACCTCCGGCCCGCCGAAGGCAACGTAGTCCAAAAGGCTATCAACTCGATCAAGTGGTACTAGGGCATTGTGGTATGAGCTGAGATTGGCCCTCAGCATCCAACACCGGAGGAGATACCATATGCCCCGCCCGTTCAATGATGCCGGAAGGCGATTGCGTGCAGCGATTTGGAGTTACAAACGTAGACTCGCCAGCGTTGACGAGTTCATCGCCGACACGGACCCATCGCCAACGACATATAGTGTGACCTCGCATCTGCTTCACCACCGTGGCTATCATCGTCGCCATCCTTGGGGCAAACAGTTGCTTCCACAAGCGATTCGACCTCGTTGAGGAACGGCTCAGCCGAGTGGAAACCAATCTAGACAAGTAAGGAAGCCCGGGGGAGTTAGGCGGTGACGACGTTCCCCGCACCAAAGATCAGCTTCAGAAGCTCAGAGGCTTCGTCGGTGGTCATGTCGCCAGGCGTGACGAGGATCTCTTCGAAGCGTGCTTCGCGCTCAGGCTCCCTCATCGCAGCGACCTCGGCAACCAAGGTGGAATTCGTGGGTTGTGGACGATGCGCTCATGGTCTCTCTCCCCTACCGTATGCGTACGCAGAAAAACCCCACCAGTTTGGAGGGGATCTCATGATCTGCCGATTGAAACTACGCCTTCGCGTCGCGGATGTAATGCATGCCGTTGTACTCGTCGGCGACCAGGATTTTTTGATCTTCAAGGATCGCAACATTGATCACGCCGCGAACTATCACCTGTGCCTGATCGTCCTTCGATAACTCGTCAGCCATGAACTTCCCATCGCGTGCTGTCGACCACATGATCTCGGATGCTTCATGCAACTGCAGAAATATCTCCTCGTGCAAGAAGTCCTCACGCGCAGAGACAGGCTGCTGCTTGAACGCTTCAACTGTCTCCGTGATTACGTGGGCGATACGCGATAGGTCGCTTCCGAGAACAATACTGAACCCTCGGTCGGCACCGTCGATGATATTGGCGTGCCAGTATGCACTGATCAGCTTAAACTTCTCGGGTTTGGGCGGGTGCTGGTTGCGTTGCTTACTCAAGTTTGTCTCCCTTGCATTAGCCTACTCCTTCAGGTCAGGGGCCAAACGCGCCACAGCCCCACGTAGAAAACCCCACCGGTTAGGTGGGGTTTCTTCGCCGGGGTGTTCGATCCGCCAGAAGCATCTTGATAAGGGCTTGGGCGCTTCGTCTGCGTTGGTCGGCTTCGGGATGGGGTGTGAAGGATATACCGACAGTATTGCTCACAGTCCCCTACGAGAACAGACAAGACGCTGACGTGTCCCCCCGGGCGTCAGCGTCCGATGCCCCGACGGCGTGCGTGCTGGCCGAACTCCTATTCCTTTGTTTTGAGCAGGCTCTCGTTCTTTCTGATGAACTCTTCGATCTCCCCTGCCATACCGAGGATCTTCCGCCACTGCTCCTTGTAGAGCGTTACCGGAAACCGGCCTACCCCATACAGCGAGAGCCCGCCTTTCTCGCTTACCTTCAGGCTCAGCCCGCGCACACCTTTGCTCTTCAATTGCTCGTTTTCTGCTCGAAGTCGCTCAAGCTCGGCCTTCAACTCTTCGTCTGCCATAGTTTTCCTCCCCCTACGAGAGTACGACAGAGCCGACAATTGCCACCAAGTGCCTGCGCCCTGCTCATCGGCAACACGAATCGTCGCCAGCAGATCGTTGGTGCAGCTCGTGAGTGTCCGAGATGCAGATGATGGTGAGACCCTTCGCAGCGCCCTCTCAGGAGAATTGCTGGTTCTATGCGCAAGCAAGACCGGGCACTGCTCGCTGCCATATGGCTCATGCGCCTCCGCCTCCTCAACTGAGTTGAAGCACTTGTCGCACCAGAAGCAGAAGCCGACGATCGGATTGCCATCGTCATCTTTGAACGCCGTGCTTCCATCATCGTTGTGGCCGCCAGGCAGCTCGCTGCCGACCGTACCCATCTCCCGCAGTTGAGCCCCACAGTGGTCCGGACATGCAAGCAGCTCCACAGGACAGTCGCTATGATCTCCGTCGTCGAGGGAGACTTGGTGCGAGACGCACGTACAAACTGACGGCTCCGCGTCGCCAGCAAGGGAGCGCAGAGCGGTGCCCGTGCATTCCCATAGGTGGCCAGCAAAATCGCAATAGTGTAGGTGGCTCGTCGTCCCCTCCTTAATCATCTCCGGCCTGCAACCGAGCGATCAAAGCATTCCGAATGGGATAGAAACAGCACAAAAGATCCTCCTGCGAATCCTCCACTATGCGACCGTCCTCTAGGTAATACCCGGGATCTTGCGCTATGCAGGCGGATGAATCAATCAGCAACACGAGCTGTTCCGTCCTGATCTTTGGAACAGCACTGTTGAGTACCGGAAAGCGATAGTAGAGCGTGTTTAGGCGGTCTGTGCAAAGCGGATCGCCATGACCAATCGTGACTGAGCCTGTTGATGCGGCATCCCGGGGATCGCTGGCAACCCACCAGCGCTTACCGCCGATGCTCATTGTTTTGAGAACGTCTCGTAGTGTTTCTAAGTTGACGACGAGCGCAAGAGTCACTTCGCTGAAATCTGCATCCATTGCCGCAACCTACAGACCCACCCGTCGATTGTGGAGTTTTGATGAAACATTCCTCGATCTAAGTTCCACAAAACCTGGTGGGCTCTGTAGGTTGCTAGCAGATTGAGGAGGGTCGGATGGCGTGGACCCGGAGGTAATCGAATATGCAATCCGTAACTAAGCGCACGACCGCCAGGATGCTGCAGTTCCCGCCAGCGGCCTCCCCCAAGGTCCAAGAGACTGACAGCGCAGCTCGGGAGAAGCGCCTCATCGAGGTTCACGCCCTCTGCCAATCAACCACGCAAGCCATGGCCGAATTGCGTCACGGTGTACAGAACGTGATCTTCGAGGTCTTGGACATGCTGAATCTCGATGCGAAGGCACTCCAGTTCCTTACTGGTGAGGGCCCGCGCACTGTGGAGGCCCTGATGCGGAAGGAAGTCGACGGCCTCGGGACGGCAACGTTAGTCCGCATTCTTGAGGCTATGCATCCGGTCCGCGAATCGTAGGGGTCTCTCGCACACAACCCCGAATTTTGCGGGTGGAAATCGGAGTTTCACTTCAAGTCTGGAACCGCGATGGAAGGAACAGGGGCCGCAGAGTGGATGATCGTAAGCGAGCAAGATTCGAAGAACAGCAAGCCGACATTACCCAGCTGGAGCACACCGTGCTCACGCCATTCTTCCAGCTGATCGCGGCGTTCAAGATGTTCCTGCTCCTGATCGCGGTGGCCCTCTGTTCCTTGTCGGCCTACATCTTCGGCCACCTCGGCGGCCAGGGCATGTATGAGCGCCAAGCCAAAGCTGACCGAATCTACATGTCGATGGAAGATGTCAACCGCGACCCAGATGTGGATTGGAAAATCCAGACGGCGGACCTAGGCCACCGCAGCCAGCCGTTGATCTACACACCGGATGGACCGGTGATGCCTGTCGATCCGTCGGGCGCTGATCCCGTAGGATTAGGAATTACCATGGTTGGCACTGTGGACGGCCCAGCTGCAGGGGTATTGTCCGACGGTATAAACGCCAACCTCTGCAACACCGGCCACGATTACAACACTGCGCTGGGCCCATGGTCCGGTCGCAGCGATGATGCTCTGCGCCGCAAGTCGGCCCGCATGCAAGGTGCCTACGACAATGGGGTCATCATGGTGTCAGCGCTCCGGCGGATGCTCGTCTTGATGAAGCTGAACGCGGGCAATGGCCTCGCCGCCAACCTCACCGGACGCGAAGCAGCCTTCTTTCCAGGAAACACGATCAGCCTATGCAACGCAGATGCCTGGCAGCCAGGGATGACCAAAGAGACTTATGACGAACGGGCCAGGGTGTCGCTCGCGATCGAACTCTATGCCGCTCCCCGCGTGAAGACGATGTACTCTGGCAATCGGATGGTAGGAATCTCTTTACGTGATCGAGGAGATGGCTCGGTTGATTCCCGCGATCTCTCGTATGACGTGACATGGCTGGGTGACATCCTGTCCAGCGATCCACCACTCTCAGACCACCAGCTTTACGCCGTGCAGCGGTTGAACAGCGTCAGCACGGACGACTTCTGGCTTGAGGCCGCTCACATGAACTGCATCCACGACGATGCCACGGTTATCAAGCTCGCTTCCTACGCGCGACAGTACCGGGACCGCCTCATGTTCCCCAAAGGCAAGCCCGCCTACATCGAGTTCAAGTAGAAGCATTCGAATCGGGAAGGGACTATGTTGTTGGGGCCGGACTCTGCGGCGAACGAGTCATCTGAACTCGCGAACCTAAGAGCAAATCCTGGGCGGAAAATAAGCGGCCCCGGAACACCTGCAGCCAGCTCAGACAGCCAGGGTATGCCAAACAGAAGAAGTGAGGTTCTCGATATTCCAATGACTCCCAAGGTAAGTAAAGAAATGCGCGACCTGCTCTCCGAGATCGCCGACCGGAACGAAGCCAGCCGCGCAGCCCGCAAGCAAACCGCCGCGCCCGAGGTGGGAATCTTCTTTGCTTTCGGCGGCCACTTGTGGGTAAACGGGACCCCACTCAAAGATGCCGTCGCATATGGCGACTTTAGGATCCATGACGAGGGGCACGAACAATTCTGGGCGAAGCTGCAAAAGGCCAATTCTGTACCATCGGATTTGGATTATGATGTGGCACCAAGGGGCCGTGTGGCGTACTCAACCAAGACGTTGAGCTTCCAAATCCTCGCAGATAAGTGCCTTCTTAAGGACAAACGCATGTTAAGCAGAATCTTCCAGGTGATGCACCTGCCCACTTCACCCACGCAGACGACGGTTGGACCCGACTCACACTACAAGTGCCCGGGGTGTATGCCCCCGCCCAAGGACTAGCAGTTCGAAGCCATATATCTTCGGAGATGAATCACTTGATCATAAGAGTGCTCGCATCCAGCAGAAATTTGCTACGATCGGTGCCAATGCTTACTGGTGTCTCTCCAACGTGGATGTTTGAGTGGTAGGAGATTCCCTATGGACGGCGATCGCAGCGCGTTATAGCGAGTCCGGGGGAGCACGGTACGGCATAACGCCGGAACGATTTCAGCAGATACTGGTTGCGGTCGTAGCTCGCGACGCGGGGGACCTGACCGAAGCGGAACGGGTCGATCTTGTTGGCAGTCTGCGTGTTGCGGATCTTACGCTGGCACGTGCCTGCTCCGATGGAAACGAGGCTGCCTGGGAAGCGTTTCTCACCCGTTACCGTGTGCCGCTATACGAGGCGGCGTATAGCATCGCACGGGACGAAGCCACTGGTCGCGAACTTGCTGACGGGCTGTATGCCGATCTCTACGGGATTTCCAGCAACCGTGAAGGACGCCGTCAATGCAAGCTGGACCACTACATGGGTCGGAGCTCGCTTGAAGGCTGGTTGCGTGCGGTGCTCTCGCGGGAATACGTGAATCGATACCGGTCGCGATCCCGAGAAGTCAGCCTTGATCAACAACTTGAAGCGGGGGTGGAATTTGAATCCTCGCCCGTGGCGGACGAAAAGGGACCGGATGATTGCATTGGCATAGCCG
>Ga0302190_10001433_pt1 | contig 15960 bp, 15 predicted proteins | sample II_Bog_E2_3_FD_198784 | JGI IMG/M metagenome (GOLD analysis project Ga0302190, IMG submission 198784) | Peat permafrost microbial communities from Stordalen Mire near Abisko, Sweden - II_Bog_E2_3 | ecosystem: Environmental > Terrestrial > Soil > Wetlands > Peat | place: Sweden: Abisko... | reverse complement strand
CAACTCGCCTGCAGATGTTGGTAACGAAATCGTGGTCACAGCCACGAGAGAGGCTAGGGATGCAGCGAGGAAGTCGTTCCAGACGCAAGGGACGCGGCCGCCTCGCGCCAGCCATGTAAAGCCTGCGCAGCTTTTAGCGGCGATAGAGCAAACAGGAAGGCTGAGCGCGCGTCTCGCACTTTTGCACGCCGAGCATGCCGCTGGTTTTCGAGATACTCTGATTGCCCAATATGGATTGCCAGCACCGCTTGCGACGGCGATGGCAGCCAACGCAGAACTGGAGAGTGGCCTGAATGCCTCCGTGACTGAACGTGGGAACAGTGGGCACGGGCAAGGTTTGTTCCAACTGACCGATCCAGCGCGAAAGGCGGCATTCTTACAATTTACTGGCGGAACGCCGATTGAAAAGTCGACCGCAGATCAACAGATCCAATACCAGATTTATGAGTTGACCCATACCGAGCGGCATACATTTTCCTTGGCTCAGCGGGTCGGCTCCGATGCCGCCAGCCTTGCAGCTGGATATTCGTATTATGTCGAAAGATCTTACAATAACCTTCAGGATTCTGCGGACCGCTATGCTGTGGCGGCGGCACTTGATAAAATATCAGCCAAATGAAATACTAAAAAATCATGGAATAGACCGAACTAGCGAGCACCGCATCCAGTGATAATCTGCCTCGATTGCATCCGTTTTCTCGGAATCCCAACACCACCCTAAGCGCTGTAAATGATCAGCCGCGTTGTTGCGCGCGGTACAGGCACGTCCATTTGCGTCCATCCCCGGCGCCCGGCATTTGTTGTCAAGAACTTCGGCCTTGCGTATCAGAATTTTGATTTTTGCGGGCAGGTGCGGCGAAGCCTCAGTCTGAGAAAGTGCCGGGCAAGGCGTTGCAAAAAAAAGAAAAAAAGTGAACGCAGACAAGTTCATTGATTTTTGCATACGATCATCTCCGGATCGGGGCTTTCCCGGCATAGAAGTGGGCGACCATAGCGGCAATATCTTTACCACTACAGCGGAATCCGGTGGAAAGCGGCGATTGTTTGGGACAGCCTCATGCGATGTCTTTTCGGCCCCGCATCGTGTCGGCCGGATATGCAAACCGCAAGTGGTTCGTAAGGACGCATGCTGCGCGCGACATAGCCAGCGGCACGCCGCCGTCGGGGGCGACGGGCGGGGCCTGCGGCATTTTCTGCCACGTTCAAGAATTGGCACAGGCAGCCATTTCCTACAACAAGTCAGTGCTTTATGCCACTCCCGCCAATCGACCTGGCGACCTCTGATGAATAAGGTGGGCTAACCGGACCGTCCACAAAACCCTACACCCGCCAGCTTAAGTCAGCCCTGCGAAATTCAAATCAGGCATCACGGGACGAGACTGCGCAAAGCTCAGGGGATTTGCGTAAGGCGGTGCCCGGCATCGCTTAACCATGACAAGGCTAGACCCGCCTGCGCCACGGTCCGGACGATCGGGCCGTACCGAGGGGGATTGCGGGTGATGCATGTCGAACGAGCCGGGATAGTGACGGGATTGCCGCGATGACGGCGCCGGTTTCCGCATCGGCCTTTGTCGGGGTGAACGAGGCCTCGTGTGCGCCGCATGAATTGCCCGGCGTGCTTGATCGCTATCCCGGGGTCAAACTGCTCAGCCTCGATTGCTTTGATACGTTGCTGTGGCGCGATTGCCATGCGCCGCAGGATCTGTTTGTCGCGCTGCCGGGGGTCTTGCCGTCGCAGCGCATGGTCGGCGAAGGTCGGGCGCGGCAGATTGCCCGGACGACGCGCGGCGCGCTCGATGTGCCGATCGATGCGATCTATGCCGAGATCATGCCGCGCGCCGATGCGCGCACGCGCGCCGCCGCGATTGCCGCCGAACTGGCCGCCGAAGCCCGCCATTGCCATGCCTTTGCGCCGACTGTCGCGTTGATGCGCGAGGCGCGGCGGCGGGGGTTGAAAGTGATCCTGGTCTCCGACACGTATCTCGACCCGAAACAATTGCTGCATCTGATCGCGTCGGCCGCCGGGGACGATGTTGCCGGGCTGATCGACCGGGTGTTTTGTTCGTCGAGCTGGAGCAAGCCGAAATCGCAAGGGCTCTATCGCGATGTCCTGCGCGGCGTAAAAGCGCGACCCGACCAGATTCTGCACATCGGCGACAATCATGAAGCCGATGTGATCGGCGTGCGCCCGTTTGGCGTGCATACGCTCCATCTCAGGCAATTCGAGCAGGACATCGCTCGCCAATTGCGGCTGGAAAGCACGGTCGCGGGGATGCTGTTCGGGCAAAGTCAGGGGCAGGAGCGATTGGCAAGGCCGCAGCCGCATCGCGCCGCGCTGGCGCTGGGCCTGCCGCAAGAGCCAGACCCGGCGCGACGGCTTGGCCAGGCGGTGCTCGGCCCCTTGTTCTTCGGCTTTGATGCCTGGCTGCGCGAAGAGGCCGCCGCGCTGGCCTTGCGCGGCGGGCAAGTCCACTGGCTGTTCATGATGCGCGATGGCTATCTGCCGCTGCGTGTCCATCGTGCGGTCGGCGCGGCGGACAGCGCGCATGACATCGAAATCAGCCGGGCGACGGCGACGTTTGCCAGCCTGACCACCGACGCCGCCTTGAGCCGCTTTCTGGCCGAACAGGCCGCGATCCAGGCACCGGCCCTGGGCAAGCTGCTCCGGCTTGACGACGCGACCATCGATCAGCTTTGCGCCGGGCGCGATCCGCTTTCCGCGCGGCAGGCGCTGGGCCGCTGGTGTCAGGAACCGGCCAATCGCCGACGCATTCTCGCCGACGCCCGCGCGCTGGCCACGCGCCTCGCCGCCCATGTCCGGCGCGCCGTCGACCCCGCGCCGGGCGACACGCTGATGCTGGTCGATCTCGGCTATAACGGATCGGTCCAGAATTTCGTCGCGCCGCTGCTGGGCGAAGCGCTCGGGGTTCATGTCGCCGGGCGCTACTTGCTGCTGCGCGAGATGGAAATTTCCGGGTTCGACAAGCGGGGCTTTTTCGATCCACGCCATTTCGACGTCGCCGCGCTCGACATGATGGCCGCCAATGTCGCCGTGCTGGAGCAATTGGCGACGATGGCGATCGGCTCGGTCATCGACTATGCCGACGACGGCACGCCGATCCGCGCCGCCAATTCCATCAAGACGCGCCAGAGCGCAGTGCGCGATGCGGTCCAGGCGGGCTGCCTGGCCTTTGCCGGCCATGTCGGCGGGGCAACGATCCGACGCGCCGATGCAGCGGACAAGGACCGGCTGTGGCGCGAAGCGTGTGCGGCGGGGATGGCGCGCCTGATGTTCCTGCCACTGCCGCACGAAGTCGCCACGATTGCCGCATTCGAACATGACGTCAATCTGGGCACCGACGAAATGGTTCCCCTGTTTGACCCGGTCGCCGCGCGGCACGGATTGCGCCGAAAAGGCCTGTTTTATCAAAAGGGAACGCAGCGCATGTTCCTGCCCGCCGAACTCGCGGGCGAAGCCATGCCCTTGCGGCTGGCGAACTTTGCCGGAACGCGCTTTGCCTCGCCGCTGACATTTGCGGACGTGTTGAGCGGGGATACCACTGTGCCGGTGGTCATCGTCGAACCGCGCGGCGAAGTGCAGAAAGTCTGCCCGGCGCGCCCGACGCACGACGGGTTTCTGGCCTTGTGCATCCCGCTCGGGACCGAGCGCTATCCCGTCGCGGTACAGATCGGCGCGGTGGCGCGCTTTGTCGAAATCGAAACGATCATGGCCGTGCCGACCAGCGCCTACCTTCACACGCGCATCAATGCCGCCCCGCGCGAAACTCCGGTGACGCCGTTGCTCGACGGGATCGTCGAATATGCGCCGGGGCTGTGGCATTGCCAGTCGGACTATGCCTTTGCGCTGCTTGCCCCGCCCGCGCTGGAGGATGTGGAGGATCTGATGCTGGTCATGGTGTTCCGCCCGATCGGTCAGCCGAGCGTGAGATAAAGCTCGGCCTCGATTGTCCAGGCCGCGCCGGTGTTTCGCCATTTGGCGGTATAGTCGCCGCGCGCGGCTATCTCGCCGTCAGACGCCGTGATCCCCTGCCAATGGCCATGCTCAAACGCGATGGGTTCGACGGGCGATAGCGTGATCGTATCGGGCATGCGGACATAGACGGTCCGATCGGCAGCGGCGAATTCACGCTTCCAGGCCGCCAGTTGCGCCTTGCGACCGGAAAGGAGCGCGCTGTCAGTTCCGGTGATCAGAATGACGTCGGGGGCCAAAATCGCGCCGATGGCGTTCAGATCACCATCGGCGAGAGCCTTGTTGAAGGCGGCGCGCGCAAGGCGGATGGCGAGTTCTGCCGAGGTGGTCAGACGAAGGCTTTGCTTACCCATTCCTCTGGCCGCCCGATGCACCCAGCATTTTGGCAACATTGCTTCGAATGTCGATGCCGTAACGATAATCGTAGGCCATCCAGCCGCTGGTTATCACGATCGCCCACAGCACACTGAACAATGACCCCACGAGAAAGTATTCCGCAAATCTCTGGTCATCGAGATCCTTGAACCTGGCCACGGATTTGAGCGCAATCACTGCCGCGAGCACTTCCCAACGATGGGAGAGGATTCCGATCGCCAGGATCGACCGTTCAAGCCAACCGATGATCCGTCCGGCGGGATGCGCCGCAGTTCCCCCCGTTACCGCCGAATCCTTGAGACCGGTATCCTTGAGACCGGTCAGGGAAAAGACTTGGCGGCACACCCAGTTCCCGGCTCCGGTCAGCAAGACCAGCGCCGAGATCGTGTAAACGGCGGCGTGCATATAGCCGCATAGCGGAATGGCAGTGGGCACCGTCTGCATCAAGACCGCTCCTGCCGTCGATCGAGTGCGGCCAAAGCCTCACCGATGGCGTGCCATTGCATCGTATAGGCGTCAAAGTTGCCTGAACTGCGGACTTTGTAAATGCTGTGGACCGAAACATTCCTGTGTTTGGCCAGTTCGGCGGCACTAAGGCCCTTGATCAATGCGGAAATGTCTTCGCGCTGCTGGTCTGTCCAGCCTCGTTCGATCGCAGTCAGTCCGGCGCCGACCGCTTCGAGCAAAGTCTCGGCAACGGGATCGTCGAGGATGGAAAACCGATAGAGCGAGCCAGTCCGCTTCTCGTTAAGTCGCTCTCGCGCCCGGCTGAGCCCCGGCCCCATCATATTCCAGGCCTTATCCGGATTGATTTCGGTCCTGATCTCAACCGATCCGATAACAAAACGGCAGTCGATCGCCTTTGCCATCAAGTGCAGGCGCATATCGCGCACGATGGGCGCCGCATCGGCAAGCGATTTGACCAGCCCCTGAAATTCGTCACCGAGCGTGATGGTGAGCGGCGACACCAGCCTTTCGCGATACCGCATATTGAGCATGTCGACGACATCATTGAACTGCGCATGGAGGCGTTCCGGCGCAGGCGATCGCTCGCTTTGCACCAAATCGCCCATCACAACTGCGAGGCTTTGAATCGGACTGGAAGCCATAACAAACAGTGTGGCTTGTAACCAAATATGGGTCAATTCAAATTTTGACCCATATTTGGTTACACCACATAGCACGACTGGTGCCGCCCAAAACCGGAACGCATCGCTTCAGTGAAGGCTCTCGCTCTCGGCGTTCATGCGCTGGACGAGGCCTTCGATTTCGTCGGGATTGAGCACCCAGGTGCGGGTCTTGCGGCCTTCGCGGTGGACCGGGTGGGTCAGCAGGATGCGCGCCTGCTCTTTGGCGAACGGCTTGAATATGGCGAAATGCATCACGCAATCGCGGATAGTGCCGATGATCGGGGTCTTGCCGTCGAGGTCGATCAGCGTGGCGGGCTGGTCCCAGGGGATTTGCATCATGAGCCCAGCCTAGCGCACTATGGGCGCGACGCAACGGTCATCCGGCTTATTCGACCAGCGGGCGGATTCGCGCGATCAGCGTCTGGATGCGTTCGGCGGCTTCGCTGAAAGTCTTGACGTCTGCGCGGTTGGCGTTGCCGCGCGCTTCCTTGGCGGATTCGATATAGCCTTCCATATCGGCTTCGAGCGCATCGAGGATGATCTCGGCTTCGTCTTCGGTCAGCGTCAGTTTGATGGACATTGTCGGACGGGATCCTGTGATTGAGTCACCTGCCAGATTTACCTGCCAGATTCACCTAGTAGATTCACCGGCCCATGAGCACACCTGCGCCCGCCCGTCCAGACCGTCTGGCCCGCTTTTCAGACAGTCGCGGATTCGCCAGCCCCCGCCCTGACGTGCGCCCGCCTTGCCTTGACCGCGTCGATCAGCGGCACGAACGGAAAGACGAACTGTTCGCGGATCGACAACCGCGTGCGGTCCCCCTGCCCCACCACGTCGGCTTCGCCGTCGCGAAAGGTGCCGAACGCGCGATCGATCAGGATCAACGAATTGGCATAGTTGCAGCGCGTATCTTCATAAGGCACCGAATGATGCAGGCTGTGATGCCGGATCGTGGTGAAAAAGAACGCGTACCAGGACGGCGGATCGCTGCGCACATTGGCATGGGCGAAAATAGACACCGCAGAAAGCACGTTTGCCGCGCAAAATACCGCCACCAGCGGCACGTCGAACAAGGCCACGACGCTCAGGCTGATCAGGAACAATTCGATCGGATTGCCCACAGACCCCTTCATGGCGTTCAATTGCGTAACATGGTGATGCGGCGCGTGAGTCAGCCAGAACGGCGTGCTGTTGTGCATCAGGCGATGCATCCAGTATTGGCCGAATTCGATCAGGAACATCACCAGCGCGACTTGCACGAGAAAGGGCCAATGCATGACCCAGGGCGTGCTGAAGCCCAACGCGTGCTTGGCCGCCGTCAAAGGCTCTTCGGCCAGCCTGGACGACAGCAGGTCGATCACGGTCAAGCCCAGGATCACATAGAAAACGTCGGTGAAAAATTCGCGCCAGGTCAGGCGCCAGCCGACGTGGCGCTCGCCCACCCATTCCAGCGCCTGGACAAACGCGATTGTGACTATGCTTGCCACGATGATCGAGCGTGGGTTGCCGGTCCAAGCCGCAGGGGCGAATGACCAGAACAGCACGATCAAAGCGACGGTCGCGGGCGGCACCAGATCCAACGCGATTTTCTTCACACCATTCCCCGTCAGGCTCACACGCTTGCGCGACAGGCTACCTTGAAACATCACCCCGACAGATACGCCAAGTACCGTATGCCCATGACGCCCGTTGGGGGCAAACCTGCCGGGAACGCAAAGGGGAAAATCGATGAGCGGGCCGAGGACATTGAGAGGAGCGCTCCACTTCGCGATCGGAGCCGCCCTGTTCGCCGCTGCCCCCGCTGCCGCATCGGCGCCGGAGGCCCAGGTCATCACCGTGCCCGGCTTTGCGGATTTCCTGGTCGTTGATGGCAAGACCGTCTGGGCGACCAATCGGGGCCGGGTCGAGCGCTGGTCGCGCAAGGGCAAGATCGCCGAAGTCGCGATGACCAGGCCATGCGGCGCGATGGCGATCCTCGACGGCGCACTGTGGGTCGCCGATTGCAAGGAGGGCACGCTCAACCGCATCGACACGCGCACGGCAAGGATAACCGCCTCCATCGCGACAGGGATCGCCAATCCCACCGGCGAGCTCAACGTCGTGGCGGGCGCAGGATCGATCTGGGTCGCCAGCGAGGCAAAGGGCATGATCGCGCGCGTCGACCCCGCCACCAACAAAGTCATCGCGTCCATTCCCGTCGCTGCGGAAACCTCCTATCTCGCCTTCGGACTGGGCTCGCTGTGGGCCGTCAGCGGGCCGCGCCAGTCGCTGCAGCGGATCGATCCCGAAACCAATGCCGTGGTCAAGACAACGGCGCTCGGCCGCGAGCCCGGCTTTCTTGTCGCAGGCGAAGGCGCGGTCTGGGTGCAGGAACAAGGCGACGGCACGCTCGCCCGGATCGATGCGGCAACCGGCGACGTGTCGGGGCGCATCAAGGTCGGCGAAAACCTGAAATGGGGCGACATCGATGCCGGCGGCGGCAAAGTGTGGCTGCGCACGACCGACGATCAGGTCTTCGCCGTCATCGATGCCCGGTCCATGGCCATCCTCGCGCGGGTCGGCAAAGCGTCGGGCAGCGGCGCGCTGCGCTATACCGCTACGGGACTATGGACGACCGCGCATGACCAGCACACGCTGTCATGGTGGCCCTCTCCCGCCAAAATCGGAAACTGACGCCGGCGTCGGCTCACGCCCTGGCTATGCAATCATACGGATCACCGCCGATCAACGTTCGTTGATCGGCGGTGTGCGATGGTGCGCACATTCTCGAAACCCGGGGGGCCGATGGGTTATTTGCACGATACACTCGCCTTGTTGCGCCAGAGCCACGCCGATCGCAGCCGGGCCGTGGCGTCGCCGCGATGGGGCGAGGGCAACCGCGATGCGTGGTTGATCGCCATGCCGGACGATTTTGCGATTCAGCGGCAGGCGATGGTCGCGGGCTTGCGCCAAAGGCTCGCCTGTTTGTCCGACCGGCTTGGCATGGACAGTATCGAGCGCGCGCTGGCCGCGATGGCGATCGTGCCGCGCGAAAGCTTTGTCTGCCCGCTTGTCGATGATCTCGCCTATTTGCCCGACCCGATCGACATCGGCCACGATCAGATCATATCGCACCCCGAGCTGGTCGCGGTTCTCGCCGCGGCCGCCGACCCGCGCGGGGGCCATGTGCTCGATGTCGGCACCGGCTCGGGCTATCAGGCTGCGGTGCTGTCGCGCATGGCAGGCACGGTCGCTTCGATCGAGATCATTGCCCCGCTCGCCCGGCTCGGCGCCTGGCGGCTCAGGCGTGGCGGGTTTGACAATGTCGCGGTCTCCGCCGGCGATGCCGCGATGCGGGGCTTCGCGCCGGAAACCTATGACGCGATCGTGGTCGCAGCCGGAGCGGCACAAGTTCCCCCCGTCTTCCTCGCCGCGCTCAAGCGCGAAGGCCGACTGGTCATGCCGATCGGCGCGACCCCCGATCGGGAAATCCTCGTTTTGGTGACCAAGGCTGCCGATGGCGGCATCACCTGGACACCGTTGCGCCCGGCCTGCTTTGTCCCGCTGAGGGGCGCCGGAGCAAGGCCGCACTGAGCCAGCCTTCAGACAAACGGCGCAAGGCCGGTGAGGATCAGGCGCACGAGATCGGCCTGACCGCGCGCGCCGGTCTTGGCATAGACCCGCTTCGAATAATTGCGCGCAGTCTCTTCGCTCAGGCTCAGGCGGCGCCCCGCTTCGATCAGGGTTTCGCCCATAGACAACGCGTGCGCGAGCGCGGCCTCGTTGTCTGACAGGCCATGCAGCGCCGCAATCGCCCGGATCGCCTGCCGCGCCGGTTCGCGCACCGGGGCCCGGATCGTGCCGATGACCGCAGGCCGGGCGCAAGGCTCCGCCAGCGCAAGGTCGGACCGGCGCAACAGCAAGTCGGTAGCCCGTCCTTCATCGACGCGCAGCACCACCGATGGCGCCTGCGGATCGCCCGACAGCATCGCGCAAACCGCCTCAAGGCGACGCGCGACGTCGGGCCTGAGATTCAGCCGGCGCCCCGGCCGGCCGCCCGGCTCGGGAACGAACGGCAGCACCGCTTCGGCAAGACCGTCGGCAGCCATCACCCGCCCACCCGCGTCAAAGGCGAGCTGACCCGCGCCGAGCCGGGCCAGCGCCGACGTCGCCAGCGCGGTTTGCAGACGCTGATCGATCAAGGCGGCCAGCGCGCGCAAGGCCGCGGCCATAAGCGCGGCGATGCCATCGAGCAGCGCGACCGCCGACCCGCTGAAATCCTCGCGCTCGCGCACCAGAACGAGCCAGGCGTCGGCTGCTCCGCCTGCAGAAATGCGCAGCCAGCGACCATAGCGAATGCCCATCGCCGCCAGCGCGGCACGCTGACGCGCCAATTGCGCCCGATCACCGTAATCGAGCATTTCGTCGAGCGCATAGACCCGCCCCGGTCGCAAGGCGCCATAAGGGTGCAAGCGCAAGGCATCGAGATCGCGAAAGTCGAGCGGATCGTCCTGAACCGCGCGCGGCGCCGCGACCTGAATGACCAACGGCTCCTGATCGGGCGCGGCATTGGCCAGCGTCAGCACCAGACAGGCCCGCCGCGCAACCATCCGTGCGGCCAGATTGCGCAGAAACGCGCCCCAGGGCGGGCTTTCATGAATGCCCTCGACCAGCGGCAGGAAAAGCTCGCGAAGATCGGCGGAGAGCAAAGCCATGCCGGGCGTGGTTCCATAGCCGAACACCGCCGTCAAGCGCTTGGGACCGACGAAGGGCCGTACCTTTGACGATTTTGCTCCCATTTGGGAGGTTCGAGACAAGGCGCCAGGCTCGATCTGACGTCAACCCCGCGTTTCGCGCCATCCGAGCACGCAAAGAGAAGCCCCCATGCCCGCCTCTACCGACCGAACGACGCTGACCCATCTTGCCCGGCTTGAGGCCGAGGCGATCCATATCATGCGCGAGGTGGTGGCCGAGGCGCAAAACCCGGTCATGCTCTATTCGGTGGGCAAGGACAGCGCGGTCATGCTGCATCTTGCGCGCAAGGCGTTCTATCCCTCGCCGCCGCCCTTTCCGCTGCTCCATGTCGATACGACTTGGAAATTCCGCGCGATGTACGACTTGCGCGACCGCATGGCGCGCGAATCCGGCATGGACCTGCTGGTCTATCAAAATCCCGAGGCAACGGCGCGCGGCATCAATCCGTTTGACCATGGCGCGCTGCACACGGATATGTGGAAGACCGAAGGACTGAAGCAGGCGCTCGACAAATGGGGCTTTGACGCGGCATTCGGCGGCGCGCGGCGCGACGAGGAAAAGAGCCGGGCCAAGGAACGGATCTTTTCCTTCCGCACCGCCAGCCACGGCTGGGATCCCAAGAACCAGCGCCCGGAACTGTGGAACCTTTACAACGCGCGCAAAAACAAGGGCGAATCGATCCGCGTGTTCCCGATCTCGAACTGGACCGAGCTCGACGTCTGGCAATATATTCACCTCAACGCGATCCCGATCGTGCCGCTCTATTTTGCCGAAAAGCGCCCGACGGTAGAGCGTGACGGCATGTTGCTGATGGTCGATGACGACCGCTTTCCGCTGCTTCCGGGCGAAGAGCCCGTCATGCGTTCGATCCGGTTTCGCACCTTGGGCTGCTACCCCTTGACCGGCGCGGTAGAAAGCACGGCGGCAACGCTCCCCGAAGTGATCCAGGAAACGCTCCTGACCACGACCAGCGAGCGGCAGGGCCGCGCCATCGACAAGGACTCCGGCGGAGCGGGCATGGAAGTCAAAAAACAGCAGGGGTATTTCTGATGACCGACCCGATCACACAGGATAACCCCGTTTATGTCGTCGACGACCTGATCGGGCGCGACATCGACGCCTATCTCGACCTGCATCAGCACAAGACCATGCTGCGCTTTATCACCTGCGGCAGCGTGGACGACGGAAAATCGACGCTGATCGGCCGATTGCTCTATGATTCCAAGATGATCTTCGAGGATCAACTGGCCGCGCTGGAAGCGGATTCGAAGAAAGTCGGCACGCAAGGGCAAGCGATCGACTTCGCCCTGCTTGTCGACGGGCTTGCCGCCGAGCGCGAACAGGGCATCACGATCGATGTCGCCTATCGCTTTTTCAACACCGAAAAGCGCAAGTTCATCGTGGCGGATTGTCCCGGACACGAACAATATACGCGCAACATGATCACCGGCGCCTCGACCGCCGATCTCGCGGTCATCCTCGTCGATGCGCGCAAGGGCGTGCTGGTCCAGACGCTGCGCCATTCGTATTTGTGCCACCTGATCGGCATCCGCAATGTGGTGCTCGCGGTCAACAAGATGGATCTGGTCGATTACGATCAGGCCACGTTTGACGCGATCGTGCGCGACTATGCCGAATTCGCGCGCTCGATCGGCATCGAAACCTTTACCGCGATGCCGATCTCGGGCTTTGCGGGCGACAATATCACCACGCATTCGGCGAAAACGCCGTGGTATGCAGGCCCGACGCTCGTCGATCATCTCGAACAGGTCGAAGTCAACGCCGCGCACGACGGGGACAAGCCGTTTCGCATGCCGGTGCAATGGGTCAATCGCCCCAATCTCGATTTCCGGGGATTTTCCGGGCTGATCGCGACCGGCTCGGTTCGCCCCGGCGACACGATCCGCGTGCTGCCTTCGGGCAAGACCAGCGCGGTCACGCGGATTGTCACGCTTGACGGCGATCTCGACCAGGCCGTTGCCGGCCAGTCGGTCACGCTGTGCCTGGCCGATGAAATCGACTGTTCGCGCGGCGATGTCATTGCGCTTGCCGATGCGCCGCCGCAAGTCGCCGACCAGTTCGAAGCGACGCTCGTCTGGCTCAACGACGAAGCCCTGATTCCGGGGCGCGCCTATTGGCTCAAGCTCGGCACGCAGACCGTTTCGGCGACGGTGCAGCATCCCAAGTACGTCGTGAACATCAATACGATGGAGCACATGGCGGCCAAGACGCTCGATCTCAATGCCATCGGCGTGGTCGAAGTGACTGCCGACAAGCCGGTCGTGTTCGAGCCTTATGTCGATAACCGCACGCTCGGCGGCTTTATCCTGATCGACAAGATCACCAATGCGACCGTGGCCGCAGGCATGCTGCATTTTTCCTTGCGCCGCGCACAGAATGTCCATTGGCAAGCGCTCGACATCACGCGCGAGGCGCGCGCGGCAATGAAGGGGCAAACGGCGCGCGTCCTGTGGTTCACCGGCCTGTCGGGATCGGGCAAGTCGACTATCGCCAATCTCGTCGAGAAAAAGCTGCATGCGTTGGGCAAGCACACCTTCCTGCTCGACGGTGACAACGTGCGCCATGGGCTCAACAAGGATCTCGGCTTTACCGAGGCCGACCGCATCGAAAACATTCGCCGCGTCGGCGAAGTCGCGCGGTTGATGACCGACGCCGGGCTGATCGTGATTACCGCCTTCATCAGCCCGTTCCGTGCCGAGCGCGACATGGTGCGCGCGATGATGGAGCCGGGCGAATTCGTCGAAGTGTTCATCGACACCCCGCTCGAAGAAGCCGAGCGCCGCGATGTGAAGGGGCTTTACAAAAAGGCCCGGCAGGGCAAACTGAAGAACTTCACCGGGATCGACAGCCCCTATGAAGCGCCCGACAGCGCGGAAATCCACGTCGATACCACCCGCGAACAGGCCGAAGATGCCGCAGAGCGGATCGTCGACCATATCCTTGGCCACTGGATGCCGGTGATCTGATGCAGACCTTGACCGATACGGCGCTTGCCGCACACCTTGCCGACGTGGCGGGACGCTTGCTGATCACTGTGCGCGACAGCGACGTGCTGAGCCTGAAAGCGCTGGGCAAGGCGGGCGATGCCACCGCCAACCAGTTCCTGTGTCATGCGCTGCGCGAAAACCGGCCTGACGACGCGCTGTTGTCCGAAGAGGAAAAGGACAGCGCCGAGCGGCTTGGCCATAGCCGGGTGTGGATTGTCGACCCGGTCGACGGCACGCGCGAATATGGCGAGCGCCGCGCCGACTGGGCGGTCCATGTCGCGCTCGCGATCGACGGCGTGGCGACGCACGGCGCGGTTGCGCTGCCCGGTGCGAACGACGGCAAAGGCCTCGTGCTGCGCAGCGACGCCCCGATCGTCGTACCGCCTGCGCCAGAGCGGCTGCGAATGGTGGTCAGCCGCACGCGGCCCGCAAAGGAAGCGGTCGCCGTGGCCGAGGCGCTGGGCGCAGAACTGATCCCGATGGGCAGCGCCGGGGCCAAGGCCATGGCGGTGATCCTGGGTGAGGCGGACATCTACCTCCACACCGGCGGCCAGTACGAATGGGATTCGTGCGCCCCCGTCGCTGTCGCGCTGGCCCATGGGCTGCACGCCAGCCGCGCCGATGGCTCGCCGCTGGTCTACAATCAGCGCGACACCTATATGCCCGACCTGCTGATCTGCCGCCGGGAACACGCAGCATTGGTGCTCGACACCATGGCCAAACACTTTGGGGCTGCGCTTTAGCCGAACACTTCGGCGCGGACCCAGTCGACAGTCGGCGCGGCAGAATCGAGCCGCGCCTTGCCGAGCAGGCCCGACCAATAGCCTTCGGACCCGTCGGCAAGCCGCCATTCGTGCAGCCGGCGGGTCAGGAGTTGCAGATCGTATTCCTCGCTGATGCCGATGGCGCCATGCACGGCATGGGCGCTGCTGGCGACACGTGACGCGGCAATGGACGTGGTGATTTTGGCACTGGCCGCAAGGTGGACCGGCACCGCGATCCCGTGTGAAGCCCCCATGCCCGCGGCAATGCGGCAGGCGATCATGTCCTCGGCCATGACGGCCAGCATCTGTTGCAGCGCCTGCTGGCGTCCGATCGGCTTGCCGAACTGGGCCCGCTCATTGGCATAGGCCGCGCTCATTTCGGTCAGCCGCGCTGTCGCGCCCGCGATCAGGGCAGCCCGCAGCACCGCCGCAACAGCGCGGAGCCCGCCCGCGGCGCGCGCAAGCGACGGGCCTTGCGGCACGCCCGACAGCTTTGCCGAGACCGAGCCATGCACCCCCGTCGGCTGTGGATCGAGCGCGGCGATCGGCGACAGCACCACCGCCATGCCGGTATCGACCAGCGCATGGTCGGCAAGCAATGCGCCCGGCACCGGCTGCGCCAGCGATGAAACCAGCACGATCGGCCCCGCAGGCGCGGCGATCCCGGCCTCCGCCAGAAGCGCGCGCGCCACCATGGTATCAGCCACTGGCAGCGGCAAGGCATGGGCCCCCAAGGCTTCGACCAACGGCGCGATCTCGCCCAGCGCAAGCCCTGCCCCGCCCCGATCCTCGCCCACAAGCGCGTCGAGATAGCCCGAATCCACGATGGCCTGCCAAATCGGACGGATCGATCCACCGGCTTCGAGCGCGCGAACCGCAGCGGGGACGGCAACATCATCGAGCAGCCGCACGAACGGGCCCAGAAGATCCATGTCCTGCATCGTCATTCCCCCACTCACCGCAGCCCCATCCCGCGCGCGATGATCCCGCGCAGGATTTCGCGCGTGCCCCCGCGCAGAGAAAAACTCGGCGCGACATGCGTGACATAGAGCAGCGTTCGATAAAGCTCTTCGCTCACCGGTTCATCGGGATGGGCGGCCAGATCGTCGCCGATCACCACCGGCAATTCCTGTTCGAAGCCGGTGCCGCGATCCTTGACGATGCTCGCCTCGGCCACCGGGCTTTCCCCGGCAGCGAGCCGCGCGGTGCAGGCAATCGACATGGCGCGCAGCGTCGCCAGTTCTGCCGTGAGGCGGCCGACCAACGGCGCGCAGTCATTGCGCCCTGTTGCCTGAAGATGGCGCACCCAGGCGTCGAGCAGCACGACGCTCGAATAGATCCGTTCGGGCCCCGAGCGTTCAAACGCAAGTTCCGCGCCGACCTGTTTCCATCCCTCGCCCTCGCGCCCGATCAGCGCGTCTTCGCCCAGCGCGACATTGTCGAAGAACACTTCGGCAAAATGCGCGTCGCCGGTCAGGTCGACGATCGGGCGCACGGTCACCCCCGGCGCTTTCAGATCGACGATCACTTGCGAGAGCCCGGCGTGGCGGTCTTCGGTCGTGCCCGAGGTGCGCACCAGCGCGATCATGTAGTCGGAATGCATCGCGTTGCTGGTCCAGATCTTCTGCCCGTTGAGCAGCCAGCCCTTTTCCATCCGCTCGGCACGCGTGCGCACGCTGGCGAGGTCAGACCCCGAACCGGGCTCGCTCATGCCGATGCAGAACAGCAGTTCGCCCCGGCATATGCCCGGAATATAGCATTGCCGCTGCGCCTCGGTGCCGAAATGCAGGATCAGCGGCGCACTTTGCCGGTCGGCGATCCAGTGCGCGGCGACCGGGGCCCCGGCGCCGAGCAATTCCTCGACCACCACGAACCGCGCGAAGGCCCCGCGTCCCTGCCCGCCATAAGCTTTGGGCAAAGTCAGCCCGATCAGGCCTGCCTTGCCCAGCGCGCGACT
>Ga0302190_10001430_pt1 | contig 15970 bp, 12 predicted proteins | sample II_Bog_E2_3_FD_198784 | JGI IMG/M metagenome (GOLD analysis project Ga0302190, IMG submission 198784) | Peat permafrost microbial communities from Stordalen Mire near Abisko, Sweden - II_Bog_E2_3 | ecosystem: Environmental > Terrestrial > Soil > Wetlands > Peat | place: Sweden: Abisko... | reverse complement strand
TCTCAAGGCAGGACGACGAGAACCTGTTCATCATGTTCTCGGACAATCCGCACTACTGGAGCGATTCCACCGTGCTGCTGCGCCCGGCGGAACTCTGGGAGTCGGTAAAGATCGGCAACTGCGGCTCGCCCATGGAAACCGAGGCCGGCTGGCTGGTGATCACCCACGGCGTCGGCCCCATGCGCAAGTATTGCATCGGCGCGGTTCTGCTCGATCTGCAGGATCCGACCAAGGTCATCGGCCGGCTGCATGAGCCTTTACTGGAGCCGGAGGGCATCGCCCGGGAAGGCTACGTGCCTAATGTTGTCTACAGCTGCGGCTCGCTTATCCACGGCGGCAACCTGGTGCTCCCCTACGCCATGAGCGACCAGGCCTCCTCCATCGTCAGCGTGCCTTTGGCGGAACTGTTCGCCGCCATGGAGCCCTAGGAGGCGGCTATTTGCGCCCCGCGGGCCACGCCTCCACCAGGGCCCTGGCGTCCAGGCTGCCCAGTCCGGTGGCGAGATCGTAGCCAGGGCCGCAGGCATAGCCCGCAGTGCCCGCCACCGAGTTGTTGCCCAGGGTGATGTCATGGAAGGGATGGTGGGCCGAGCCGGCCGGAGTGGCTGAGGCCATCCCATACAGGATCGGGCAGGGATTGCCCTGGCGCTGGCCGGTCCGCTGGACCACCAGCGCCATGATGCCGGCGAAAGCCGGGGCGCCGCAGGAGGTCCCCCCCACCAGGGAAGGCCAGCCTCCGGTCTGGATCAGGTAGCCATTGCTCTGGCTCGCCGCCAGGGCGAGGTCGGGCAGATCCCGCTGCCCGTCCGCGGGCACCCCCAGCCCTTTCTGCCAGGCGGGCTTGGCATGGACCTTGGAAGGTCCGCCCCCGGTGGCCCAGATGCCCATGCCCAGAAGCAGATTGCCGCTTTCGTTCCAGGCCGCCTCGGGAATATAGCCTTTGGCCGAGACCCCGTTCGTGCGGTTCCAGAAGCCCCAATAGGTCGAACTCCCGCTCCCGGCCGCGAACTGGGTGCCACCCACGGCCACGTTGCTGGGCGTGGAGGCCAGGCCGGAAACCGCCGCACCCGAGCCGTAGGACGAACTGCCGGCGGAACAACCCGCCGCGCCGCTGTCGCCGGCCGCCACCACCACCGTGATGCCCTGGGCGGCGGCCTGGGCCCAAAGGTTGCGGTAGAAGGCGACGCCGGCCGTACCCAGGGACGATTCGCAGGCGCCGAAGCTCACGCTCATGATCGCCGCCCGATTCTGGTCGACGACGTACTGGGCGGAAAGATCCACGCCGTCGGTGGTGGCGGTGGATTTGGACACCACCAGCTGGATGTTGGCCCCGGGCGCTACCGCGCCGGACCACTCCATGTCCAGGTCCGCCTCCCCGTTCTCATCGGAGCCCTGGTTCCCGGGGTCGGCGCCGTTGATCACCAGGGTGGGCGGATGGTACGGCAGGCCGTAGGCGTGCCGGAACAGGTTGACGTCCACGATCTCCGGATGGGTCCGGCCGACGATGGCGATATCCACCCCGCGGCCGTCGATGCCCTGGTCGTAGAGGGCGCGGGTGTTGTAGATGGCGGCGAAATCTCCGGGAGCCAGGAAATGCGCCCACAACACGGAAAAGTCCTCGGCCTTCGACACCTTCCTGAAGCCGGTGTTCAGGGCCGCGCGCGGGATCGTGTCGAGGGAAAGGATGCCCTCCACCATACCGGCCAGGGACCGGGGCAGCGAGGGCGCCACGGTGGCGGCGTAGCGCACCGTTCCGTCCACCTCGTAGCGGAACATGGGAGCTCCGAAGGCCTGCTGGACCTGCTGCGCGCTGCCGGAGAAGGCGAGTGCCATTCTGCCCTGGGGCACCAAATCGAGGATGAACCCCTGGTCCAGAAGCCAACCGACCAGCCGGTCCAGGTCGGCCGCCGCGGGCCCGAACCGCTCCCCGAACTGGGCCGGAGTAAGCCATTGGTGGAAGGAAGCCGAGGCCGGATCCAACACCTCCGCTTATTGTATATTTTATAAATTTTCGCAATGGTTCAACCCGCCAGCACCCTAAATTATGCCAATTAAGTAATATGATTTAAATTAACTACAAATTATTCATTGACAAATTCCTTCGAATTACCTAACTTTTAGCGTTCAACCTCCTGCATGGGCAGGTCCGACCCATTCCAGCCGTAGCATCGGCAGATCGTCGGCTTGTTCTGCCAGGTCTCGCCGCCAATCCCCTGTGCTCCTAACCCCAAACTTCTGCCATTAAACCGGGAATTGCCACCTTGCTCCGCTCGCGCCACCTTCTGCTCAAGGTCGCCTTGACCATGGTTCTTCAGGGCTTGCAGGCTTCCGCCGCCCCCACCCCCGAGCCGCCGGCCCCCGCCAAGGACGCCGGAAACCAGCCCAAGGCCCCCGAGGCGCCGGCCAATGCCGGACCGTCGCCGATCCCCGTCCAGCCGAAAACGGAGGCGATACCGCAGCCCCCGCCCGCCGCCAACGCGCCCCGCTATTCCCTGGAGGCCTACCACCAGGACGCCATGGCCGTCATCATGGAGTATGCCCGGCAGGCCAACCAGTCGGTGACGATGCTGGACACTTTTGTGACCCGGATCAGCGTCCGGTTCAAGAATCTCCCCTTCGAGAAGGGGTTGCGCAAGATCATGCTGGCCTCGGACCTGGATTTCGTGAAGGACGAGGACGGCTACACGGTGGGGCTCCCCTGCGATTTGAAGGTCCGGTTCCCTTCCCCGGAGGACAGGGTCGTCGACGGCACCTACCGGTGCCGCAGGATCTCAGCCGATACCCTGGTCAAGACCATCGTGAACATCATGGGCAACGTGGAGATGAAGGCGGCCACGGGGCCGCAATTCCTCACCCCCGCGGTGGAGTCCGCCAGCACCGGTTCCGGGGACCTGTCCATCAAGGCGCTGGCGCCCACCGACCCCAACTACCACACCCACGACGTGGTCTTTTCCGGTCCGCCGGCCCTGGTGGCCCGGGCCCTGAGCCTGGCCCGCAAGTTCGATCAGCCCCGGAAGCAGGTCCGGGTGAACGTGCGGATCGTGGAAATCACCGCCAATTTCGAAAGAAACCTGGGGGTGGACTGGATGAGTTCCCTGAACCTCACGGCCACGGAAACCGCCAACGCCAACGTGCCCCCCGGCGCCCCGCCCATGGCCGATGGCATCAAGGTCGGCCGGTTCAACCACCTGCCGCTGACCCTCACGGCGACGCTGAACGCCGCGGAAACCAAGGGCGACGCCAAGACCCTCGCCAATCCCACCCTGATGGTGCTGGATGGAGAGAAGAGCTTCATCCTGAGCGGCACCAAGTACGTCTATCCCCAAGTCCAGACCCTCAGCGCCGCGGGAGCTCCGGTGTATACCATCGCCACCGAGAAGGTGGGCGTCTACCTGCAGGTGGGCGTGCAGGTGGGGCTGGACGACGACATGGTGCTGAGCATTTTTCCCCAGGTCAGCGCCATCCAGCGGTTCGAGAACATCAACGGCGGCAACTACCCCGTCATCTCCACCAACGAGGAGCAGGCCACGGTAAGGGCGATCAAAGGGGATGTGATCGTCCTGGGCGGGCTCAAGCTCGATCAGCGCACCTATAACAGCACCGCGCTCCCGTTCCTGGGCCAGATACCGATGCTCGGTAAGCTGTTCTCCTCCACCGACAAGTTCTCCAACACCGATGACCTGATGATCTTCCTCACCCCGGAGCTGGTGGAGGACGTCCCGCCTCCCCTGGACCTCAAGCTCGAGACCTTTGCCCCGGAGGAGCAGGCCGCGCCCTGACCGCCGCGCGGTGCTACCCTCGGCAGCAGGGAGTCCTCCATGATCCGCACTCTGGCCGCGCTGGCCTTTGCACCCAAACTGAACATCCGCGGCGGCGCCGGCCCGGCCAGGAGCGCGGACTACCTGGGCAAGGGCGAAATGAACGGGGTCCTCGGCGTGGGCCGGACCGTGCTGGAACCGGGTTCCAGCATCGGCGAGCACAGGCATCCAGACAGCGAGGAGCTCTACCTGATCCTGGAAGGTCACGGCCAGGGCGTTCTGGACGGGCTGCCCTTTCCGGTGGGGCCCGGCGACCTCTTCATCTGCAAGGCCGGCCATGCCCATGGCCTGCGCAATGACTCGGATGCCCCCCTGACCCTGTTCGCGGTCCTGACCCAGGGTTCCACCCATCCGGCCACGTAAGCCAGGGTCCCTTTGCTCCTGATGAGGGGTTTGACCAAGGTGAGCGCCGAATGGGCGTTCGTCTGCATGGCCCACATCCTTCTGAAACGGATCAGGGCTTCAGTCCGAGGGCAAATTGCGTCGATTGAAGCCAATTTTCGACCGCATGAAGCCTGGTGGGGCTGCTTTCCAGTGAATCGGGACACCAGCGCAAGGATTCTGGTTCAGTTCCCGTCACGGCCGGTTGCGCCAGCAACCGACCGGGGCTCCACCCAGGTCCAGTCAAAGCGACGTCCATCCGGAGTCGGGGGCGAACCGGGCACCGTGGAGCGATTCCAGGGATTTCAACTGCTGCTCCTGGAGGCTGATTCCTTCCTGGCGGTTGTACCAGAGCGGGCCGCCAAGGAAAGGGGCGAACCCGGTGCCGAAGATCACTCCGGCGTCCAGGAGGTCCTCCCCCAGGGTCACCTGTTCCCGCAGGCAGGCCACCGCTTCGTTGAGCAGCCGCAGCATCAGCCGTTGCTCCATCACCCCTCCGGGTTGGGGCTCGGGGCCTTTGGCCACCACCGGCTTGCCGCCCCGGAACCGGTAGAAGCCCTGGCCGGTCTTCTTGCCCAGGTGCCCGGCGGCCACCATCTCCTCCAGTTGATGGGGCACCACCCCGCCGAAATGGGCACTGAGGATGCGGGCCACGGACAGACAGATATCCAGACCCACGGTGTCGGCCAGCAGCACCGGCCCCATGGGCATGCCGAAGGCAAGCGCCGCCCGGTCGACCTCCGCCGGACTTGCCCCTTCGCCCACCAGGGTGAGCGCCTCCATGAGATAGGGCATGAGGATGCGGTTCACCAGGAAACCGGGGGAACTCTTCACCGGCAACGGCAGCCGCCGGATGGCGCCGACGAAAGCGGTGGCCCGGTCCACGGCCGCCGGTTCGGTGGTGGCCATGGTGACCACCTCCACCAGCAGCATCCTGGCGACGGGATTGAAGAAGTGCAGGCCCACGAACCGTTCGGGCCGCTCCAGAACCACCGCCAGCTCCTCCAGGGGAATGCTGGAGGTGTTGGTGGCGAGGATGGCCGTGGCCTTCAGGCGCGGCTCGAGGCTCCGGTACAGGGCCTTCTTGGCCTCGGGATCCTCGAAGATGGCCTCGATCACCACATCGGCCCGGGCCACGCCCGCGCCGGTGAGGTCGGGCACCAGGCGGTCCATGGCCGCCTGGGCCTCCCGGGGCTCCTTCAGCTTCTTGCGGAACAGCAGGCCGGCCCGCTGGACCACCTTGGCCAGGCGCCCGGCATCCACGTCCTGCACCGTCACCAGCATGCCCTGCAGGGCGCACCAGGCGGCGATGTCGCCGCCCATGGCGCCGGCACCCACCACGTGGACGAAGCGCGGCGCGGGCACGCCCGTCCTGGCCAGGGCCTTGAGCTTCTCCTGCAGATGGAAGACCCGGACCAGGTTGCGGGCGGTGGAACCGATGACCAGATCGGCCACGGACCGGGCCTCGGCCCGGTACATCGCCTCGGGATTGCCGCCGAACCGCGACCAGAGATCAATGAGGGCATAGGGGGCGGGGTAGTGCGACCGTCGCGCGCGCTCGGCCACCTTGCGCCGGAGCAACCAGGCCAGGACCGGTTTCACCGGCCAAACCTCCGTCAGCTGCCGGCCCAGGGACCGGGCCCGCCTGGGCCTGGGCCGCAGGATGGCCGCCGCGGCCGCGCGGGCCAGATGCCGCTCGGGAACGCAGGCGTCCACCAGGCCCAGTTTGCGGGCGCCGCGGCCGGACACGGTCCGGCCGGTGAGCATCAGATCCATGGCCGGTGCGGGCCCCAGCAGGGCGATGAGGCGCACGGTTCCGCCGAAGCCGGGGTGGATGCCGAGCTTGACCTCGGGCAGGCCGATCCGGGTCTCGGCCCCATCCGAGGCCACCCGGACCCGGCAGGCCAGGGCCAGTTCCAGCCCGCCGCCCAGGCAGAATCCATGGATCATGGCCACTGTGGGCACCGGCAGCAGTTCCAGTTGCCGGAAGATCTCCTGGCTGCGCTCGATGTGTGCCAAGGCCTCGGCGGAACTGGACAGGCCGCTGAATTCGTTGACATCGGCCCCGGCGATGAAGCCGCTGGCCTTGCCGGACCGGAGCACCAGCCCCATGGGCCGCAACCGGTTGACCACCGGAAGGATCCGTTCCAATTCCAGCAGCACTTCGGCCGAGAGGGAGTTGGCGCCGCTGTCGGCCCGATCCAGGGTGAGCCAGAGGATCCCCTCCGGGTCCTGCTCCATCCGCCAATGCCGATAGCCTTCCACGCCTTCAACCATGGCCTTCCCCTTCCAGCCCTTCGATTCCTTCCGCGCCCCGGATCAGCATGGCCCCCCCCTGCCCGCCGCCGATGCACAGGCTCGCCATCCCCAGCCGGGCGCGGTTGCGCCCGAGCACATGGAGCAGGTGGAGGACGATCCGGGCGCCGCTGCACCCCACCGGATGGCCCAGGGCCACGGCGCCGCCGTCCACGTTGAGCCGGTCCGGATCAATGGCCTGGAACGGCGCCTCCAGGCCCAGTTCCTTCCGGCAGTACGGACCGCTTTGCCAAGCCTCGGTACAGGCCAGCACCTGGGTGGCGAAGGCCTCATTGATCTCCCAGTAGTCCACGTCGGCAGTGGCCAGACGCTGGCGCTCCATGATCGGGGCCATGGCGTGGACCGGCCCGAGCCCCATCTGGCTGGGCTCCAGCCCGGCCCATTGGCAATCCTCCAGCCGGCCGAGAACCTTCAGTCCATATTTCCTGACGGCGGCGCGGCTCGCGAGCAGCAGGCAGGCGGCGCCATCGGTGATCTGGGCGCTGTTGCCGGCGGTGACCAGGCCATGGGGCGGCTCGAAGGCCGGCTTCAGCTTGGCCAGGGCCGGGAGGGAGGCATCCCGGCGCAAGCCTTCATCGCGATCATAGAGGGTGCCGTCCCCGCCGTAGAGCGGCGTCAGTTCCTCCAGCCGGCCCTCGTCCTGGGCCCGGGCCAGACGGCGATGGCTCTCCACCGCGAAGGCGTCCATGCGCTCCCGGTTGATGCCGAACGCGCTGGCGAGCCCCTCGGCGGTCTGGCCCATATTGAGCCCGCTGATGGGATCGGTGAGCCCCCGCAAGAGGCTGATGACCGGCACGAAATGGCCCGGGCGCAGCCGCGCCAATACTTTCAACTTGGCCCAGGCCGAGCGGGCCTTGGCCAGATCCGCCAGCACCTTGACCATGGCATCGTTCAACAGCACCGGGGCCTGGCTCATGGCCTCGGTCCCCCCCGCCAGAACCAGATCGGCCCTGCCATGTGCGATGTCCTGGGCGGCGCAGTCGATCGCCTGCATGCCCGAGCCGCAGTTCCGCTGCACGGTCCAGGCGGGAACCGCCTTGCCGCAGCCCAGGCGCAGGGCGATGATCCTGGCGATATTGGCTTCGTCGGCGGAAGGGATGATGCAGCCGAACACCACCTCGTCCAATGCCCCCGGCTCGAACGGTGAGCGGGCCAGGAGGGCCTTGCCCGCCGCCACGGCCAGATCGGCGGCGTGGAAGGGGCCGGGGGTTCCCCGGGCCTTCAGGAACGGGGTCCGGCTGCCGTCGACGAAGTAGACGGGCCTCCCGCCGGCATAGGCGCCCTCAACTCCCATGCTTCACTCCTTGGTCCTGGGTTGGCGCACCTGGGGAAAATCGTCCACCTTGATCGCTTCCCGGCGGGCCTCCAGGGCCTCCCGGAGCAGCTTGCCCTCCTCGCCGGTGATCAGGCCGGCCTTCAGGCCATCCGCCAGCATCTGCCCGTCGGAGCCGGAGCGGATGGCGCCGGCGGCGGCCCCGGCCCACAGTTTCTTCTCCACCGGCTCGGCGGCGATCACCTTGCGCAGGGTCTCCTCCAGGCGCCGTAACGGTTCCCGCCCGTCCATGGGCAGGAAGATCCCCGCCGTCAGGCGATCCCTGGCCGCGGAGGGCTCCAGCAGGACCGACGCGGCCTGGTGTCCGAGGCTGTCCCCGGGGCCGGCGTGGCGCCGGCCGAGGGGAAACACCAGCCGCCTCAGCAGCCAGGCTGCCGGCCGGCTGGGCAGGTTGCGGAACAGGCCGTCGAAGCTCTCCTCGATCTTCTGCAGGCTGGTCTCGCAGGCCCAGCGCAGCAGGACCAGGTCCCCCGCGGGCCGGCCCCGGTCCTCGAACTGTTTGAGCGCGGCGGAGATCAGGTAGAGGTGGCTGAGGATGTCCGCGCACCGCCCGGACAGTTTCTCCTTGCGCTTCAGCCCCCCGCCCAGGGTCAGCAGGGCCACGTCGGCGGTGAGCGCGAAGGCGGCGGAGAACCGGCTGACCGCCTGGAAGTACCGGTGGGCCGGCCCACCTGGCGCCCGCACCAGCACTCCCGCGGTCAAGCCGTGGAAGCAGGCCCGGGCCGCGGTGGACAGGCCGAAGGCCATGTGGCCGCCCATGTGCCGGTCGAAGTCCGCCAGGCCCCGGACCGGGTCCGGGTCGCCCATGGCTTTCATTTCGTTCAGCACGAAGGGATGGCAGCGGATGACCCCCTGGCCGAAGATGATCAGGGTCCGGGTGAGGATGTTGGCCCCCTCCACGGTGATGCTGATGGGGATGGCCTGGTAGTTGCGCCCGAACAGGTTGCGCGGGCCGATGCAGATGCCGCTGCCGCCGATGGTGTCCATGCCGTCGTTGAGCACGGCGCGCATGCGCTCGGTGCATTGGTACTTCACGATGGCCGAGATCACCGAGGGCCGCTCGCCCTGGTCTACGGCGGTGCAGGTGAGCGTCCTGGCCGCGTCCATGAGATAGGTGTTGCCGGCGATCCGGGCCAGGGCCTCCTCCACCCCTTCGAACCGGCCGATGGAGAGACGGAACTGGCGCCGGATCCTCGCATAGGCGCCCGCGGCCATGGAGACCAGCTTGCCGCCCCCGGTGCTGAGGGCGGGCAGGGAGATGGAGCGCCCCGCGGCCAGGCATTCCATGAGCATCTTCCAGCCGTTGCCGGCTCCGGCCGCCCCGCCGATGATCCAGTCCAGGGGGATGAAGACATCCTTGCCCCAGTTGGGCCCCACCTGGAACGGGATACCCAGGGGGTTGTGCCGGGAGCCGATGGTGATACCCGGGGTGCTGGTGGGGATGAGGGCCAGAGTGATGCCTTCGCCGCCCTGCTCCAGCAGGCCCTCGGGATCGGTGAGCCGGAAGGACAGGCCCAGCAGGGTGGCCACCGGGCCGAGCGTGATGTAGCGCTTCTCCCAATTGATGCGGACCCCGGTGACCTCCCTGCCTTCAAAGCTTCCCCGGCAGACCACCCCGGTGTCGGGCATCGACGCCGCATCGCTGCCGGCGTCGGGGCCGGTAAGGGCGAAGCAGGGGATCTCCAAGCCCCGGGCCAGGCGCGGCAGGTAATGGCTCTTCTGCTCCTCAGTCCCGTAATGGTTCAGCAGCTCCGCAGGACCCAGGGAGTTGGGCACCATGACCGTCACCACCCCGGTGACGCTGCGGCTGGAGAGCTTGATGATCACCTGGGAGTGGGCCAGGGCAGAGAACCCCAGCCCGCCGTAGCGCTTGGGGATGATCATCCCCAGGAACCCCTTGGCCTTGAGGAACTGCCAGACCTCCGGCGGAAGGTCGTGGAACTCCTCCACGATCCGCCAGTCGTCCAGCATGCCGCAGAGTTCTTCCACCGGACCGTCCAGGAAGGCCTGCTCCTCGGGGGTCAGGCTGGCGCCCGGCTGGGCCAGCAGCTTGGCCCAGTCAGGCCGGCCGCTGAACAGCTCGCCATCCCACCATACGGTGCCCGCTTCCAGGGCTTCCCGTTCAGTCCTGGACAGGGGCGGCAGCTTGCTCCGGACCAGGCCGAACAGGGGCCTCATGACCAGAGCCCGGCGCAGGGCCGGCACGTTCAGGGCGATGGCCGCCACGGCGAAGACGGTCCAAAGCCCCCAGCCGGTCCCGGCCGCCCAGGGGGCGCCAGCGTAGGCGGCGGAAACCTGGAAGGCCCCCACCATGGCCGCCACCGCCACGGTCCAGATCGGCAACCGGCTTCTGAAATAGGCCAGCATCCAGGCCGCCACCAACGCCACCACCGTAATAATGCAGTTTCTCATGCGCCTCCCTTGTCAAAATGCGTGCCGATCCGAAGCCAGTCTACGCAATTTCCAAGTTTGGGCAACCGGAGAAACTAGAAGATTTCGGCGAAAAAGTCCTTCATGTGCGCCCAGCTCCGGGTGGCGGCGGCCTCGTTGTAGGCGACGCCCTTGGAGTTGTCGTTGCCGGCCTCCTTCTGGGTGAAGGCGTGGACCGCGCCCCCATATGCGATGAAGGTGTAATCGGCCTTGGTCTGGCGCATTTCGTCCTGGAAGGCCGCCACATCCTTGGGCGGCACATTGGGGTCATCGGCGCCATGGCAGACCAGCACTTTGGCCGCGATCGTCAAGCCGGCGGGATCCGGGGGAAAATCCAGCCCCCCGTGGAAGGAAACCACCCCCTTCACTGGCATCCCGGCCCTGGCCGCCTCCAGCGCCCCGGTGCCGCCGAAGCAGAAGCCGATCACCGCGATCCGGTTGGGGTCAACTCCGGCCTGGGCCAGGAGGGTGGTCAGGCCGGCGCGGATGCGCCGTCGGTACAGGGCCCGGTCGCCCTTGTAGATCGTCGCCTGGGCCGCAGCCTCCTTGACGTCCTTGGGCCGGACGCCTTCGCCGTAGATGTCGGCGGCCAGGGCCACATAGCCCAGGGCCGCCAGCCGGTCGGACTCCATCCGTTCATGGCCGGTGAGACCCATCCACTGATGGATGACCAGCACGCCGGGAACCAGTCCCTGCACCGCCTTGGGCCGGGCCAGATAGCCCGCCAGGGGCACCTGGCCATCCTGGTAGGCGAGATTCTGACCCGCCAGCAGCGGCAGGGTGGCAAGGGTGAGAGCAAGGGCGGCGCGGCGCATGGATTCCTCCGGGATGAAAGAAGCATCCTAGCGCTTTTTGCCAGGCCCAAGGCCGCAAATTCATCCTTGTTCCGTGGGATGCCGGTGTTCACCCCGATGGCGCAAGGCGCCGGCCAGGGCCTGGCCGGCCTCGTCGGCCGGTGGCTCCCCGGGCGGGAGCAGGTATCGCGCCACCCATGGAACCTGCCGCAGGCCGAGGAAGAACGCGTTGCAGGCGGCGCAAATCAGCAGATGGAACCGCAGGGATAGCCGCTCCCGGAAGGACAGGGTTCCTTCGGTGTAGTCGGTAAGCCGTTCCCGGACCTCCCGGCATGAGGGAAAGATCTTCATGATGCCCTCCCTTGGATGTGGACGCGCAGGCGCTCCTGGATTTGCACCCGGGCCCGGTGCAGGCGCTGGCGCACGGTGGCCGCGGCCTGATCCAGCTTCGCCGCGATGTCTTCGGTCGACCAGTCTTCCAGGTCCCTCAGCACGAACACCACCCGCTGCGCGTCGGGCAGGGCGTCCAGAGCCTGGAGCAGGCATTCCCGCAATTGGCTGCGCTCGGCTTCGGCCAGGGCCAGGGGTTCCACGCTCCACTGGAGCGATTCCCGGGTGTCCAGGTGGTGCCCGGTCCGGTCGAACTCGCCCAGGCCCGGCAGCACATCCATGGATTCCTCCCGGAACCTTGCGTTACTCCGCCGGAACATCAGCGCGGCATTGATGCAGACCTTGTAGGCCCAACTGCTGAACCGGCTCCGGGCCTGGAAGCCTGGAATGTCCTGAAAGATGCCCAGGAGGGCGTTCTGCAGGGCGTCCTGGGCGTCCGCTCGATTGCCCAGGATGCGCAGGATCCCGTTGAAGAAGAGTCCCAGGTACGGCGATACCAGGGCGCCGAAGGCATCGGAATTCCCGGCAGCGGCCTGTTCGATCAGATCCTCTTCCGTCATGAAACTAGGGTGCCCTGTTTATGGCCGTTGTGACCGGATGTTTATGATCCGGACCCGGGTTCGGTTCGGTGATACTGAGTCGCTTTTTCAAGCAGGAGTTAAACATGATTCTTTTCAAACCGGCGCTCCGGGCCCTGGCCTTGGCCCTGACCCTCTCCGCTACCGCCCCGGTCCCGGTCCTGGCGTTCCGGCCCAAGCCACCCACTCTGATCCAGCCTTCCCTGGCGACCCGGAAGGGCGATCCCGCGACCTGGTCGACCTTCCAGGAATGCATTGCCTATCTGGAGCGGTGGGCGGGCCGGGACCTGCCCGACTGGGTGGTCCACTCCTCCATCATCAGCTATACGACCCGGAGACCGCTCTACGACCCGGACGGATCGCCAAGGCTGGATGCGGCGGGAAACCAGCTCTGCGAACAGGTCCCGGTGAGCGGCCGGGTATTCTTCCCACCGGCCTGGCGGCTTCCCTCACGCCCGAGGCTGCCCCTGGTCATCTACACCCACGCCACCATGCTGGAGAAGACCCAGGTGCCATCCGAGTTCGGAGGGCACGAGTGGATGCTCGGCGCGGCCGCCGCGGCCTACTATGGCTTCGCCGTGGCCATGCCGGACCTGCCGGGCATGGGCGGGAATTCCCAGAACTACCACCCCTTCTGCCACGGAAAGTCCCTGGCCTATGCCAACCTTGACGCCCTGCCCGCCCTGGATCGGCTGGCGGGCGAGGACGCCTACCTGGTCCGGCACGGCTATGGTTGGGACCGCAGGCTCTACCTGCTGGGCTATTCCGCCGGTGGCTATGGCGCCCTGGCCACGGTGAGGGAACTGGAGGCCCACCCCGGGCAGTACGGGAGCCGGTTCAAGTTCATGGGCTCCGCCTGCATGGCGGGCCCGTTCGATCTATCCGGCACCACCCGCCAGCAGATCATCGACCCGGCCAAGCCTTTCGCCCATTGTTTCTATCTGCCGTACGTGATCATGGCCTACCACGGGATCTACGGGGACCTCCTGGACCCGCTGGCGGCCTTCACCCCGGCGCTGCTGGAGGACCGGGAGGATGGCAACGTCCTGCAGTGGACCGATGGAAGCATGGACGGGCTCGAGGTCGACGCTCTCATCGGCAGGCGGCTGGGCGTTCCAGGGGATGCCGTGGTGCTGCGCCAAACCCTGAATCCCGAATGGGTGGCCGGGAATCTGGACGAACCGGCCTATGCCACCGGAGCGATCCGGAAACTGCTTCAGGAAAACGACCTCTGCCGGGGCTGGCGGCCTACCCACCCGATCCTCTTCTGTCAGAGCATCTGCGACCAGGATGTGGTGATCCAGAACACCTACCACACCATGGAGGGTCTGGGTGATGAGATCATCAAGGCCGGGAGCGACCCCAGCCGGTTCCTGGCGTTCCTGCCCATCGGCTCGCCCACCGATCGCATCACCCATGTGGAGGGGGCCCTGGTGGCCATTCCGGCGGCCTTCAACTGGATCTACGTCGGCATGCCCATGGAATGAAGGCGGATCAGCTCCAGTTTGCCCCGGCGGGGGATGCGCTTGATGGCGGCCTCCCGCCGGGTCGCGGCCGAGCGGTCCAGGGAGGCTTCCTGGTAGACCAGTTCCAGCGGTTCCCGGCCCCGGGTGTAGCGGGCGCCCCGGCCGCTCCGGTGCTGGGCCAGCCGGGCTGGGACATCCAGGGCGATGCCGGTGTAAAGGGTACCGTCCCCGCAGCGGAGGATGTAGATCCACCAGGTTCGGCTGGGATCGGCGGCCATGGGGCTCCAGGTCAAGCTTGCTGGCTTCCAGTCTAGCTAAAGCCAAGATATCCCGCCTTATGCGAAGATGGATCCATGCAAAATCCAGCATCGGATCCCTTCCTCAAGGCCTACGATCCCGAAGCCTTCCGCCGCCTGGGCCACCAGGTGGTGGACGCCCTGGCAGACCACCTGCGGGGGGTCCAGCTGCGGCAGGGTCCCGTGCTCCCCTGGCGGGACCCCCAGGTGGCCCTGGCGGATTGGCCGGCCGACTTCACCCGAGGCGGAGGCGCCGACCCGCTCGCCCTGATCCGGACCGTGCTGGACCGTTCCCACCACCTTCAGCACCCCCGCTATGTGGGCCACCAGTGTTCGGTGCCGCTGCCCTTGACTGCCCTGCTGGGCGCGGTGGCGGATCTGCTGAACAACGGCACCGCCGTCTATGAGATGGGCCCGGCCTCCACCGCCATGGAGCAGTCCCTGGTCCAGTGGCTCTCCGGCCGGGTCGGATTCGACCCGGCTCAGGCCGGCGGGATCTTCACCCACGGCGGCAGCGCCGGCAACCTCACCGCCCTGTTGGCGGCGCGCCAGGCCGCGGCGCCCAACGACGTGTGGGAGGAGGGCTACCAGTCCCCCCTGGACCTGTGCGTGGTGGTCTCGGACCAGGCCCACTACTCGGTCCGCCGCTCCGCCCAGGTCATGGGCCTGGGCGGCCGGAACGTCATCGTGATCCCCACCGACGAACACTACCGCATGCGGGTGGACCAGCTGGCGGCCGCCCTGGACCAGGCCGCCGGCAAGGGCCGGAAGGTCCTGGCGGTGGTGGCCAGCGCCGGCTCCACCGCCACCGGCGCCATCGACCCCCTGGATGCCATCGCCGACCTCTGCCAGGCCAGGAACCTGTGGCTGCACGTGGACGGGGCCCACAGCGGGGCGTTCGTGGTCTCCGACCGCCTGCGGCCGGCGCTGAGGGGCATCGAACGGGCCCACAGCGTGGTGATCGACGCCCACAAGATGCTGATGATGCCGTCCCTGGCCACGGCCGTGCTGTTCCGGAACGGCGACCATTCGTACGAGACCTTCAGCCAGCAGGCCTCCTACCTGTTCGACCGCAGCCCGCGCCAGGAGTGGTACAACCTCGGCCAGCGCACCCTCGAATGCACCAAGCGGTTCCTGAGCCTCAACCTCTACGTGGCCCTCCAGGTTCTGGGCACGGACTTCTTCGCCGGGTTCGTGGAGCGGATGAAGGATCTGGCCACCTGGTTCGCCCTCACCATCGAAGCCCGTCCCGGTTGGGACCTGGCCGTGCTGCCCGAAGGCAACATCGTCTGCTTCCGCTATGCCCCGGCCGGGGTCGCCGACCCGGACCAGCTCCAGTCCCGGATCCGGGACACCATCATCCAGTCCGGGGCCTTCCATCTGGTGAAGACGGTGCTGCGGGGCAAGACCTATCTGCGCACGACCCTGATCAATCCACTGACCACCGAGGACGATCTGGCGGCCCTGCTGGCCCTGGTGGAGGCCACCGCCGGCGTCGGCGCGACTTCCCGCCAGGAGCTCTGACCCCTTGCGATCGCCGAGGAAAATCGAATGATTGCTTGAGCTGCAACACATCCCCTTCGATATTTCAGGCCAGGAACCCCACGGAGAATTGCGATGAGCCCCCTGCCCCGCCCCAAGCTCCGCTTCCTGGCCATGGCGCTGGCCCTCTTCACCGCCGCAGGCGTGGCGGCCTGGGCCCAGCCGGCCCCGAGCGGCCCATCGACCCTGGCGGTACTTCCTCTCAGCGGCGTGTTCCAGGTGCCCAAGCCGGGCAACCCCTACCCCGGGCAAGGCCAGGGGCAGCAAATCCCAAGGGCGCCCCAGGGCCTGGCCGGGGCAAGGATCGTGGGGCTGGAGGCCCAGATCAACCAGAGGGTGACCATGGCCTTCTTCAAGACCGGAAGGTTCCAGCTCATCGAGCGGGAGCAGCTCAACACCGTGCTCAAGGAGGGCAAGTTCGAACAGAGCGGTCTGGTGGACGACGCCACCGCGGCCAAGCTGGGCAAGCAGATCGGTGCCACCTACGTGCTGGTGGGCTCCTATACCGGAAGCATCGGCCACACGGTAGAGGTCAAGACCGGGTTTTTCGGCGGCAAGAGCCGTGAGGACTCCTACCCGGGCCACCTGGAGGTCCGGCTGCGCCTGGTGAACACCGAGGACGGCTC
>Ga0302190_10001428_pt1 | contig 15972 bp, 17 predicted proteins | sample II_Bog_E2_3_FD_198784 | JGI IMG/M metagenome (GOLD analysis project Ga0302190, IMG submission 198784) | Peat permafrost microbial communities from Stordalen Mire near Abisko, Sweden - II_Bog_E2_3 | ecosystem: Environmental > Terrestrial > Soil > Wetlands > Peat | place: Sweden: Abisko... | reverse complement strand
ATTGGAACACCGGCGAGGGTCCAAAACCGAAATCCCGTCACGGCGGTTGCGAAGCAACCGACCGGGACGACTCTGACGAAAGTCTGGGACACGTGCGATTACGTGGTCACGCTCCTAGCCACGACCTGTGAACTGGGTGTGACTTCGCGGGTTCATCCTGACGCCCATTCCGGGACAGGCTCCCAGGCCCCAGGCGGCCGTATCGCAAAGACTGACTCAAGATTTCAGGGCCATCACGTATCACTGGGCAGGACCGGGTGCCCGGTCTCCGGGGTGCCGGTCGGCCTGACTGGGGCCCACTTGGTGACGCTGCGGTTGAGCAGCATTTTGCGGATGTGGCGAAGGGCAAAAATCGAGAGGAAAATTTTGACGCGCGCACCTCTGGTCAACTTGGCCATTTCGTCCCCATAAAGCCGCTCGACGTCACCGACCGGGGAATGGGATTCCCGGGCCAGATTTTCCACGGCCGGATTCCGACCGGAGCGCGTGGGGCGCTCGGGGTCTGCATTCAGCGGGTCGAGGCTATTCACGCGCTTGTAAAGGGCCACTTGGACCTCCTCTCCGCATGACGAGCCTTCAACGCAAGACCCATGCCGCGAGCCTCCAGAGGGTCGGTCCAGCTGGGGCGTGCGTTGGCAAGCATTGCCATTTCAGCCTCCTGGAGATATCAAGGGGCGATCCGACGGGATCAGGCCGGTGGTTGCAGCACCTTCCGGCCCGGTCGCAGGCGGCCCGTCTCGTCGAAGTGAATGAATCAGCCCATCATTTGAGTCCCCTTCGGCCGTGCCAACCCGGGGGGCCGGATCTATCTCTGTTTGCCGTGCGGCGAGGGGGCCCTTGCCTTTGACGATCTCGCGACCCTCTGATCCGGTGCATGAGGTATCGTTAGGGAAACCCACAGCATTCCCAGCCGCCTAGCCTACTGGGTGAAGCATGCATCGCGCACCGTTTCTGCCATGGATCGCCGCCTGTGCCCGGGCCGTAGCCTCTGGAGGGCCCCATGGACTGGCTTGATATCCAGTACTGGTACGAGGACCTGGAAGCCCGGGACAAGTGGAAGCTGGTGGGCCTGGTCACCCTGGCGTTGGTGCTGCTGGTCCCCTGGCGGCGGAGCGCCGAGGTCGAGGCCAGCGTGCGGCAGCAGGAAGGTCTGTCCTATCCGCTGCTGGCTCCGGCCAACGGCCAGGTCAAGGAGGTGCGCGCTGAGATGGGTGCCATCCTCGTCCCCGGCACGGTGGTCTACACCTACATCACCTCGGACCAGCAGCAGCTCCGCCGCGCATACTCCGAACAGATCTTCCGGCCGCGGGGCGGCGTGTCCGGCGACGTTCAGCTGGCCCAGAACGCCCTGGAGAGGGCCCAGGCGGTGCCGGAAGATGGAACAGGAACTGGCCTCCATCCGCAAGCAGTGGGAGGACTTCTACCCGAACAACGCGGCTCCCTTCGCGTTCCCGTACAATCGGCCCCAGCCCGCCGCCGAAGAGGTCCCGGTGCGGGGGGAGGAGCGGGTGCTGGTGATGGCGCTGCCGATCCGGCAGGGCAGCCTGGTCATTGTGGGCAGCGCGTGCGCCACCCTGCTGCCGGAGTCCGCCGCCATGGCCGTCCAGGCGCCGGTTCCGGCCGCGCTGGCGCGGGACCTCCGGGCCGGCATGCTGGCCACCCTGGAAGTGACGGCCTGGCTGCATGACGCCAAGGCGGTGCCGCTGTTCCTGGAGACGGTGGGCAACCGCACCCTGGAGCCCGACGAAGTGGCCGCGCTGGCGCCCCATGCGCCCCATGCGTCCCAGGCGTCCCAGGCGTTCCAGGCGTCCCAGGTGTCCCAGGCGTCCCATGCGTCCCGGGACAGCAGCTACGTCCTGGTCACGTTTGCCCCGGCCGGGCTGGACAGCGGCCTGTTCCCCCCGCCCGCCACCTGCCGGGTCCAGGTGAAGGGCGTGCCGCGCTGCCTGCTCCAGCGGATGCTGTTCTAGTCGAACGAATCCAAATTACGGAGGCTCCGATCGTGCAAAAAAAGGCGGCACCAACCTTCCCGATTGACGGTGATGCCGGGAATCCATATACGTGGGAAGAAAAGCGGAAGCGGATCTTCGCGATCATCGCGGCCTCCAGCGGCAACCTCGTGGAGTGGTTCGATTTCTACATCTATGCCTTCTGCTCGATCTATTTCGCTTCGGCCTTTTTCCCGAAATCCAATCCAACGGCACAGCTCATGGACACAGCGGGGGTATTCGCCGCGGGCTTCCTGATGCGCCCGGTGGGTCGCTGGTTGTTTGGCCGACTTGCTGATCGCAAAGGACGCAATATGTCCATGGTCACCTCCGTGGTGATGATGTGCTGGGCAGGCCATCGCATTGGCCTTTGAGTTCCCTTCCACCTCGCTGATAATAGCTGTGTGCTCCAACCATCGCGCGACCTCACCGAGCCCGCGGCCATCCGCATCGTCCTGCAAAGGCTCTGCCGGGAGGCAGGGTTCGTCAATCTGAAGCTGGAAGGCCGGGCTTGGCCGTTCCCGCTCCTGGCCGAATCCGAAACCCAGTTCGCCCTGGGGATGACGGTGCCCCAGCGCACCCGATGGAAGCTGGAGCCCGGAAGCAACTACGAACTGACCTTGATGGACCGCGGCAGGCGCTATCAGGCCACCGTGAAGCTCAGGGCGTGGGACGATCTGGACGGCCAGGAATGCGGCCAGTTCTCCCATCCGCGCTCCCTGGAAGCCGTCGACTACACCGGGTTGTCCGACTATGTGCCCGACCAGCCCCTGATCTGCACCTTCACCAGCCCCAGCATGGACATCTGCGAAGGCCGGCTGCGCTCTCTGGGCAACGAAGGGCTGGAATTCGCCCTGTGGGGGGCCGGTGCCATCAAAGAAGGGCAGTTGAAGGTGGGCGCCCCCACCACCGTGGAACTGCCCCTGGAAAAGGGGGTCAAGGCAGCACTTGCGGCGGTGACCGCATCCATCGACGAACGCACGGCCGCCGTGCGCTTCAATGCCAAGGCCGACCCGAACATGCTGGGAGCCTATCGGGGTTGGCTTCGGGACACCATCCTCACCCAGCAGCGCAAGGATTTCGAGCGGTTCGACGTCCATGGGTTCCTGGCCAATCGCAGGTCGGCGTCGGCCCGGGTTCCGGGGCAGGCAGAAGTCCGGCTGCTTTCGGACAAGGATCCGCTGGTCCTGGTCATCGGCGAGGGCGGATTCACCCAGCGGATCCGTGAAACCCTGGGCCGCAAGTTCGGAATCGCCGAACTGGACTACATCAAAGGGGACGTCCGGCCCCTGCTCGGCGCCCTGGGTGGCGATGCGCCCGACTGGGGCCGGACCAGGTTACTGCTGATCAACCAGCGCCTGCGCCTGTCCAGCGGTCTGGAACTCACCCGCCAGCTGACCCAAGGGGAAGCCTGTCCCCTGCCCATCCTGATGGCCGGCACCGAGGAAGACGCGGCGCTCAAGCGGAACCGCGCCATCGCCGCGGGAGCCGTGGATTTCATCGCGGTCGAACCGTTCAAGATCCTGGCGGTGATGCGCGCCATGGAAGAGACCTTGAGCTTGTTCCGGTAGGACGCGGATCGGGTATTCCGCCTGGACCGGGTGCAATGCCTGCTGGCCGGGCGGATCTGGCAGCGGGCCCATCTTCTGGCCACCACCTGGGGGCTGGCCGGGCGCCCCTGCAACGAGGCCGTGGAATGGGTGGACCGCCAGCAGGCTCTGGGGCAGGCGACCCAAGGTGCCAGCCCGCTGGCGGACCTCCTGGGCGAGCCGGGCTGGGAGCCGACCTTCGTCTTCTACCTGGGGTATCCTTCGCTGCCCAGCCACCCCAGCCCGCGGCGGCCGGTGGAGCGGCTTCTGCTTTGACCTGGAGGCTGCGAACCCGCAGGGTCACTGATAACGGATCGGCCCTCCATCCCCGGCCACCATCAGGTCCAGGAAGCGGGCGGCAACCCGGTCCGAGGCCTGGCCGTCGCGGCCGCGGAAGGCCACGACCACCTCCCAGCAGGGCGGTTCCGGGTCGGCCAGCTCGAGCACCGCGACGGGCTTGGCCACCCGATCCCCGGCCCGGGCCCGGGCCACCGATTCCGGGACCAGCGCCAGGCCCAGACCCTGCGCCACGAAATCCATGAGCAGGTTCAGGTCGTTCACTTCGAAGCTGATGGTGCGGGCCAGGCCCAGGGCGGCGAAGCTGCGGTCCACCAGCCGACGCATGCCCCAGTCCAGTTTTAGATCGACGAAGGTGCGCTCCGCCAGGGCGGCCAGTTCCGGCATGGGCCCGGCGGCCAGGGGATCGCCGGGGGCGCAGATCAGCACCAGGTCCTCACATGCGAGCATGCGGCTGGTGGTCCCGGCGCCGGTTCCGCCCGGCTGGGTGAAAGCCAGATCCAGCCTGCCCTCGCCCACGGCCGCAAGCAGCGGCGCAGCCCCGTCCAGCAGCAGCTGCACGTCGATCCCCGGCAGCTGCTGGCGGAACCGGCCCAGGGAGGACGGCAGGTCGACGAAATGGGCCAGGCCATGGATGGCGCCGATCCGCAGCTGCCCCCGGGCCATGCCGTTGACCTGGGTCACCAACAGCCTGGCTTCCCGGGTCGCCGCCAGGATCCGGTGGGCCTCCACCAGCAGGGCCCTGCCGGCGGGGGTCAGATCGACCTTGCGGGTGCTGCGGATGAACAGCGGCCCGCCCAGATCCGCCTCCAGGGCCCGGATGGTGTGCGACAGCCCGGACTGCACCAGGTGCAGCCGCTGGGCGGCCCGGGAAAAGTGGCGCTCTTCGGCCACGGCGATGAAACATTCGAGCTGGCGGAGATCCATCACTCATCATGCTGACTGATAGCAGATCTTTCCATTGGAATGATGACCCGAGGGTGGCCACCTTGGAGGGGACCCGCCGTGGGCGGGCCAATCCTTCTCTATCAAGGAGCAGACCATGACCCGTCGACTGGAAAACCAAGTGGCCCTCATCACCGGCGCCAGTGCCGGCATCGGCCGGGCCTGCGCCCGGCTCCTGGCCGCCGAAGGCGCCCAGCTGGTCATCACCGCGCGCCGCCAGGACCGCCTCGAGGCCCTGGCGGCCGAGGTCCGGGAGCTGGGCTCCAGGTGCGTCTTCGTGGTCGGGGACGCCCGGGAGGAGGCCACCGCGGTCCAGGCCGTGGACCTGGCCAAGGCGACCTTCGGCCGGCTGGATATCCTGATCAACAACGCCGGCGTCGGCAACTACAAGAACCTGGTGGACACCAGCGCCGAGGACTTCGACCAGATGATGGTCAGCAACGTCCGCTCTTCGTTCCTGTTCACCCGCCACGCGGTGCCGGTGATGATCGCCCAGAAGCGCGGCACGGTGCTGATGATCTCCTCCATGGCCGGGGTCTACGGCTTCCCGGGGGAGGCGGTCTACTGCGCCAGCAAGTTCGCCCAGGTGGGCTTCGCCCAGGGCCTGGACAAGGAGCTCAGGCCCCACGGGATCAAGGTGGGCACCATCTGTCCCGGTGGCGTCAAGACCGAGTTCGCCCTGGGCAAGGGCCGCACCGAGGCCTCGGTGGCCGAGTCCACCATGCTGGAGGCCGAGGACGTGGCCCAGGCGGTGCTGTTCACCTGCACCCAGCCGGCGGGGGCCCGGATCATCCAGGTCCAGATGCGCGCCATGTCGGAGGGACTGGCCTAGCCCCAGCGCCTTCACCCACGGGGTCATCCTCCCGCCGCAGCCGCCCTCTTCCGGGAGAGAGGGGCGGCTGCGGCCGGTGGCGCTCGGATGCCTTTCGCCACCCCTGGATCCTCTGGCCACCGAAAAGCCCGGTTCCAGGACTCATCCCTCCTTTTCTGTCTTGTGGTACTTCCTGCGGATTTCATCCAGGTTGACGGTCGGCTGCGGAACGTCGATGCCCAGTTCTTCCATGGTTTCAACGATTATTTGCGCAATGGCGAGGTCGCGGAACCACTTGTGGTCAGAGGGGATCACGTACCACGGCGCATCGTCGGTGCTGCACTTGCCAAGTGCGGCCTCATAGGCCTGCTCGTATTCAGCCCAATATTCGCGTTCCGAATAGTCCGCCTCGCTGATTTTCCACTGCCGGTCGGGATCATCCAGCCGCTGTTTGAATCGTTGCAACTGCTCATCTTTGCTGATATTCAGGAAGAATTTCAAGATGTGTGTTCCGCCAGCGATGAGCCGCCGTTCGAAGTCATTGATCTGCTCATAGCGTTTCATCCAGACCTTTTTGGGTACAAGATCGTGTACGCGAACGATGAGGACGTCCTCATAGTGGGAGCGGTTGAAAATGACGATCTCGCCGCGTCTGGGGGTCTGCTGTTCGATCCGCCACAAGAAATCGTGCGCGAGATCTTCGGCTGAAGGCTGTTTGAAGCTGACCACGCGACATCCCTGCGGATTCATCGAGGCGATCACATGCCGGACGACGCCATCCTTGCCGCCTGCGTCGGGAGCCTGCAGGCAAATCAACAACGAGCGTTTCTGTTCGGCATAAAGCTTGAACTGCAGCTGGTCCATCCGCTGCCGCAGCCTTTCGATCTCCGGCATCGCCTTGGCCTTATTCTCGTGCTTGCCGGAATACCCCGGATCGAATTCCTTGAGCAGGAGCGGACGCCCCGGCTCGACGCGAAATGTTTTGCGATAATGATCGGACTCGTCGTCTGATGTGTGCTGGCCATGATTGTCGTTCATTGGGTTGTCTCCATTGGAACCGCGTCGAGCAGGCCTCTGATGCCAGGATAGGAATCCGGAGGCTCCTGGCAAAATAACGGCACTTCAGAATGATCCCGATCACGATGGATGCCGATTCCTACCATGGCGACGCCATGCTCCAGGGCCATTCTAGCTCGAATGGGCGGGATCAACCTTCTCATGCTGCGGAAATGTATCGGCCACGTTGTCCTGGGCGCGCCACTTGAGGGTCGACGACCCCGGGCTGTCTTGGACCCTTCAGATCGATGCGATCCGTCCTCTCTCCTGACGGGCAAGCTCTTTCGTCTGTGCCGCCTTGAATTTGTAAGAGCTTTCACGATTGGTGATACAGCAACGGTACGGTCATTGCTTTTCAGACTAGTCAGAGAAGGGAGACGCATGGCAACGATCCTGACCAGCAAAGGGAGCAAGCCAGCCCAGGGGCCAAGCCTGCCGGCCCTGGTCTGCACCTGAAGGGAACTGCATCTGGGTGCCCAAACGCGCTAGAGGAGACTTTGAGGAGCAGGGGTGGCATTGCAGGGGAAAAACAACGCTGAGAACTTTCCTGTCGTTTGCGTGGGCGGTTCTGCAGGTGGGCTCGACGCCTATATCCGGTTGCTGAAGCACCTGCCGGTCGATACGGGTGTCGCCATTGTTATCGTCAATCACCTCAGGACCGTCGCGACCATGCTCCACGAAATCCTGCCGCGCTTCACGGCCATGCCGGTGGAATTGATCACTGATAAACTATTAATTTCGCCCAACCGGGTGTTCATCATCCCCGCGCGCCGAGATCTGTATGTGCTGGATGGCGACTTTATCCTGAAGCCCATATCCAAGCCCAGGGGGTGGCCTGATGTCATCACCGTCTTCCTGCGCTCTCTTGCGGAGCACTGGGATGGAAAGCTGATTGCGGTCATCGTCTCGGGCTACGATGGCGACGGTGCCGAAGCTCTCCGCGACATCAAGGACGTCGGTGGTATTACGATCGCGCAGAGACTCGACACGGCTCGTCAACCCGAAATGCCCGAGAGCGCCATCGCCACCGGGTTCGTGGATTTCATCCAGACTCCTGAGGAGATCGCGAAGACGATCTCGCACATTGCCCACGAGGAAAAGTCGCCGAACTCGGAACGTCTGCTCCCCCGTGGACAGCCGAAGCTCATGGATGACTGAGCCCTGGGGGGGCCCTTTCCGCTGTGGCGGGGAGGCATCCAGCATCTGCAAACCTACCGTTTTTCACCCGAAAGGATGGCTCGCCATGAGCACCTTCACGACCAGCGACGGCACAGAAATCTACTACAAGGACTGGGGAGCGGGAATCCCGATCGTGTTCAGCCACGGTTGGCCGCTAACTGCGGATGCCTGGGACGGGCAAATGGTCTTCCTGGAGGCCCTGGGGTTCCGCTGCATCGCCCATGATCGCCGCGGTCACGGTCGTTCAGGCCAGCCATCCAACGGGAATGATATGGACACCTACGCCGATGACCTGGCGGAGCTCATCGAAGTGCTCCACTTGAAGGGCGCCAATCTGGTCGGCCATTCCGCCGGTGGTGGGGAAGTCGCCCGCTACATCGGGCGGCATGGCACCCGGCACATCGCCAAAGTCGTGCTGGTGGGGGCGGTGGCGCCGCTCATGCTCAAGACCGAGGCCAATCCTGGCGGCCTACCGATGGCGGTGTTCGACGGCATCCGGACCGCCTTGGCCGCCGACCGTTCCCAGTTCTTCAAGGACCTGACGACGACCTTCTATGGGACCAACCGGCCCGGCGCCAAGCTCAGCCAAGGCGTCCGCGACGCCTTCTGGCTCCAGGGCATGAAGGGGGGGCTCAAGAACCAGCTCGCCTGCGTCAAGGCCTTCTCCGAAACGGACTTCAAGATGGACCTCCAGCGGTTTGACGTTCCAACCCTCTTTATCCACGGGGATGACGACCAGATCGTGCCCATCGGCGCCTCCAGCCAGGCGGCGGTGGAACTGGTGCCGAACGCCATCCTCAAGGTCTACCCGGGCGGCTCCCATGGGCTCGCCGACACCCGCAAGGACGATCTCAATGCGGACCTCGCCGCCTTCCTCCGGCCCTGAACGAGCACAAATCAAACGGAAGGCTGGCCAACCCGGGCCGGATCAGGCCAGCGAAGATGCTGCTTCAGACTGACTCGAAACGGCGGATCTCGAGCAGCGCCTCGCCCAGACTCATTTCATTCGCATCCAGCAGCTTGCCGACCAGATGCGCGGTCAGTGGCATGAGTCCGGCCAGGATGGCCTTGGTTTCTCCGTACAGGCGCTCGCTCTGGGCCTCCATGATGGCGCGGGTTTCCCCGTCCACTTCGCGGGCGCCGGTCCGGTCCTGGACGAGCGCACCGAAGTTGAGACGGGTCTTGCGGTACATGCCCATCTCGCCTACGGCATGGTGCAGCAGTTTCGTCACGCGGGTGATGTCGTTGTGCGCTCCGTTGGTGGTGCCATCCTCGCCAAAGAACAGCTCCTCGTTGGCCATGCCCCCCAGCAGCACGCGCACCTCATGCTCGATGTCGCCCTTGGTCTTGAGCAGGTTGGTTCCCTGCTTGTGGAAGACGAAGCCCAGCGCATTGGTGCGCGCGTTGGCCTTGAGCGAAATCTTGAGGGTTTTCACCTCGGCCAGGATCTGCTCCCAGTCGTCATGGGTGCGTGTGCGTTCGTGCTCGAGGTCGACCAGGAAGTGGCCCCATTCGTGGGTGGCGATGATCCGGCGGTCGCGCTGGTGTTCCTGGGTGGTGTTCAGGTTGACGTTGCCCACCAGCACCCGCTCCGCGGCCTGCATCAGGGTGTCCGCCCCGATCAGCAACCCCGCCTGCACTGCGGTGATGCCGGCCTGGTTGACGATGGTCTCCAGATCCGCCGGGCTGCTCCCCTCCGTCACTGCGACCAGGGGACGGAGATCCAGGTCCGGCAGCACCTTGTCGGCGCGTCGCGCCAGGTAGAGATGGATGATCGCCAGACGCTCTTCCTGGTTCGGCAGGCGGAAGTCCACCTTCATCTGGAACCGGCGCAGCATGGCTTCGTCCATCGGCATGGTTTCGCTGTTGAAGTTGCTGGCCACGATCCAGATGACCTCGGCGTCATTCCCGCTGCGCACGCCATCCAGCACCGACAGGAACGTATTCGACGTGTCATCGTCGAACTTGCGGCGACCACCCCGCTTCATGAAGAGGTCCTGTGCCTCGTCGAGGAAGACGATGCAGCGCTTGCGCCGGGTCGCCAGCGCCAGAATGCGGGTGAGCGTGTTCGAACCACCGGAAACGAGGCCGGTTTCCAGGTTGGCCGCGGAGTGGAACAGGATCGGCAGCCGCAGTTCCTTGGCCAGGTAGCTGGCCAGCTTGGTCTTGCCGGTACCCGCCGGCCCGCTGAACATGACATTGAAGGGCTTGGATATGCCGTATTCGGCATACTCCGCCCGGCGCTGGTACTGGTCCTTGATCTGCGCGACCTCGGCCTTGATGTCATCCATGCCGACCAGGTCATCCATGGAGCCAAGCACCTGCGACGGCTCGATGAACTTGAGCGTCTTGAACTGGCCCTTGAACTGGGCGTACAGGAAGGCCAGCACGCTGAACAGGAGCACGATCGACAACAGGCCACTCGCGGCAGCCGTCCATGCGTATTTCTCGGACTGCGGACGGGCTCCGGAAAAGCGCGAGTCCAGGTGCTCGAGCAACTTGCGGCTCCCGGCACTGAGTTCGCTGCGCGGGATGAAGACCAGCTTGCTGGCCCATGCGGCTGTGACGGCCTGGTCGGTGAAGATCCGGGTCTCCATGTCGCTGGGGTAATAGGCGTACTGCTTGCCCCGGGATTCGATCAGGATGATGCGCTCGGAGACATTCCACAGGAGAGGCTTGTAAACCACGGTGATGCGTTCGACCGGGTGGGTCGCCAGGAAGTTGAGCATCGACCGGGTGCCGAAAACCACGGGCAACTGGTCATTGAGCGACCACATCGCGTCTGCCGCCTGGCCGTCGACCCCCATGGGCTGGACCTGATCGGGGAGGGCGGCCCGGCTGTGGACGAGCTTGAAGGCATAGATGCCGGAGGCTGGAATCAGGAGAATCAAGGCCAGCAGGGTGAGTTTGATCAGCGGCGACTGCAGCCCAAACCAGCCCAGCAGCCGGTTGATGGCCTTCTTGAGGGCAGCCCACAGGGCTGCCGTGCTCCGCGGTGGGCCGCCAGTTTTGGACGGATGGTACATGATCGCGCTAGATCGCGCTCCGTCCCTGGATCACCCGGACAATGATGACTATGACGGCGAGCACCAGCAGCACGTGAATGAACCCGCCAAGGGTATAGGCGGTGACCATGCCCAGAGCCCAGAGGACAACAAGGATGATGGCTATAGTCCACAACATGTTGTTTCCTTTCCAGATGGGACGTCCAGTTGAGGAAGCCTCGACGCCCCGGGGTTGTCTACTTGCCGAAGACCTTTGCTCGCTGGATGAATCCAGGAATAGCCCCCCCTACGGGTTGGCCTCGGAGCTGTTGCAGCTTTCGAGCCGATATTTAAGCTATTTCATTTTCAAATATTTACAAACATGGCCCAAGGGGATGGCCCGGCGCATCGATCATTCTGGAATGGCCCCCACGATCAGGCGATCAGATGATCTGTGCCGCCCGGATGCCCCCTTCATGTCGCCTGGTCAATGGTAATAACCGACAATATGATGGAGGTTGGACGTATATTGCTAGGGATATGACGATGACACGACTCGCCTCGGGTTGGGTTTGGGCCGGAAGTCCAACAGGAGAAACGCCATGACCACGATCAGCCCCAGCCAGGCACACCAGAAGACCGTCATTGCGGAAGCACCTCGGACCACCGGGGCTGCCGCCCACACCCCAGGCCCCTGGAAGGTCGACTTCGACAGCCCCGACTCCGCCGGGGTCATCGCGCCCGACCAGAACGCCAACGAAGATCAGCGCGTTGTGGCCGCCCACGGGATCGAAGGCCCCAGCTTCCAGGCCAACGCCGCGCTGATCGCCGCTGCGCCGGAACTGCTGGAGGCCCTGAAGGATGCCGAGGACTCGCTGGAGGACGCCCAGGCGTGCTGGACCGCCAAAGACGGCACGCCCAACACCGTCCTGGCGTGGAGACGGAAGGCGGTCAGCGCCGCGATCGCCAAGGCCGAAGGCCGCTGACTGCGGCGGAACGGAGAGGGCGCGAAGCGGCCGCGCGGTCCCACCCCGGACAGATCAGAAGCGCGTGGTGTTGCCGATGGTGAACTGGAACCGGGACTGGTAGGGTTCCCGGTTCAGGGGCGCCGCCAGGCTGACCAGGATCACCCGGCCCAGGGAGCTTTTGAGGTTGCCCATGCGCAGCCCGACGCCGACATCGGAGTACGGCTTGGACCAGCCCTGGCCGTCGAACTGGCGGATGGAACCCACGTCCAAGAAAGCGTTGTAGCCCATGCGCACGATGTCCCACCAGCGCTGCTCGGTCAGCAGCCGGTAGTCGACGGAAACCTGCCAGCGGACGTTGCCGGGGTGCAGTTCGTCGGGAAAGCCGCGCAGGCCCTGGTCGCCGCCCAGGTAGAACCAGTTCTCGGGATCCAGCCGCTTGCCCACGTCGAGGGTTGCGATGCCGGCGAGGATCTGGTTCGGTTCCAGCTTCTGGTACTGCACCAGGGCGAGGTTCGCCTGGGCGTTCTCCAGTCCGCTGGCGGGATCCCGGCCGCTGAAGCTGGAGGTGAACAGGGTGAGGTCATCGCTGGAAGAGGACCAGCCGTTGGCCGCCTGCAGCATGAAGAACGGCGCGGCCATGGAGGAGCCCAGCGCCCGGGTGTAGGTGCCGACCTGCAGGGAGCCGTTCCATGCGAGGTTGTAGTCCTCGGGCGTTTCCATGCCCATAAGGTCGGTGAAGGATTCGAAGGCGTCCTTCTCGGTGGAAAGGGTGAGTGCCGGTCCCCGCAGGCGCCGGTTGGGCAGATCGGGCGGCAGCAGGCCGCCAGGCGGTCCGTTCCGGATCAGGCTGCCGTAGTGGGTATCCTCCCGGTCCAGGAGCACGCCGCCGCGCCAGATCCGATCCGCCTTTTCGTGGAAGGCCACGGCGCCCGACCACTGGACCTGGTCCGAGATGAAGGGGGCCTGGTACACCTGCGCGCCCCGATCGTAGAGATAGAGGCTGGTATGCTTCTGTCCCATGGCCAGGGTGGTGGACCAGGGCGTGTTCAGGGCATAGAACGGCCGCGCCAGGCTGAAGTTGCGCGCCATGCCGTCGGAGAGGACCTGGTCCTGCGCGGCGAGGGTCCATCGGCTGCCGAGCAGCTGGGGATCTTTGTAGGTGATGCCCCAGGTGCTGCGCTGGTGATCCTTGGCCGTGTCGAAGGACAGGCTTTTGCCCAGGCCCAGGAAGTTCATTTCGTCGAGCCCGAAGTTCATCGCCTTCTGGCCCCCCACCGAGGAGAATCCGGCGTTGATCTGGGTGGTCCAGGCATCCCGGACCCGCACCCGGGCCACCACGGTCCCGTCCGGCTGGACGACCGGGTCGATGTGCGCGTCCTTCACGAACGGCAACGCGCGCAGGAGGCGCTCCGTTTCATAGATCTGCCGGGTCCGGACCGGATCCCCCTCCTTGAACAGGAGGACCCTGCGGACCACCCTTTCCTTGGTGGACATGTGCAGATGGTCGGCCAACCGTCCAAGGAAGTTGTTCTCCTCCGGCTTGGCGAGGTCGAAAACCTCGCCGATCTCCACGTCGATCCTGCTGATGGCGGCCCTGCCGCTCTCCAGGGCGGCCCAGGCCAGGGGTGGCCTCGGGGCATTGGGCCGCTTGGGTCTGGCCGCCGGGAGCGGCATGGCCACCAGTGCGATGGTCATGAGGCCGGAGGTGGATGGATGGATGCTGCACAAGGGGGGACTCCCGGATGCTATCGGCCATTCCCTGCTGATGCTTGTCGGGGGAATCTCGTCGTCGGTGAGCATGTTCTGTGCCGAGATGGAATTAGCTGCATTTGCTTGTAGTTGGTAAACCAGCACCGACTCCGGCCCGCTCATAATGATCGGTCGCCGCGCCTTCGAGACCCGCTGCCCCGCAGGCTCTCGCCTGGCCGGGGGAATACCCGCCCGGCGATGCGGTCCGAGCCGGATTTCCCATGGGCGGGGCAGGCCTGGGGCCGACCCGGCGCTGGTTGCGAACCGCCCATAGCGGAGCGCTGCCGCTATGCCGATAGGTATTCAAAGGGCTCAGGCCAGCGTCCAGGACCGAAGCCGTTCGTATGCGAGGAGACCCCATGGCTGTATCTCTGGGTTGGGTTTTGGCCTTCGGCTGTTCCGTCCTGCTGATGGGGGGACAGGCGGAGCTGGGCCCGCATCGCCCCCGGGCGGTCGGAGCGCTCAGCCTTGGCGGGATCGTCGACGCCCAGGACGCCACGGCGAGCCCGGAGGCCTGTCGCCGCGCCGCGGAACGCGGCGAGGCGGAGGCCCAGGCCCGTCTGGCCGCCATGTGCTACCTGGGCAAGGGCGTGCCCAGGGACGTGGCCGAGGCGGTCAAGTGGTTCCGGCTGGCCTCGGCCCAGGGCAATGCCACCGCCCAGGGGTGCCTGGGCACGATGTACGCCCTGGGCGACGGGGTGCCCCAGGACCGGGTGCAGGCCTATGCCTGGCTGCTCCTGGCCAGCGCCGGGGGTAACGAACAGGCTGGCGAACTGCTCGCGACCCTGGAGCCGGGCCTCAGCGCTGCCCAGATCCGGGACGCCCGGCAGCGTTCCTCCCTGGCCAATACCCATCAGCCGTGAGCCCCTCCGCCATGGGAGGGGTGCCGCCGTTCCGGCGTCCTGCGCTCAGCGTGGAACGGACCCCCGGCTCCCCATGAACGCCATGGCAGAATAAGCGCCATGACCGAAACGCACCTCATCAGCACCCCGACCACAGGCCGCTACCTGGTGGAACCTGGCCCCCGAGCCTCGGCCCCGCTGCTGGTGGGGTTCCACGGCTACGGTCAGCGGGCGGAGGACCTGCTGGAGGCGTTGCGCCGCATACCCGGGGCTGCGGACTGGACCCTGGTGGCCGTCCAGGCCCTCCATCGCTTCTACCGTCCGAAGACCCGGGAGGTGGTGGGCTCCTGGATGACGAGCCTGGACCGGCACCCGGCGATCGCCGACAACCTCGCCTACGTGTCGCGGGTCGTTGCCGAACTGCGGGGGACAGGGGGGAATGGCAAGCTGGTCTTCGCGGGGTTCTCGCAGGGGGCGGCCATGGCCTGGCGTGCCGCCGCCCGCTGCGGTCCCTGCCACGGCCTCGTCGTGCTGGGGGGAGAGCTGCCCGGGGACATGGCCCAGGCCGAAGCCCCGGCCCTGCCTTCCGTGCTCCTCGGCCGCGGCGACCAGGACCCCTTCTACACCGGGGCACAGCTGGAGCACGACCTGGCCAGCCTCCAGGCCATGGGGGTCCGGGCCGAGGCGGTCCGTTTCGAGGGGGGGCACGCATGGGGTCCCGGCTTCCTGATGGCCGCCGGCAGGTACCTGGAGCGGATCAGTTCCTAGGAGCTGGCGGCCGGATCCAGGTGGAACGACCCGTCCGGCACAGGCCATCACCGGAGCCTCCGAACCCGGCCCACGCCTGCAAGGCTTTGCAACCATGGGCCTGCGCTCCGGCACTCATCAGGCAGGCATCAAGGGAGCCGGACCACCACCCTGGAGCCGTCATGGTGGTGCCGGTGATGGTGCCGGTGGTGGTAGGGCGGATTGGCCAGCAGGAGCGCGCCACCGATGGCTGCGGCAAGCAGAATCGCGACTGTTCTTTTCATGTTGGAACCTCTCCGAACGAAAAAGGGCGATGGCGAAGGAACCACCGCCTGCAGCCCGGCCCATGGCCGGGCCGTAGGGGACGAAGGCCCAGGAGGGAAGCCTCCCGGGTCCGGGGGGCGGGCTGGAAGATCGCCGGTCCTGGACGCTCTTCCCGCGGTCTGCCCGATCACCTGGGCTTGAGGGAATGCACGTGCAATGCCAAATGGTAAATGTCATCCGATCCAGCGACATGCGGAATAAACGCCCTTGAATGCCCGATGAATTCCATCAGAATGGTGCGGCTTCGAGGGGCCTGCCGCACGGCCCAGGAAAGGGGGAAACGATGCCATTCCATCTGGATCATGGGGGCAGAATCCTTGCTGGCCTCTGTTGTCCGGCGGCTGCCACCCGGTTCGCTGTAAGGATGTTCGCCTTCATTGCGAAGGACTTGTGGCTCATCCGCATTTCCGATTGGCTTTCGCCGGGGTTCTTCGATTCGGAATTCTGGTACATGTGGGCCACCACCTTCGCCTTCCAGCCCTGGCACAGCGCG
>Ga0302190_10001418_pt1 | contig 15988 bp, 18 predicted proteins | sample II_Bog_E2_3_FD_198784 | JGI IMG/M metagenome (GOLD analysis project Ga0302190, IMG submission 198784) | Peat permafrost microbial communities from Stordalen Mire near Abisko, Sweden - II_Bog_E2_3 | ecosystem: Environmental > Terrestrial > Soil > Wetlands > Peat | place: Sweden: Abisko... | reverse complement strand
ACGACGCACGCTATCTGCCCTACTTTTCCTACTCGGACATAAAGCGTGTCTGGTACCCCTTCGAGTGTCACGTCGAGCCGTGGGAGTTTGCGCTCCTCCACCCCACGCCGGCCATCCCGCAGCTGCGCGTCGCTCTCGTCCATCCCGCCGCGCACGGCGTCGCTTTGTTGGTGTTGCTGGGCCTGGTGTCCGAGCCCGTCGGGCGGCAAATGTTGCTGGACCTCGTGGGTGGCGACGCGCGCGGCGACGTCCGCGCGCGCGTCGCCGCGCGCCTGCGCTCGCGCGTCGCCCACGGTGAAGCGGATGCGGTGGAAGTCGAGGGGTGGGGGTCGGGGTGAGTCACAACTCAAATGAAAGTCGACGCCGACGCCGCCGCCGTCCCCGACATCGAGACTCCGCTTTTGCCACCCCACCGGCCGATCGAGCTCGCGTCCGCGGCCGCGGCGGGGAAACTCAGCGTCGCCTCCTGGTGGAACAACGCGGGGACGGTCTTGTGTCTCCTCTATGGAGGTACCCTCCTCTTCATGGCAGTCGTCTGGTACAACAAACCCGCGCCGTCCCGCTGCGTCGTAAGCGTGAGCGCGGTGGGGCGCCGCGAGTCCTGCGACGACTTCAGGAGCAAGTTGTACGGCGACGACGACGCGGTCTGCGACGTCCACGTGTCTCACGACATTCCGGCGCACGAAACGACGCGGTTCGGAGAAGTCGCGTTCGCGGCGGCGTACGACGGCGCCGCGTACCCCCCGCACCAAACGTCCCAGGCCCTCGCGCCGTGCCGCGACATCGCGGCGCCGGGAGACCTGCAACGGTGCGGCGTCCGCGTCGGTGCCGGTGCCGGCGTCGTGCGCGCGGAGTTTGGTGCCAGCAGCTTTGTGACCCACGTCGCGCGGCTGACGACCGACCACTTCAACCTCACCTTCAGCACGTTGCACTGGCCGCTGAGCGACGACGACTTCGGCCGTGCCGCGGTTCGGTGCGCGCGCCGTCTCGACTGGTCCCGCGTCGAGTTCGAGTGCGAGTGTCGCCGCGGCGAGTAAGCTCACAACGCAAATGGCCCACGCCGGCTGGATGCCCTCCTTCGAGGACGCGGCGCCGACGGACGACGAGATTCTCGCAACGCACGCGTACGCACGCGCGACGTTGGTGAACGTCGCGATCGCGGCGACGGCGGAGCGCAGCGCGCGCGTCGTCCGTATCCTCCTCCGCGGCCAACCCGTCGCCCTGTACACCCTCCAGACCATGGGCGAGTTGCTGACTCCCACCTACGCCGCGGTGTTTCCGTACATTCCCTTCACGCTTCTCGCCCACCGGTTTCATGTTCAACGGCCCCGGCGCGTCACGTATCAACGTGAGGACGGCCACATGGGTTGGATGGATGATCCCGAGAGGCTGCCGCCCGTGACGATGCTGGAGCACGCGGCGTCGCGCGGCAACCTCGCGCCGGCGACGCTGGCGATGCTTTCGCCGCACGCCCGCGGCGTCGCCGTGCTCGTGCTGGCGGGCCTGGTGACCGAACCCGTTGGGCGGCAAATGCTGCTCGACCTCGTCGCGTAGCCTTGTGTTTTGTGACGTCACATAAAATGGGCGACTACGACGGCCATGACCCGGACGAGTGGCGCCCCCAGTGGTACCCGCTCGAGTTCACCATGGCCGTGCAGGACGTAGAGCAGGACGTAGAGCCGCCCGTCGCCGCCACCGATGACGACGTCGTTCGTCGCATCCGAGGAGGGCGCGTCGCCCCCACCATCCACGGCTTATGGTCTGTCACGCGCAACGACCGTCGTCGCCGCGGCGGCCGCGTCGTGAGCGTCGCGCTGCAGTACACGTCCGAGGCCGCGTTTGCGTCGCGCGGCCCGCGGCACGAATGGGTCAGGTGGCTGTTGCACGAGGAGTACGTGTGCGCGTGGCCGCACGTCCCGCGCGAGTGTCTCGCGGGCGCGTGGCCGCGCATCCCGCTGGGCGAGTACGTCGGCCCGTGGACGGGCGCGCGGACGACGCACGACAGAGTCACGCTCCCCATCAAGTTTGCTCTTTTGCAGCCGGGGTCGCGCGGCGTCGCCGTGCTCGTGTTGGCGGGCCTCGTGACCGAACCTGTTGGGCGGCAAATGCTGCTCGACCTCGTGACGTTTCCGCGTCCCATGTTTCCGGGCGACGACGGCGCCCACGGCCACGACGCCGACCGCGCCGCTCGCGCCGCTCGCGCCGCCGCGGACAGGATGCCGTACGACGTCCAGTGGGCCGCGAGGAGCAGCTGGCGGCTCACAACGTAAATGGCGGACGACTCGCGCGACGCCGCACCCGACGCCACCGCGGGCCCCCTCGACGAGGAGTCGCAGCGCGCCCTCGACGCGTTCGTGGCGTACACGGAGGCGTACGCGCGGTCGCAGGAGCGTCCATACGCAGAACGCGAGGTCACGTTCGAGCGGGTGCTGCGCGACCCAGGCGCTCTCCCCGGCGACGCGGTCCTCGTCCGCCTCATGGCGACGCAGTCGACGCCGCCGCGGCCCGACAACGTCGGAATGGCCGTCAACAGGGGCGTCGGCGTCCGCGTGATGGTCGCGTTGGTGGAAGCTGTTACGCAGAGGGAGGACGGGGCGTTTTACCTCCGCGAGAACGTGCTGTGGCTCGTCGATCCGCGCTACGTCCCGGTGCTTCCCTACCTGGAAGACGACCACCTCGAGCGCGAAGTCGAGGGGGCGCACGGCAAGACCGCGCCGGCGTGGCGACTGGCGCTGGATGCCGACCCGAGGCCGCTGCCGCTGCTGTCGATCGCCCTCCTCCACCCCGCCGCCCGCGGCGTCGCCTTGTTGGTCTTGACGCGCCTCGTATCCGAACCCGTCGGCCGCCAGATGTTGCTGGACTTGGTGGCCGTCGCCTAGGAACGCGACGGGGAGTTGTGAGTTTTATCGTCGCCGTTCACCGTCGTCGTTCGCCGTCGTCGTCGTTCACCGTCGTCGTTCGCCGTCGTCGTCGTTCACCGTCGTCGATTTTTTATTTTTTCGCCCGTTCGCCGTCTTTTCGCCCACGGCGCATCGTTTCACCGACGTCGCCGTTCGTCGTCGTTTCACCGTCGTCGTTCGCCGTCGTCGTTCGCCGTCGTCGTTCGCCGTCGTCGTCGATTTTTTATTTTTTCGCCCGTTCGCCGTCTTTTTTTCAACGTCATTTCACCGACGTCGCCGTTCGTCGTCGTTTCACCGTCGTCGTTCGCCGTCGTCGTCGTTCACCGTCGTCGATTTTTTTATTTTTTCGCCCGTTCGCCGTCTTTTTTTCAACGTCGTCGACGCCGTCGTTCGTCGCCGTCGTCGACGCCGTCGCACGTCGGAGCGAGGGTGGGTGCGACGGCGACGAAGAGTAACAAACCTACACCGTCGCCCACGTCGCCGGGTTGTGGCGCGCGTCGTCAAAGGCACTCAGCGCCCCCAGAATCGCGCCGCGGCGGTAGTGCCTCGCCCTGTTGGTGTCGCTCCCAACGAGCCGCAGGTAGCCGACCTCACGCACGACCGCGTAGGCCGGACCCGTCACGCGCGGCGAGACTCCCGGCGCGTCCGCGGCGGAACGCAGGGCGACCGCGGCGTCGTTGAGGGGCTCGTCGGCGGGCGGCGACATCATGACGACGGCGGCGACTCTGCGCGCGACTCGGGCGGCGCGCGTCGTCCACGAGTCCCACGCCTGGCCCTCGGGCTCGGCAAAGTCGTCGTTCGCCCAGAGCGCGCGCAGCTCGTCGGCGACCTTGGCCGCGGCGCCGCACACCCTCTGCGTCAGCGCGTTCTGGTGCGCGGCGCGGGCGCACACGTACTGCGCGAGGCGCCCCGTCAGCTTCGGCGCCTCGGCCCCGTCGCCCAGACGCTTCGCCTCGTCCGCGGCGTCCCTGTACCGCTCCAGCAGAAACTCCTGGGCGTAGTCGTACTCGAAGCCGCGGGCCGCGCGGGGACCGGCGGCGGGGGTCGTCGTCGTCGTCACCGCGGCCATCTCCTCCGTCGCCGCCGTCTTCGTCGCCGTTGTTGTGAGCTCGTGCGTTGCGAGCGTATGTGTGAGCGTGCGCGTGCGTGCGTGCTTACGTGTGCCAGCGCACCGGCTCCGACCCCGTCGTCGTCTCCATCCTCCTCGCGTCGGCGTCGTACTCGGCGAGCGCCTCCTTGATGACCTCGACGGCCAGGTCGCCTTGGCCGCGCGGCCAGAGGTCGTGCGACGCCGCGACGGCGGTCGAGAGCTTGCACGCGGACACGTACAGCGGGTGCATGGGCGTCGCCGGGACGTGGCGGCCGCACGCGGCGGCGATGGCGGTCGCGTGCGCCTCCATGACGTCGGCGGTGTGCACGTCTTCGAGGATCTGCGTCACCTTCTGCCAGAACCCCGAGGGCGCCAGCACCAGCGACGCCGGTATGTGGGTCACGGCGGGCGCGATGAGCGGCAGCGTCGCAAAGAACGTGCGCATGTTATCGACGGCGGCGGTGACGCGCGCGGTCGTCGCCGTCGCGGCCGTGAGGCGGGCGTCGATGTACGCCTCGGCCTCGGCGTTGGGGTGTTGCGTGAAGTAAGCGCGCAGGGCCGCGACGCCCGCCACGCCGTGAGCCTCGCGCACCGTGTCGAGGTACATCTCCATCGACTCGTCGTACTCGAAGGGCGCGGCCGCGGGCGCGAGCACAGCGGCTCCGGCCGGCCGCGTCGCCGAGGTGCACCCGCCCATTTTGTGGCCGCGGCCGGGCGCCGCGTTTCGGGAGCCAGCGGCCGGCCGTGGCGGGCGGCACCGGGCGGCGCGTGGAATTGTGAGACGCGGCGTCGCGACGGGTGGCGGGCGCGCGGCGGGTGGCGCGTGGAATTGTGAGACGCGGCGGGCGGTAGAGTTGTGACCGCACGGCACCGCGCGGCACCCTACACCGGCGGCAGGGGCAGGGGCGGGGGCGGCTGCCTCACCACGGCCGCGGCGACGAGGTCGGGCGCGGTCTTGGTCTTGGCCGCGGCAATACCCCACGCGGCGCGGCAAGCCATCCACCCCGCGAAGCACACCAACAGCGCGCTCGGGACGACGAGGATGACGATCCACGCCATGTCGAAGGAGGGAGGCGGTGTCGTGTGGAACTCCGTGGGCGTGGGCGCGTACGTCGTCATCGCGAGGCTCCGAGCGCCGCGTATTTGTGTGACACCGTCGCGTTCTCGAGAGCGGCTCACAATTCGCGACACACCACACACGCCACGCACGACCTACCCGCGCCTGGGACGACCGGCCGTGGCCGCGGGCGCGTCCGCGGCCACGCCAGCGGCCGAGGCCGAGGGCGCCGGGTTGCACGCGACGACGAGCCACGGGATGAACTCGGAGACGACGCTGTGCGGCAAAAGGAGCGACTTCCAGAAGTTGTGGCCGTACACGCGCTTGCACTCGTCCCTGACGGCGGCGTACCTGGCGCCTGCCGGCGCGGCCGTGCCCTCGTGAACACGGTCGAAGGCGTGCAGAGCCTCCAGGCCGTCGTTGAAGGTCGCGACGGCAAAGGCGAGGAGCACCGTCAGGCAGTACAGCGCGACCAGCGCCTTGCTCTGCCACTACATCTGGGCGACGCTCCTGGAGGTGGACTCGAGGACGTCGGTGACCACCCCGTTGACGGACCGAAACGCGCGCGTAAAGGTCATCTCCACGGGGCCGTCGTAGTGCGGCGGGAGAGGCGTCGTCATCTTTGCACAGTTGTTGTGACGGCGAGTGCCTCGCGGACACATGGGTCGAGGCTTAACGCTTCACACGCCGGCCACCGCCTGGAGCTCGGCGGCAAAGGCGACGATGGTTCCGAGGAGGTGAACGACTGCCTCGTCGACACCGACGAGTTGCGCGTGCATATCGTCCTCGTTGCCGACCGTCGCCGCCGCCATGCCGAGGTCGCGCACGGTGTCGGCGACGCGCTCGGCGGCGGTGGCGATTGCGGACGCCGGCACGCCCGCGCCCGCCACCGCCTCGCGCGCCGCCACGCGGAAAGCGTACGCCGCCGTCACCAGCGAGTTGGCGACCGCCGGGTCGCCCGCCGGGTCGCCCGCCGGGTTGCCTACCTGCGACGGCGAGGCGCGCCACGCCTCCAGGGCCCCTTTGACGATGTCCAACGCCGCCTGGATGCCGCGCACCGCCACCGCCCCGGCGTGAACCATCTCCGACGCCATTTGTCTTGTGCCTCTCGCCATCGTCGCGCGACGTCGGCGTCACAACAACGACGCAAATGAGCCTCGGGTGGTACCTCGCCATCGACGTCGAGACGACGGGGCAGGGTTTGCGCGCCAACTTCATGACGTGTTTGGGGGCCGCGCTCGTCGACGTCGCCGCCGGCACCGTGGTGGCGAGGTACAAGTCCTACGTCGCGCAGCCCCCGGGGCGCGTCTGGGAGCGGCGGTGCGTCGACGAGTTCTGGTCCAAGTTCCCCGCGCTCTGGGAGACGACCAAGGCCGAGGTCTGGGTCGCGCGCGGCGGCGACGTCGTCGCCGCCGAGTTCAAGTCCTGGGTCCGCGACAACGTCGTCGACCCCGCGCGCACCACCGTCGTCTTCGACACCGCGGGGTTTGACCAGAGCTGGGTCGACGAGCTGCTCGGGGACACCTCGTGCCTCTACCTCCTGGGCGAGTACCGGAGCACGCGCGACCTCAGCTCGTTCTGTCTCGGCATGGGCCTCTCGCCCTTCTGCGACGACGCGCCCAGCAGCAAGGGAGCCGCCGCCGCCAAGTGGGGGTTCGCCTTCCCCGAGTGGGGCGCCACCCACGGCGTCACGCACGACCACGACCCCTCCAACGACGCCGCCGTCATCGGCCTCAACGCCGCGTTCGCGTCGCGCATGGCGCACAAGGCCGCGGCGGGGCGTGTGGGCCACGCGTAGGTGGGTGAGAGGTCACAACGCAAATGCCGAAGAAGAGCAAGTCGCGCACGCGCAAGTCGACGAGAACGCGCGGCCTCGGCGACGTGCTCAGGAACGGCCGTCGTGTCGGTGACGCCGAGATCGCGCGGCGGTTGTACGAGGGTACCATCCGCTACGCCGCCGGCGACATCGTGGTGGCCATCGCCGTGGGGGTGACGCCGAACCTTTTGCGCGACATTCTGGTGTACGCGGCCTCTGCTCACGGCCCAGGCCGCCTGCTGACGTGCCTGGCCGAGATGTGCGTGCCGCGGTACGTCGCGGTGTTTCCGTACGTCCACCTGCACAACGTCGGGCGCTACTTCATCGGCGCGTACGCTCACAAAGCCAAGGCGATGCCGCCGGTGCAGAGAGCGCTGCTGCGCCCCGAGTCCCACGGCGTCGCCTTGTTGGTGTTGCTGGGCCTGGTGTCGGAACCCGTCGGGCGGCAAATGTTGCTGGACCTCGTGGCCGTCGCCGCGCCCGCGAAACTACGCCGCGGTCTCGCGTCGATGTTCGACTACGCGTTCATGGACACCGAGGCGGGCGTGCGCGCTTACGTGGGGTATGGCGTGCCGGCGCAACCGCGGGCGGGCGTCTACGTCAGGGCCGTCGCGTGATCGCGTGATCGCGCGGGGCGTGAGGCCACAACGCAAATGGACGAAAACCCGCCGCGGCACGTCATGCCCGCATGGATGGTGGCGCACAAGACGGAGACGATGCGCAAGCTCCTGGCGCGGCGGGACGTGGCGTCCGACGTCGCTCCGAACCGCAGCGCCGAGGGCGTCGCCGTCGCCGCCGAGGTCCCGCACAACGTGACGCACAAATAAATGGCCGACGTCGATTCCGGCGTCGACTCCAAGTGGACGGTCGCGCGTAAAACGGGGACCATGCGCAAACTCTTCCATTACACTCCACGCACGCCGATGCAGTGCGACATCTGGACCGGTGTCGGCGACGACGCGTTGTACGAGGCCGTGGTCAACGGCGACGTCTCCGTGGACACATACGACATCGAGTTTCTGGTCCGCAACGAAGCGAGCGCGCGGCTGGTGTGCGCCGCTGTCAAAAACATGCCCGCCGCGCGCTTCGTGCCCGTCACGTTCCAAAACTGGTACGGCGGCTTGCTGCATCACCGCTACGTCGCCGCGTTTCCGTACGTGCCGCGCGCGGCCCTCGTCGAGCTGTGGCGCAACAACGTGGCCGGAGTCGACGGCCACCGCACATTCACCGTCGGCCATTTCCAAACCGTGCGCGTGAGTGACGGCGACGCCGTGGTCATGCACCCCGGCAGCGGCGGCGTCGCATTGCTGGTGTTGTGCGGCCTGGTGACCGAGCCCGTCGGGCGGCAAATGATGCTGGACCTTGTGACGTTTCCGCGGTGAGTTGTGAGGTCGCGACGACGGTCGCACAACAACTCGACCCCGCCCCATGTCTGGTTTCCGCTCCCATGTCGCGGTGAACGGAGACGGGACGACGGTAACGCACGTCACCGGGGGCAACACGGGGACGATGTTCACCGGGAGGCGCGGTGCCGTCACCAACGTCGTCGTCGGCGGATCGGTGTCGACCGCCGACACCGACGACGACGCGACGACGTACGACCCCCGGAGCCACACGGCGACGTGGACGTCCGTCTCCGTCTCCGCCCCGGCGGGCGGGCCCAAGTCGTGGATGGTGACCATCACCAAGGGCGTCGTCTACGAGGCCGGCGTCCGCATCGGGTTCGTCGAGGGAGCGGAGGACGGCTGCTTCACCATTGTGCACGGAAGGCACACGTCGCACTTCAACGGCGGCGTCGGCATCATGTGCGTCACCGCCGACACCGTCATCAACGGAAAGCCCTTTGCGCACTGGTTGGATTGATGTCGTTTTACCGTCGTCGTCCGCCGTCGTCGGCGCGCGACGCCGTCGTCGTCCGCCGTCGTCGTTCACCGTCGTCGATTTTCCGCGGTCGTTTCGACGTCGCCGTCGCGTGACGTCGACGCGTCGCCGTCGCGTTGCCGGGACCGTGTCACAATTCTCCGCCGGGACGTCCCGGCGGAGAATTGTGAGTCGTTCCCGACCCCGAGAACGCGACGGCGGCCGTCACACCACAACAACGCCTCGCCGATGGCCGACTTCGCTCCGAGCCGCAGCGCCGAGGGCGACGCGGACATGCGCGCCGCCCTCGAGACGCCGCAGGCCTCCGACACCGACAAGGCGTGTCTCCGCCTGGGGCTCCGGGGGCTCGGCGAGGGTACCGCGGGCGACGCCAGGGCGGGCATCTCGGCGTGCATGAGGCAGCTGCGCTCCGCGCACGAGAACGGGGCCGCGCAGACCGCCCGCGCGTCGCGCCTCAGGGACCACTCGCTCCGCGCCGCCGGTGCCATGCGCGCCGCCGGCGCCGACGCGTCCATCGTCGACCAGCACATGCACGCCGATTTGGGCGACAAGGCCCAGGAGGCGCGCGTCACGGCGGAGGCCTTTTACCGCGTCAAGGCCGGGCTGCGCGCGGCCCTCGTGGCCCTCGTCGGCGTGCTCATCACCGACGCCTTCTGCGACAGCCTCCCGGGGGCGTGAGGCGGGCGGTCGTGGAGTAAACGCTCACAACTCTCGCACACGCACACGCGGCACCGCGGCACCACAACGCCAATGGACAAAATCATCGCGGACGCCCTCGGGGTGGGGGTCGTCGCCGACCTCGGCCTCGATGACGCGAGGCGCGCGCTGACGCAGAGCCTGGAACTCGTGCGCGAGCTCCTCGCGCACAGCCAGGAGGTCAGCGACGCCGCGTTGCGCGCGGCCTCCGCCCTCGCAAAGGCCGAGAACGAGAGCGCCGCGTTGCGTGCGGCGGCGGTGGCGGCGGCGGTGGTGGCACCGCCGCCGCCACCGCGCGCCCGCGCCGAGTCCACACGCCGGCGCGGCGACGACGCGGACGCCGCCCACGTGCTCAGGGTGGGGATGCAGTTTGCGCGTCGGGCCGTGGCGTCCGACGTCGCGCGCGGGGCCGCGGCGCCGGACGCGTGGGCGCGGTGCAAGTCCGCGTGGTCGCGCAGCGAGGAGCCGCGCGCGCAAAAGCTGCGGGAGGCGGCCGCGGTCTGGGCGGCGTGGGTGAGGCTCAACGGCGGCGACACCGTCAAGGCGCTCGTCACCGCGGCCCACTTTGAGCGCGTCGACCCCGGCGCGCCCCCCGTCCCCACCAACGTCCGGCTCGTGCCCTCCAGCGCCAAGCGCCTGCGCGGGTCGGCGGAGTCCCCCATCGTCCTCGACGACGACGACGACGCGTAGGCGTGGGTCGCGGACGTGACGCGTTACGCACACGTCTCGACGCTCGCGACTACACTCACGAGCGCCGTCGCTGTCCCGGTGGGCGAGGTGTACGCGAGCACGCCAAAGGTGTCGGTGAGGTTGGCGAGCGTGCCGTTGACGGCGAAGCAGCTGCACCCCGAGGCGGTGAAAACGCCCCTGCCGCCGCACTCGGCCGAGACCCCCGTGACGTTGTCGGGCGTCCACGGCACGACGCAGTACGGGCCCCGCGTCGGCACGGTGGCCGCGTCGCCCGCGTACGGCGGCGGGGGGCCGAACCACGGCGCGCACGCGGAGCAGAGCGGGACCGTGTTGCCGTCAGGGCCGGTGTAGTCGGTGTTCTCGAGCTCCCACCCCACATAACACCCCGCGCACCGGTACGCCGCCGCGTCCCACAGCCCGTGCCCCGCGCACGTGACGAAGGACGTATCGTTTTGGCCGCCCACCGCGTTCGGGTCGGCGCCCCCCAGGGTGTTGCACACCGACAAAGTGGTACCGGGCACGAGGGAGTCGACGAAGGCGTCGGGGCCGGGGCCATACACGGGGCTCAGGCACTGCGTCACGAGCGGAGGATCGGGCTCCCCGTACGTGTGCGCCGCGTCGTCGGGCTGCGCGAAGAAACCGGTGAGCCTCGACGCCCAGGCGGTGCACGTGGCCTTGACGGCCCTCGTGGCGACGCTCAGGGTGGACGCGTAAGAAACGGCGGCGGTGCAGTTCTTCGTGGGGTCAAAGTAGGCCAGGGCGCAGACGCACGTGCCGGCGCCCACGCTGCTCAAGTAGCCCGCGAAGCCGCACTCGCGGCACAGCGCTCCGGGTTGCGAAGTCACGCACCCGCACGCGGGCTCCGTGCCCGCGACGCACCCGCTCGCCCGCGACCCGACGCACAGCCCCGAGCCGCACACGCTCACCGCGGCCACGGCGCCGGCCACGGCGACCGCGGCGGCGGCGACGACCGCGACCGCGGTGACGGCGACGAACCTCATGGCGGCGGCCTCGGTGCCGGCGGCGGTGGTGGCGTTTGTTGTGGCGCGAGGGCGTCGACGGGCCGGCGCCGCGACGACGCCGGACGCACGCCTTTGGAGATGTCGTGGCGGCACAGGGGGCACGAAAAGGTGCGCGAGGCGGTGTGCCATTGGCGCGTGCACGCGTCGTGCATCTGGTGCCCGCAGCTCGCGAGCACCATCGCGTCGCCGTCGCCAAACGCCGCGACGCACACGCAGCACACGGAGGCGAAGACGTAGGTGCGCGTGTACAGCATGCGTTTGGTGTCGTCGCCGTCGTCGTCGCCGCCGCCTCGCCCCCGCTTCCGCGAGGACGGCGGCCCCGCGGCCGCGGCGGCCGCGACGACGACGACGCGGCGGTACGGCAGCGGGAGCGGGATCGACATCGTCACAAAAACTCTCCGCCTCCGTCGTCGCCTTTGCGTTGTGACCCTCGCGCGCGCGCCGGCGGTAACCGCTCCGACCGGTTCCGTAACGCCCGCGCATGCGTTTCGCGCCCTGGGCCGCCGCGTGCGTCGCGTGCGCCGCGCTCGCGTGCGCGGCGGGGCTCCTCCTCGCCGTCGCCGACGCGCAGACGACGCAGGCGCCCTCGAACTCGCCCGTCGCCTCGTACGGCCTCAGCCGCGTCTCGGGCGCCACGCCCGTGCTCGCGACCGGGACGCCCACCTCGCAGGGCTTCGTCTACTTCGGCCCCCAGGCCGCCAACCCCGACCACTCCGGCCTGGTAAGGGCTGTGAGTGCGGCCAACGGCGACGCGTGGACGGCGCCCGGCCACGGGTCGTACTTCGTCATGGTCAACGTCCCCGCCGTCTTCGCGTCCTCGGGCGCCAGCACCGTCGCGCTGTCGCGCAGCCAGACCTCGGGCACGCCCTACTTTACGCAGACGTTTGCGACCCTGCTCGCGAGCTGCACGCTCGAGGCCAAGACGGGATGCACCGTCTCGTGGGGCGGGTTTGTGGCGGGCGGCGACGTGCTGCGCGTCTTCGTCGGGTGCGCGTCGCCGTGCGTCTTCGACGCGACAGACACCTCGGCGTCCGTCACTTTCATCTACGACCGGGCCGCGGCGCTGCTGACGACGCAGCTCACCACCACCACGCCCGCGCTCGGCTCGGCCGCCTCGTGCACCACGCTGTACTTTGGCACCGGCACCGTTCCGAGTCCAAACAACGCCGGGGTAACACGCACCACCGACGCCGTCAACGGCGACAACTGGGCCGTGGCCTCGGCGGGGCTCTACTGCATCCAGACGTCGTTCCTGCAGGGCACCGTCGGCGCGCAGCTCTCGCGCAACGCCCCCTCCACCCAGCCCGTCGCGTTCTCGGCGACCACCAACCTGCTGGTGCAGTCGCAGGACCTGGCCAACGCCGGCCTGGCGTGGTGCGGGCTGCTGGCCGCCTCCGACGCCGTGCGCGTCCAGACGCCTTCGGTGACCGCCTCGCCCACCACCCCCGCCGCCTCCTTCGGCGTGCAGTTCACCCTGCTGAGCGCGGCCACGACGAGCAACACGTGGACGTCCAGCACGCCGGCGACCGTCATCGCGACCCTCACCGCGCTCAGCCTGACCCTCACCGCGACGCCGACGCCGTCGCCCGCGGGCATCACCTACGCCCCATCCTTGGTGAACGGAGACACGTTCACCGTGGCCACGACGGGCACGTACGTCGTGACGTGGCAGGGCACCGCGACGCCAACCACATCCTCGACGCTGTGGGCGAGCCGCAACGCGCCCAACAACGTCGCGGAGAACGGCATGACCCCCGAGCAGAAGCTCGGGCAGGACACGATCAAGACGGGCAGCACCGACACGGCGGCCTTCGGCGTGACGTGGAACGTGGTGTTCTTCGCGGGCGACGTCGTGCGGCTGCACACCGACGCCGCCGCCATCGGGTCGACGGGCTCGGCCATCACCTTTACGCGGCTCGTCGGGACGTCGGGCGCGCCCTCCATGAGCCCCTCGAAGAGCCCGTCGAAGAGCCCCAGCCGGAGCCCCAGCCGGAGCCCGACGCTGACGACGTCGAGCCCCACGACGCACACGCCCTCGCGCGCGCCGACGGGCGCATCGACGGGCTTCTACCTGGTGTCCTCAGGCACGAGCGCTCCGACGAGCAACGCAGTCGTGACGGAGGCGACGACATACTGGACGGGTGGCAACGCCCCGCAGTCCGCGGGGACGACCATCACGCTCTCGCCCACGGCGAGCGGCCGCATCGCCGTCACCACGACGGGGCTCTACCTCATCTCGTTCACGGCAGTGTGGTCGAGCGTAGCGGGTGCCGCGGACCGGCAGGCGTGGCTCGTCCGCAACGCCGCGGCCACGACCGGCAACAATCGCATCGCGTTCATCATAACGAGCTACTCCGACGCCAAGCTCTCCGGCCAGGCGTTGCAGACGCTCACCGCAGCCGACTACGTCTCCCTTTTCGTATACCAGTCCACCGGGAGCGCGTTGTCGCTGTACCCTTCGCAGCCGTCGACGTTCAGCATCGCGTCCACGTCGGACGAACCGTACTACGTCATGCACTCGGGCACGGCGCAGCCCACGCCGTCGAGCACCGTCACGCCGCTGACGACGTTCTGGACCGCGTCGCCCGTCGCGTCCACCTCGCTCGGGACGGTGGTGACGAACCCCAGCAACGGCCAGCTCAAGGTCTCCGTCGCGGGCGCGTACCTCGTCTCATACGGATTTTACTGGGACACGTCGTCGAGCGGAGACAAGCAGTCGTGGATTCTCAAAAACGGCGCCGCGACGTCGACGACCAACCGGTACTGCTACATCTCGACGGAGGAGGCGTGGACACTCGGCACGACGGCGACGTGCGTCATGGTGCTCAGCGCGGCCGACACCTTCGTCGTCAACGTGTTCCAGAACTTTGGCACGCTGTCGCCCGACCCCGTAATCACGACGGCGTTCGGCGCGGTGCGGCTCGCGGGGCCCTACTACTCCATCACCAGCACGACCGCCCAGGCCGTGCTGCTCAACACCCCGACCGAGCTCACGACGCACTGGTCCGGCGGGACGGTGCAGACGGGGTCGACGCTCGCATCGCCCACGGCCGGCCGCGTGCGCGTCACGCAGACGGGGTCGTACTACGTGACGGCGCAGATTCCGTGGGTCGCCGCGGGGAGCGCCAACATCCAGCAGGCGTGGGCGTACGTCAACGGTGCGGGGACGATGTACGGGCTCGTCGGCAGCAGCTCCGCCGCCGGCTTGGCGCTCAACGTCGCGACGCTCGTCCCGATGAACGCCGGCGACTACGTGAGCATCTGGGCGCTCCAGGCGTCACTCACGACGCAGAACGTCGACAACGGCATCACGTGCTGGTTCAGCGTCGTGCAGATGTCGACGACGGGCGTGACACTCGGGCCCTCCAAGAGCCCCAGCCGGAGCCCCAGCCGGAGCCCGACGCTGACGACGTCGAGCCCCACGACGCACACGCCCAGCACCTCGCCGACGACGACCGCCAAGGGCTACTACGCGTACACGGCAGGGACGGCCCAGCCCGTGCCGTCGCCAGGAGGGTCGGCGCAGTTCGGGCTCTCGACCTACTGGACGGGCGGGGCGGCGGCGCAGACGGCGGGGACGGCGGCGACGGCGGGGCCGACGACGGGAAGCATCACCATCAACACAGCGGGGCTGTACCTCTCCCTCTTCTCCGTCGCGTTCGGGTCGTCCACGTCGGCGTTCGGGTGCGACGCGTACTTCAGCATCAACGGTGCGTCCGCTCTGGGGTCGGTGTACCTCCACCCGCGCGACGGCCAGGCGCAGGCCAACTTTGTTCCGATTCTCTCATCCGTCGGCGCCATCGTCCTCAGTGCGACGTCGGCCATCACCATCGGCGCCTACACGGGCACGGCAAACGCCATGTCCATCACGAACCCTACGCAGTTCGCCATCGTCTCGACGGAGGGCGCGGCCTATTACGTGTTGAGCGGAAACGCGGCGTCGTCGCCCAGCATCGCGACGAGCACCATCACCGCGCTCACGTCGTTCTGGGGGTCGCCGGCGAGTCTCGGCGGCATCTGGACGGCCGCCGGATCGACGGGAAAGATCTCGCCCACCGTCGGCGGCATGTACATGGTCTTCTGGGGCTTCTCGTGGAGCACGTCGGGGGCCATCACCGTCCAGTCGTGGGCGTACGTCAACGGCGCCGGGACGCGGTACGGGTTCAACTCCGTCGACCAGACGCAGGGCTACGTCGTCGGCTCGCTCATGCAGCTCAACGCTGGGGACTACGTCCAGATCAACGTGTGGCAGAACTCGGGCAGCTCGCTCACCAACATCGACCCGATGCTGTTCAGCGTCGTCCGCGTCGAGACGCCGTGGGCGACGCTCACCTCCACCCCGACGCCCAACCCCGTTCCCGCGTCTCCCAGCGCCGCCCCGGTCGGGACGGAGCTCACCACGTGCTGGGGCGGGTTGACCACGGGCAACGCGGGGTCGCTCCCGCACTACACCATGCCGACCACGGGGCGGCTCAGGGTGGCCGTCGGCGGGGGGTACCTGGTGTTGTTCGGCGTCGAGTGGACGTCGGGCTCGTCGAGCTACCGCGTCATCTGGGTCAGCATCAACGGCGGCGCGACGCGGTACGGCCAGACAGCCACGACGACGACGAACCCACTGCAGCAGTCGGGCACGTTCGTCGTGCTCAACGCGGGCGACTACGTGAGCGTATGGGCGACCAACGTCGTCGCGGGCGCGACCGACGTCCTCGTCCTCACGCAGTTCTCCATGGTCCAGATGTACTCCACGGGCGTCACCGCGGGGCCCTCCAAGAGCCCCTCCCGCACCCCTTCCAAAAGCCCCAGCAAGAGCCCGTCCCGCACCCCGTCGAAGAGCCC
>Ga0302190_10001417_pt1 | contig 16002 bp, 17 predicted proteins | sample II_Bog_E2_3_FD_198784 | JGI IMG/M metagenome (GOLD analysis project Ga0302190, IMG submission 198784) | Peat permafrost microbial communities from Stordalen Mire near Abisko, Sweden - II_Bog_E2_3 | ecosystem: Environmental > Terrestrial > Soil > Wetlands > Peat | place: Sweden: Abisko... | reverse complement strand
GCGAAATCGGTCGTGTCCTCCACTCCAACCTTTTGCAGCGTCGGGAGCGATGGGTTGACCGTCACCTACGTCGGGGTCGGCCAATGCTCTCTTACGGCCCAGGTCGGCGACGGCACGAACTACACCGCCGGGACGGGGACCGCTCAGACGATCACCGTCGGCCGGGCCTCGCCAACCCCGCCGGCCATCTCGAACCTCCCGACGAGCGCGACCTATGGGAGCGCCTTCGTAGCCTCCGTCGCCACGACGGGTGACGGCACGCCATCCGTCGCTTCCACCTCGACCAGTATCTGCACGGTGGGCGGCGACGGACTCACCGTCACATTCGTGGGGATCGGCACATGTTCGTTGACGTCGCACGTCGCGCAGGGCACCAACTACTTCGCAGCCAACGGGACAGGGTCCCAGACGATCACTGTCGGCCTCGCCACCCCGACGACTCCGGTGATCACCAATATCCCGTCCGGCGCCATTGAGTTCGGCACCTTCGCCGCATCCGTGTCGACATCGGGTGACGGTGCCACTTCGGTCACCTCCATTTCGACTGCCGTCTGCACGGTCGGCCCAGACGGACACACCGTCACCTTCGTGGGCTTCGGGGACTGCACGCTGGTCGCTCACGTGGCGCAGGGCGCGCTCTTCTTCGGTGCCACCGGGAACACCCAGTCGTTTCCCGTCGGCCCGGCGGCCCGCGGGTACTGGCTGGTCGGATCGGACGGGGGCATCTTCGCCTTCGGCGCGGCGGGCTTCTACGGCTCCATGGGAAGCACCCCGCTGCAGCGGCCCGTCGTGGGCATCACCCCGTCCGCCAGTCGCACCGGCTACTGGCTCGTTGCCTCCGACGGCGGCATCTTCAGCTTCGGCACCTCCTCGTTCTACGGGTCGATTCCGCAGGTCGGACTCCATCCGGCCGGATCAGGACTGCCCAACAGCCTCAATGCCCCGATTGTGGGCATGGTTCCCTCCATCACCGGCCACGGCTACTTCATGGTGGCCTCCGACGGCGGCGTGTTCGCGTTCGGCGACGCCCACTTCGCCGGATCGTGCCCGGGCATCGGCGGGTGCGCCGGCCGCGCCGTGGCTGTGATGCCCGACAGCACGGGCAAGGGCTACTGGCTGGTGACCAATGTCGGCGCTGTCTACGCCTTCGGCGACGCCACCTTCTACGGAGCGCCATCGGCGCAATCGGTGGGCGTCGTCGACGCGGTCGCCACCCCGGACTGGCGCGGCTACTGGCTGCTCTACGCCAATGGCGCCGTCGTCCCCTTCGGGGATGCCGTCGGGATGGGAGCCCCATTGGGCTACGTCAACGGGTTCAATCCGGCCACGTCCATCTTCCCGACTGCCGACGGCAAGGGCTACTGGGTCGCCTCGGGCCGTGGTGATGTCTTCGCCTATGGCAATGCGCCGTACCTGGGGAGCGAGGCTGCCGCCGGGCTGAACGGCGAGATCATCGCCGCCTTCGGGTTCTGACGATCAGATTCTGACGATCAGGCCCCGAGGGCTTCGCTCTCGGGCACAGGCAATTCGGCCACGACGGCCTGGACGGTCGACTCGACGCCTCGTCCCGACCGAGCCGATGCCCGTCGCAGCAGCTCCGAGATGTAGCCGACCAGGTTCACCACGTCGGACCTGGGGGAGCGCCCCACCATCGGGACAGGCTCGGTCGACGGGTCGAGGCCGCATACCGCCAGGATCAGCCGGCGGATCTCCAGGAGTGAGGACCGGGCTTCGAGGAGTGACGTCCCGCTCGTGCGGAGCCAGAGGGAAATGCCCAGTTCAAGCGAGAGGTCCCCGGAGAACGGCTCCACCGGGCCGAGCTCGGCCAACCCTCTGAGGAGGGCCGGTCCGAAGCCGGTCTGGACGTCTTTCACCATGGCCTCAGTGTGACGAACGGCTGTAACAAGGTGGTGGACCGGCTCTGGGCTGGTATTTTGGTGGACGTGCCACGCACGATCTGGAAGGGGGCTCTCAGTTTCGGACTGGTGAACATCCCCGTGGGCCTGTACCCGGCCACGTCCGACAAGAGCATCCACTTCAACCAGTTCGAGGAGGGGACGTCGGACCGGATCCGCTACAAGAAGATCAATGAGCGGACCGGCGAGGAGGTGCCGCAGGACCGGATCGTCAAGGGCTACGACCTCGGCGGCGGCGAGTACGTCATCCTCACCGAAGAGGAGCTCGAGTCGGCCGAACCCAAGAAGTCGCGCCAGATCGAGATCTCCGATTTCGTGGGCCTGGTGGATATCGATCCGGTCTTCTTCCGCTCCAGCTACTACCTGGCCCCCGAAGGCGAAGGGGCCGACAAGGCCTACGCCCTCCTGCGCCGGGCCATGGCCGAGGCCGGGCGTGTGGCCATCGCCACCCTCGTCATGCGGAACAAGGAGTACCTCGTGGCCATCCGGCCCGAGGACGACGCGCTCGCTCTGCACACCATGTACTTCTCCGATGAGGTGCGTGCTCCCGGACGCGACCTCGATCTGCCCGAGACCGGCGACGTGACCGACCGCGAACTCTCCATGGCGCAGTTGCTCATTGCGTCCATGGACAGCGAGTGGGATCCGGAGCGCTTCCACGACACACACCGTGAGAAGGTCGAGGCCATCATCGAGGAGAAGCGCCAGGGGCACGAGATCGTGCTGCAAGAAGGCCCCGAGCCCGCCGCCAAAGTGGTCGATCTCATGGAGGCGCTCAGCGCCAGCATCGCGGCCGCCGCCACGCCCGACTCGGGAGCGAAGAGTGCCAAGCGCCCGCCGGCCAAGCGGGCCACGGCCAAGCGCGCCGCGCCCGCCAAGAAGGCGGTCAAGGCCACGAAAACAGCAGCCCGATCCAAGACCACGACCCGCCGCAAGGCTTCCTGAACCACCCTGTCGCCACAGGCGTGTGGGGTGTCGCCACAGGCGGTGCGGGGTGGTTGGCTCCGGACAGATCGTCAGCCAGACACCGCAGCGTCAGCTCCACCCGCCGCCTCCGCAATCGTCTTGGCCCGGTCTGCCGCGTCGTCCGCCGTGACCACCAGACGGCCGTACTCGGTGTTTTCGAGGTCCACCACCACCGCCGGACCCTTGCCGTGCACGGCCGCGAAGTCCTTGCCGAAGCCGCCCCGGCGCGTCCCGACGGCGATGACGTTCGGCACTCCGGTTCCCGGGGCCCGGATGCCGCGCAGCTCGGGCCACGGGTCGTCGACCGCACGCACCGCACGCACCGTCGCCAGCGGCACCCTGATATCGCTGTGCATACCCTCGGCCTTCTCCAGGGAGCGCAGGTGCAGTACCAACTCGTCACCGTCGACTTCCAGGTCAGCCACGCCTGCCGAGTCTAGAGCCGGGTTAGCCTCGCGCCGATGTGGCCGCCACCACCCAAGGGGACATGGGTCGTCGATCTCGATGGTGTGGTGTGGCTCGCCGGGCGTCCCATCCCCGGGGTCGACGAGGCGGTGGCCCGGCTGCGCGGGGTCGGAGTGCGGGTGCTGTTCGCCACGAACAACGCACTCCCGACGCGGTCCGAGCTGCACCGGCAATTGGTGCACTGCGGCATCACCGCCGCCGACGCCGACCTGTTGCGCTCCGCCGACGTGGCCGCAGGCATGCTGGAGCCCGGGTCGACCGCGGTGGTCCTGGGCGGCGACGGCGTCCTCGAGGCCCTGGCCGCCCGCGGTGTCACCGTCGTGCCCGAGGGCCCGGCCGACGCCGTCGTGGTAGGCCTGACCCGCAGCTTCACCTACGAGGCCCTCACCGCCGCCGTGACCGCGGTCCGGGGAGGCGCCCGCTTCATCGGTACGAACGAGGACGCCACCTACCCGACGCCCGACGGACTGGTGCCCGGGGCGGGCGCCATCCTGGCCGCCGTCCAGACCGCCAGCGGGGTGACGCCGGAGGTGGCCGGCAAGCCACACCGCCCCACGGCCGATGCCATCGCCGCCCGGGTCGGCCCCGGCGAACTCCGGGTCATGGTGGGGGACCGCCCGTCGACCGACGGGGCCCTGGCCGTCCAGCTGGACATTCCCTTCGGCCTGGTCCTCTCGGGGGTCACCAGGAAGGGGGAGGTCCCCGCCGATGCCGATCCCGCCGCGGTGGCACCCGATCTGCTCCGACTGGTCCAGCAGGCCTTGGATGGCACCGGGTAAGTGCTTGCGGACAGCTAGCACTTTAGATACTCTTGTGTAATGGCAACCAATGAGCGCATACGCAAGTACCTCGATGCTGGGACCGTCCTCGGACAGGTCAGCCGTGGCCGCGCCGAGGAGATCGTGCGGGAGTTGGTCAACGCCGGCGACATTCAGCGCAGCCAGGCGCAGGAGTGGGTGGACAATCTGGTCGAACGCAGCCACAAGTCCAGCGAACAGATTCTCGAAGTGGTGCGCCACGAGGTGGCCAGCCAACTGGAGAAGATCGACCCCAAGTCCCTCGAATCGCTGGCCCACCAGGTGGCCGAGGTCCTGAAGAAGTCGGCCAAGGCGGGGCGTAGCGCCACCCTGGACGTCACTACACGTGCCGGACAGGCCGCCAAGGGCGTGACGTCGAAGGCCGGCAAGACGGCCAAGGACGTGACGTCGAAGGCGGGCAAGTCGGCCAAGGATGCCACCAACAAGGCGGGCCAGACGGCCAAGGGCGTCACGGCCCAGGCCGGCAAGGCCGCCAAGGACGTGACGGCCCAGGCCGGCAAGACCGCTACCAGGGCCCGGGACGCCGCCACCAAGGTCGCACCGTCCCGGCTGCCCGGCAGAAAGACCCCGGGAGGATCGAGCTCCGCCAAGGCGGAAGCCAAGAAATCCCACAGCAAGAAGGTCTCCGAGGCCAAAGACTCGGCGGCCAAGAAGGCCGCCAGCTGAGCAGCGGGTCCCGCCGCCGGCTCGACGCCGAGCTCGTGCGCCGTGGCCTCGTCGATTCCCGTCAGGAGGCCCAAGCGGCAGTGGCTGCCGGCACGGTTCTCGTGTCCGGCACGCGCGCCGAGAAGCCGGCCCGCCTGGTCGCCCCGGACGAGCCCGTCGTCCTCCTCGGACCCCCGTCGCCCTACGTGGGCCGGGGCGGCCTCAAGCTCCGGGCCGCACTGGATCGTTTCCCGATCGCCGTCACCGGCCGGCGCGCGCTCGATGCCGGCGCCTCGACCGGCGGCTTCACCGACTGCCTCCTCCAGGCGGGGGCGGCCCACGTCTACGCGGTCGACGTCGGCCACGGACAGCTGCATCCCGCCCTCCGTGGGAATCCCGGGGTGACGGTGCTCGAGCGCACCAACGTGCGGACGCTGACCGTCGATGAGCTGGTGGACGCCGACCCTGCTTACGAACCGTGCCCGCTCGTCGTGGCCGATCTGAGCTTCATTTCGCTGCGCAGCGTGGTGCCGGCCCTCTCCGGCCCGGTGTCGACCTCCGACGCGGACCTGGTGCTCCTGGTCAAGCCCCAATTCGAGGCAGGCCGGGCCGCCGTTTCCCGGGGCAAGGGCGTGATCAGGGACCCCGCGCTCTGGCTGGGCGCCCTCGAGGGGGTCGTGTCCGCGCTGCACGACGCGAAAACCGGCATCATGGGAGCAATGGTTTCCCCTCTGACCGGCTCGGCCGGCAACGTCGAGTTCCTCGTGCACGCCCGCAAGGGCGTGGCACAGACGACGGCAGCAGAGGTCGCCGCCCTTCTCGCCGCCGCCGTGTCGGAGGCGGACGGACCTGTTCCACCGGCCGCTCCGGTCGGCTGAATCGCTCGCCGATGGCGACCGTCACCTTCCTGGTCCACCCTGACCGTCCCGACGCCCTGGCGTTGGCCACCGCCACGGCTGCCTGGTTGACCGAGCGGGGGGACGCCGCCCGCATCCTCCGGTTCAGCGGGCCCGACCAGGTCAATGAGGCGGGCATCGACGTCGAGCTGGCCCGGGTCGACCTGGGTGGGACGACGGTGGCCGTCAGCATGGGTGGCGACGGCACCTTCCTGCGCGTCGTGCGCCTGGCCGCTCCCGAGGACGTCCCCGTGCTCGGGGTCAACTTCGGCCGCCTGGGCTACCTACCCGACCTTCTGCCGGACCAGTTGCGCGGTGCCCTCATCAAGGTGTTCGAAGGCAAGGCGATCATCGAGCCGCGCTGCGCGCTGGACGTGGCGATCTCAGACCGTTCGGTCGGTGATGGCATCACGGCCTTGCTGGCGCTCAACGAAGTGGTGATCGAGAAGATCGATTTCGGGCACACCGTCCGCCTGGCGACTTCGGTCGACGGTGAGGAGGCCCTCACCTACTCGGCCGACGGCCTGATCGTGGCCACACCCACCGGGTCCACCGCCTACAACCTGTCCGCCGGCGGCCCGATCCTGTCCCCGACCTTGCGCGCCATGGTGCTCACCCCGGTGGCGCCGCACTTCTCGCTGGACCGCAGCCTGGTCCTCACCGAGAACCAGGAGGTCACGATTGAGATCGCACCCGATCGGGGCGGCGTCCTCGTGATCGACGGGCAGGAGATCGGTCGGCTCCAGCCCGGAGCCACGGTCACGTGCACCGTGGCCGAGCGTCCGGTGCGGGTGGTGCGCAACGAGCCCCAGTCCTTCGGGGGCATCCTGCGCTTCCGTCTTCTCGCACACCGGATCCCGTGAGCGGGCCGTGCTGACCGATCTGCACGTCCGTGACCTCGGGGTGATCGAGGACCTGACGTTGGTCTTCGGGCCCGGCATGACGGCCCTTACCGGCGAGACGGGTGCGGGCAAGACCCTGGTCGTCGAGGCGCTCCAGCTCGTCCTCGGAGGACGGGCCAACCCCGGCATGGTGCGGGCCGGCGCCAGCGAAGCGCTGGTCGAGGCCAGATTCGTCGTAGGCCAGGGTGACGCCGCCCACGAGGTGATCCTCACCCGCTCGGTCCCCGCCGAGGGCCGGTCCCGGGCCTGGGTCGACGGGCGCATGGCCCCGCTCGCCGCCTTGGGCGAGGCCGCCGCGGAGCTGGTCGAGATCCACGGTCAGCACGAGCACCGTGCTCTCGTGACGCCCACGGCACAGCGAAACGTCCTCGACGCTTTCGCCGGGACCGATCTGAGTCGGGTCCGGGCCATCCGGAGCCAGCTGCACGCGCTCGACGAGGCGCTGGCCGGATTGGGTGGTGATGCCCAGCAGCGGGCCCGTGAAGCCGACGTCCTGCGCTACCAGGTCGAAGAGATCGCCGACGCCCACCTGGAGGACCCCGAGGAGGAATCCACGCTGCGGCTGGAAGAGGACCGCCTGGCCGACGCCGGGGCCTACCGCGACGCCGCGCTCGAGGCGCTGGAACTGGTCGACCCCGCCGGCGAGGGAGGGGCCGTCGATCTGCTCGGTCGCGCCGGCGGCGCGCTGGCCGGCCGCCAGTCCTTCGAGAGCTACCAGTCCCGACTGGCCTCCGCAGCCGTCGAGCTTTCCGACCTGGCCCGCACCCTGCGTGACGAGGTCGAGAGCTGGGAGGACGATCCCCAGCGGCTGGCCGACGTGCAGGAACGCCGGCGCCTGCTCGCCGAACTGCGTCGCAAGTACGGCGAGGACCTGCGCGCCGTCATGGCCTACGGCTGTGAGGGCGCCGTCCGCCTGGCCGCGCTCGAGAACGCCGAGGGCGAGGCGGCCCGACTGCAGGCTGAGCGCGACGTCCGCCTCAGCGAACTGGCCGACGCCGAGAAGGCCGTCCGCGCCGTCCGGACCAAGGCTGCCGGTGCCTTTGGCGACCTGGTCGCCGAGCGGCTGGCCGCGTTGGCCATGTCGGGCGCCCGCCTGGAGGTCCGGGTGGCATCCGAGGGTGCGGGCGAGCCCGTCGAGCTGGCGCTGGGAGCGAATCTGGGCGAAGCGGTGCAACCGCTGGCGCGCGCCGCGTCCGGCGGTGAACTGGCCCGGGCCATGCTGGCCATCCGCCTCGTGGGGCTCGGCGGTCCCCAGACGATGGTCTTCGACGAGGTGGACGCCGGTGTGGGCGGGGCGGCCGCGCTGGCTCTGGGCGATGCGCTCCACGAGGTCGGGCGGGATCGCCAGGTGCTGGTCGTGACCCACCTGGCCCAGGTGGCGTCCCAGGCTGATGCGCAGATCAGCGTGGTGAAGGGGACGTCCAGGGGTCGCACCGTCACGAAGGCAACCGTGGTGCAGGACGAGGACCGGGTCACCGAGCTGTCCCGCATGCTGTCGGGGCACCCCGACAGCGACGCTGCCCGTGCCCACGCCCGGGAGCTGCTCGGCGCCTCGCATGGCCGGTAGTCCACCGCGCGTTCTGTCGCCGTCGATTATCGTGGCCGGGTGCACCGATCACGTGACCTGATGCTCGGCGTGCCGAAGGCGGCGTGAGCAAGTTCATCTTCGTCACCGGCGGTGTCTCGAGTTCGCTCGGGAAGGGTCTCACCGCCTCTTCGCTCGGCCGCCTCCTCAAGTGCCGTGGTCTACGGGTGACGATGTGCAAGCTCGACCCCTACATCAACGTTGACCCCGGGACCATGAATCCCGGCGAGCACGGCGAGGTCTTCGTCACCGAGGACGGGGGAGAGACCGACCTCGACCTCGGGCACTACGAGCGCTTCATCGACGAGAACCTGTCCAAGCGCTCGAACACGACCACCGGTGGCGTCTACAGCGCGGTCATCGCCAAGGAGCGGCGCGGCGACTTCCTCGGTCGCACCGTGCAGGTCATCCCCCACGTCACCGATGAGATAAAGGACCGCATAAAGCGGCTGGCCGACGAAGACGTCGACATCGTCATCGTCGAGATCGGCGGGACCGTCGGCGACATCGAGATCGTTCCCTTCATTGAGGCAATTCGGCAATTTCGGCGTGATATCGGCCGCGACAACGTCTGCTACATGCACCTGACCCTGGTGCCCTATCTCGTGTCGGGCGAGCAGAAGACGAAACCCACCCAGCACTCGGTCACGGAACTGCGGAGTCGCGGTATTCAACCGGACGTCATCGTCTGCCGGAGCGACAAACCCATCTCCGACGGCCTGAAACGCAAGATCTCCCTGCAGTGCGACGTCGCCATTGACGCCGTGGTCTCGGCCGTCGACGCGCCGAGCATCTACGAGATCCCCCTCGTCCTGCACGAACAGGGACTTGATTCCTATGTCTGCCGGACGCTGGGCATCGACGAAGCGGCCCACCCCATCGACATCTCGGAATGGGAGACGCTGGTCAACCGGGTGGAGTCGCTCTCCCGCCGGGTGAAGATCGGGATCGTCGGCAAGTACGTCAACATGCCCGACGCCTACATGTCCGTCGTGGAGGCATTGCGGCACGCCGGCTTCCACCATGGAGCCAGCGTGGAACTCGACTGGATCGACGCCGAGCTGGTACCCGGACTGCTCGGGACCGACCGCCTGCGTGGGCTCGATGCCGTGGTGATCCCCGGCGGCTTCGGCGAGCGCGGCATTGAGGGCATGATCGCCGCGGCGGGGTACACCCGCGACCACGGCATCCCGTGCCTGGGGCTCTGCCTCGGCCTGCACGTGATGGTGATCTCCGTGGCCAGGGACCGCGCCGATCTGGATGCTGCCAACTCACGAGAATTCGACAGCCTCTCGCCGCACATGGTCATCGATCTGATGCCCGACCAGGCCGAGGTGACCGACAAGGGGGGGACCATGCGCCTGGGTTCCTACCAAGCCGCCCTCCTGCCGGATTCCAAGGTGGCCCAGGCCTACGGCACGCTCGGCGTCACCGAACGCCACCGGCACCGGTTCGAGTTCAACAACCGTTACAAGAACAGGCTCGAAGCGGTCGGTCTCGTGTGCTCGGGCATTTCGCCCGACGGACGGCTGGTCGAGTTCGTCGAGTTGGCGGACCACCCGTACTGGGTGGCGACCCAGGCCCACCCGGAGTTCAAGAGCCGGCCCGATCGGGCCCACCCCCTGTTCCGGGAGCTCGTCGCGGCGGCGCTGGAGCGGGCGGAGGGGCGCGAGCCCCACTTGCTCGATCTCGACGCCGTCACCTAGCCCCGTGCCGGGGTTCCGCCGAGTCTCGGAGGAGGAGCTCTTCCGGGCCTGGCTCTTCCGGGTGGACCGCTTCCACTTGCTCGACCCGGACGACAAGCCCTTCGACCGGTTCGTCATCCGCCATCCCGGCGCCGTCACCATCGTCCCCGTGCACGACGATGGCACGGTGACGCTGGTGCGCCAATTTCGGGCCGCGGTCGATGCGTACGTGTTCGAGCTGCCGGCCGGGACGCGCGACCACCAGGGGGAGGAGCCCGAAGCCACGGCCCGCCGCGAGCTTGCTGAGGAAGCGGGCCTGGAGGCGGCCCGATGGGAACTGCTCCTCGGGACCTGGAACTCGCCCGGGATCAGCGACCAGGAGACCCTCATCTACTTGGCGACAGGCCTCTCCTCCATTCCGTCCCGGCCCCAGGGCGTGGAAGAGGGCTACATGACCATTGAAACGATCCCCCTCGACGACGTCGACGCGCTGGTGGCCGCTGGTTCGCTCAAGGACGAGTCGACCGTGCTCGGGCTCTACCTGGCCCGCCAGCGCCTGCGCGACCAGGGCCGGTTGCCTTGACGGTGCTGTTGCCCCGCCAGGCCGAGGAGTACCTCTCCTGGCTCGAGGTCGAGCGCGGGCGCTCGCCCCGCACCCTGGCGGCCTACCGCCACGATCTGGGGTCCTATGCGGAAGGGCTACGGGGGCACGGCATCGACCAGGCAAGCTCGGCTGACGTGGCGGCGCACCTGGAGCTGTTGCGGCGCACCCAGCACGCGTCGTCGGTGGCCCGGGCCCTCTCGAGCATCCGGGGCTTTCACCGTTTCCTGGTCGAAGAGGGGTTGCGCAGTGACGATCCGACGCTCGATCTGCCGTCGGTCTCGGTCACGGATCTCCTGCCGAAGGCGCTGAGCGAGGACGAGACGGAACTGCTGCTCGGGGCCGTTGTCGGGACCGGTCCGATGGTCCTGCGCGACCGCGCCCTGCTCGAGGTCCTCTACGGCACCGGTGCCCGAGTCAGTGAGGTCGTAGGACTGAACCTCGGCGACGTCATTGCCGCGGTGGAGGGCACCGATCTGCCGCTGCTCCGGGTACTCGGGAAGGGGGACAAGGAACGGGTCGTCCCGATCGGCGGGATGGCCCGGGCCGCGTTGGCCGAGTGGCTCGGGGGTCAGGGCCGACCCTTGCTCGAGCCGAGGAAATGGGCACGCCGGAGCGACGCCGGAGCGGTCTTCCTCAACGCCCGTGGGGGGCGGCTGACCCGCGTCGGCGTCTTCGGCGTCGTCAAGAAGTACGCCGGCCGAGTCGGCCTGGCGGACAAGGTCAGCCCGCACGTCCTCCGTCACTCGTGTGCCACCCACATGTTGGGTCGAGGGGCCGACGTGCGGGTCGTCCAAGAGCTCCTCGGCCACGCCTCCATCGCCACGACCCAGCGCTACACGAAGGTTTCGCCCGAACACCTCCGCCGTGCCTACGAGGGCGCCCACCCGCGGGCGGGAACAACGAGGGGGAGGGACCGCGTAGCATGACCCCATGCCGAACGAGGCTCCAACGGCGGACACCGCCGACGTAGATTTTGCCGCCCTCCTGCACACCGAGCAGGCCGGATTGCAGGCGCAGTTGACGGAACTCGGGTTCGCCGACCAGGGGAGTGGCCTCAACTACGACTCCAATTTCGCCGACTCCAGCCAGGTGACGGCCGAGCGGGGCGAGGCCGAGCGCTTGGCTACCGAGCTGCAAGAGGCACTCGACGAAGTCGAAGCGGCCATCGAGCGCATTGCGGCGGGCACCTACGGGCTCTGCGAGGTCTGCGGGAAGCCGATCGGCGCCGCCCGGCTCGAAGCGATGCCCGCGGCGCGCCTCTGTATCGCCGACGCCGCCAAGCACTAGGTGCGCCCGCCCGGAGCCCCCTCAGGGAGGCGTCCGATGGATCAGCGAACCAAGCGCACGCTCTGGGTCGTGGCCGGGGTGCTGGTGTTCGTCCTGCTCGTCGTCCACCACAACATTTCGCAGCAGGAGATCATCATCTTCTGCGTCATGGTGCCTTCGATCATTTTGCACGAGATCTCCCATGGCTTCGTGGCGAACGCCTTCGGGGACGACACGGCGAAACGGGCGGGACGCCTGAGCCTGAACCCGGTCGTGCACGTGGACCCGGTCGGCACGCTGATCGTTCCCGCACTGCTCTCGTTGGGCTCGGTCGGTTTCTTCGGCTGGGCCAAACCGGTACCGGTGAACACCGCCAACCTCCACAGCCCGCGCAACCAGGGGGTGCTGGTCTCCTTGGCCGGGCCTGCGGTCAACGCCGTCCTGGCCGCCATCTTCGGGCTGGCCTTCATCCATTTCTCCCGGCCGGGCGTGCTCTCGTCGGGCGGGCTGTCGACCGGCGCCCAGATCCTCTTCTACGCCAGCCTCGTCAACGTCGGTCTGTGCGCCTTCAACCTCATCCCGGTCCCGCCGCTCGACGGCTCGGTCCTCTTCGAGCGGCTACTGCCGTCCCGGTACTGGCCGACCTACCTGCGGTACCGGCAGTACACCATGCCCATTCTGCTGGGCCTCGTGCTGTTGAACTTCTTCTTGTATCCCCACGGCCCGCTCACGTGGCTCTTCGACCGGTTGTACAACTGGTGGGAGAGCGTCCTCGGCGTTTGAGGGGCCGCCGGCCCGGGCCGCGTCAGCCGGGGCTGAGCAAACCGATCGCGTCGGCGGCACGGGCGTAGGTTGCCGCAGCCACTTCGTGGGCCTGGGCGGCACCGCGCGCCAGCACGTCAGAGACGAACGGCAGATCCTGCTCGAGCTCGGCCCGCCGCTCCCGCACCGGCCGCAGCAGTTCGGACAGCGCCGCCGCCACGTCGTTCTTCAGGTCGCCGTAGCGCTCGTAGCCCGACGCCACTTCCACGGCCGTGCGCCCGGTTGCCGCGGCCAGCAGGTCGAGCAGGTTGGCCAGGCCCGGCTTGGCCTCCCGGTCGTAGCGCATTTCCCCGTCGGTGTCGGTCACCGCCTTACGCACCTTCTTGGTGATCTCCTCCTCCGAGTCGAGGAGGCGGATGGTGCCCAGAGGGGAGTCGGCCGACTTGGACATCTTGCGTTCCGGATGCTGCAGGTCCATCACCCGTGCACCCGCCCGCGGTACGGCCGCCTCCGGGACCACGAAGGTGTCGCCGTAGTGGTGGTTGAAGCGGATGGCGACGTCGCGGGTGAGCTCCAGGTGCTGTCGCTGGTCGTCGCCCACCGGGACCTCGGCCGCGTCGTAGAGGAGGATGTCGGCCGCCATGAGGGCGGGGTAGGTGAAGAGCGACACGCGGGCCGACTCCTGGCCCTTCCCCTTGTCCTTGAACTGCGTCATCCGGCGTAGCTCGCCCATCGTCGCCGTGCTCTCGAGGAGCCAGGTGAGCTTGGCGTGCTCGGGCACGTGGCTCTGCACGAAAATGGTGCAGCGCTGCGGATTCAGCCCGACGGCCAGCAGGTTGAGGGCGGCGTCGAGCGTGTTGGCCCGGAGGTCGGCCGGGTCGATCGGCGTGGTCAGGGCGTGGAGGTCGACTACGAAGAACAGGGCCTCGGTGCCGTCCGGGACCTCCACCCATTGCCGGAGCGCCCCGAGGTAGTTCCCCAAGGTGAAATTGCCCGAGGGCGCAATGCCCGAGACGATCCGGTTCATGGGGCGCCATGGTAGGGCGCGCCGGAGGCCACATCGGCCGCTGACCAGGGGTGCGCGGGGGCACTGGCAGGTTCGGTAACGTCGGCAGGTGGCCTACTCGGTCTCCACACCAAGTTTCGAGGGTCCCATCGACCTGCTGCTGCACCTCGTCTCGTCCCATGAGGTCGACATCCTCGACATACCCCTGCTGCCCGTGATCGACGGCTTCGTGAGCGTGCTGTCGGCGCAGCGCGACCAGATCGACTTCAACCAGCTCTCGGAATTCCTCCTCGTGGCGGCCATCCTGATTGAGCTCAAGTCCCAGAAGCTGCTGCCGGGCCGCGAGACCTCCGACGAGGACGAGGACCTGGTCGGGTGGGACGAGCGGGACCTGCTCCTGGCCCGGTTGCTCGAGTGCCGGGCCTACGCCGCAGCCGCCGACGTGTTCGTCGCCATGACCGAGCAGGCCTCGCGCTCGCTCCCGCGCGAGGTGGGGCTCGATGACGACTTCGTCGTGCACGCACCGGACCTCCTGGCCGGGATCACCCCGGACGACCTGGCGCAGGCCTACCTCCGGGGTTCGGCCGAGCGTCCGGTGCCCCGCGTCGACCTGTCCCACGTCACCGTGGACACCCTGTCGGTCTCCGAAGCGGTGGCCGACCTCATCGCCGTCCGCGAAGCAGACCGAGCCACGTCGTTCCGCTCCCTGGTGGATGGGTGCCGCACCCGCATTGAGGTCATCGTGCGCTTCCTGGCCCTGCTCGAGCTGTGCAAAATGGGCCGCGTGACGCTCGGTCAAGGCGCCACGTTCGGTGACCTCAGTATCTCGTGGGTGGCGTCCGACGCCATGGCCGAGGTCACGAGTGGCCGTGGCTTGGCAGAGCTCGACGGCTACGAGATCGACGACTACGAAGGGTAGGGCGTGCATCCGGTGGAAAGCGCAGAGTTGGGCCGCACGATTGAGGCCATCCTCCTGGTGGCGGTGGAACCCATTCCGCCCCAACTGCTGGCCGAGCTGGTGGAGGAACCGGTGGAGCGGGTGGACGAAGTCCTGACGGAGCTGGCGTTGTCCTACGAACGCGAGAACCGGGGCTTCGTGCTGGCCCGCATCGCCGGTGGGGCGCGGCTGCAGACGCACCCGGACCTGGCGCCCTACGTCGAACGATTCGCCAACCGCGAGGTGTCGCACCGGCTCTCCACGGCTGCCCTCGAGACCCTCGCCATCGTGGCCTACCGCCAGCCGGTCTCCCGGGGCCAGATCTCGGCTCTGCGCGGTGTGAATGTGGACGGCGTGAGCCGCCTGTTGGAGCAGCGCGGCTACATAGAGGTGGTCGGCCATGCCGACGGCCCCGGTCAGCCCGCCCTCTTCGGCACCACGGATCTCTTTCTCGAGCGGCTGGGGCTGGACTCGCTGGAGCAGCTGCCTGCCGTCGAGGACTTCCTCCCCGGGCCCGATGTGGCCGGGGACCTCGAACGCGACCTGCAGTCGGCATTGGGCCTCGGTGTCGAGGCGTCCGCTGACGACGTCTGAAGAAGGGGAGCGGCTCCAGAAGGTCCTGGCGCGCGTCGGGCTCGGATCCCGGCGGGCCTGTGAGGAGCTGATCGCCGCCGGTCGCGTCCGGGTGGACGGCGAGGTGGCCGTTCTCGGCCGGCGGATCGATCTGGAGAGCGCCCGGGTCGAGGTCGACGGCGCGCTCGTGCCCGTCGCCCCTGATCTCGTCTACTACCTCTTGAACAAGCCCGACGGGGTCATCACGACGGCGGACGACCCCCAGGGCCGAAGCACCGTCATGACGCTGGTGCCTTCAGAACCGCGCGTCTTCGCCGTCGGGCGGTTGGACCGCCATACCGAGGGGCTCCTCATCCTCACCAACGACGGGACGCTGTCGCAGCTCCTCACCCATCCGTCGCACGGAGTGGCCAAGGAGTACGTGGCCGAGGTCTCCGGGGGGACACCCGCTCCCGGTGCCCTGCGGTCGTTGCGCCAGGGCATCGAGCTGGAGGACGGCCTGACGGCCCCCGCCGAGGTCGGCGTCCTGGCCCCGGGGGTCCTGCGACTCGTGATCCACGAGGGTCGGAACCGCCAGGTCCGCCGTATGTGCAGCGCCATCGGCCATCCGGTGCAGCGCCTCGTGCGCACCCGCATCGGGCCGGTGCGGGACCCCAATCTGCCGCCCGGACAGTGGCGGGCCCTGGAGCCGGGCGAGGTACGTGCCCTGGCCGCCGCGGCCGGTCCCGGGGGCACAGGGGCGGCTCCCAGGGCATAGATCGTGCTCTTCACCTGGGCCTCCGACCGATGCCGGTAGAGTGACCCGCCATGGCAGCTGCTCCCACAGTCAGGGGTTTGCGCGGGGCGACGACCGTCGACGAGGACACGGTGGCCCAGGTCACGGAACGCTCGCAGGAACTCATGCGCGAGATCATGGCCACCAACGGCCTGATCGAGGACGACATCATCAGCGTGCTGTTCACCGCCACCGCGGACG